>Ga0207674_10010268_pt1 | contig 10624 bp, 11 predicted proteins | sample KBSCornC72_FD_184303 | JGI IMG/M metagenome (GOLD analysis project Ga0207674, IMG submission 184303) | Corn rhizosphere microbial communities from Kellogg Biological Station, Michigan, USA - KBS Corn C7-2 (SPAdes) (version 2) | ecosystem: Host-associated > Plants > Roots > Rhizosphere > Soil ...
CCCACGAGCCCGGTCGCAACGTCGCGGCGTTGCGCGATCGCGAGCGTCGCCCAAACCGCGACGGCCGTCACGGCCGCAAACAGGAGCAGCACGGCCGGGCGGCTCTCGGTCACCGGCCGCACCTCGCCCGCCCAGCCGAGCGGCGTCGCCCAGCGCAGGTCGCGCGCCCCGTCGACCAAGTCGGCCACGATGCGAAGCAGCAGGAAGAGCGCGACGAGCGCGCCTCCGAGCGCCTGCGCCCCGCGATGGGTCGGCGCCACCTGGCACGCCAGCGCTCCGAGCGCGGCGAACAGGACCGCCGGCGCGACGATCGCCACGCCCAGGAGGAGCGCCTGGCCGAGCGAGATGTCGCCGAACGCCGTCCCGGTGGCGATCAGGGCGAGCACGGTCGCAGCCCACAGCATGAGGCACTCGATCCCGAGCGCGACGAGGACCGCCGCGGTCACCTCGCCCCGGCGCATGGGGGCGGCGAGGATCAGCTCGAACCGGCCGGCATCCTCCTCGCCACGCAGGGCGCGCACGGCCGCGAAGACGGCCCAGGCCGCCAGGAACACCGACAGGATGCCGACCACGCGGAACTCGACGTACCCGGCGACGGTCGCCAGATCGTGCGGCAGCCCGTAGAAGAGCCGCAGCGCGACGTTGTCGCCGAACGCCGCGGCGAAGCGCTCCCGCTCGGCGGCGGTCGGGTAGGTGTCGCGGTACCCGACGACGTTCGCGACCGTGTAGAGGACGACGATGGTGGCGATGACGCCGAGCCGGACGCGCTCCTGCCGGAGAGCGTGCTCGGCGACCGCCGCCCGCGACCCCCTACCTCGCGGGCGCCCCGGCATCCTCGGGCTCGCGGTCGTACTGGGCGAGGAAGAGCTCCTCCAGCGACGGCTCCCGGCTCGTCAGGGCGATGACGCCGGCGCCGGCCAGGGCGTCGATGAGCGGCCCGATCGGCCCGCTCACCGCGAAGCGGAGGGTCGTCTCACCCGCGGGGTTGGCGGTCACGCCCGGCGGCAGCTCGAGCGTCGGCGGCGGGCCGGAGAACGTCGCCTCGACGTAGTGGCGCGAGAGGTGGCGCAGCTCCTCCAGCGTGCCCTCCTCCACCAGCCGGCCCTCGCGCAGGATGCCGACCCGGTCGCACAGCGCCTCGACCTCGCTCAGGATGTGCGACGAGAGGAAGACCGTCTGGCCGCGCCCGCGCGCCTCGCCGACCGTGTCGCGGAACGCCACCTCCATCAGCGGGTCGAGGCCGCTCGTGGGCTCGTCGAGCACCAGCAGTTCGGGGCGGGCCCCGAAGGCGGCGATGAGCTGGATCTTCTGACGGTTCCCCTTCGAGTAGTCGCGCACGCGCTTTCCGGGGTCGAAGTGGAAGCGCTCGATGAGCTCGCGCCGGTAGGCGCCGTCGACGGAGCCGTGCAGGTTGGCCATGAACTGGAGGCACTCCTCGCCCGTGAGCGCCGGCCACAGCAACGGCTCGCCGGCGACGTAGGCCAGGCGGCGGTGCGACGCCACCGGGTCGGCCCAGGGATCGACCCCGAGCACCCGCGCGCTGCCGGCGCTCGCCCGGTGCAGGCCGAGCAGCAGCCTGATGGTCGTCGTCTTTCCGGCCCCGTTCGGCCCCAGATAGCCGTAGACCTCACCGGCGGGGATTGCCAGGTCGAGCCCGTCGAGGGCGAGCGTCGGCCCGTAGCGCTTGGTGAGCCCCTCGGCGTGGATGACGAGGTCGTCCGCCGCCGTCAGGCCTCCGTCTTGCGCGCACGGCTCGGGGCGACGCGGGCCGGCTCGTTGGGCATCTTCGGGTAGACGGGCGGCCAGGGCGCATCCATCATCCCGGCGTCCATGTCGCGCCGGTGGAGCGCCAGCAGCGGCTCGAGCGACTGCGGCGTCGCGACGGCCGCCTCCCACGGGTCGCCGCCCTCCTGCACCCGGGCGGGGACGGTCGCGAGCGTCAGCTCGTCCGGCGCGATCGACTCCAGCTCGTCCCAGCGAAACGGCGTCGAGACCTGCCCGCCGACCCGCGGCCGCACGCTCCACGCGCCGAGCACGGTCTTGTGCGGCGCGTTCTGGTTGAAGTCGATGAAGACCCGCGTCCCCCGCTCCTCCTTCCACCACGCGGCGGTGATGAGGTCCGGTCGGCGCCGCTCGAGCTCGCGCGCCAGGGCAACGGCGGCCGCGCGGACGGTGTAGGAGTCCTGGTCCGGCGTCAGGCGGACGTAGATGTGGATGCCGTTTCGGCCGGTCGTCTTGGGCGCGCCTTCCAGGCCGAGCTCGACCAGGAAGCCGCGCACCACCTCGGCCGCCTCCCGCACCATGTCGAACGTGACGCCGGGAGAGGGATCGACGTCGATCCGAAGCTCGTCGGCGTGCTCGGGGTCGGCGGCGAGGTACGGCCACACGTGCAGGCCGAGGCAGCCCAGGTTGACCGCCCACACGATGTGCACGATGTCGGCTGCGACGAGCGCCTGCGACGGCGTGCCGTTGGGCGTTTCGACGGTCGTCGTCTCGAGCCAGTCGGGGGCGTTCTTGGGCACGCGCTTCTGGAAGAACGACGGCCCGCCGGCCCCCTCCGGGTAGCGCTCCATCAGAATCGGGCGCCCGCCCAGGGCACGCATCAACGGCTGCTCGACCGCCAGGTAGTAGCGGACGAGATCGAGCTTCGTCTCGTCCCGCTCCGAGAAGTAGATCTTGTTCGGGTTCGAGACCGCGAACGTCCGGCCGGCGGCCTCGATCTCGACTGCTTCGTCCGCCATGGACCTCAAGGATAGGCCCGACGGCGGTGAAGGCGTGAAACACCGGGACCTGGTCCATCTGTTTCATCCGTGAAACACCGGGACCAGGTCCCACTGTTTCACCGATCTCACGCCGGCGGCCTCAGGCGCGTTTCTTGCTCGACACCGACCGAGGAGTCCCATGCCGACCTTCACCGTCCACGCCCTGTCAGACGCCGCCGCCGACGAGGCTCGCCGCAGCCCGGGCGCCGTCCCCGCCGCCGGCGACGGCCCCTACCCGGTGCGCTGCTGCCTCTCCGACGCGCACGATGCCGACGGCGTCGTCCTCGCCTCGGTCATGCCGTTTCGGGGCGAGAGCCCGTACGCGGCCCGAAGCCCGGTCTACGTCCACGCGGAGCGCTGCGCCGGCCACTCAGAGGAGCCCGGAGCAATCCCCGAGATGCTGCGCGGGCGGCTGCTCTCGGTGCGGGCCTACGACGGCGCGCACATGCTGACCGGCACGGAGGTGCTTGCGGGGATCGAGCTCGAGGGCGCGATCGAGCGCCTGCTCGGCGACGCGGCCGGCGCGTACGTGCACGTCCACTTCGCCGGCCCCGGCTGCTACGCCTGCCGGATCGATCGCGCTGCCTAGCGGACGATGAGGGGGCGGAGCGTGCGATGGGCGACCTCGAGCCCCGCCTTCACCCGCTCGTCGTCGCCACCCCACACCGGGTCCTCGTGCTCGACCGAGAGGACGCCGCCGAAGCCGCCCTCGTAGAGGGCGTCGACGATGTGGCGCCAGTCGATCTGGCCGAGCCCCGGCATGCGGTAGCGCCACCAGCCCGAGTCCCACCCATCGGTGCGCTCGACCGTCTTCCCGAAGACGCCGTAGCGGTCGCGCCGCGCGGGGAAGACCTCGGCGTCCTTCGCGTGCGCGTGCGCGACCCGGTCGACGTACGGCCGCAGCGCCGCGACGGGGTCGATCCCCAGCCACAGCAGGTGGGACGGGTCGAAGTTGAGCAAGAGGCCGAGCGAGAACATCCACTCCCACAGCTCGGGCGAGTACGCCAGGTTGCCGGGGTAGCCGTCGGGATGCCAGCCCTCCATCGGGCAGTTCTCGACGATCAGCGCGACGCCGCGCTCGCCGGCCAGGTCGACGAGCGGCTTGAAGACACCCTCCGCGGCGGCCAGGTTCTCGGCCACCGTCTTGCCGGGGTCGCGGCCGACGAAGGTGCCGACGCTCGGACAGCCGAGGAGCGCCGCCGCCTCGATGCAGGCCGCGACGTGGCCGTTGATCGCGCGGCGCGCCTCCGGGTCGGGGTGCAGGTTGTTGTCGTAGTAGGCGATAGACGACAGCTCGAGGCCGTGGCGGTCGAAGAGCGCACGCACCTCGTCCGCCTTCGCCTGGCCGAGCCCGGCGGCATCCAGGTGGCTGGCGGTGAAGTCGCGGTCGCCGATTCGCGGCCATGCCGCCACCTCGAGCGCCTCGTAGCCGGCCCCCTCGGCCCATGGGGCGATGTCCGCGAGCGCGGCCCCGGGCATGCACGCCGTCAGGAACCCGAGCCTCATGCGACCTCAGGGTAATTGACCGGCGCGCCCGCGATGCCGAGATCGATGCCGGTCACGGCCAGGCCGCCGAGCGACGCGATGGCGATCCGGCGCAGGCCCTCGCCGTAGAACGCGATGTTGGTCGGCGTCGGCATGTGGATCCCGGTTGGGTCGTCGAGGACGACCTCCGGCGGGCCGCCGCCGGGCGGCACGCGCAGCACGTGGAAGGGGTAGTAGCAGGAGACGAGGAAGCCGCCGTCGGCGCACGCGGCCAGGCCGTCGGGCGTCGTCCCGGGCAGCTCGGAGATGACCTCGGCCCGGCCGTCCACGATCGTCGACAGGCGCGGCGTCAGCGTCTCGAGGAAGTGCACGGCCCCGTCGGCGGTGACGCACGTCCCGTTCGTGTAGTGCAGCGTGCCCAGGTCGAGCACCTCGCCGTCGCCGCCTCCGGGCGGCACGCGGATCATGCGGCCGTTTCGGATCTCGAGCGACTCCGTCCCAGAGTCCGAGAAGTGGAGCGCGCCGTCGGCCGCGAAGGCGAGGTAGTTTGGCGTCTCGAGCGGGCCGCCGCCGGCCGAGTCGCACCAGACCTCGACGCCTCCGGTGCCGGGGTCGACGCGCAGGATCGCCTTGCGGCCGGCGTCGCACACGTAGAGCCTGCCGGCCGCGTCGTGGGCAATGCCCAAGACGAAGCCGCCGGTGTTCGCGACCTCGGTCGCGGTGCCGGCCTCAGAATCCAGCCGGTAGACCTGGCCCGCCTCGCCGCCCGCCCACAACGTCCCGTCCGGCCCCATGGCCACGCCCTCCGGGTGGTCGAGCGGAGCGGCGATCACGTACAGGTCGGCGATGGTCGCGATCGTGCGACGATAACGCCGTGCGCATCCTCGTGACCGGGGCAACCGGCTACATCGGAGCTGTCGTGGCGGCCGTGCTCGCCGAGCGCGGCCACGCGGTCGTCGGTACCGCCCGCTCGGCCGCGGCCGAGGCGGAGCTCGTCGCTCTCGGCCACGAGGCCGTCCGTGCCGACCTGCACGACCCGGAGACGCTCGCCCGGGCGGCGGCAACGTGCGACGCGACGATCCATGCGGCCGCCACGCAGGACGAGGAGATGGGGCCGGTCGAGCAGGCGGCGGTGCACGCGATGCTGGCCGCGCTGGCCGGGACCGGCAAGGCGTTCGTCTACACGAGCGGTGTGTGGATCTACGGAAGCGCGCCGCCCGGTGGGCTCCTCGACGAGGACTCGGTGCCCGATCCGGTCGGGCTCCTCGCATGGCGCCCAGCGCTCGAGTCGGAGGTGCTGGCCGCGGCGGAGGCGGGCATCCGCACCATCGTGATCCGGCCGGGGATGGTCTACGGCCGCGGCGGCGGCCCGCTCAACCAGTTCGCGGCAATGGCGGAGGACGGCGTGCCGCGCTACGTCGGCGACGGCGAGAACCACTGGTCGCTCGTCCACGTCGACGACCTCGCCGAGCTCTACGCGCTCGCGCTCGAGCGGGCGCCGGCCGGGACGCTCGTGAACGGCATCCTCGGCCCGCCACTTCGGGTGCGCGACCTCGCCGAGGCGGCCGCCGCCGGAGCAGGGTTGCCCGCACCGCAGTCGTGGCCGTTCGCGGAGGCCGCGCTCGTCCTCGACCCCGACGACGCCGACGGCGTTACCCGCGACCACCGCATCTCGGGCGACCGCGCGCGGGCCCTCCTCGGCTGGGAGCCGCCTGCCCGCTCACCGCTCGACGAGCTGCGCGGTCAGGCCGAGGCCGGCTCCGGGATCTCGAGCCAGGCCATGCCCGAGACTCCGAGCCAGTAGCGGCCGCCGCCGTGCACGACCACGGCCAGCGCGTGGTCGCAGTGGACGCATCGCATCACCGTGCCCGGCGCGCTCACGTACACGGCCTCCGCCCCGAGCGGCTCGGCCGCCCCGCAGCCGGCGCAGCAGCAGCGGGCGGTGGTCAGGTCGACGGCGAAGAGCTCCCCCAGGAGCCCCGCCGCCGCGTTCCCGTCGAGTCGCAGGCTCGCGTCGTCCATGCCTATCCTCCTGTCGGTCCGAATCGCTCGGTTCTGACGGCGGCCGGGTCGTAGCCCGCCGCGACGAGCCCGCTCGCGGCCGTCTCGACCAGGCTCGTCGGCCCGCACACGTAGGCCAGCGGGCCGTGCGCCGCCGGCCACGCGACCTCGGCCAGCATCGCGTCGTCGATGCGGCGCGCGTAGCCCGTCCAGCCCTGGGGCTGCGAGCGCGTGTACGTGTGGATCACCTCGATGCCCTCGAGCGACGCCGCCCGCTCGAGCTCCGCGGCGTAGATCACATCCGCCGGCGTCCGCGACGAGTAGAGCAGCCGCACAGCGGTGGCGTCGCCCGTCTCGATCCGCCGCCGCAGCATCGCCGCCAGCGGCACGATCCCCGACCCGCCCGCGACCAGCAGCAGCGGCTCGCCGGCCCCCGGCTCCCACACGAAGTACCCGCCCACCGGGCCGCGCAGCTCGATCGCGTCCCCGGCCCGCAGCTCGCCCACCAGATACGGGGACACCTCGCCGTCGTCCAGCCGCTCGACCGTCAGCCGCAGCTGCGACTCGCCCGGCGCCGAGGCGATCGAGTAGCTGCGCTGGGCCTGGTAGCCGTCCTCGGCGGTCAGTCGCACGTCCACGTGCTGGCCCGCCCGGTGCCCGGGCCAGCCCGCGACGTCCAGGACGAGCGTCGCCGTCCGCGCCGTCTCCGGGACGACCTCGGCGACCCCGGCCAGGCGCCAGGTCAGTCGCCCCAGTAGCGCTGTTCTTTCCACGGGTCGCCGTGGTTGTGGTAGCCGTAGTTCTCCCAGAAGCCGGGCTCGTCCTCCTGCCGGAGGGCCAGCCCGCGCAGCCACTTGGCGCTCTTCCAGAAGTAGAGGTGCGGGACGAGGAGCCGCACGGGGCCGCCGTGCTCGGGCTCGAGCGGCTCGCCGGCGTACGTGTGGACGACCCAGGCGTTCCCGTCGGCGACGTCCTCGAGCGGCAGGTTGGTCGTGTAGCCGCCGTCGCAGAAGGCGACCACGAACTCGGCGGCCGTGTCGAGGCCCTCCAGGAGGGCGGAGACCGGCACGCCCTCCCAGACCGTGTCCAGCTTCGACCACTTCGTGACGCAGTGGATGTCGCGGGTGACCGTCTCGGTCGGGAGCGCCCGGAACTCGTCCCACGACCAGGTGCGCGGCTCGTCGACCTCGCCGGTGATGGAGAACGACCACTCGTCGAGCGGCGTGTGCGGCGTCGGGCCCGCCGACAGGACCGGGAAGTCGTCCGTCAGGTACTGGCCCGGCGGCACGCGCCCGCCGGCGCCGTCCTTTCGCCTGCCTCGGAACCCTCGTGACACGTACGACATCGCCACCACCTCTCCGCGCTCGGTTCTTCCGCGGGAACGGTCCCGCGGGGACAGGCGAACGTTACGCGGAGATCCGGCGCAGCTTGCGCTCTTCGGCGATCACGACGCGGTTGATCGCCGCGCGATCGGCCCGCGGGATCTCCCCGAACGCGAGGTCCACGCCGGTCTTGTCGACCCGCACCGCCTCGGCGGGCAGGATGAGGTCGCGGCCGAACCAGCGCTCGTCGAACCGGACGACCACGTCCTCGCTCTCGGTCACCGGGCACGGCGGCGCGAGCTTCGTGCCGTCCGCACACAGGTTGATCGTGGAGCCGCGGTGGAGCTCACCGCCGGCGTGCTCGAGGACGACCGGGATCGCGATCGAGATGCGCACAGTGCTCACGCGCTTGGCGGTCTCGGCCTCCTTCTGGAAGCAGAACCGCACGAGCTCGCGCTCGGTCGCCGACGGGACGCGCTCGAACCGCACAGCCGAGAGCCAGGCTCCGTCCGCGGCCCGGTCGCTCCGGACCACCCTGCCCCGCGCAGTCACGTCGAGGTGCGGCTCACCGCTTCGCAGGACGACCTCGACAAGGTGCTCCTCGGGCGCAGGCTCGCTCCCGGCGAGCAGGACCCCGCCGGCGGACAGGTCGATCGTCTCGCCGCCGAACTCATCCCACGCCTCGCCGCCGGCATCCAGCCGGCGAACCACCGTGGGCACGGCAACGTCGATGCGAAAAAAGGCGCGCTGATTTTCGCTCATGCCAGGGTCATCGCCTTCCGGCGGGGGAACGACATCACTCGGTTGGGGGATCGACGGGATACCACAACAGGTGGCCGGTGGCCGGGGGGCACACTCCGCCTCGCGCGCGACCGTGCACATCGCCACCCCAGGATCCGCAAAGATCCGCCGATGCGCGACCCCCGCTACGACGTGCTGTTCGAGCCCGTGCAGCTCGGGCCGGTGACCGCCCGTAACCGCTTCTTCCAGGTGCCGCACTGCAACGGGATGGGCCACCACCATCCGACCGCGCACGCGCACATGCGCGGCGTGAAAGCGGAGGGCGGCTGGGCCGTGGTGTGCACCGAGGAGGTCGAGATCCATCCCACCTCCGAGGTCAGCCCCTACATCGAGGGCCGCCTCTGGGACGACTCCGACATCCCGGCGCTCCGGCGGATGACCGAGAAGATCCACGAGCACGGCTCGCTGGCGGGGTTCGAGCCGGTGCACAACGGCATCCACAGCGCGAACATGTACTCGCGCGAGACCGGGCTCGCCGTCGCCAACCTGCCGGTCTCGACGTACGACCCCGTCCAGGTTCGGCGGATGGACGCGGACGACATCGCCGCCGTCCGCCGCTGGCACCGGGCCGCCATCCGGCGCGCGCTGGAAGCGGGCTTCGACGTCGTCTACGTCTACGCCGCCCACGGCCTGAACTCGCTCGGCCAGTTCCTCTCGCGCCGGTACAACACGCGCACCGACGGCTACGGCGGCAGCCTCGAGAACCGGGCCCGGCTTCTGCGCGAGATCCTCGAGGACACGCTGCACGAGGTCGACGGCCGCGCGGCGGTCGCGTGCCGGATCACGGTCGACGAGCTGCTCGGGCCCGACGGGATCGACCGCGCCGACATCGAGGGCGTGTTCGGCCTCGTCGGCGAGCTCCCCGACGTGTGGGACTTCGTCGTCGGCGAGTGGGAGAACGACTCCTCCACGTCGCGCTTCGCCCCGGAGGCCCCGCACGAGCAGTACGTGCGCGGCCTGAAGGCGCTCACCTCGAAGCCGGTCGTCGGCGTCGGCCGCTTCACGTCGCCCGACACGATGGTGCGCATGATCCGCGACGGGGTGCTCGACATGATCGGGGCGGCGCGGCCGTCCATCGCCGACCCGTTCCTCCCCAAGAAGATCGAGGAGGGCCGGCTCGAGGACATCCGCGAGTGCATCGGCTGCAACATCTGCGTCTCGGGCGACGGCACGATCACCCCGATCCGCTGCACCCAGAACCCGTCGATGGGCGAGGAGTGGCGGCGCGGCTGGCACCCGGAGCGGATGCGGCCCAAGACGTCGGACGCGACCGTGCTCGTGGTCGGCGCGGGCCCCGCGGGGCTGGAGGCGGCGATGTCGCTCGGCCGCCGCGGCCATCGCGTCGTCCTCGCGGAGGCGACCCGCGCGGTGGGCGGCCGGGTGGCGCGCGAGGCGCGCCTGCCCGGGCTGGCGGAGTGGATCCGCGTCCTCGACTACCGGCGTGGGCAGCTCGAGCGGCTGCCCGACGTCGAGGTCGCCTACGACAGCCGGCTCACCGCCGCCGAGGTGCTGGAGTACGGGTTCGACCACGTCGCCGTCGCGACCGGCTGCCGCTGGCGGGCCGACGGCGTCGGCCGCTGGCACCTGCGGCCGCTCGAGCTGCCCGGCGTGCGTGTGCTGACGCCCGACGACATCATGGACGGCGACGGCGCCGAGGGCGGGCGCGTGGTCGTCTACGACGACGACCACTACTACATGGGCGGCGTCGTCTCGGAGGCACTGGTGCGCGCCGGCTGCGCGGTGACCTTCGTGACGCCGGCGGCGCGGGTCTCGGAGTGGACGGTGAACACGCTCGAGCAGGTGCGGATCCAGCGGCGGATGCTGGAGGCCGGGGTCGAGATCGTGCCGTCGCAGGCGCTCGAGGGGACCGGCGACGGGGTCGTGCGCACGGCGTGCGTCTACACGTCCGAGCCCAGCGAGCACGCCGCCGATACGCTCGTGCTCGTCACGGCCCGGCTGCCCGAGGACGGGCTGGCCGCCGACCTTCGCGAGCGGGCCGGCGACTGGGAGGCCGCCGGCCTCTCATCCGTGCGGCCCGTGGGCGACGCGCTCGTTCCGGGCACGATCGCCGCCGCAGTGTGGGACGGCCGCCGGTACGCCGAGCAGCTCGGTGAGCCGCTCGACGCCGACGGCGTGCCGTTCCTGCGCGAGATCGCCGGCCTCTCGCCGGCCACCTCGGGCTAGTAGCCGTACCCTCCGCCACCGCTGGTGCTGGCCGCGGGCTGAGCGGCGGTCTTCACGACCGAGCCGTCA
>Ga0207674_10010269_pt1 | contig 10624 bp, 8 predicted proteins | sample KBSCornC72_FD_184303 | JGI IMG/M metagenome (GOLD analysis project Ga0207674, IMG submission 184303) | Corn rhizosphere microbial communities from Kellogg Biological Station, Michigan, USA - KBS Corn C7-2 (SPAdes) (version 2) | ecosystem: Host-associated > Plants > Roots > Rhizosphere > Soil ...
TGTACGGCCAGGTCCCAGGTGGCCAGGCGGAGTACCTGCGCGTGCCGCAGGCCCACTACGGGCCGGTCAAGGTCCCCGAGGGCCCGTCCGACGACCGCTTCCTGTTCCTCTCCGATGTGCTGCCGACCGCCTGGCAGGCGGTGCAGTACGCCGACGTGCCGGAGGGCGGCAGCGTCGCGGTCCTCGGCCTCGGCCCGATCGGCGAGATGTCGTGCCGCATCGCCCAGCACCTCGGGGCCGAGAACGTGATCGGGCTCGACCTCGTGCCCGACCGTCTCGCGCGCTCGGCGACCCACGGCGTGCGCACGATCGACGTCACGGACACGGACGACGTCCCGGGCGCCGTGCGCGAGCTCACGGGCGGCCGTGGGCCGGACGCCGTGATCGACGCCGTCGGCCTCGAGGCGCACGGGGCGCCGGGCGGCAAGCTCGTCCACACGATCGCCGGGCTCCTGCCCGACGCCGTCGTGGAGAAGGCGATGCAGACGGCGGGCATGGACCGGCTGAGCGCGCTGAAGCTCGCGGTCGAGCTCGTCCGCCGGGGCGGGACGGTCTCGATCTCCGGGGTCTACGGCGGCACGGCGGACCCGCTGAACATGCTGCAGATGTTCGACAAGCAGGTCACCCTGCGCATGGGCCAGGCGAACGTCCGGCGCTGGACGGACGACATCCTCCCGCTGCTGACGGGCGACGGCGACCCGCTCGGCGTGGACGGCTTCGCCACCCACCACGTGCCGCTGACGGAGGCGCCGCAGGCCTACGAGACGTTCCAGAAGAAGGAGGACGGCGCGTTCAAGGTCGTGTTCCGGCCATGAGGATCGGCTACTTCCTGTCCTGCGAGGAGTTCGGCCCCGCCGAGCTCCTCGAGCAGGCCGTCCGGGCGGAGCGCGCCGGCTTCCACGGGCTGTGGATCTCCGACCACTACCACCCGTGGAACGACACGCAGGGCCACAGCCCGTTCGTGTGGTCGGTCATCGGGGCGCTCTCGTCGATGACGCGGCTGCCCGTGACGACGGCGGTGACGTGCCCGACGATCCGCACGCACCCGGCGATCATCGCCCAGGCCGCGGCCACGAGCGCCGTGATGCTCGAGGGTCGCTTCAACCTCGGCGTCGGCACCGGCGAGGCCCTCAACGAGCACGTCCTCGGCACGCACTGGCCCGAGGCCGACGTGCGCCTCGAGATGCTCGAGGAGGCGGTCGAGGTCATCCGGACGCTCTGGGAGGGCGGCCAGCGCAGCCATCGCGGTCGCCACTACACCGTCGAGAACGCGCGGGTCTACGACCTGCCGGACACGCCGCCGCCGATCCTCGTCTCCGGCTTCGGGCCGAAGGCGATCGAGGTGGCCGCGCGCATCGGCGACGGGTTCGTGACGACCTCGCCCGACGCCGACGCGATCGGGCGCTACCGGGCGGGAGGCGGCACCGGGCCGGTCCACGCCGGCGTGAAGGTCTGCTTCATGGACGACGCCGACGAGGCGCGGCGGACCGTCCACCGGATCTGGCCGAACGAGGCGCTGCCCGGGGAGCTCGCGCAGGTCCTGCCGACCCCGGCGCACTTCGAGCAGGCCTGCGAGCTCGTGAGCCCGGACATGCTCTCGACGCCGGTCGGACCGGACATCGACGAGCACGTGGCGGCGCTGCAGGCGTTCGCCGACACGGGGGTGGACGAGCTGTACGTGTCACAGATCGGCCCGGAGCACGACGCCTTCTTCGAGCGCTGGGCGCCCGCCGTCCTGCCGCGATTCGCCTGAACCGCCGGGCGCCGGCACGCCCCCGGACGAGGAGAACGCGCCAAGGATCGCGTTGGTCAGCAACGGCCGGTTTCCGGAGAGCAGCGGCTCGGGTAGCGCTCGCCGCACCCCGGAAGGCGAGCCCACCACCCCGCCGTCTTCGCTTCGAGCCCCGAGAGGAGACCGCGCGTTGCCGCTGGGAACGTCGCGCGCCCAAGCGCGATTCGACATCGTCGTGCCGACCACCGGCCGCGCCGCCCTCGCCGGGTTGCTCGAGCAGCTCGTCGACACCGGCGCCGGCCGGATGATCGTCGCCGACGACCGTCGCGACGGCCCGCCGCTGCGCGTCCCGGCCGGCGTCGAGGTGCTGCGGTCCGGCGGCCGCGGCCCGGCCGCCGCGCGCAACGTGGGCTGGCGCGCGGCCTCGGCGCCGTGGGTCATGTTCCTCGACGACGACGTCCGTCCCGCGCCCGGATGGTCCACGGCGCTGGCGCGCGACCTCACCGGCCGCCCGGCGCGCATGGGGGCGAGCCAGGGCCGCGTCTCGGTGCCGCTGCCGCCGGATCGCCGGCCGACCGACTGGGAGCGCAACGTCGCGAGCCTCGAGACCGCCCCGTGGATCACGGCCGACCTCGCCGTCCGGCGCGGCGCGCTGCTCGCCGTCGGCGGCTTCGACGAGCGCTTCCCTCGCGCCTACCGCGAGGACTCCGACTTCGCCCTGCGCCTCCAGGCCGCGGGCTGGTCGCTCGAGCGCGGCACCCGCGCGGTCGAGCACCCCGTCGGCCCGGCCGGGCCCTGGGTCAGCGTCCGCAAGCAGGCCGGGAACGCCGACGACGCGCTGATGCGCGCGCTCCACGGTCGCGACTGGCGCGCGCGGGCCGGCGCGCCGCGCGGCGCGCTGCCCACCCACGTCGCGACGACCGCGCTCGGGCTGGGCGCGGCCGGCGCCGCCCTGCTGCGCCGTCGCCGGACCGCCGCGGCCGCGGGCGCCGGGTGGATCGCCCTGACCGCCCGGTTCGCCGCCCGGCGCATCGCGCCCGGGCCGCGCACCCCGCGCGAGGGGCTGACGATGGTCGCCACGAGTGCGCTGATCCCACCCGCGGCGACGGCCCACCGCCTCGCGGGCGCCGTCCGCGCCCGGCGCCTGACCCGCGGCGCCGCGCCCGCACCGCGTCCCGCGCACCGGCCCGACGCCGTCTTCCTCGACCGCGACGGGACGCTTGTCGTCGACGTCCCCTACAACCGCGATCCCGCCCGCGTCGAGCCGGTCGCCGGTGCGCGGGCCGCGATCGACCGGCTGCGCGCCGCGGGCGTGCCGCTCGCCGTCGTCAGCAACCAGAGCGGCATCGCGCGCGGGCTGCTCACCCCGGACGAGGTCGACGCGGTGAACGCTCGCGTGGAGGCGCTGCTCGGCCCGCTCGGGCCGTGGCTCGTGTGCCCGCACGGCCCGGACGACGGCTGCGATTGCCGCAAGCCCCGCCCCGGTCTCGTGCTCGAGGCGGCCGCGACGCTCGGCGTCGACCCGCGCCGCTGCGCCGTGATCGGCGACATCGGCGCCGACGTCGAGGCCGCGCGGGCCGCCGGGGCGCGGGGCGTGCTCGTGCCGACGGCCGTCACGCGGCCCGACGAGGTCGACGCCGCGCCCGAGCTCGCGACGACCCTCGGCGAGGCCGTCGACCTCCTCCTGGGGACGGCATGAGCCACGTCCTCGTCGCCCGTCAGGACAACGCCGGCGACGTGCTCCTCGCCGGGCCGGCCGTGCGCGCGGTCGCCGCCCGGGCCGAGCGCGTCACCCTCCTCTGCGGCCCGGCGGGCGCGCACGCTGCGCACCTCCTGCCCGGCGTCGACGCCGTCGTGGTCGAACCGGCCGAGTGGATCGCGGCCGACCCGGCCGCGGTCGACCGCGCGACGGTCCTGCGCCGGGTCGACCGGCTGGCCGCGCTCGGCGTGGACGAGGCCCTCGTCCTCACCTCCTTCCACCAGAGCCCGCTGCCGCTCGCGCTCCTCCTGCGCCTCGCCGGCGTCCCGCGCATCGGCGCGATCTCGGTCGACTATCCCGGCTCGCTGCTCGACGTCCGCCACGCGATCGACGACGACGTGCACGAGGTCGAGCGCGGGCTCTCCCTCGCGGCCGCGATGGGCTTCACCCTCGCGCCGGGCGACGACGACCGGCTGCGGGTCCGGGGCGCCGGCGCGCGCGATCGCGACCCCGCCCGCGTCGTCGTGCACCCCGGCGCGTCGGTGCCCGCCCGGGCGTGGGCGCCCGAGCGCCATCGCGATCTCGTCGCGGGGCTCGTCGCCGAGGGGCGTGACGTGACGGTCACCGGCGGCCCCGCGGAACGCGAGCTGACCCGCGCCGTCGCCGGTGACCGCGCGACCGACCTCGGGGGCGAGACCTCGCTCGCGGACCTCGCGGAGCTCCTCGCCGGCGCGGGCTGCCTCGTGACGGGCAACACGGGCCCGGCGCACCTCGCGGCGGCGGTCGGGACGCCCGTCGTCTCGCTCTATGCGCCCACCGTGCCCGCCGTCCGCTGGCGGCCGTGGCGCGTGCCGCACGTCCTGCTGCACCGCGACGTCCCCTGCGCCGGCTGTCGCGCGCGGATCTGCCCGATCCCGGGCCATCCGTGCATCGACGACGTCACGGTCGACGAGGTCCTCGCGGCGGTCGGCCGCCTGGCCGGCGCGACGCGCGCGGAGGTGGCGGCATGAGGATCCTGCTCTGGCACGTGCACGGCTCGTGGACGACGGCGTTCGTCCAGGGCGAACACGAGTACCTGCTGCCGGTCGAGCCCGGGCGCGGCCCCGACGGGCGCGGCCGCGCCCAGACCTGGGACTGGCCGCCCGCGGCCGTCGAGGTCACCCGCGAGGAGGCGCGCGACGCGGACGTCGACGTGCTCGTCCTCCAGCGCCCGGCCGAGCTCGACGGCCTCGCCCGCGAGTGGCTCGGCGACCGCCGCATCCCGACGGTCTTCGTCGAGCACAACGCGCCCCAGGGCCGGATCGCCGAGATGCGCCACCCCGCCGCCGACCGCGACGAGGTCGACCTCGTCGTCCACGTCACGCACTTCAACGACCTGTTCTGGGACTGCGGGGCCACGCCGACGCGCGTCGTCGAGCACGGCATCGTCGATCCCGGCTACCGCTACAGCGGCGCGATCGAACGGGCCGCGGTCGTCATCAACGAGGCGCCGCGCCGGGCGCGCGTCACGGGCACCGACCTGCTCGACCGCTTCGCCGCCGACGGCGTGCCCATCGACCTGTTCGGCATGAAGGCGGACGAGGTCACGGCGCCGGTGCGCGCCATCGACGACCTGCCCCAGGCGCGGCTGCACGACGAGCTCGCCCGGCGCCGGGTCTACCTGCACCCGATCCGCTGGACGTCGCTCGGGCTGTCGCTCATCGAGGCGATGCAGCTCGGGATGCCCGTCGTGGCCCTCGCGACGACCGAGGCGCCCGAGGCCGTGCCCGCCGGCGCCGGCCTCGCCTCGACCCGGGTCGACCGGCTGGGCGAGGCGGTCCGGGGGTTCCTGCACGAGCCCGATCGCGCCCGGGAGGCCGGCGTGGCCGCCCGGCGCCACGCGCTCGAGCGCTTCGGCCTCGCGCGCTTCCTGGCCGACTGGGACGACGTGCTCGAGGAGGTCGCGTGATGCGCATCGACATGGTCTCGGAACACGCGAGCCCGCTCGCCGTCCTCGGCGGGGTCGACGCGGGCGGCCAGAACGTCCACGTCGCGGCGCTCGCCTGCGCGCTCGCCCGGCGCGGGGCGCAGGTCGTCGTCCACACCCGGCGCGACGACCCGGCGCTGCCGGCGCGCGTCCCACTCGCCGACGGCGTGACCGTGCACCACGTCGACGCCGGGCCGCCCTGCACGCTGCCGAAGGACGACCTGCTCGCGCACATGCCGGCGTTCGCCGACGCGCTCGTCGAGGCGTGGCGGGCCGACCGGCCCGACATCGTCCACGCCCACTTCTGGATGTCCGGGCACGCGGCGCTGCTCGCCGCCCGCCACGTCCCCGTGCCGGTCGTCCAGACCTTCCACGCCCTGGGTGTCGTCAAGCGCCGCTACCAGGGCGACGACGACACCTCCCCGCCGGAGCGCCTCGCCCTCGAGCGCGACATCGTGCGCCGCGCCGACGAGATCGTCGCGACGTGCACCGACGAGGTCTTCGAGCTCATCCGCCTCGGCGCGACCCGCGACCGGCTCACGGTCGTGCCGTGCGGTGTCGATCTCGGCCTGTTCACCCCCGACGGCCCGCGGGATCCGCGGACCCCGGGCCTTGGCCGCCTCGTCGCGGTCGGCCGGCTCGTGCCGCGCAAGGGGCTCGGCAACGTCATCGAGGCGATGGCGGCGCTGCCCGGCACCGAGCTCGTCATCGCCGGCGGCCCGCCCCGCGACGAGCTGCGCGACGACCCCGAGGCGGCGCGGCTGCGACGGATCGCCGAGGATCACGGCGTCGCCGACCGCGTCGAGCTCCGCGGCCGGGTCGGCCGGGCCGACCTCCCGGCGCTGCTGCGCTCGGCCGACGTCGTCGTGTGCGCCCCGTGGTACGAGCCCTTCGGGATCGTCCCGCTCGAGGCGATGGCGTGCGGCGTGCCCGTGATCGCCTCCGCCGTGGGCGGGATGATCGACACGGTGGTCGACGGCGTGACCGGCGTCCACGTCTGCCCGCGCGACCCCGACCGCGTCGCCGAGGCCGCGCGCGGGCTGCTCGAGGATCCCGCCCGCCGCGCCGCGTTCGGCCGGGCCGGTGTGCGGCGGGCGCAGCGGCTCTACGACTGGGACCGGATCGCGGCCGCGACGCTCGACGTGTACGCGCGCCGCGGCGCCGCCCCAAAGGGGCGCCGGGCGCGCGCGGGCGGGCTGGGCCCCTCCGACTCGGGCGTCCGCCATCTGCGCGGGCTGCGCGAGGGCCTCGGCGCGCTCGAGGACGGCGCCGACCAGCTCGAGCGCTGGGGCCGCCAGCTCGCCGCGACGCTGCTCGCGGACGGGCGGCTGCTCGCCGTCGGCAACGGCGGCAGCGCCGCGCAGGCCCAGCATCTGACCGCGGAGCTCGTCGGGCGCTTCGAGACCGAGCGTCGCGCCCTCAGCGCGCTGTGCCTGCACGCCGACACCTCGAGCCTCACGGCGATCGCCAACGACTACGGCCCGGAGGAGGCCTTCGCCCGCCAGGTTCGCGCGCACGGCCGCCCGGGCGACGTCCTCGTCGCGCTGAGCACGTCGGGACGCAGCCCGAACGTCCTCGCCGCGGTGGAGGCGGCGGCCGAGATGGGCATCACGACGTGGGCGCTCACCGGCGACGCGCCGAACCCGCTGGCCGAGATCTGCGACGACGCGCTGTGCCTGCCCGGCGCGAGTACGGCGACCGTGCAGGAGCTGCAGCTGGTCGCGCTGCACATGGTCTGCGGCGCCGTCGACCGCGAGGTGGCGCGCAGCGAGCGGCGCACCCTCCCGCCCGGCGGGCGGGACCGCGCCACGGCCGGCGGGCGCACGGCCCGCGCCCGGAGTGAGGCGACGGCGTGAGCGCGATCGTCGTCGTCGGCGACGCCCTGCTCGACCGCGACGTGGTCGGCACGGTCGAGCGCCTCAGCCCCGACGCGCCCGTCCCGGTCGTCGACGAGGACGCCGTGCGCTCGCGCCCGGGCGGCGCGGGGCTCGCGGCGCTCCTCGCCGCGACCGACGGGGACGACGTCACGCTCGTCACCGCCCTCGGCGCCGACGCCGCGGGCGAGGAGGTCCGGGCGATGCTCGCTGCCCGCGGCGTCGACGTCGTCGACCTCGGGATGCGCGGCACGACACCCGAGAAGATCCGCATCGGCGCGCCCGGACGGCCGCTTCTCCGCCTCGACCGGGGCGAGGGCGGCGCGATCGGCGACCCCGACGTCGCCGCGCGCAGCGCGATCGCGTGGGCCGACGCCGTGCTCGTCGCCGACTACGGCCGCGGCGTCGCCGCCGCGCCCGCGATGCGCGAGATCCTCGCGGGCGTCCGCACCCCGGTCGTCTGGGACCCGCATCCGCGCGGCGCGGCTCCGGTCCCGGGCGCCGCGCTCGTGACGCCGAACCTCGCCGAGGCGCGGGCGCTCGTCCCCGACCCGCCGGGCGACGGGACGCCGGCGGTCGCGCGCCGCGCCCGGGCGCTCGCCGAGCGCTGGGAGGCCGGCGCCGTGTGCGTCACCTGCGGCGCCCGCGGGGCGGTGCTCTCGGCCGGGTCCGCGCCGCCGCTCGTCGTGCCCGCCGATCCCGCGCCCGGCGGCGACCCGTGCGGCGCCGGCGACCGGTTCGCCGCGCGCGCCGCCGCCGCGCTCGCCGACGGCGCCACGCCCGCCGAGGCCGTCGTCGCCGCCGTGCGCGCGGCGTCGGAGTTCGTCGCGGCGGGCGGCGCGACCGCGATCGCGGCGCCCGCCGACGGGCGCGGGGTCGCGGGGGAGACGGCGACCGCGCGGGCGACGTCGTCCGGACCGGACGACCCGCCGACCGACGCCCTGCGCCTCGCCGAGCGCGTCCGGGCCCGCGGCGGCGTCGTCGTCGCCACCGGCGGCTGCTTCGACCTGCTCCATCCCGGCCACGTCCGCACCCTCGAGGCCGCGCGCGCGCTCGGCGACTGCCTCGTCGTGTGCCTGAACTCCGACGCTTCCGTCCGGCGGCTGAAGGGCCCCGGGCGGCCCGTCGTCTCCGAGGCCGACCGGGCCGCGGTCCTGCAGGCGCTCGCCTGCGTCGACGCCGTGCTCGTCTTCGCCGAGGACACCCCGACTGCGGCGCTCGAGCGCCTGCGCCCCGACGTGTGGGCGAAGGGCGGCGACTACGCCGGCCGCGAGCTGCCCGAGGCCGCCGTCCTCGCTCGCTGGGGCGGCGAGGTCGTCCTGGTCCCGTTTCTCCACGGTAAATCGACCACCCGCATCATCCAGGAGGCAAGCCTTCGTGCCATCGGCTGAACCGACCAGCGTCATCGTCACCGGCGGGGCCTCGGGCCTCGGCGCGGCCATCGCCCACGCCGTCGAGGAGGCGGGGATGACCCCCGTCGTCTTCGACATGAACCCGTCCGCCAACGGCTTCGCGGCCCGCGTCGTCGACGTGTCCGACACCCGAAGCGTCGAGGCCGCCGTCGACGCCGTCGCCGACGAGCATGGCGGCCTGCGCGGCGTCGTGACCGCCGCCGGCATCGACGCCTGCGGGCGCCTCGACGACATCGACGGCGCCGCCTGGGAGCGCGTCGTCGCCGTGAACCTGCTCGGCACCGCGGCCGTCGCGCGCGCGGCCCTCCCGCACCTCGAGCGCAGCGGCGGCCGCATCGTGACCGTCGCCTCCACCCTCGGCCTCAAGGCCGTCAGCGACGCGACGGCCTACTGCGCGTCGAAGTTCGGCGTCGTCGGCTTCACCCGGGCGCTCGCGGCCGAGACCGCCGGCCGCGTGGGCGTCACGCTGCTCATCCCCGGCGGCATGAGCACGCACTTCTTCGACGGGCGGCCCGACCAGTACAAGCCGCCGCCCGACGCGAACCTCGCCGACCCGGGCGAGATCGCGCAGGCCGTCGTGTTCGCCCTGGGCCGCCCCGCCGGCGTCGAGCTGCGCGAGATGGTCATCGCGGCGGACACGGAGCCGTCCTGGCCGTGAGCCTCGTCGTCCTGCGCGCGCTCGGCCTCGGGGATCTGCTGACGGCCGTGCCCGCCCTGCGCGGGCTCGCCCGCGCCTTCCCCGAGCACGAGCGCGTGCTGCTCGCGCCGGCCGCGCTCGAGCCGATCGTGGCGCTGATGGGCGGCGCGGTCGATCGCGTGGTCGACACGGCCGGCGTGCGCGCCCTGCCCGAGCGGCTGCCGCCGGACGCGCCCGGCCGTCCCGACGTCGCCGTGAACCTCCACGGCCGCGGCCCGCAGAGCACGGACCTGCTCCGCGGCCTCGCGCCGCGGCGGCTCGTCGCGTTCGGGATCCAGGCGCGCTGGCGCGACGACGAGCACGAGGCCCGCCGCTGGTGCCGCCTGCTCGGCAGCGCGGGCATCCCGGCCGACCCGCGCGAGCTGGACATCGCCGCCCCCGACGAGCCGTCGCCCTGTCCCGGGGCGACGGTGATCCACCCCGGCGCCTCGGCCGCCGCCCGCCGCTGGCCGGCCGAGCGCTGGGCCGAGGTCGCGCGCGCCGCGCCGCGGCCGGTCGTCGTCACCGCCGGGCCGGGCGAGGAGGAGCTCGCCGCGACCGTCGCCCGCGCCGCCGGCGCCGAGGTGTTCGCCCGGGGCCTCGGCGCGCTCGCCGCGCTCGTGGCCGGCGCGCGGCGCGTGCTGTGCGCCGACACCGGCATCGCGCACCTCGCGACGGCGCTCGGCACCCCGTCGGTCGTCCTCTTCGGCCCGACCTCGCCCGAGCGCTGGGGGCCGCCCGCCGGCCGTTCGCGCCACCGCGTCCTGTGGGCCGGCCGCGCCGGCGGCGACCCCAACGGCGACACGCCCGACCCGGGCCTGCTCGCCCTCCAACCCCGAGACGTCCTGGAGGCGATCGCTTGACCGCAGTCCTCGGAGTCAACGCCGTGTTCCACGACCCCGCCGCCGCGCTGGTCGTCGACGGCCGCATCGTCGCCGCCGCCGAGGAGGAGCGCTTCAGCCGCCGCAAGCACGGCAAGTCGCCGGTGCCGTTCGCGACCTGGGAGCTGCCCGAGCAGGCGATCGCCTGGTGCCTCGAGCGCGGCGGCCTGCGCCCGGACGACCTCGACGCGATCGGCTACTCCTACGACCCGGCGCTCGCGCCCGCCCCCGACGACATCACGGCCGACGAGTGGGAGGGCCTGCGCACGCTCTACGCGCAGCGCGCGCCCCGCTTCCTCGCCACCCTCGGCCTCGACCCCGGGATCGTCCGCTTCGTCGCCCATCACGTCGCCCACGCCGCGAGCGCGCACCTCTGCGCCGACG
>Ga0207674_10010274_pt1 | contig 10622 bp, 7 predicted proteins | sample KBSCornC72_FD_184303 | JGI IMG/M metagenome (GOLD analysis project Ga0207674, IMG submission 184303) | Corn rhizosphere microbial communities from Kellogg Biological Station, Michigan, USA - KBS Corn C7-2 (SPAdes) (version 2) | ecosystem: Host-associated > Plants > Roots > Rhizosphere > Soil ...
CTCATGACCTCCAGGGGATCCGGCGAGGCGTCAAGGGCCGGGCTCAGCCAGCCCAGCCCGGCATCGGCGCGGCGCTGCCGGATGAGCGAGAATTCGGCGTCCAGCGGTGTCTCCATCCAGGTCACATCGGCGCCGGCGGCCGCGGCCACCGATTGCAGCCGGGAGGCGATCTCGACCGCCAGCCCTTCGGGCAGATACGGCGGCAGGACCACCCGCAGCCGGGGCCGACCCAGGCCTGCGGCCTGCCTGCTTCGGTTCACTCCCGTGATCGATCAGGGACATGACAGCCCGGGCCTCCTCCAGCAGGACCTGGCCTGCGGCGGTAAGCCGGACGCCGTCGCGGCGGCGTTGTAGCAGGGGCGTGCCCACCATTTCCTCGAGCCGCCGGATCTGCTGGCTCAGCGTGGGCTGGGCGACGAAAATCTGCTCGGCGGCCTGGGTGAAGGTGCCGGCATCGGCGACCGCTATCAGGTACCGCAGATGCCGTAGCTCCAGACCCAGATGCGCACCGCCTCGCAGGCCGGGCGGCTGATCCAGTACGGCCTCGTGCTTCATGTCTGCCTTCCTGGCCGCGGACAGCCGGGACCAATTCACGTGCATGTCTCGTTCATCCTCACCCTGGGCGCTACAGGAGCCATCGGGCGCAGGGCACGAACTCTTCGCGGACGGTCGTCTCACGCACACATTTCCGGTACGCCTCGAATCGTCGCCATCCGGCTATTGGCGGATAAGACCGTCCATGATGCACTGACCGAGACGACCGAGTGCCGGGTTTGCGGGCCGCCGGCGGCACCGAGGACCTAGCCTGGCGACTGTCACCGGGAACGCAGGGGAGGGAAGGGGCATGACTGTCACGCTGCCGGATGTCAGCGAGTTCCAGTCGCCGGCCAGCGGCAACGCCCCCAACTGGGCGGGGATCAAGTCCCAGAACGGCGGGGCGGCGATCATTCGAGTCGGGTACGGGAATTCCCATCTTGACGGGATGCTTGTGTCGAACCGAGCGAGAATCAAGTCGCTCAAATTCGGGTTCTGTGGTTTGTATCAATACCTGCGAGCGAGTCAGGATGTACGCTCGCAGGCCAATGCTTTCATCAACTGGATTGGGCCGAACCTTAACGAGGGCGAGATTCCCATACTCGATCTGGAAGAGGGATCGGGAAACCAGCTGGGCCGGGCTAACCAGTGGTTCGGCATCATTGACGACGCGTACAACCTCGTGTCTTTGCCGCTCAGCCAGCGTTCATGGTTGTACAGCGGCCAGTCTTTCGCGGTCGACTCCGGGCTCGCGCCCATCTTCCACTCAGCCCGCCGTACCTGGATAGCGGCCTACCAGGCTTCCGAGGCCGGACTGCTGCCGCACACCTTGTGGCAGAGCACCAACGGCCAGACCGGTGCGAACCGGACGAACTGGAGCGGCTGCGGTTTCTGCGATACGTCTATCTACCATGGCACTCTCGCCAGCCTGTCAGATCTGGGCTGGCATCCCCCGTCTCAAAAGAGCCTGCTTCTCGCGGAGGAAGAAATGCAGATCCAGAACGACAAGAAGTACGGTGCCGTTGCCTTCGGCGGGGGTCAATTCAAGTGGATCTCCTTTTTCTGCGACCCCGGCGGCGAAGGCAAGACCCCGAACCGGCTGCGGGTGGCTCCGTACTCCAACGACTCCCACGGATTCGCCAATATCACGATCGTGACCATCGGCACGGCTACCCAGAAGTTCACCGTCAACCTGCCGAAAGGCTGCAGCGGGATCTCGTTCCAGCGGCTGGACGACCCGAGCAACTGGGCAACGATCGCCTATAACCTGGGCACCTGATACGACCAGGGAACTCACCGAAGCCCGCTCCGGTTACAGACATAGAACCGGAACGATCCTGGGCCCGGCCGTCAGCGGGAGGTTGTGGCGTGACGCTGGTGCTGATCGGCCTGGTCGGCGGCATCATTACGGGCCTGTCCCCCTGTGTCCTGCCGGTGCTTCCCGTCGTCCTGCTCGGCGGCGGCAGCGCTGGGCCGGACACGGGGCCGGACGCCGAGTCGGCGCGGCGGCGCCCCTATCTCGTCGTCCTCGGCCTGACGCTGAGCTTCGCGGTCTTTACCCTGTTCGGCAGCCTCATCCTGGCGAGCCTGCACCTGCCCGACGACGCCATCCGGTGGCTCGGCCTGGCCCTGCTGGTCCTGGTCGGTGTCGGGCTGCTGGTACCGCCGCTCGGTCACCTGATCGAGCGGCCCTTCTACCGCTTCCCTCAGCGCGCCCTCGGCACCGGACGCAACGGCTTCCTCCTCGGGATCGCCCTCGGCGCGGTCTTCGTGCCGTGCGCGGGGCCGGTCCTCGCCGCCATCACCGTGGCCGGCGCGACCGGTCACATCGGCCTGCGCACGGTCGGCCTCACCCTGGGCTTCGCCGTCGGCACCGCGATCCCGCTGCTCGCCTTCGCGCTGGCGGGCCGCGGCCTGACCCAGCGGCTCGGGGCCTTCCGGCGTCACCAGGGGGCCTTCCGCGCGGTCAGCGGGGCCGTCGTCATCGTCCTGGCCGTCGCGCTGACGTTCAACCTCTCCGACATCATCCAGCGCGATATCCCGAACTACTTCCAAGCCGTGGGCAACTCCCTGGAGAAGGGGGCCAAGGGGGCGCCCCAAGGCGGCAGCGTATCGCTGCAGGCCTGCCAGACGGCGGCCTTGTACGGCGGCTCCGGTCTCGAGAAGTGCGGCCCCGCGCCCGCGTTCAGCGGCATTCAGCAGTGGCTGAACACCCCCGGCGGCCAGCCGGTGAGCCTGGCCTCGCTCAAGGGCAAGGTCGTCCTGGTCGACTTCTGGGCCTACTCCTGCATCAACTGCCAGCGGGAGCTCCCGCACGTCGAGGCGTGGGACAAGGCCTACGCCTCCGACGGGCTCGAGGTCGTCGGCGTGCACACGCCCGAGTACGCCTTCGAGCACGTGCCGTCCAACGTCGCCGCCGGCGTGCGCAGGCTCGGCCTGACCTTCCCGGTCGCGCTCGACAACTCCTACGGCACGTGGAACGCCTACGACAACCAGTCCTGGCCGGCCTCGTACCTGATCGACGCTAGCGGCCAGATCCGGCACGTCTCCATCGGAGAAGGCGACTACAGCGGCGAGGAGCAGCTCATCCGCCAGCTGCTGAGCGCGGCGCACCCCGGGATCGCCCTGCCGCGGGCGACCGACGTCCCCGACACCACCCCCGAGGACACGGCGCAGACACCGGAGACCTATCTCGGCGCCGAACGCCAGCAGGGCTACCACGGCAGCGCCCCCTACGCGACCGGCCAATTCACGGCGCCCGCCACCCTCCCCGCGGACTCCTTCGCCCTCGCCGGCGCCTGGACCATCGGCCAGGAGTCGATCACCGCGGGCCAGGGCGCCGGGATCACGCTCGCCTTCCACGCCTCGAAGGTCTACCTCGACGTCGGAGGCACCGGCACGCTCACCGTCTCGGCCGGCGGCACGAGCAAGGTCATCCGCGTCTCCGGCGCCCCTGACATCTACACTGTCGCCACCAAGCAGCCCGCGGGGGACGGCACCGTGACCATCAGGCTCTCACCGGGGCTTCAGGCCTACTCGTTCACCTTCGGCTGACCAGCGGCCTCAGGAGGACCCGATGGATCACGAAACCGTGGTGGCTTACCTGGACCGCGTCGGCGTCACAACGCCAGCCGCCGGTGACGCGGCAGGCCTGCGCACGCTGCACCGGGCGCACCAGCTGACCGTGCCGTTCGAGAACCTGAGCATTCACCTGGCCGAACCAATCTCGCTGGACGAGCCCGACCTGATCGACAAGATCGTGCGCCGCCGCCGCGGCGGCTTCTGCTACGAGCTCAACGGGGCCTTCGCGCTGCTGCTCGAGGCGCTCGGCGCTCAGGTCAGCCGGGTCGGCGCCCGGGTACACGGGGAGGCCGGCCTCAGCCCGCCCCTCGACCACCTGGCGCTCATCGTGCGCCCTGCCGACGGCACCGGTCCCTGGCTCGCCGACGTGGGCTTCGGCAGTCACAGCGATTACCCGCTGCTGCTGGAGGCACGGGATGACCAGGACGATCCGGCCGGCCGGTTCCGGCTCGCCGACGCCAGCGATGCAGACATCGACGTCCTGAAGGACGGCAAGCCCCAGTACCGTATCGAAACGCGCGAACGGTCGCTCGCGGACTGCGTCCCGACGTGCTGGTGGCAGCAGACCTCGCCGCTGTCGCACTTCACCCAGAGCACGATCTGCTCCAGGCTGACTCCGGACGGCCGGGTGTCCATCAGCGGCCGGATGCTCATCCGGACCCGGCACGGGACCCGGACCGAACAGCAGCTGGATACCGACGACGCGCTGCTGGCGGCGTACCGGGACTACTTCGGTATCGCGCTGAGCCGGGTGCCGGATGACCCGGCGGGATGAGCGGGCACCCGGACCGTTCGGTCCAAAAGATCTTCCGCCGAACGGGCCGGGTATCACGCCCCGGGCTGGGCTAGGAGCGGATAAGGCCTGGCGTTCCCCGCTGAGCAGCTCGCGAGCGCGGTGCGCGTCGAGGCGGTCGACCTCGTCCACGACGGTCACGGCCGCGAGGGCGGCGTCGTCGGCGCTGGCGAGCAGGTGCCGCGCCGTCGCGAGCTGGCCCCGTTGCGCTACCCGGAGGGCCAGGGCGTCGAGCATGACGACCTCGGCCTCGTGATCGCCGGCCAGGCGGGCCTGGTCAACGATGGCTTCGAGGTCGGCATCGTCGCTGTCCGACGTGGCGGCGAGCAGCGCCCGGGTCAGCAGGGCGCCGTCCCCGCCGCCAGCGGTGCGGTACCAGTCGTCGCACTGGTGCAGGAGAGCCTGCGCGGCGTCGCGCTGTCCGGCCGCCCGCATGACCCGTGCGAGGTTGATACGTGCGGTCGCGGCCATGCGGGGGTCGCTGCCCCTGATGGCCGCCTGGATCGCGAGGGTCAGGGTCTGTTCGGCGGCCTGAAGCTGGCCGGCCTGATGCCGGACCCGGCCGAGGCGGGTCAGGTGGTAGGCGGCCTGGCCGAGAAAGCCCAGTTGCTCGGACGCCGCGGCGGCATGCTCGAGATAGCGGCTGGCATCGTCGAACCGGTGGGCGGCCTGGGCGATCCCGCCCAGTATCGCTTCGGCGTGGACCAGGCCCCAGGAGTCGCCGATGGGCGTGAGCAAGCCGACCGCCTCGTCGGCCGCCGCGGCGGCGGTCGCGATCTCGCCGAGCATCATCGACCCGGCCGCACCGAGCAGCAGGCCGGCGGCGCGTTCCCAGGCCAGGCCGCGTTGCCGCGCCGCGTCCGCGCTCTGGAAGGCCAGCTCGACGGCGTCGTCCGGGCGGGCCTGCTGGAGCCGCAGGAAGGCCAGGTGCCGCTGCGCGTCGGCCCGCAGCTGATCGTCATTCAGCGCGATCGCTTCGCCGAGCGCGCGGTCGAGATGGTCCTCGGCTCGCGCGACGTTGCCTGCGGAGGCTTCCAGCCATCCGGCCAGCAGCAGGGACGTCACGCGATCGCGTGGTCCGGCTCCGAGGAGATGCTCGGCGGCTTCGAGCGCGGAACGGACGCGGTGCGCCCCGGCGATCCCGTCTCCCAGCACGACCCATGCCCAGCCGAAACCGTTGGCGATCCTGACCCCCAGCAGCGGGTCGTGGCGGGCGCACCAGGCGAGGGCGGCGTCGATGTTGGACCGCTCGTCGTGGACGAAGGCCAGCCACCGTGGCTGCGCCGGGCCGCGGATCGTGGCGGCCGCGTCCTGCGCCGCGCGGCCGAACCAGTGCGCGTGCGCGGCGAGAGCGTCATCGGCCGAACCCGCCTCGCGCAGCCGGCCGGCCGCGAAGGCCCGGATGGAATCGAGCAGGTGGTAGCGCGAGGAACCGCCGGCCGTGACGGTGAGCGTGACGAGAGACCGGTCGGCTAGCCGGCTGATGACGTCGACCGCCGAGGACGGCGGGACACCGAGGACCGCCAGCACGCTCTCCGCCGCGGGCAGCGGCGCCCCGCCGGCGAAGCACGACAGGGCCTGCAGTCCTCGCTGGTCGTCGGGGAACAGCAGCTCATAGCTCCAGGCAATGGCCGCGGCCAGGACGCGGCGGCGCTCCGGGCTCCGGCTCGTCGGGTCCCGCAGCAGGGCGAACCGGTCGTCCAGCCGACGGGCTATCTCCCGCACCGAGAGCGATCTGACCCGGGCGGCCGCCAGCTCGATCGCCAGCGGCAATCCGTCCAGGGCCTGGCAGAGCTGCTCGACGACCGGCGCGGTGTCGTCGTCGAGCACGAACTGCCTGCGGATCTCGGCGGCACGGTAGGTGAACAGCTGCACCGACTCGGTGATCGGCAGCGGCTCGAGCGGATACACGCTCTCACCGTCCAGTCCGAGCGGGAGCTGGCTCGTGGCGAGCACCGTGAGCCGCGGTGCGGCGTCGAGGAGCAGGCTGGCCAGATCGGCGGCCGGGCCGACCACGTGCTCGCAGTTGTCCAGGAGCAGGAGGCACTCGGTGCCGGCGAGACGCTCGAGCAGCATGCGCTCGCCCGGCAGGTGCATCGTCTCCGCGACGGCCTGCCGGAGGTTCGTGGTGGCATCGGCGGTATCCAGCCGTATCAGCCAGGCGCCGTCCGATGCGGCGGCCTGGCGGGCCAGCTCGATCGCCAGCCGCGTCTTGCCGACCCCGGCCGGCCCGGTCAGTGTCACCAGGGCGTTCTGCTCGAGCTGCGCGGTGAGCACGTCGAGATCCGAGGTCCGGCCGATGAGCGGTGACGAGAGCCTGGGCAGGTTGCCGGCGGGCGGCTGGGTGCCGGCGGGCGAGCGGGCCGGGGCAGCCGCGGACCATGGGGTCTGCTGCAGGACGCTCGCCTCCAGCGCCTGCAGTTCCCGGCCCGGGTCGAGCCCGAGCTCCTCGGCCAGGATGTCCCGGACCCGGCCGTACGCGGCCAGCGCGTCGGCCTGGCGGCCGCTTCGGTACAGCGCGGTGATCAGCGTGTGCCAGAGGCCCTCGCGCAGCGGATGCAGCTGGACGAGCGCTTCGAGCTGCCCGGTCACGTCGCCGCCGGCCCCCAGCTCGACCCGGGCCGCGAAGTGGTCCTCGAGCAGTCCGAGGCGGATCTCTTCCAGGCGGGCCCGGTGCGGTTGCAGCCAGGGACCGTCACCGGCGTCGACCAGCACGTCGCCGCGGAAGAGCGCGAGCGCCTCCCCGGACAACTCGGCGGCGCCGGCCAGATCGCCGCCTTGCCGCAGGTCGCTTGCTGTGGTGGCGAGGGTGACGACCCGCAGTGCGTCGACCCGGCCAGGCTCGACGTCCAGGGCGTATCCGCCGGGCCCGCTGGTGATCACACCGGGAACTCCGAGGGCCCGGCGCAGCTGGGACACCTTCGACTGCAGCGTGTTCCGGCCCGTTGTGGCCGCGACGTCGGCCCACAGGTCGTCGATGAGCCGGTCAGGCCGGACCGGGGCGCCCGCGTCGATCGCGAGCCGGACCAGCACTTCCGTCGTCTTTCCCGACGGCAGCGGCAGCACAGCACCGTCGCGGCGGACCTCGACCGGGCCGAGCACCGCGATACTGAGCATCCTCGCAGTCTAAGACGGCGGCCGGTCGTCAGTTCGGCGTCAGACCAGCGTCAGCGCCTGCGCCGATGCTGACAGACATGCCCGATGAGACCGAGACGCTGCTCCGCCGGCTGATCAGCGGCGACCAGGCCGCTGTCGCTGCCGTCCTGGCCGGCGCGCGCAGCAGCGAGGCACCGGCCTTGCTCGTGGCCGCCGCGCTGATCTCCGGCGACAGCGACGGACTGCTGCTGGCGCGCGCGACGACGCACGCGGCCACGACGCGTGACCGGCAGCTCGTCGCCGTCGCAGCCGCGGACCTCAACGGCGACCATGACCTGTTCGACGCCCTGATTCGCGACCACCTCGCCGATCACCCCGACAACGTGCTCGCGGCCTGGATCGCCACCAGACATACCCAGCGTCACACCTCTCTCCCTCACTAGGAGCCGTCATGCACACCCTCGAAACGACCCGCCAGGCGCCGGCCCGCCGTTCCTGGCGGCGCGCCGCCGCCCGCTGGATCGTCACCTTCGCCGGCTTCCCGGCCGGCGGATTCACCGCCATGCTGCTCGTCGGCCACGTCGACACCGTCGTCACCGCACTGGCCGGCGGCCTGATCACCGGAACGATCCTCGGTGCCGTCCAGGCCTGGGGCCTGGGCCGGTCCGGCCCGGGCGCTATCCGCTGGGTCGCCGCGACCGCCATCGGCCTGACGATCGGCCTCGGCATCGGCGCTACCAGCGTCGGTTTCCGCACCACCCTGGCCGCGCTCGTGGTGCAGGGAGCGGTATGCGGGCTGGCGGTCGGCGCGGCCCAGGCGCTCGCACTGCGCCGCAGCCTCGGCCGGATCGCGTTCGCCTGGCCCGCGGCCCTGGCCGCCATCTGGGCCCTCGGCTGGGCCGTCACCTACGCCGCGGGCATCGCCGTCAACGACCAGTTCACCGTCTTCGGCAGCAGCGGAGCGGTGGTCGTCACCGCCCTGACCGTCGTTCTCCCCGTCCTGCTCAACGCCAAGCAAGGGGAACAGTCATGAGCCGTCACGTCGTCTTCGGCACCGGACAGATCGGCCGCCTGGTGGCCGAGAGGCTCGTCAGCCTGGGCGCCGACGTGACCCCGGTGAACCGTTCCGGCCGCGGCGCCGTCAACGGCGCGCAGGTAGTCGCCGGCGACGCCACGGATCCGATGTTCACGGCACGGGTTTGCGCCAACGCGGACGCGGTTTATTTCTGCCTCAACCCCCCGCGCTACGACAACTGGACCCGGGATTTCCCGCCGCTGCAGCACGGAGTCCTCGCCGGCGCCGAAGCCGCGGGCGCGCGCCTCGTCGTCCTGGACAATCTCTACGCCTACGGCCCTACCGGCGGCCGCGACCTGGTCGAATCCCTGCCCGCCAACCCGGCATCGGCCAAGGCCGCCACCCGGGCGGCGATGACCGCCGACCTGCTGGCCGCGCACCAGGCGGGCCGGGTCGAGGTAGCCATCGGCCGCGCGTCGGACTTCTTCGGGCCCGGCGTCACCCAGTCCGCGCTCGGCGCAACCGTGTTCGGCACCGCCGTGAGCGGCCGGACCGCCCAGGTTACGGGCCACCCGGACCTGGAGCACAGCTACTCCTACGCTCCCGATGTCGCGGCCGCCCTCGTCACCCTGGGAACGGCGGCGGGCGCCACCGGGCGCGTGTGGCACCTCCCGGTCGCCGCGGCCCGCACCACGCGCGACATCGTCGGCCAGGTCTACGCCCTCGCCGGGCGCCGGCCCCGCATGCTCGCGGCCGGCCGGACCACGCTGCGGCTCATCGGCGTCGTCAACCCGGCGATGCGCGAGTACCTGCACACCCTCTACCAGTTCAGCGAGCGCTGGGTCGTCGACGACACCGCGTTCCGTACCGCGTTCGGCGCCCACGCGACGCCGCTCGACGACGCCCTGGCCGCCACGGCCGCGTGGTACCGCGACGCGAAGCCCGCCAACCGCGCTCCCGCGTCCCGGGAGCCGAACCCCTCGTCAGCCGCCTGAGCGAAAGGGACCCTTCTGATGAACACGATTGCGACCCGCCGGCTCACCGCCGCGACCATGGCCAGCGCCGCCATCCTGGCCGGCGCCGGATTCACCGCCCTCGGATCGATCTTCAACTACCCGAAGATCCTGCAGTCCCCCGCGGCGGGCATCCTGGCGGCCTACCGCCAGCACGGCACCGCGATCTCGGCCTGGTTTCTCGTGCTTGTGCTGAGCGCCGCCCTGCTCGGGCCGGCCGGGGTCGGCCTCGGCCGGCTGGCCGGCGGCCGGACCGGGAAGTGGATCGCGGCCACCGGCATCGCCGCGGCGCTGGTACAGGTCACCGGCCTGTCGAGGTGGGTGCTGTTCGTTCCGGGCCTCAGCGACGACGCTCTCATCCCGGCGCATAGGCAGGACGCCTACCACCGGTTTCAGCTGCTGCACACCTGGCTGGGCACCGTCATCGGCGAGACCATCGGATACGCCCTGACCGCCGTGTTCACCGTTCTCGTGGTCCGGGCCGTCACCCGGGCGAGCGCGCCGCGCTGGATGGCCTACCTCGGCTATGCGGCGGCGGCGCTCATCGCCACCGGCGTGGTCGTTCCGCTCGGGCTGGACATCGCGCGCCTCACGAACTTCGCCGGCTATGTCGGCTGGTGCGCATGGCTGGTGGCCATGGCCATCGTGCTATGGCGCGCCCCCCGGGCGGTTTGGGTCGCCATTCCAGGGGCAGTTCACGGTGAATCTTCAACCGTGAAATGAGGGAAATTAGCCATGTATATCGGAATCGGAACAGTTGTTGTCATCGTCATCATCGTTATTATCGTCCTGGCCCTGCGGAGGTAGTGGTCCGCCACGGCTGCCCGGGGTCAGGTGACGGCGATAATCGCGGTGATCCCGCCGAGGTACAAACCAGCCGAACAGCCCACGAACGGCGCTGACCAGCCGCGCGGGCGCAGCACGGCGACCAGGCTGAGCGCCGCGCCGGCGAGTGCGGCGAGCATGGCCGCCAGCGCGGGAGAGGTCAGCCGCCAGCTGGTGAACACCATGCCGAAGGCGACGAGCGGCATGGACTGAAGGACCAGGGCGCCGGTAATGTTGCCCAGGGCAAGGGTGTCCTTGCTCTGGC
>Ga0207674_10010276_pt1 | contig 10622 bp, 6 predicted proteins | sample KBSCornC72_FD_184303 | JGI IMG/M metagenome (GOLD analysis project Ga0207674, IMG submission 184303) | Corn rhizosphere microbial communities from Kellogg Biological Station, Michigan, USA - KBS Corn C7-2 (SPAdes) (version 2) | ecosystem: Host-associated > Plants > Roots > Rhizosphere > Soil ...
CCCTTGTCAATATCACCAAACCGAGCGCCGACAGGAAAGAGGTATGGCTGAATAAGTGTAATCGATTGAAAGTCTACTGGCCCGTCACCAGTGGAGCGAACCTTATCGGCCACGACATCCTGGGTCGGCATATCAGGCACACTCACAGGTTGACTGTTCAGTTCAGCTATTGCGTTTCGGATGCCCTTGACCACATCGACCCAAGCTTGGTCTCGATTACGCCACATCGTAATGGGCTTCCCATCATTTGGCAGCGCCAAGAGGTGGCCGAATGGGCTGGAGTGCCAATCCACTGGTCTGAGAATAACGGGTATTACTCTTGCCGTGCCCTGCTGATGCTTTTCGAGGGCACGCTTCATTTCTATCCCGTAGCAATACTCAGAATGAAGGAAGTCGTCGCTGACCAGCAACAACACGATATGTGCTGAATCAAGATGCTCGTCAATTTCGGAGCCGAATCCCTTGCCAGCGCCTATCTTCCGATCATGCCAGGCATCAATAGCGTTTTCGCGTTTGAGGAGGGAGAGGTGTTTGTCGAGTTTCTCTCGAAGCTTTTCGTCTTCATGAGCATAGGAATAGAAGAGGCGGACAGGCTTCTGCTCTGGCATAATAGGTGCCCTCCTGCGATACCGTGATGCTCAAGTATATCACTGGAGAGAATCATGTTCGTTGACCGAGCGCATCACTTCACTGCAATGTTGAGCAGGTCTAGGCACGGGCAGGACGAGAATTGGTGAGCCGCTACCGCGTCGGCGCTTTTTGCAGGAAATTCCACGACTTCAGTTCGCGGTCGAGGTGGTAGCGCAGGGTGGATTGCAGCACGCCCTCCATCTCGTTCTGCAGGTCGGGCTCCAGCCGCAGTCGGGGAACCGCCTCCCACGTGCTCGATTGCAGCAGCCGCAGCACCTTCAGCGCGTTGAGCGAGATGCGTCGCTGGCCAAGATGGCGACATGCGGGGCAGAGCGCGCCGCCCAGCTCCGCGCTATAGCTGTTCTCCTCCGGGCGCAGCGGCCGGTCGCAGTTGACGCAGTGGTGCAGGTTGGGACGGAAGCCCAGGTCGCTCAGCAGATGCAGCTCGAAGTAGCGTAGCGCCAACCAGCTTCGCGCCGTCTCGTGCGCCGCCGCGTCCTCATTCATCTGCTCCAGCATCGCCAGGAAGAGCTTGTAGAGATGCGGGTGCGGGTCGGCGTCTTCCAGGAAGCGGTCCACCAACTCGGCCATATACCACGCCGCCGTCGCGTGCCAGACATCGTCGCGCAGCGCCTCCAGCCGTTCGCGTGCCTCCGCCTGCGTGACGATGTCGAGATCGCGTCCGTGCGCCAGCAGCAGTTGCGTGCGGGTGAACGGCTCCAGATGCCCCGCGAGGCGGCTGGTGGTCCGGCGGACGCCCTTGGCGATGGCGCGCACCTTGCCATAGCTGGGCGTAAAGAGCGTGAGGATGCGGTCCGCCTCGCCGAAGTCGGTGCGACGGAGGTTAATCGCCTCGGTTGAATAGACGTGTGGATGCGCCATGCGCTGCCCTCTGCTGGGTCGGGTAATCTGTGTATCTGGCAGCCCGCGAAGGCGGGCTTTGCGGCGAAGCGTCAGCGGAGCCCTTAGGCGCGGCTTCAGCCGCCAGCGCTGATAGTATACGACTTCCCATTCTCAGGCTGCGCGCTCAGAGTGGAAGATGCGGGCATTGCAGGCACGGCGCTTGCCAGAAGGGGCGCGCGTCGGATACAATGCGGAGGCAAACGCAACACCACGTTGCGGCTGGCCGGTGTGGCGGAACGGTATACGCGGCAGTCTCAAAAACTGCTGCCCTTCACGGGCTTGTGGGTTCGAATCCCACCACCGGCACCCCTTCAACTCCTCTTGATTTCAGAATTACGAGCTACTCCCCACTTAGTGGTAGTGTCACCGGGTGTGGCAGTGTGGCGGCGTGCGAGGAACGGCCGCTCGATGAGCTGATATGAGGCGTAGGCCACGATTGGGATGCAGAGCAGCCGTAGCGGCAGCGCGAGCTGATCGAACGGCGGGATCGGCCCTTGCAAGATCGGCAGATGCCAGAGATAGAGACTGAACGAGATCAGCCCGACGAAACGCAGCGGCCCCCACGCGAACGCCCGCCGCAGTGCGCTGCTGCGAAAAACGCCAAACAAGATCGCGAGCAGCAGCCCACCGAATGCGGCTGCCGCGAGCAGCGGATAGCCCTGGATGTCCCAACCCCAGAACGTCCCGGGATGGAACATGACGGCGCCCTTGGCCCAGGCGGGTATCGCGATGGCGAACATGACCAGCGCAAGCAGCAGCGACACGGCGCCGAACCGCTGCGCCACAGCCTTACCAACACGGCGCTGCTCGATCACGACGACATAGCATGCCGCGCAGAGCATTCCCACGGCGAAGACGGCGAGGAACTTTCCCTGCATGCCCATGGTGGCCAGCACGAAGATGCCCCCTGGTGTCCGATCAACGCCGTCCACATCGGGGAGTGTGGACATGACCAACGAGTCAACCCACTGCACTGTGAGCGCCAGCTCAATCACCGCGACGATGCCGAGAGCCAGGCGCGCGAGCGAGCGTGACGCACCCATAACGCGGGCGATGCCCCACGCCAGCAGCGGCAAAATGAGGTAGAACTGCGCCTCGACGGCGAGCGTCCAGAAAGGAGCCTCGAGATCGCGGTTGAAGCGTGGAAAATCATCGTGGATCATGAGGACGTGCACGAGCAGGTTGAGCGGCCCGACGGTACGCCTCAGCTGGTTTTCGGCTATGGCGACGACGAGCAGGCAGACCCAGTATGCAGGGACGATGCGGAGCGCCCGACGCTGATAGAAATGAGTCGCCGATGGCAGAGGGCGGGCAGCCAGCGTCGTGCGCGCATACGGCAGGAACAAGAGAAATCCCGAGAGCACGAAGAACAGCCATACACCGTTCGCCAGGAAATACCAGGAGCCGTTGATTGCCTGACTGACAGGCGTGTCATACGCGTCCACCCAGAGCAAAAGGTGAAAGACGACAACCATCAACGCCGCCACCGCACGGAGGCCATCCAGCGAGCGCATTTCCCGCGGGCCATGCTCCAGCGGCAGGAGGATCGTCCGCCATCGGTTCTTTCTCCATCTCGTCGTCCATCTCGTCCATGCTCGACGCCGCTGCTGCGGGGCGGCCTCCTGCACCTTATGCTCCTCCTGCTCCTTGTGCTGGCGTCTCAGGAGCCTTCCAGGAGCTGAAACCATCTCACTTCCTTTCCTGCGCTTTCACTGCTTTTCTCTGCTCTCCTGCCGCACCACTTCCTTGCGGCGCGGATGCTGGCCACGCCGTGAGCGTTGCCCGCAAAACATGGGCCAGGCATAAAGCCTCGGCTCTTCCAGCGAACACCAACCCATCCGCTTTTCCTACCATGACTGTCCTATCACTTTTTCTTGCGACCAGGCGCATACTAGCGCCATACCCTGGTACTGGGCGCGATTCCTTCCTTGACATATCTCGCGTGCGGCGCTCTACTATCAGGTACATGCAAGCCCTCGTCGGGTCACGTACAGGTCGGAAACGTGCGACTGGCCGCTGCCGTCGCCCGCTTCCGGCGTATGTGCCATACGGGGGCGCTTATCAAATCTTCGGTGTGAAGACCCCTGCCTTCAGGCATGGGGATGAAACGGCGTCCCCTCTCTTTGTAGCAGAGACTTTTCCGTTTTACAGATGCCGTGCAAGGATGTAAGAATAAGCATATGAACCAGAAACGCGCATATCGCTATCGTTGCTACCCCACGCCCACGCAAGCTGCTGTGCTGGCGCGGACGTTTGGCTGCGCGCGTTTCGTCTACAACTGGGCGCTGCGCTTGCGTACTGACGCCTACTATGAACGCCAGGAACGCCTGAGCTACGTCGATCTCTCGGCGGCACTCACCACGTTGAAACAACAGGGCGAGACGGTGTGGTTGAATGAGGTATCCGGCGTCCCCATTCAACAAGCGCTCAGGCATTTGGAAACTGCACTGCGCAACTTCTTCGCCGGACACGCCAAGTATCCGACCTTTCACAAAAAGCACGGGGCGCAATCCGCCACCTATGCCAGTTCCGCCTTTCGCTGGGACGCCGCGCAGCGCACGCTGACGCTGGCCAAGATGGATACGCCGTTGCACATCCACTGGTCGCGTCCCTTGCCGGATGGCGCGGCGCCGACTACCATCACCCTCAGCCGCGATACCGCCGGACGCTACTTCGTCAGCATCCTGATCGAAGAGGAACTGGCGCCGCTGGTAGATGCGCAGGTTGGGATTGATCTCGGCTTGCACGATATGGTAGCGCTGGATAGTGGCGAGAAGGTGGGCAACCCGCGCTTCTTTGCTCAAGATGAAAAGAAACTGGCGCAGGCCCAGCGCCGTCTCGCCAAGAAGCAACGTGGCTCCAGGAACCGAGACAAGGCGCGCAAGAAAGTGGCTCGCATTCATGCCCGCATTGCTGACCGTCGCCGTGATTTCACCCACAAACTCTCGACCCGCCTGATCCGTGAGAACCAAACGATCTGCATCGAGAGTTTGTCTGTGAAGGCAATGGTGAAGCATCCCACGCTGGCGAAGGCCATTCACGATGTCGGCTGGGGAGAATTCGTGCGCCAGTTGGAGTACAAAGCTCACTGGTATGGGCGCACTTTGGTTGCGATTGACCGCTGGTATCCCAGCAGTAAGCGGTGTCATGCCTGCGGGCATGTGCTCGACGCCCTGGCATTAGAGACTCGCCACTGGACCTGTCCTGAATGTGGCGCTATCCATGACCGCGACACAAATGCCGCACAGACTATTTTGGCCGTGGGGCTCACGGTGGCAGCCTATGGAGAGACGGTAAGACCGGCAACGGCTTCGGTTCGTCCGGCCCGCGTTGGCACGGCTCGGTGAAGTAGGAATCCCCCTGGCTTTAGCCAGGGGGAGGGTCAAAGTCTCTGCGTAAGCTCAGCTTTATCACTCGCACTCACACCCGCGAGTCGCACGGGCGCATCGAGCCTCTCCGACTTCAAGTGTGGCCCGCGTCAGCAGCATCTGAGGGAGGTCGGCCCGTATGAAGGACGCCCAAACGCGCGCCGATCTCCGTCCGAAAGGTCTGCGCTGGTGGCTGGCCACACGCTGGACGCCCACGAACGGGCGACGGGCCGTGCTCGTCCTCGCCTTCGCCATCGTCTACGCGGTCATTTCTCGCCGTCAGACGCTTCCCCCCGCCCTGGATCCCGCGGGCGCGCTGTTGCTGGCAAGTTGCCTGCTCCTGCCGCCGCGCCGCTGGTGGCCCTACCTGTTCGTGGCCACCGTCGTCCAGGTCTGGATCCTGGCGTCGCTGCGCCTGCCTGCGCTGGCCGGGCTGCTCATCTGGGCCGCGAATCTCACCGAGCCTATCGTCATCGTCTATCTGATGCGGCGCACGGGCCTCTTCGACACAATCCCCACACGCATCGCCAACATGCGGGTTGTTTCCTCGTATGCGACCTGTGTGTTCGTCGGAGCCGTCATTTCCGCCTCCCTGGCCGCCATCGGATTGTCCGCCACTGGCCGATCGTTCGGAGCGGCGTGGTGGTCTTGGTTCCTCAGTGTCTGCCTGAACGCGCTGGTGCTCGCGCCCACCATCGCCCTCTGGGCCATGAGCGACTATCGCCGCCTGGGAACGTCCCCCAGGCGCCGGGTGATTGAAACTGTATTGGTATTTGGCGGACTGGCGCTCGTCGGGTTCCTGGTCTTCGATTCCCACCTCCAGGGCGAATATGTGGCCCTTGCGCCAATACTCATCTATTTCCCTGTTCCGTTGCTCTTGTGGGTGGCGGCGCGCTTTGACCTGCGCGCCACGGTGACCGCCCTCTCGCTGACGTGCCTGCTCGCCACCCTCGGCGTCTTGCAGAGAGCGGGCCCGTTCGTCTCGCTCTCGGATCGGGACAGCAGGCTCGCGTTGCAGGTCTACCTGCTCGTCATTGTCGTGCCGCTTGTTCTGGTCGTGACGCTGCTTGAGGAGCGCGCCCACGCGCTCGCCAAGCAGCACGTCAGCGATAAGCGCTATCGCGCCTTCTTCGAGCTGAATGCCGTTGGCGCGGCCCAGGTTGACCCAGTTGAGGGGCGGCTACTCAGCGTCAACGAGGCGTTCTGTCGCATGACCGGCTATACGCGGGAGGCGCTGCTCGGTAAGCCCTTCAGCGCGATCACGCATCCCGAGGATCGCGAGGCAAATTTTAGTGAGTTTCAGTCCCTGGCCCGAGGCGATTTTCAGCGGTATAGCGCACAGAAACGCTACATTCGCGCGGACGGCCAAACCATCTGGGCGCAGGTAGATGCGACGATGCTCCGCGACGAAAAGGGAAAGCCACTTCACTCGCTCACCATCATCCAGGACATCACCGAGCGCAAGCAGACGGAGGAGGCGCTGCGGCTCAGCGAGGCGCGCTACCGCATGGCCTTCGAGTCTGCCGCGACCGGCATGATGCTCGTCGGCCTCGATGGCCGCTCCCTGAGCGTGAACCGACCGCTGATGGAGATGCTCGGCTACTCGGAAGAGGAGTTCCACAAGCTTAAGTTCGAGGACTTCACCTATCCCGATGACCTGAATCCCAATATTAACCTCTTCCAGCAGGCACTGGCTGGGAAGATTGATAGCTACCAGCTGGAGAAGCGCTTTATTCACAAGCATGGCCACGTGGTCTGGGGTCTGCTCAGCGCCGGACTTGTGCGCGACGACACGGGCAAGCCGCTCTATTTCGTCGGCCAGATACAGGATATCACCGAGCGCCAACGTGCCACGGAGGAGGTGAGGGCAAGCGAAGAGCGATTCCGTGTCATGGCCGATACAGCCCCGGTGATGATCTGGGTCGCTGGTCCCGACGGGCTGGTGACATTCTTTAATGTCCCCTGGCTGCGCTTCACCGGGCGCCCGCTCGATCAGGAGCTTGGCGATGGCTGGGCCGCGGGAGTGCATCCCGACGACCGCTCCCGCTGCCTTTCGACCTATCGAGCGGCTCTGCAGGCGCGCCGCGACTTCACCATGGAGTATCGGGTGCGACGCCACGACGGCGAGTATCGCTGGCTCGTCGATACCGGCGTCCCACGGTACTCGCCCGACGGCACGTTCCTGGGCTATATCGGCTCGGCCATCGATATCACCGAGCACCGTCGGGCGGAGGAACAGCTCAATCATCTGAGCGCGCAGCTGCTGCGGACGCAGGACTCAGAGCGGCAGCGCATCGCCCGCGAGCTGCACGATAGCACGGTGCAGACGATCTCGGCCGTCAAGCTGAATCTGGGCAGGCTGCGCCGACACCTCGGAAGCGACGGAGCGAGCGGCGGTAAGTTCGCCAGCGTGCTGGATGAGGGCGAGGAGTTGATGGACCAGGCCGCGACCGAGCTGCGCACGCTCTCCTATCTGCTGCACCCGCCCATGCTCGACGATATTGGGCTGGCCGCGGCGATCTCCTGGTACGTCGAGGGATTCGCCCGCCGGAGCGGTCTGCACATCCAGCTGGAGGCGCCGACCGACCTGGGGCGCCTGCCCGCGCAGGTGGAGACATCATTGTACCGGATAGTCCAGGAGGCGCTCTCCAATGTGCACCTCCATTCGGGCAGCAAGAGCGCGCGTATCCGACTGAGCCAGCGCGCGAACGCGGTGTGGCTGCGCATTCAGGACCGCGGCAAAGGGATGCCAGCAGCGATTGCTCAAGATGGCGAAGGGGGCAACAGAGGCGCGCTGGCAAGCGCATCCGCCGCGGGCGCTCCTGAGCTGGGGGTGGGTATCGCCGGGATGCGCCAGCGCCTCAGGCAGCTGGGTGGCCGCCTGGAGATCCGCTCGACCAGTCACGGCACGACGATCACGGCGGTTGTGCCGCTTGCCGGAATGCCACCGCGTGAGAGCGCCCTGGAGAGCGAGCACAATGACAATGATGTGATTGGGTTAGCCTAATGAAGCGTACTTCTCATGTAGCGCAGTACTTTGGTCCTCAGATCCTCTTCTCCGTGATCTAACCCATAACGTTTTGACCTCCTCATGCAGCGTACACGGTGGCGACGGAAAAGCGCGAAGCAACTGTGTCTCCGTGCATGCACCGCCGCTGGAGATGGAGTTGTAGAATACGATGCTGGACAAAGTTGCTCTTTTGGTCAAAGGGAAAGCCGCGGTTGCCGTCATAGGCTTGCTGGTCGCGGGTGGCGGCGGCACGGCGGTGGCTGTTGCGGCGCAGACGCATACGGGACCCTTCGCCAACACACATCCATCCTCGACACCCGCAGGCGCCGCACACGGCTCGGGATCATCGAACAATATTCATGCGCACACCGTAGCGATTGAAGGTGTCTTGCATGCCTATGACGCGGATGCAAAGACAATAAGCGTGTTGGAACATGGCAAGACCTCCGCGACGACAGTCTCAGTGAATGATCAGACGTCCGTCATTGGCGACCAGGCGAAGTCTCTTGCGGACCTGGCCAAGAACCTCAATCACAACGTACAGGTTCAGGCCGACAAGCAGGACGATGGAACACTCCTGGCGTGGAAGGTCACTGTCGGCGGGCCCGCGAACCCCAACGCTGATGGCACTCCGGGAAATAGCGGTGACAATCAGGGAAGCAGTGGGCAAAGCACTGATCAGCGCCCACTCGTCGGCGTCGTGAGCAGCATCGACATCGCCACGTCGAGCTTCGTACTCACCGAGGCCGATGGGACGAATGTCACGGTCGTCGTCTCTGGTACAACGGAGTTCCAGGGAAGCGCGCATACGTTGGCCGACCTGAAGGCGCACATGCATGTGACGGTGAAGGGGTCGAAGCAAACTGATGGGACCATCGCGGCGACCTCGCTCCTGGTTGGCGCCTAGGCAGTCTGGACGGTCCGGGCGATACAGGACCAGCGGCTGACAGTGCACGTAGGACATCTGACCTCTGCTCTCGGCCAGCAATCAGCTCGACGTGAGATGATGGGTCGTTACGGCCAGCAGAGGAGCGGAGGCACAGCGGTGGGAAGAAGATCGGATAGCCCTCACCAGCAAGGGCCAGCAGCCCAGCACGGTGTGGGTACTGATCGACACTGGCGGTCAGGGATGACCTGGCCGCCAGACCTCCCTTTCGCGGTTGTGCTCCAGCGTGCGCGCCAACGCGACCAACAGGCGATCAGCGCACTCTACAAGCGATTCTTGCCGGTCGTCTATCGCTACGTGCTGGCACGCGTCGACGATCCGCACCTGGCCGAGGATCTCACGGCCGACACGTTCTTCGCGGTGGTGAAAGACATTGGCAGCGCCCGTGCAAGCGACGAACTAGCGTTCTCGGCCTGGGTGCTGAGCATCGCGCGCAGCAAGGTCGCGCAGCACTTCCGACGTCAGCACACACGTACCAACATTGAGCGCGAGATGGCGCCAGCGGAAGAACCGCAGACGTCTAACGACGAAGACGATCCACTCGCCATTATCACGGCGCGTGAGAGCTGGGGAACGGTAGCCACCGCACTCAGTCGCCTGACGGAAGAACAACGTGCGGTGGTGCTCTACCGTTGCGTGCTGGAGTATTCCGCCGAGGAGGTGGCGGACCTGCTTGGCAAACAGCCGGGAACTATACGTGCGCTCCAGTTCCGTGCCCTGGCATCTCTGGCGCGCCACCTTGGCATCGCGAAGGGCGGGCGCCAGGCGAGCCATACACGTCCAGGCGCCGAGGGGCACTATCCGCCGCCGCGGCAGCAACCAGGGCAACCAGGGCAACCAGGAAGGAACGGCGATGCAGATCGAAGATAGGTTAGACGCCTTGCTGGATGCTCGCCTCCATGACGTAGCACAGCTACCAAACACCTGGGTTGCTGTGGATGACGAGTTGCTGCCGCTCTTGCAGGCCGCCGATGCGCTGACGCCATTTCGTAACGCACAACCATCCGCTGAATTTGTGCAGTCAATGGAAGTACGCTTGCTGGCCTTGAACGCTTCTCTGCTGCAGCAACGTGATGAGCCTGCTGCTGTCGAGGAGGCAAATAGGTCTCAAACGCCCAACATATATTCATTGCCAGCCCCCGTCGAGCGTGACACGCTCAGACACCGGCGCCAGCAGCGGGTGCGCCGCCCCCAATGGCGCGTCTGGCACGTAATAGCTGCCGCGGTGTTGCTGTGCGTTGCGGGTGTATCGGTACTCACGGCGGCCGCGGCAACCGCCGGACCAGGCAGTCCACTCTACGGGTTGCGCCGTGTGGAGCAGAATATGCGCGTGCAATTGGCATCGAGCCAGGGTGACCGCGTCCGTCTGCACTTGAGCTACGCCAATGAGGCGCTTGCTCAGCTTGATGCGGCAGTCGCGCGACATGCGGGCGACCCGACCTATAGTAGCGCCCTGGCGACGTTCTCCTCGGAGCAGCTTGCCGCGGCGCAGGAGTTGGCGACGCTCCCGGCGAATGCCGAGCGCACGGCGCTTGAGACGCAACTGACCACGCTTCGCCTGAGGGCAGGGAACGATCTGCACGCGGCGCTGCACGCGGTTAGCTGGTCTGATCGCGTTGCGACGACGCAGGTCTTAGGCGCGTTGGGAGAAACCATTCTAGTCGTACAAGACGTCACGGTGACACGGGAGGACGGACCAACTGTACATATCCTGCGCCTTGTCGCAAGCGGGAGCGGTTTCGCGCCCGGCGCTGTCATCACCGTC
>Ga0207674_10010280_pt1 | contig 10619 bp, 10 predicted proteins | sample KBSCornC72_FD_184303 | JGI IMG/M metagenome (GOLD analysis project Ga0207674, IMG submission 184303) | Corn rhizosphere microbial communities from Kellogg Biological Station, Michigan, USA - KBS Corn C7-2 (SPAdes) (version 2) | ecosystem: Host-associated > Plants > Roots > Rhizosphere > Soil ...
CAATCGCCAGCGCGGCGCTGGATCGGATCCGGTAGCGCAGCCTGATGCCTCGGTTCAAGCTGACGATCGAGTACGCCGGAACGCGCTACAGCGGCTGGCAGATTCAGCAGAACGCGCGCACCGTGCAGGGAGAGCTCGCGCGGGCGATTCAGGACGTCGCGAGGCGCCGGGAATTCGAACTGTATGGCGCAGGCAGAACCGACGCCGGCGTCCACGCGCTCGCCCAGGTCGCACACCTCGATCTCTACTCGTCGCTGCCGGCCGGCACGCTGCGCGATCGTCTGAACGAACGGCTGCCGGCCGATATCCACATCAACGAAGCCGTCACCGTGCCGCACCGGTTTCACGCGCGGCACGACGCGATTGCACGCTGTTATCTGTATCAGATCTCGCGGCGGCGCACCGCGTTCGCCAAACCGTTCGTGTGGTGGGTGCGCGAGACGCTCGACGTCGCCGCCATGCGTACGGCGGCAGCGGCGTTCGTCGGCATGAAGAACTTCGCGGCGTTCACGGCCGACGATCCCGAGGAGAAATCGACGCGCGTCCTCGTGGATGGCATCGAGATCGTCGAATCGGGCGCGCTGATTCTGATCCGCGTCCAGGGATCACACTTCCTCTGGAAGATGGTGCGCCGGATGGTTGGTGTGATCGCCGCGGTGGCGCGGGGCGATCTCGCGCCCGCCGATGCCACCCGTCTGCTCGAGGACAACGCGGTTGGAAAAGCCGCACCCGCGGCGCTCGCGGCGCCGGCCGCGGGGTTGTTCCTCGAGCACGTGCGCTACAAAGGGGAACCGCCGCCGCCGCCGATCGCGCCGGTCATCGCGATCACTTGATAATGCGCAGGTTGACGGGGGGCAGGGGCGGAGACTTTTTCCAGCCCAATGCGATCACCTCGAAGTCGTCGGCGGTCAGCGCGGCGAACGCGGGGTTCAAGACGCTGTTGTCCCATCGCGAGTCCATCGTGCCGCTGATATACATGTCCGAGCCGTTGTCCGCCACGATCAGCCCGTAGCGCTTCAGCGCGCGGAAGATCCGCTGCAGTTCGGGTGTGAAGCGCGAGATATCCGTCGCGGATTTCAGCCGCAGACGGGCGCCCATCGGCAGCGCGCTCGGATTCGATCCGGCCGCATGCGACGCGGGCCACACGTAGCCGTTTGTCGCGCGCGTCGTGACCCGAAACGCGTGGGTGATATCGGCCGTGCCGAACGCCTCGTCGTAGCGGACGAGCCCGGGAAAGATCGCGAGGCCGGCCGCATCCGCCGACGTCCAGCCTTCGGGACGCCGATCGTTCTGCGACAGGTCGAAGACGGCGCCGGAATCCGCTTCCCAGCGCAACGCGGACGGGTTCCACCGGGTCGCGAATGACTCGTAGAGCAGCCAGCGGTCGCGATCGACGATCAGCATGTGACGATCGCCGGACGCACCGCCCCCCACGATCCCTCCTTCGATGTAGTTGGGCTGCGTGCGCGCCTCGGCGGGAATCGGGTATCCAGGCAGACCCGGCGCGCCGGAATCGCTTTCCCCGCCGTAGGCAACGAACGTCAGCGGGACACGGGCCTGATCGCCTGAGACAACGACATACGGAATCCCGTACGGCGGCGGACCGAAATCAGGATGGAGACGCCTCACAGCCGCTGGGTTCGCTGGCGTACGGCCGCTGATGAAGTCGATGAACTGCGCCGACCGCGCGTCCACAGGCGCGGTACTGATATCGGCGTTCCACCAGTTTGAACCGGGAAACACCTGACGTCCGGCGAGCGGTTCAATGAGGGTAAGTGCGACGACGACGGCGACGGCACGTATCGGCACACGATCGCGGTTACATGGACCGTGCCCGCGGGATGTCGATGTGAAATCGTTGAAACAAAGAAAGGCTGCGCGCAGGTCTGTAATGCCGCGCGCAGCCCTGTAATCCGCTTCGATTACTTTTTCGGCGCGGCCTTCTTGACGCCCAGCTCGTTCAGCTTGGCGACGATGTCCTGCCCCGATGTCGCGGGGTTGACCTTCTTGTCGATCGCGAGGATCTTGCCATCGGGTCCGATGTAGAAGGTCCAGCGCTGCGCGAACTGTCGATCGGGGGGACGATTCGGCGGAATGACGCCGTACGTGTTGGCGATTTTCTTTTCGGGATCGGCGAGGATTGCGAAGTCGGCGTGCTCTTTTTCGGCGAACGCCTTGTTGTCTTCCGGCGTGTCGACGCTGACCATGTAGTAGTCCACGTCGTAGCCGCGAATCAGTTCCCCGCTCTCACGGAGCGAGTTGCACTCGGCCGTTCATCCACCGGTGAAGGCCTTCGGAAACCATGCCAGCACTACGGTCTTGCCCTTCGAATCCGACAGCTTGTGGATCTTGCCGTCGGACCCCGGCAGCGCAAACGCCGGCGCCATATCGCCGACCTTGAGCTCCACGGGGTTCTGCTCGGGCTGACCCTGCGCCGACACCGCGGCGGCCATGGCAACCATGCCAAGACCGGCGCAAACGGACAGGAGTTTAAGCATCTGCACCTCGAAAAATAGAAAGAAGAGCGTAGCACGGATCCGGGTGCATCCAGTATCCTCCCGCATGCGCAGTTTCGGCCGCGTTACGCCCGTTTTGCTGCTGATCCTCGCGATCCCAGGCGCTTTTGCCCAGCGCGCCTCTTCCTTTACCGAACTCGTCGATTTCCTCGCGGTCAGCGACGACGGCACGCCGGTCACGGACCTCGGGCCGTCGGACGTCACGTTCAAGGTGGACGGACGGGTGCGTCCCATCGCCTCGCTGCAATTCGTCGAGGTCGCCGGTCTCGCGGCCCCCGATCGCGGCACCGACCTCGGTCCACCTCTTGCGCCGCCATACGGCAGCAACCGTCTGCAAGACAGCGGGCGCATCGTCCTGATCGTGATCGACCGCGAGTCGGTCCGGCCGGGCCGCGAACGTCCGGCGCGGGAGGCCGCCCTGCGCTTTCTTTCCCGGCTGTCGTCGCGGGATCACGTCGGCCTGACGACGCTGCCGGAAGTCATCGTGGAACCGACGACGAACCATGCGCAGGTTCGTGAAGCGTTGATGCGCATCACCGGTCTCTCGCCGCAGGAGCGCACGCCGTCGGAAGCCGCCTGCCGCGCGAGGCTCGTCCTGACCACGCTGACCGGAATGCTCCAGTCGATGGTGGCGACCGAAGGTCCGAAGACCGTGGCGTTCATCTCGACCGGCCTGGCGCCGCCGACGCGCGACGCGCCGATGACCGGAGCCCCCGGCCAGTGCGAGATCAGATCGGTGTATTTCGATGAAGTCGGCGCGGCGGCGGGCGCCGCGCGCGCCCACTTCTACATCCTGCAGCCGAACGACGAAGGGGTGGATTCCGCCGAGAGCTCGAGAGTGGACCGAAACGTCAGCCGTTTCAGAAGCGGGGACGACTATCTCAACGGCCTCCAGCATCTCGCCGGAGTCACCGGTGGTCAGCTGTATCGTCTCAGTTCCGTGGATCCGCATGACGTGTTCACACGCGTGTCGCGCGAGAGTTCTGCGTATTACATGCTCGCGTTCGAACCCGAGCCGGGCGACCGCAACGGGCTGCCGCACCGGATCGAGGTCAAGGTCGCGCGCGCGCGGGTCACGGTGCACGCGCAGCCGCAGTTCACGATCACGAAGTGGGAAAAAGGGGAAATCACACCGCAGAAGATGCTCCGCGAGGCGCGCGCGTATCACGATCTGGCTCTCCGCACGACCGCATACGCGTCGCTCAGCCCGGACGATTCGCGGCTGAAGGTCATCGCCGTCGCGGAACCCGCAGATCCCGCGGTGACGTTCACGGCGGCAGCGGCCGCCCTCTACGATGCGAAAGGCAAGCTGACCGCTCAATGGAGCGCCGACAAGACTGAGCTCGCGCCGCGGCCGATGATCGCCGCGCTCGCGGCAAACCCGGGCACCTACCGCCTCCGTGTCGCCGCCATCGATTCCACCGGACGTCCCGGCACGGTCGATTACCACTTCCGCGCCGAGCTCGAATCCGCGGGTCCGCTGAAGCTGAGCACCATTGCGCTTGGCGTCTTGCAGCCGAACTTTCAGCCACGGCTGCAGTTCCGCGGCGAGGGGGCTGCCGTGGCCTACTTCGAGATCTACGGAACGCCGCCGCGCGCCTCGGAGCTGACCGTGAAGGTGGAGATCGCGCCGAGCGGGGATGGCCCGGCGCTCGTCGCATCAGCGGCCAGCGTGCAGCCGACAGACGACGCGGCGAAACGGCTCGCCATCGCGCCATTGGCGATCGCGTCCCTGGTTCCCGGCGACTATCTCGTCCGCGCCATCGTCAACATTGATGGGCGGCCTGCGGGAACCGCGTATCGGACGCTGCGTAAAGTTGCGAATTAGCCGATTCGTCTGCTTCGTTGCGGTTCTCGCGCTCGGTAGTGCCGTGACGGCGCAACGCAAGCCCGCTGCCCAGCTGTCGCGCGAAGCCTGGGAAGCGTTGAATGCCGGCCGCGCGCAAGAGGCGGCTGCCGCGTTCAACGAAGCGCTGAAGACCGCGCCCAACCAGCCAACGCTGCTGCTCGGGGCTGGGGTTGCCGCGCATCTCCAGGGACGCGAGGATGACGCGCGGCGGTTCCTCGTCGATGCGCTGAAAATCGATCCGGAGCTGACGCCGGCGTCGCTGGTCCTTGGCATCGTGTTCTACCAGACCGGCGACATCGACGCGGCGATCGCTACCTATCAGCAGGCGCTCGCCCACGCGCCGGATCATCCACAGCTGACCAAACAACTCGAGGCCTGGCGCAAGGAGGCGGATCTCCACAGCGGCTTCGGCCGGAAGCTCGGGGATCACTTCACGGTCCTGTTCGAGGGCCCCGCCGAAGCGGAGCTCGCGGATCGTGCCGTCGCCATCCTCGAAAAGGCCTACAGCCAGATTGGCACGGTTCTCTACACGTATCCAACCGACGTCATCACCGTCGTCCTCTACACGCGCGAGCAGTTCCGCGACGTCACCCAGTCGCCCGACTGGGCCGGCGGCGCGTTCGACGGCCGCATTCGCGTGCCTGTTCGCGGCGCGCTGCAGAACCAGGCGGAGTTCGAGCGTGTGCTCCGTCATGAATTCACCCACGCGCTGATCAAGAGCGTCGCGGCGCGCGGCGTGCCGTTCTGGCTAGACGAAGGGCTCGCGGTGCACTTCGAGGGGAGCAGCATGACGCGCAAGCAGCAGCTCGTGCGCGACGCGGAAACGCTGCTGCCGTTGCCACGGCTCGAGCGGTCGTTCGCCGATCTCTCGGCGAAGGACGCCTCCCTCGCCTACGCGGAGAGCGCCGTCGCGGTCGAAGCGCTGTTCGACGACGCCGGCGTTCCCGCAATCGTCGGCCTCCTTGCCGACATCGGACGCGGGCTTCCGTTCACCGAGGCCTTCGAGCGGAACGTTCTGATTCCGTACGCCGAATTCCAGAGGAAGCTGCAGCGCTAGCGGGAGTCGGATATCATCCTGCGACCATGACACTGAGTCCGTTGCTGGCGCTGCAGACAGCGCTTGGCGCGCTGACGGCGATCTTCGTTTATGGCTGGACCACGGTGGCACGCCGCGTCCGCGCCGTGGACGCGTCGCCGGCAACCGACGTTGGTCCGCCGAACGGCACGCAGGTGGGTATCGGCGCGTTGACGAACTTCTTCGACACGCTGGGCATCGGCTCCTTCGCGACGACGACCGCCCTCTTCCGGTTTCTCCGGATGGTCCCCGACCGCGTCATCCCCGGCACGCTGAACGTCGGACACACGCTGCCGACGGTGGTACAGGCCTACATCTATACGACGATCGTGCAGGTGGACATGCTGACGCTGTTCACGCTGATCGCCGCCGCGGTGCTTGGTGCCTGGCTCGGGGCGGGAGTCGTGGCCAAGTGGGACAAGCGACGGGTGCAGATTGGCATGGGGGCCGCGCTTCTCGGAGCGGCGGCGCTGATGCTGATGACGCAGCTGAACCTGTTTCCCGGCGGCGGCGAGGCGCTTGGCGTGCGCGGCACGCGCCTGGCGATCGGCCTCGGTGTGAACTTCTTCCTCGGCGCGCTCATGTCGCTCGGCATCGGGCTCTACGCGCCGTGCATGATCCTCATCAGCCTGCTCGGCATGGATCCGAAGGCGGCGTTTCCGATCATGATGGGATCGTGCGCATTCCTGATGCCGGTGGGGAGCCTGAAGTTCATCCGCGAACGCAGTTATGCGTTCCGGGCGGCTGCCGGCCTGGCGATCGGCGGCATCCCCGGCGTTCTCCTCGCGGCCTTCATCATCAAGTCGATGCCGATCTACTACGTCCGCTGGCTGGTGATCGTCGTCGTCGTCTACACCGCGATCACGATGCTCGTCGCGGGCCTGAGACGCGAGGGAGATGCCTGACGCTGTCGGCTGTCAGCATTATTGAAGTCCGGCGCCGCAGGATTCGCTGGTACGGGGAAAGTCGTACAGCACGGCGCCCTCCCCCTTCGCGGCAATCTCCTTTTCGAAGAACTGCACCATCAGATCCCGCCGCGCAAGCAGTCCCTCGAGTTCCAACTTGTCGAGCCATCGTCCGAGCTTCTCCCGCAGCAGGTCCGCGTTCAAGGTGCGGAGGTTTGCCAGCAGCGTCCGATCGATCTTCGTCAGATCCTTGGGATTCCGAATCGTCTTCGTCATCCGGAACGCGCGGCTGAAATCGATCATCCAGACGTTCCAGTCCTTCGTGATGAGGACGTTGGTCATGTTGAAATCGGTGTCGGCAATCAGCTCGTGGAACACCCGCGCAGCGAACATCTGGTTGTTCCATGTCGCGGAGTCTGGCGGGTCAATCTTTTTCTTGTAGCGATCCTTCTCCATCATCGCGTCGTTGATCCACCACGACACCGACGCATCCTTGCCGCCAACCCTCCGCTCGACGTAAGGCGGCACCATATTGAGCTTCAGCAATTTGGCGAGCTCGTACCCCGCCACGTTGAACTGCCAGGCATCGCGAAAGTTCACTTCGGTGGTCATCCCGCTCTGATAGACGGGCTTTCTGATGTCGACGGTCTGGATCGAGGCGTCGTGCCGGAACGCGCCATCGGCCAATATCGCCCGGGACGGTATCGTCACGCCGACCGAGAGGTCCTCCTTTTTGACGACTTTCGCTCGCTTGAGAAAACCTTCGATCGCCTCGCAGCCCGCCGGCGGCGCGCTCGCCGGCGCGGTTGCCTGCCTGGCGCGCGCGGGAGATACCTCCGCCGTCACCATCGCCTGGAAGGCCCAGAGCGTTGCTGCGACCGAAAGGAAAACAGCCGGCCTGCCGCGGTTGATCCTCATGCTGCCTCTCTTTATCTGCCGACGGGATTGGCGAAGCATACGCGATTTCGGGAGGTAGTGGTGTAGCTTAGAATGTGCAGCGCGTGCGTGCCCCCGCCCTTATTTTTGCCCTCGTGCTTTCGCTTCCTGCCGGCGTTCCTCGAGGCGTCGACTGGCAGCCGCAGACGAGCGGGGTGAAGGCGCGAATTCGCGGCCTCAGCGCCGTATCTGCCCGCGTCGCGTGGGCAAGCGGGGCAAACGGCACCATCCTGCGGACGTTGGACGGCGGAACAACCTGGCAACCGCGTACGATCCCAGCCACCACCGCTCTGGACTTCCGTGACATCGACGCGTTCAGCGAGCGCCTCGCGTATGCGCTCAGCATCGGACCCGGCGAATCGTCGCGCATCTACAAAACCACTGATGGCGGCGAACACTGGGACTTGCAGTTCGCCAATCTCGATCCAAAGGTGTTTCTCGATTCGATGGCGTTCTGGGACGCTGGGCGTGGGATGGCGTTCAGTGACTCGGTCGACGGCCGCTTCGTGGTGTTCACGACCACCGACGCCGGACGCACGTGGAGCCGCGTCGTTCCCGATCGGCTGCCTGCGGCGCTCGACGGTGAGGGTGCGTATGCGGCAAGCGGGACCAACGTCGCGGTCAGCGGCCGCGCGCTTGCGTGGATCGGCACGACCGCGGGGCGCGTACTGCGGTCGGCCGATGCGGGAAAGACGTGGACGGTCGCACAGACGCCGCTGCACACCGGCAAGTCGGCCGGCATCTTCTCGATTGTCTTCCGCAATGCGTCCGACGGGATCATCGTCGGCGGCGATTTCAACAGGCCGGACGAGGCGGTGGACAACGCGGCGGTGACGAGCGACGGCGGCGCGACCTGGACGCTCGTGAAGGGACTGCGAGGCTATCGCTCGGTCATCGCATGGTCGCGAGACGGGCGCGGGCCGGCGATCGCCGTGGGCCCATCCGGGTCGGACCTCTCGATCGACAACGGCCGCACGTGGTCCCCGGTGGCGTCCGAGGGCTACGACACGCTCAGCGTCGCGCCGCACGCATCCATCGCGTGGGCCGCGGGCGAGAACGGGCGCATCGCCAAGCTGACGATTCACGACTGACCAACCCTTTGGCTCTCATTTCGATTATCGTTCCCGTCTTCAACGAGGCGCGCACGGTCGCCGCGGTGATTCAACGGCTCCTCACGATCGAACTGCCGGCCGCGCGCGAGATCATCATCGTGAACGACGGCTCGAGCGACGGCACACGGGTCGTGCTGGACGCGCTGCGGCCGGATCCCGTTGTCACGATCGTCCATTCGGATCGCAACCGAGGGAAGGGGCACGCCGTACGGCTCGGGATCGCGCGGACGCGCGGCACCGTCGTGGCCATCCAGGATGCGGATCTCGAACTGGACCCGGCGCAGCTTGGCGCGCTGGTGGCACCCGTGCTCCACGGCGATGCCGCGATCATCTATGGCTCGCGGTTCCTTGACGGCAACGCCGGCGCGCCGTTCATGACCATCGCGGGCAACCGCCTGCTGACGGCGGTGACCAACGTCCTCTACGGCTCGTCGCTCACCGACATGGAAACCTGCTACAAGGTGATGCGCGGAGACATCGCGCGCGCCCTGGTACTCTCGGCGAACCGTTTCGACATCGAACCGGAAATCACCGCCCGCCTCCTCCTGGGCGGCCACCGGATCGTAGAACGCCCCGTTCGATTCGAGCCGCGCTCGAAATCCGCTGGCAAGAAGATGCGGTGGCGTGACGGATGGATGGCGCTGCGGGTGCTGCTGTCGCGGCGATTCGGGAGTTAGCGGGCGTGATGCAGTCCGGAAGCATCTTCCGGGTCCTGGCCGCTGCCGCGGCGCTCGCCGCAGCCGCCGCTGGATTCCTGCGCGGCACGCACGCCGCCGGGGGATCCGATTCGTACTGTTATCTCAGCCAGGCGGAGCTCTTCGCCTCGGGCCACGTCGTCAACGTGCAACCGATTGCGACGATGGCCACCTGGGAGCGCGGCACCGAGGCATTCATACCGGTCGGGCATGTCCGCGCGTACTCTCCACCGGGGGCCAGCGTCCCAATGTGCCCACCGGGCTATCCGATGCTGATGGCGATAGCGCGAATGATCGGCGGCCGTCCGGCCATGTTCGCAGTGGTGCCGATCCTGGGAGCGCTCGCCGTGTGGTGGACGTTCCTGCTGGGACGCAGAATCGCCGGTCCTGCCGTTGGCGCAACAGCTGCGGTGCTGCTCGCGGCAAGTCCTCCCTTCCTCTACCAGATCGTGCAACCGATGAGCGACGTCCCCGCGGCGGCGCTCTGGGCGGCCGCGCTCCTCGCGGTGACGTCAGATCGTTTCACCACGTCGTTCGCCGGTGCGCTCACCGGCGGCATCGTGACCGGGAGCGCGCTGATCGTGCGGCCGAACCTCCTGCCGGTTGCCGCGGTCATGGCGCTCGTGGTCTTCACGCGCCGCGAGCTGAGCTCCCGGATGCTCCTCCGTACGTGGACTGGATTGGCGGCCGGCGCCGCGCCGTTTGCGATTGCCGTTGCCGCGCTGCAGAACGCGATGTACGGCGGTCCCTTCAAGTCGGGATATGGCGATCTGGATTTCCTGTTCAGGCTCGACCACGTGTGGCCGAACCTGCAGCGCTACCCCGTGTGGCTGCTGCAGACGGAAACGCCAATCGTCCTGCTCTCGCTTGCCGCGCCGTTTATCGCCCAGGCCGGCCGCAGAGAATGCGTGTGGCTCCTCGGGTTCGTCGCGGCGGTGTTCGCCTGTTACATCCCGTATGAAGTGTTCAGTGCCTGGTGGTACCTGCGTTTCCTGCTTCCGGCATATCCCGCGCTGCTCGTGCTGCTGGCGGTTGCCGTCACCACGCTGTTCGAACGCTGGCTGCCGCGATGGCGTGTCGTCGAAGCGGTCGTCATTGCGGCGATGGCGCTGTTCATGGTGCGAGTGGCGGCCGATCGAGGAACGTTCGGGTTGCTCAACTTCGAGCGGCGTTTCAGGATCGCCGGCGAGTACGTCGCCACGCATCTGCCGGCCAACGCGGCGATCGTCACCGGACAGGAAAGCGGCAGCGTCCGTTTTTACTCGGGGCGGCTCACGCTGTTCTGGCGCGAAATGCCGGACGACAGCCTCAATGCCGCGCTGGATTTTCTGCGCGCGCAGGGCTATCGCCCATACCTGCTCATCGAACAGTGGGAGCAGGCTGACTTCGTTCAGAAATTCGGGCGCAGCAGCCGGGCCGGTGAACTGTCGTGGCCGCCAATCGTGGACATCAACCACGACGTGCGTATCCATGACCCGGACGACTATGCGCGTTATCGAGCCGGATTGCCGGTGCGGACGGATCGCATCTG
>Ga0207674_10010281_pt1 | contig 10618 bp, 10 predicted proteins | sample KBSCornC72_FD_184303 | JGI IMG/M metagenome (GOLD analysis project Ga0207674, IMG submission 184303) | Corn rhizosphere microbial communities from Kellogg Biological Station, Michigan, USA - KBS Corn C7-2 (SPAdes) (version 2) | ecosystem: Host-associated > Plants > Roots > Rhizosphere > Soil ...
ATCGAGCGCTCGCGTCCAGCCCCCCTGTAGGTCCCGCACGTACAGGCAGCGGACCGCAGTCACAGCGGCCCATCGCACCACGCCCGTTTCCCCCTTTGAAAAAGGGGGACCGAGGGATTTGACTTTGCGTGACGGCCGCGGATAAATCCCCCCCTGCCCCCCTTTGTCAAAGGGGGGAAGTTCCTTCACCTCGTTGCTTCGCCAGCGGCGGGCTTAGTTGGCTCAGGGTGAACGGAGAAGTGGAGGTCCGGAGCAACTTTGAACCCGTTCGTGCTGAGCGTAGTGGCGCCGGCCACGGAGTCGAAGCATTCCGCGGCGCCAGGCCCTTCGACTCCGGATGCTTTGCATCCGACGCTCAGGGTGAACGGCACAGAGAGGAAGGGTGCCGGCATCGACCACTATATATGGTGTCGCCCGCGTAAGACGAACCACATATCTTGTGTCCGACCGCCAATCCCCCGTGATACACTTCCTCCGGCCCGCGTGACACGAGAGGAGGCCGCGAGGGCAGGCGATGGCCGAGGATACCGATCTCGACAAAACAGAACCTGCGTCACAGCGACGCCTGGATCAGGCACGCGAGCGCGGCCAAGTTCCCCGTTCGCCCGAGCTCGCCACCTTGTCCGTCCTGCTCGCTGGCGGCGTCGGCTTGACCCTGCTCGGGGCGGCGCTCATCCATAGTCTCGAGGCTCTGCTGCGCAGCGGCCTCACGCTCGACCGCGCGGCCGCTTTCGAGCCCGGACAGATGGCGCAACGCCTGTTCGAAAGCGCGTCGGATGCGTTGATGGGCGTTTCTCCGCTGTTCCTCCTCGTCGTCATCGTTGCGCTCGCGACGCCGATGCTCGTGAGCGGCTGGCTGTTCACGTTCGAGGGCCTGCAGCCCGATTTTTCGCGCCTCAATCCGCTGAATGGTCTGGGCCGGATCGTGTCGCTACGCGGCGCGATCGAGATGGGCAAGGCGGTGTTGAAGACGGTGCTCGTGGGCGGCGTCGCCGTCTGGGTGGTGTGGTCCGAGCGCGCGGAGATCTTCTCGCTCAGCAATGAGCCATTGCATGCGGCTGTGGTTCACCTCGGGCACCTGTTGTCGCGCACGTTCCTGATCATCACCGGCGCATTCGCTCTGATCGTGGTGATCGACGTGCCGTTCCAGATCTGGGATCACCGCCGGCAGCTGCGCATGACCAAAGAGGAGGTGCGCCAGGAGTTCAAGGAGACGGAAGGCAATCCGGAGATCAAGAGCCGCATCCGCGGCATGCAGCGCGAGGCCGCGCGCCGCCGGATGATGGCCGAGGTGCCGAAGGCCGATGTGATCGTGACCAACCCGACCCACTACGCCGTCGCGCTGCGCTATCGCGATGACGCCATGCGCGCGCCGCGCGTGGTCGCGAAGGGCTCGATGTTGGTCGCCGAGCGGATTCTGGAATTGGCCAACGAGGCCGGCGTGCCGACACTGGAGGCGCCGGCTCTGGCGCGCGCGCTGTTCGCGCATGCCGAGCTCGGACGGGACATTCCCGCGGCGCTATACAACGCGGTGGCCGAAGTGCTGGCGTGGGTCTACCAGCTGCGTCGCGCGAAGGCAGTGGGCGAAGAGCAGCCGCGCCCGCCGGTCGATTTGGCAGTGCCGGCAGACCTGGATCCTGAGGCTCGGGCTACGGCGCAGACCCTATGAACCACGGAGACACGGAGAGCACGGAGAAAATCGAAGCTGTGCGAAACAGAATGAGCGGGAGACTCGGTCCGCTGAGCTCGACGCGAGCTTGGGACCCGCGCGATCGAAGGGGCATCAGGGATAGTTCTTGGGTTTCTTCCGTGCTCTCCGTGTCTCCGTGGTTGTCTGCCTTGGTTGGTCGGCTCTAGCATGGCCGTCGCTCAGCCCGCCGCCCTGCCGCGTCCAGCCATGAGCCAGCTGGCCGGGCCGCTCCTCATCGTGATGATCCTCGCGATGATGGTGCTGCCGCTGCCGCCGTTCGTGCTCGATCTGCTGTTCACGTTCAACATCGCGGTGTCGATCCTGGTCCTGCTGATGGCCGTGTCGGTGACCAAGCCGCTGGAGTTCTCGCTGTTCCCGACGGTGCTGCTGATCACGACGCTGTTGCGCTTGTCCTTGAACGTCGCGTCGACGCGCGTCGTGCTGCTGCAAGGGCATACCGGACCGGATGCGGCGGGCAAGGTCATCGACTCCTTCGGTCACTTTCTGATCGGCGGCAACTACGCGGTCGGCATCGTCGTGTTCATCGTGCTCGTGATCATCAACTTCGTCGTGATCACCAAGGGCTCGGGCCGCATCGCGGAGGTCGCCGCGCGCTTCACGCTGGACGCCATGCCCGGCAAGCAGATGGCGATCGACGCGGATCTGAACGCCGGCCTGATCGGCGAGCAGGACGCCCGCCGGCGCCGCGGCGAGGTTGCACGCGAAGCCGAGTTCTACGGCGCCATGGATGGCGCCAGCAAGTTCGTGCGCGGCGACGCGGTCGCCGGCATCATCATCATGCTGATCAACCTCATCGGCGGGTTGGCGGTCGGTACGATCCAGCACGATCTGTCGGTCGCGCAGGCGGCGCAGAACTACACGCTGCTCACGATCGGCGACGGTCTGGTGGCGCAGATCCCGGCGCTGATCATATCGACGGCCGCGGGCGTTCTGGTCACGCGCGTCTCGGCCGATCAAGACCTCAACCAGCAGCTGCTGGAGCAACTCGGCGGTCGGCCGCAGGTGCTCTACATCGTCGCGATGGTGATCGGCTTTCTCGGTCTGATTCCGGGCATGCCGCACGTCGCTTTCCTGTTGATCGCCGCCGTTATCGCGGGCGCTGCCTACTTCGTCGAGACCCGTGCGCGCGCCGAGCCGGAACCGGCGCCAGCGCCCGAGGCGCCGCGCGCCGAAACGCCCGAGGTGTCCTGGTCCGACGTGGTGCCGATCGACGCGCTCGGCCTCGAAGTCGGCTATCGCCTGATCTCGCTGGTCGATCGCAATCAGGACGGCGAGCTGCTGCGCCGTATCCGCGGACTGCGCAAGAAGTTCGCCGCGGACATGGGCTTTCTCGTGCCGGCTGTGCATATTCGGGATAATCTCGAGCTGCGGCCGAACGCCTATCGCATCACGCTGAAAGGCGTCGAGGTCGGCGCGGGCGAAGTGTCCCCGGGCATGTACCTCGCGATCAATCCGGGCCGCGTGCTCGGCCAACTGCCGGGCACGCAAACGCGCGATCCCGCGTTCGGCCTGCCCGCCATCTGGGTGGAGGCGGGTGCCCGCGAGAACGCACAGTCGCTCGGCTACACTGTCGTCGACGCGAGCACCGTGATCGCAACGCATCTGTCGAGCGTGATCCAGGCGCATTCCGCCGAGCTGCTCGGGCGCGAGGAGACACAGGCGCTGCTCGACCATCTGGCCAAGGAGGCGCCCAAGCTGGTCGAAGACGTGGTGCCGAAGCTCGTGCCGCTGTCCACGCTGCAGAAGGTCCTGCAGAACCTGTTGTCCGAAGGCGTGCACATCCGCGACATGCGCACGATTCTGGAGGCGCTGGCCGAGCACGCCGCGCGCACTCAGGATGCGGACGAGCTGACCGGGGTCGTGCGCGTCGCGCTGTCGCGGGCGATTCTGCAAACGGTGTTCAGCGGCGCGCGCGATCTCGAAGTCTTCACGCTCGAGCCGCAACTCGAGCAGATGCTGTCGCAGGCGAGCCAGACGCGTGGCGCCGAAGGGCCGGGGCTCGAACCGGGACTGGCCGAGCGCCTGCTGCGGCAAGCCACGCAGGTGGTTCAGCAGCGCGAACAACTCGGACAGCCCAGCGTGCTACTGGTGCCCGGGCCGCTGCGCGGCTTGCTGTCGCGCTTCCTGCGCCGCTCGGCGCCGCAATTGAAAGTGCTGTCGCAATCGGAGATCCCGGACAACCGGACCATCAAGGTCGTCGGCGTGCTTGGCGGCTCGACGTTGACCGGAGCGCGCGCATGAGCAGGGGCGCAGCGCGATGATGGTGCGGAAGTTCTACGCCGACTCCCCACGCGAGGCGCTGCGCCTGGTACGGGGTGCGCTCGGGCCGAACGCGATGATCCTCTCGAATCGCCGAACCGCTGCCGGTGTCGAGATCGCTGCCGTGTCGGAATCCGAGATCGCATCGGTCACCGGCGGAATGGCGATGCATGCGATGACGGCGCCGAAACCCGAGCGGCGTCCCGCCGAAGTGAATGTGCGAGCGCCGGTCGCGCCACCGCCCACGCCGCCACCGAGCCCGGTTGAGCCCCCGGCCTATAACCTGGTGCAGGAGGTCCGCATCCTGCGTTCGATGCTGGAAGGCCAGCTGGCCGCGTTCGCGTGGCACGGTATGGCAGACCGCGAGCCGGCCAAGATCGAAGTGCTGCGCCGATTGCTGGCGGCCGGCTTCAGCACCGGGTCGGCGCGCCAATGCGTCGAGCGCATTGCGCCGGGGTTGGATTCGGCTCGCGCACTCAGGCTGATCAAGATGCGCCTGCAGCAGCAGTTGCCGGTCGTGCCGGCGGGACAGACACCGGTCGAGCTGGGCGGTGTCTATGCGCTGGTCGGTCCCACGGGCGTCGGCAAGACCACCACGGTTGCCAAGATCGCGGCCGAATGCACGCTCAAGCTCGGCGCACAGCGAGTGGCGCTCGTGACCATCGACTCGTATCGCATCGGCGCCGTCGATCAGTTGCGCATCTACGGGAAGATCCTCGGCGCACCGGTGTTCGCCCTCAAGACCGAGGCCGATCTCGTGCTGACGCTCTCGGAGCTGCGCATGCGTCATCTGGTGTTGATCGACACGGTCGGCATGAGCCAACGCGATCAGCGCATCACGGATCAGATCGCGCTGCTTGCGGGCAACGGCAAACGCGTCAAGCGCCTGTTGCTGCTCTCCGCGGTGGCGCAGGCCAATGTGCTGGAAGACGTGGTCAGAGCTTATCGCGGCGACGGCCTGACCGGCTGCATTCTGACCAAGGTGGACGAAAGCCTGACGCTCGGCGGTGCGCTCGATGTTCTGCTGCGCCACAAGCTGCCGCTGCACTACGTCACCAACGGCCAGCGCGTCCCCGAAGATCTGCACCGGCCCAATCCGCTCTATCTCGTCGAACGCGCGTTCCGCGCGGTGTCGGAAAGCGGAGCGCACTCTCCTGCGGAAGCCGACTATCCGCTCATATACGCTGCTGGCGCAGGAGCGGAAATGGCGCTCGCCGGTGGATCATCCGTCTAGAATCATTGACGCCCATGACTGAAGTCGTGCTGGATCAGGCCACGGGCCTGCGTCGGCTTCTCGCACCGAGTGCGCTACGCACCATCGCGATCGGCTCCGCGGGCCCGACAGCCGGGCGCTCGGTGATCACGGCGAACCTGGCGGTCGCGCTCGCGCGCCAAGGGCGCGGGGTCGTTGTGTTGGATTGTGCGCCAGCGCGCGGCAGCGCCGGCTGGCTGCTTGCCAGCCAGCCGCCCGCTGATCTGGTGGCGGTCGGGGCGAGAAACCTGCGGGCGACCTTCGCGGAAGGCGTGGGCGGCGTACGCGTTGCGCGCGCACCCCGGCTCGGGTTGGCTCGCTCATTCGAGTCTGCTTCTGCGCACCTTGCCCAGGTGCTCGAAACCTTGCGCGAGGACGTCGACGTGCTGTTGGTCGACGCCCCGCCGGGCGACCTCGTCTGGGGTGCGGCGGCCGGCGAGTTGATCGTGCTGACTGGGCCTGGCGCTCAGGCGATGACTGAAAGCTATCGGCTGATCAAGCGCCTGAACGTCGACGGTGGCCGCCGCCGGATGCATATTCTGGCGAACCGCATGCAATCCGCGTCCCACGCCGACAAGATTTTTGGTAATCTTTCCGCTACATCTAAGCGGTTCTTGAACCTGCCTCTCGAATTTCTCGGCTGCATACCGGATGACGAGCGGATGTCGCGCGCGGCGCGGTTGCGGCAAATGGTGGTCGAGGCATTCCCGGAATCGGAGTGCGCGCGCGCCGTGCGCGAGTGTGCCGATGCCGTGCTACGCTGGAATTACACGGGCGAAGATGGCTTCGCGGATTTCGCAATCAGGCTGGTCGACAACGCGCGCATGCATGCCTCGACCGGCCGTTGATGTGGCGTCGGACTGTGACCGCTCCCACCCTCACCGCTGATCAGAACAAGCTCGTCACGCAGATGGCGCCGCTGGTCAAGCGGATCGCCTATCACTTCATGGCGCGGCTGCCCGCCAGCGTATCGGTGGACGATCTGATCCAGGCCGGGTTGCTCGGTTTGCTCGATGCCGCCAAGAATTTCGACGATACGCAGGGCGCGCAATTCGAGACCTATGCGATTCAGCGCATCCGCGGCTCGATGCTCGACGAGTTGCGCCAGGCCGACTGGCTGCCGCGCAACGTGCGCAAGAATCTGCGCCGCATCGAGGCCACCATCAATGCGCTCGAGCAGAAGCTCGGCCGTCCGCCGCGCGAGCAGGAGCTGGCCGAGGCGCTGGGCGTGCCGCTCGACGAGTACCAGACCATGCTGCTCGAATCGCGCGGCTATCAGCTGCTGCACTACGAGGACTTCCAGGAGTCCGAGGACAGCGACTTCTTCGACGTCTACATGTCGGCCAACCAGACCGCCCCGCTCGACGTCCTCGAAGACAATCATTTCCGCCAGCACCTCGTGCAGGCGATCAGCGGCTTGCCCGAGCGCGAGAAGATCGTGATGGGCCTCTACTACGAGCAGGAGATGAACCTGAAGGAAATCGGCACGGTGCTCGGCGTGTCGGAATCGCGCGTGTGCCAGCTGCACGGTCAGGCCGTGATGCGGTTGCGCGGGCGCCTGAAGGAATGGACGCGTAAGAGCTGAGCCGTTCACGGCGCGTCGTCTTACGCGCTCTGCTGCCATTCCTGTTTTTCCTCTCGTGGTCTCCTCATAGAGTCACCCGACCCAGGCTGGCCGCGCTCGCGTTTGCTCTGCGTCAAGTTTCCTTTTCGCGCGCCGTTAACGCACTCGAGGCGGTATGCCCGGTCCCCGGTCCATCACCGCAACAACAGCGTTACGAGACCCGCCTAGTAACTTTCTCATGGATCGCATCAGCCCCATCGGCATCATTCTCGGCCTTGCCGCCATCCTTGGCGGACAGGCACTCGAGGGTGGCCACATCACTTCGCTTCTGCAGATCACGGCGTTCGTAATCGTGATCGGCGGCACGCTCGGCGCAGTCATGCTGCAAAGTACGCCCCCGGTATTTCTGACCGGCATGAAGTTGCTGCGCTGGGTGTTCCGCCCGCCGCCAACGGACTTCGAGAGCATGCTCGGCGAGATCGTGAAGTGGGGCAACACGGCGCGGCGTGGCGGACTGCTGGCGCTCGAGCCGGCCATTGCACAACTGGATGACGACTACACGCGCAAAGGCTTGCAGATGCTGGTCGATGGCGCCGAGCCGTCCGTGTTGCGCGCTTCGCTCGAGCTCGACATCGACACGTACGAGGACTTTTATCGCCAGGCCGCGAAAGTGTGGGAGTCGGCCGGCGGCTATGCGCCGACCATCGGCATCATTGGCGCGGTGATGGGGCTGATTCACGTGATGGAGAATCTGTCCGATCCCTCCAAGCTCGGTGGCGGCATCGCCGTGGCGTTCGTCGCGACGATCTACGGCGTCGGCTCGGCCAACCTGCTGTTCCTGCCGATCGCAAACAAGCTGAAGGTTCTGATTGCACGCCAGGTGAAGTTGAAGGAGATGCTGGTGGACGGGCTGGAAGCGATCGGGAACGGCGAGAACCCCAGGAATATCGAGATGCGGTTGGGCGGCTATCTGGCCTGACGCGGAGCTTGAATATGGCGCGCAAGAAGCACGACGAGGAGCACGAGAATCACGAGCGCTGGCTGGTGTCCTATGCCGACTTCATCACGTTGCTGTTCGCTTTCTTTGTGGTGATGTATTCGATTTCGCAGGTCAACGAAGGCAAGTACCGTGTGCTCTCGGACGCTCTGATCAACGCATTCAAGCCCGACGGGCAGGCGCCCGCGGTCATCCAGCCGCCGCTGATCCAGAAGGGCCCCAACACCGGCGTGCCCTCGGGCGTCATCCCGCAAATGCCGCTCAAGCGCGGCGACGATGCCAAGCGCAAAGCGCGCGAGGAGCGCATGCGCAACATCGCGCGCGACGTGCTGAAGGCGCTCGAGCCGTTGATCAAGGAAGGGCAGGTGCGCGTGACCGAGACCGCGCGCGGCATTGCCGTGGAGATCAACGCGAGCGTGCTGTTCAAGTCCGCGCAGGCGGCGCTCGAGCCCGAGTCCGTCCGCGCGCTGACGGCCGTCGCGCACGTGCTGGCCACGACCGACAACGCGATCGAGGTCGAAGGTCACACCGACACCGAGCGTATCGCCACGGCGCAGTTTCCGTCCAACTGGGAGCTGTCGGGTGCCCGGGCCAGCAGTGTGGTGCGTCTGTTCATCGACAACGGGGTGACTCCGGCGCGGCTGGTGGCGGTCGGATTGGCTGACACGCGGCCGGTGGACGGCAATGAGACCGCCGAAGGACGCGCGCGCAACCGGCGCGTCACGGTGATGATTCGACCCGATCCACCCGATTCGGGAGCGGCTGCGCCGGAGCCCGCGCCGACCGGCGCGGAAGCGCCCGCGGCAGCCACTGCTGCGGATGGTGCCGAGTCGGGAGTGCAGAACAACCCGTAGCCCGCCCCGGAGCGGCGGGCCTGGCCGGTTGTCAGGCCGTGCCGAGGTTGCGGTTGCCGGTGACGACGCTGGCCTGGCCGTCCGGACCGTAGAGGCTGTGAGCGCGCGCCGCGGATTGCATAGCCGCGAGCGCTGCCTGGTTGTGCGACATGCGCGTGGTGATCAGAGTGCCGTTGGAGTCGTTCAACGTGCGCGCCCTGGCTGCAAAGTCGACCAGCTCGCGCCATAGGTTCGACACTTCAGTGGCCTCGGCTCCCGCCAGGCGCGCCATCCAGTCCGACATGCCCTCCCGCCCGGTGCTCAAACCGACCGAATCGAGGTAGCGCGTGCGAACGGTCGCGAGCTCGGCCAGACGGTCGACCTTGTCCGACTTGAGCTGGGTGATCTTGAGGAGCTCCTCGACGTCGGAGCGCTGCAGGCTTGCATACTCGGCTTCGAGGAGCTGGCAGAACTCGCCGAATGCCCTGCGCTCCGCGCGCAGGCTCGCGACGAATGCAGCGCGGTCCATCGCCATGCTCAAACGGCCGGTCTAGCTCTTCTGTTGGGTCAGAAGGTACTCGCGTACGGCCGTCAGCAGCTTGTCGGCCACGACTTCGGAATCCACCTGGAAGCGGCCCTCGCTGATGGCGGCCTTGATGGCCTCGACATGCGCGACATCGACGACGCCGACATCGCTCAGCAATTTTTCGAGCTGCTGCAGTTGCGCGGAGGTCGACGTGATCTCGACCTTGTCACCGCGTGCGGACGATGGCGCGGCCGGTGCCTGCGGGCTGGTCTGCTTGCCAGCCGTCACCTCCTGCGCCGAGGCCGGGGACGTCGGCTTGACCGATCCACCACCATTGATCTTCAAAGCATCACCTTTTGATGAGTTGAGTACTCAGTCCGCCCTGTGCGACGGTCCTTTCCTGCATGACCTCGTTAACGGCAAGGCCCGAGCGGAACTTTAGTGCATGAACCGCTTGCATCTGTAGCTTCAATCCTAGCGTTGCGACAGCAACGTAGCAAGTTTGTCACGCAGCGCCGACAGGAGTTCAGTGCACTTCCACGGTGCCGGGCGCCTTTACGATGCCCTTGATCACTTTGCCCGAGGCCATACGCACCTGCAGCGCTTCGCCGACGCCCGCGTTGCCGAGCGCACGGCCCTCCGAGCTGACACTGACGCCTTCACCAGTGAAGACGACACGTACGGTTTGGCCCTGCAAAACCACTACGGCGGCGCGTAGCATATCCGGTCGTAGCGGCGTGCCACCGGCGACCTGGGTCGAGACCATTTTCCCGATGAGCGCGTTCGGGTCGGTGAAGACCCCTTGCGGGAGTTGCGCGAGGTCGAGATTCTGAGTAGCGAGATCCGCTGCGCCCAAGACTTGTCCGCGTGTCAAAGCGCGCGCGCTGACTGCAACGTCGGCCCACACCTGAACCTGCACCGGTACGAACAGCGTCCACTTCTTCGGTTTCGTACAGCGTACGCCGACAGTCGAGTTGCCCCACAGGCGCGTGCCGGCAGGAACGTAAGGCTCCGCGTTCTCGCAGCGGCTCAGATTGAGACTAGGATCCAGCGGAGCCAACATGACTTCGACCCGGCCGGGAAGACTTGCGGTCTGCGCGCGCACGAACGCCTCCGCCGTGCGCTGGATTTCGGCGGGATCCTGGGCCTGCGCCGAGACAGCCGTGGGCAGAAGTCCGGCGACGAGAGCGAGGCATGGCAACAGTGAGCCGATATGCATCTGATATAGTGCGCCGAGAAGGCAGCCGATTCTATAGAAACCCGGGCCGCTTTGCGCTCGGAAGATGCGGCTTCGCAAAATATCGTGCCCTTTACAAACGGACAGCGCCTCGGTCCCGGCGCGGAGGTGCCTGCTGCTCCGGTCGAATCGACGGTGCGCCGAGGCACATTCACCGTCAAATCAGTAAAGTATTGCTCGGGCCGGACGTAATCGAACCGTGGCTAGCCAGAGCGAAAAGTCTCTACCGCTCGGAACAC
>Ga0207674_10010282_pt1 | contig 10616 bp, 10 predicted proteins | sample KBSCornC72_FD_184303 | JGI IMG/M metagenome (GOLD analysis project Ga0207674, IMG submission 184303) | Corn rhizosphere microbial communities from Kellogg Biological Station, Michigan, USA - KBS Corn C7-2 (SPAdes) (version 2) | ecosystem: Host-associated > Plants > Roots > Rhizosphere > Soil ...
GGTTGGGACGTCGCAGATCGCCGCGAACGCGCTCGGGAAGTCCGGTATCGCCACGATCACCGTCACACCCGGCGCGGTTGCCACCGTCACGGTCACGGCGCCGTCCAATCGCGTCAAGGCGAGATCCACGCTCCAGCTCAGCGCCACCGCGAAGGACAAGCAGGGGAACACGATTGCCGATCAGAGCTTCCTCTGGTCGAGCTCCAACAACGCCACCGCGACGGTGTCCGCGAATGGGGTCGTGACCGGAAGGCGCCCGGGGGCCGTCACGGTCACGGCGCAGACGTCGCTGAACGGCGGGAAGAGCGGATCGATCTCGATCGTCGTGGACTGACGCCCCGGCACCGAGTATCCTGCGGTTGAGGGCGCTTGTGCGCGGCCGGCTTCGCGCGATTTTGAGCGCGCGGGACCGAACAGAGCTCCGACCGGGGTGCCGACATGTCCAGAATCGGACGAACGCTGACGACCATGGCCGCGGTAGCGTTGGCGAGTTGGTCGTGCGGTAGTACGGCGCCCGACGCGACGCCGCAGGTGGCCACGATCGTGGTGAGCCCCGCCAGCTCGACGCTGGTGCTCAACGCCCAACTCCCCCTCGTGGCAGAGGTGCAGGATGGATCGGGGGCCACCGTCCCCGGTGCGGCGGTGACGTGGACGGTGCAGGACCCGAAGATTCTCAGCGTCTCGGCTACCGGCGTCGTCACGGCGCTGGCCCTCGGCGCCTCGCAGGTCGCGGCGAACGCGTTCGGGAAATCCGGCCTCGCGATGATCACCGTGACCAAGCCGCCCGTCGCCAGCGTCAGGCTGCAGCCCGATCAGGCCGACATCGCCGTCGACGCGACGGTTCAGCTCTCGGCCTCGGCGCTGGACGGCAATGGGGCGGCGATGCCCGATCGGGCGATCGCCTGGACGACGAGCAACCCCGGCGTCGCGAGCGTTAACGGATCCGGCCTCGTCACCGGCGTTGCGCCTGGGACGGCGACCATCACCGCCGCCAGCGAGGGCAAGTCGAGCAACGCGACGGTGACCGTGTCGCAGGTCGTCGCTCGCGTCGACGTCAACCCTTCATCGGTCTCGCTGCAGGCGGGTCAGTCCCGGCAGCTCACCGCCACTCCCAGAGACCCAAAGGGTAACGTGGTCACGGGGAAAGGCGTGGTCTGGACGAGCGACAATTCGGCCGTCGCCACGGTGAACAACGGGCTCGTGACGACGTCGAAAACCGGTGTGGCCACGATCACCGCGACCGTCGACGGTGTGAAGGGCACCGCGAAGATTACCGTGACACCGGGTGCGGTGGCGACGGTCACCGTCACGGCGCCGTCGAATAACCTGGCCGTGAAATCGACCATGCAGCTCACCGCCACCGCGATGGACGACCAGGGCAACACCGTGCCGATTCAGAACTTCCTCTGGTCGACCTCCAACTTCGGCATCGCGACGGTGTCCGGGAGTGGCGTGGTAACGGGAAAGCGGTCGGGTGTCGTGACGATCACGGCCCAGACCAGCGGGGTGAGTGGATCGGTCACGATCGATGTGAATTAGCGAACGCTTCTGTCAGAGAGCGCGTCGGCACTCCGTATGCTGGGTTCCACCGGCGACGCACGCGGCCAGCGCACGTCAACGTCCTGGCGGCCGTGGTGCGGGCACAGCTCTGAAGGAGCGGTGAGATGTTGGGGAGCGAACGCACGCTGGCGGCCATGATGGTGGTCGCGTTGTCGAGTTGGTCGTGCGGCAGCACGGCGCCTGATGTGACACCGAAGGTCGCCGCGATCGTGGTGAGCCCAGCCAGTTCGACGATCACGCTCGACGAACGGCTTCCCTTGCGGGCCGAGGTCCGGGACGATTCGGGCGCGGTCGTCCCCGACGCTGCCGTCACCTGGACGGTGCAGGACCCCAGGATCGTCAGTATCTCGGCGGACGGCGTCGTCACCGCGCTGGCCGTCGGAACCTCGAAGATCGCCGCGAATGCGCTCGGGAAATCCGGCATCGCGACCGTCAGCGTCGCGAGCAGCACGCCGCCCTCTCCGCCGACGCCGCCGTCTCCGACGCCGCCGAGTGTCTCCCAACCGACGGTCGCGCGCGTCGACATCAGCCCCGCAACAAGCTCGTTGCAGGCGGGAGAGACTCGGAACCTCGCCGCCACGCCGAGAGATGCCAGGGGCAACTCGATCGGCGGCAAGTCGGCTGCCTGGGCGAGCGACAATCCCGCCGTCGCCGCGGTGAATGCCGGCCACGTGACGACCTCGAAGGTTGGCGTCGCAACGATCACCGCCACCGTCGACGGCGTGAGGGGGACAGCGACGATCACCGTCACTCCGGGCCCGGCGTCGAGCGTGACCGTGACGGCGCCATCGAAGAAGCTCAAGCCGGGGTCCACGATGCAGCTCTCGGCGACCGCGACGGACGGCAAGGGGAACGTCATCACCAACCAGAGCTTCTTCTGGTCGAGCTCCAACACCAACACGGCGACCGTGTCCGGAAGTGGCGTCGTGACCGGGAAGCGCTCCGGGAATGTGACCATCACGGCCCAGACGTCGGAGAACGGTGGCAAGAGCGGATCGGTCAGGATCAACGTGAAGTGACGCGCGCTCGCGTCGTCGTCTGAAGGTCGCTGCTCGGGTGGGACGGACGATCCGCGAGTAACTTCCGCGCATGGCCAGCCCTGCTCGCGTCCTCTCGGTCAACGTCGGCACCGTTCGTGACGTCGAATGGCGTGGCGAGGTGGTGTCGACCGCGATCTGGAAATCTCCGGTCACCGGACGCGTCGCGCTTCGCGGCGTGAACTTCGTCGGCGACGACCAGGCGGATCGCACCGTGCACGGCGGCCCGGACAAGGCGGTCTACGCCTATGCGAGCGAGGACTACGCCTACTGGCGCGCGAGCGAGGGTGTCGACGTTTCGCCGGCGCTCTTCGGCGAGAACCTCACCGTCGACGGAATCGACCTGACCAACGCCCTCGTCGGCGAGCGGTGGAGCGTCGGATCGACCGTGCTCGAGGTCGCGCAGATCCGCTTGCCCTGCTTCAAGCTCGGCATCCGCCTCGGTGATCCACGCTTCCCGCAGCGATTCCAGCATGTCGGCCGGATGGGCGCCTACCTGCGCGTCGTGCAGGAGGGCGACGTCGGCGCCGGTGACGCGATCGACGTCGTGTTCCGTCCCACGCACGGCATCTCGTTGACGACGATGCTGGAGGCGCTCGACGATGACGACCAGGCACGCCGGCTGCCGCGCGCGGGCTATCTGCCGAAGTTCTGGCAGCGCGTGGCCGACGGCAGATAGCACCCGCGATCTGCGCGCACCACCTTGCCGTCGGGACGCGACCTCCGTTTAATGTACGCCGTTGGAAATTCGGCCTGGTCAGCGCCGAATGACGGATCTCACACTTGGAGCGTGTCCATGGCGCATGCCACGGTCAAGAATCAGCAGAAGATTCTCTCGGGCCACCGCACGATCATCGCGAACCAGAACAAGATCATCCACAATCAGCAGCGTCTGCGCCCGATCGTCGGGAACCAGATGAAGATCATCCGGAACCAGGCGGCCATCCTCAAGAACCAGAAGAAGATCATCGCCGATCTCGAGCGGTTCCTCCGCAAGGCGAAGTGACGCGCTCTTCGCGCATCACGTGATCGTCACTCCGTCGTGATGACGTCTTCCACCGCCTTCGCATAGAAGCGCCAGGACTCGATCTCCTGCGCGAGCGCGTGTCGCCCCGCGGCCGTGAGCTGATAGTAGCGCGCGAGGCGATTGTTCTTCGAGGGCTTCCAGTACGACGTGACCCACCCACGCTCCTCGAAGCGATGCAGGGCCGGATAGAGCGAGCCCTGGCCGACCTTGAAGACGTCGTTGGACATCTCCCGGATCCGGTCACTGATGCCCCACCCGTGACCGGATTCCAGCGCGAGCGCCTTCAGGATGATCAGATCCAGCGTGCCCTGGATCACGTCCTGCGACTTGATCACGCCACGACTCCTGTCGGAGAGACCACCGCATCCGTCGTCGTCGCGCCGAGCGTGCCGAGCAGCGCGCGATACCACCGCTCCGCGATCGCGAGCCGCTGCTCGAATCCCGCGCACCCCCACACCACGCCGAGCGTCGACCGCGTTTCGGCGCGCGTCTTCGTGCGCTGCGAGTCGCGCACGGCGTTGGCGCACGCGCCGTCCGCGTCGAAGAGGCAGAGCAGCCCCGTGACGTCGATCTCCTGACCCGACGCATTGAAGACGTACGACGTGCCCTCGTCGGCGATGCCAATGCGGAAGGGCGCCGTCGCGCGATCCAGGTCCACGACGCTGATCGGGAAGCCGCTGTGCAGCGAGACCACGTTGCACGCGTCGACCGCGGCGTTGATGGAGCCGAGGGCGCCTTCCGTCGCGGCGCGCACGAGGTACTCCGACGCCGGCTTCCCGCGCCCGGTCGGCTTGTAGCCGCCATGCCGGAGCAGGTCGCGCACCGCGCCGCGTACCGCTTCGTCGCGCTGGAGCGGGGCGGGCGCATCGAGGCGCAGCGCGTCGCTCAGGGCAGGGGGCGTCGACAGCTCCCCGAGTGGGACCGGGAAGCTCGTCGAGAAGACGGCGATCCGCAGGAGCGGATGCGGATCGATGTTGATCTGGATGGGATGCACGGTGTGAAACTGTGACGCTCGCAGCGCCGGCGCAATTTCACCACATCGCATACGAGCCGTCTTCATCCTCCATCGGGTACGATGCCGCATACGTGAAAGGGTGCCGACATCGTCGGCACCCTTTCACGATCCGGTCTACGATTGAACCGTTCGGCTCAGGGTCGCGGCTTCGCCGTCCGTCCACTTCCACTCGACGACGAGCTGCTTCCCGACGAGGAGCTGCTCCCCGACGAAGCGCTGCTCCCCGACGACGATGACGAGGGCGGCGGCGGCGTGTACGTGCTGCGCGGCCGCTCGGACGCCGTGCCGCTCGAGCTGCCCTGCGTCTGCGTGTAGCCGCGCCCCTTGACCATCTGCCCGCGCGACTGCGCTTGCCCATTGGTCACGATGACGATCGGCGGCACGTAGCCACCGTAGTAGCCGCCGTAGCCATAGCCACCATAGCTGCCGTAACCATAGCGGCTGTATCCGAGGCTGCCGTAGCCATAGCCGATCGGATATCCATAGCCGAGGTAGCCCCAGCTCCACGGATCATAAGGCACGCCCACCGCCGACACGCGCCGGCGCTCGCCTGCGTCGGTGTAGATCGTGGTGTTTTGCTCGTCCTGCTGCTGCGCGCGCGCAAACTGGAACACGCCGGGGTTCGAGGCCGCGACGAGCACGTCGGTCACGCCGCCCGGCACGCCGGCCTGGGCGAGCTGCACGAGCGTCTTCGCATCGACGTTGAAGTGCTGGCCGCGCTCCATCAGCCAGGCCGCGACCACCAGACTGTCCGCCGCGCGTGATGCCTCGATCACCGCGGTCGGGCCTATGTCGCCGCCGGCGGCCATGCGCGCCGACTCGGCTGCCGCGCCGCGGTCGCGCAGGATGCTCGCGATCTCCGCCGGCAGCCCGGCGGGGATTCCGGCGTCGCGATAGCGCGCGACGCGCACGTTGTCGCTCCCGTAGCTCTTCACGTCGTGAATGTCGAGCCATTCACCCGTCGCCGAGAGCGCGAGGATCGCCGACGTCGTCGACTTCGCGCCATTGCAGGTCGAGGAGGAGCGCAGGTAGATCCGGCGCTCGTCCGCCGACCAGCTCGCGCGCTGGACGCCCGTGCATCCGCTCGCATCCACCGGGCCCTCGGCGCCGCTCGCATCGATGCGCTGCGTGGAGACGACCTTCCCACTGTCGATCGTGGTGAAGTCCGCCGCGTCGCCCGACGACGATGGCGTGATGCAGACGACCGGTCCCCTCGACGGCGCGGGCAGGAACGCGGATTCGCCCGGCGGCGACGCGGTCCAGCAACCGGTCCAGGCGAGCCACTTCGGTCCCACGGGTGCCCGCTGCGCGCCGGCCGTGGCCGCCGTGACGACGAGGATGCCGAGCACGGCGACGCAGCGCTTCATCGTGACGTTCATCGGAGGTGTCCTCATGGTCGAGGCCTAGAGTCTCACGGAGATGCCGACCGAGGCGGAGGCCCCGGAGAGATCGATCTTGTCGTACCCACTGAACGCGGTGCCCAGGTCACCGCGGCCGTGCAGATATCGTGCGTCGAGCGTCACGCCGAACATCGGCGAGAAGTTGTAGTCCACGCCGGCCATCACCTGCTGGATGAACGCCCAGTCACGCCCGTCGTCCTGCGTGTCGAAGGTGGAGTTGAAGACGTCGTTCGTGTTGAAGTCGACGAAGTCACCCTGCTGCCGGAACCGGTAGCTCATCATCCCGACGCCGCCCCCGACGTACGGCACGACTCGGCTCGGGATCCAGGCGAGGCGGCCGATCGAGCGGCCGGTCGGCGCCAGATGGACTTTGACGTTCGCCGTGAGTGGGATACGCTCGAACGTGGTCGTCTGCTCGATCGGCAGGTTGTTGTTGTCGACGAAGTTCCGGAACTCCGACTGGTGGCTCGAGCGCGAATAGCCGGCGTCGAGCGTGAGGTCCACCTGCGACGTGACACGGAATGCGACGTCGGCGCCGACGGTGAGGCTGCCGAAGTCGCGCTTGTTCAGCGTGAGCTGCGAGGTGACGTCGTCGAACACGTCGCTGCCCGCGCTCGCGGCGGAATAGCCGCCGCGCAGGTCGAAGGTCACGTACGGCGCGTGGAACAGGTAACCGTTGCCGGCCAGCTGCGCGGACAGGGTGCCGCCGGGGATCGCGATCGCGAGAGCGACGGCGATGAACGAGCGTGGAACAGTCATGGAGAGGCCGCCTCTTCGGGGGCTGGGTTTGAAGATACCACTCCGCACGAACGCGCGTTCCAGGCCGCGTCTGTGTTCAATTTGGTATACATGAAACGCGCCCGCTAGAAGGATCGTTGACGAAGGGCTATCCTCGGTCCATGGATCGACGAACCTTCCTCCGGACCGGGGCCCTCTCCATCGCCGCCGCGCGCGCCGGTGTCGGGGGGCCGAGTCTGTCCCCGAGAGACCCCGCATCTGCCGCGCTCGCGCTGCCGAGCTCGGCGCAGCTCGCCTGGCAACGCGACGAGCTGGCGATGTTCCTCCACTTCGGCGTGAACACCTTCACCGACCGCGAATGGGGGGACGGCAAGGAAAACCCGGCGATCTTCGACCCGGCTCGACTCGACGCGAGACAGTGGGCTCGCACCGCGAAGGCGGCCGGCTTCCGGGCGTTGATCCTCACGGCGAAGCACCACGACGGCTTCTGTCTCTGGCCGACGGCCACCACGCGTCATTCCGTCGCGGCGAGCCCGTTCCGCGGCGGTCAGGGCGACGTGGTGCGCGAGTTCGTCGAGGCGTGCCGCGCCGAGGGGCTGCGTGCCGGTCTGTACCTCTCGCCGTGGGACCGGAACCATCCGACCTACGGTGATTCGGCGGCCTACAACGACGTCTACGCCAAGCAGCTCACCGAGCTGCTGACGAACTACGGCACCATCTCCGAGGTCTGGTTCGATGGCGCCAACGGCGAAGGTCCGAACGGCCGCCGCCAGGTCTACGACTGGCCGCGGGTGTGGGGGATCGTCCGACGCCTGCAGCCCGGTGCCGTCATCTTCTCCGATGCGGGACCGGACGTCCGCTGGTGCGGCAACGAGCGTGGGGTCGCGGGCGACCCGAACTGGTCGCCGGTCGACCCGGCGATCGTCCGCTTTCCCGGCCAGAGCGACGACGCGGTCGGCCCCGCGCTCCAGCATGGGAATCCCCTGGGGTCCGTCTGGCGCCCCGCCGAAGTGGACGTGTCGATCCGGCCCGGCTGGTTCTATCACCCGGCGCAGGACAGCGCGGTGCGCACCGAGGACAACCTGATCGAGCTCTATTTCACCTCGGTGGGGAGGAACGCCAAGCTCCTCCTGAACGTCCCTCCCACCCGCGACGGATTGCTGCACGAGACGGACGCGACGCGGCTCCTCGGCATGCATCGTCGGCTCGACGCCATGCGGTCGTCGCGCATTCCGCTCACCCGACCGAGCTGGCGGCGTACCGGCGAGCGCACCGCCGTGGGCGAATGGTCGCTCGGTGGCGCGGCGGCGCCCGTCGTCGCGCGGCTCGGCGAGGACATCGGCCGCGGCCAGCGAGTCGCGCGCTACACCCTGGAAGGGAACGGCGGCCAGGGCTGGCAGCGGATCGGCGGCGGAACGACGATCGGCCACTGCAGGATGGAGCGCATCGAATCCGTCGCGCCGATTCGACAGTTGCGCCTGCGGGTGGAGGAGGCGGTGGCGCCCCCCGAGCCGGTCAGCATCGACCTGTTCGGCACGGTGTGACCGTTCGATTCGCCTGCGCGGTCCGGTCCGACGGCCGACTTTTCGCATCCGATCGCGGGGCGGAGAGCCTCTACGCGCCCCGCAATCGCTCGGGCGGGCTCGACTGCCTGGCAACCCCGATGCGACGAACGCATCGCGCGGGGACTTGTGGTGTATTCGAGAGCGGCCGAGGGAACACCTCTTGCCTTTCTGGTGGAGGCCGCCAGTCTTCCTAACGGACCAACCCTCACCGTGCTCATTTCGTGATCTTCGTCGTCGCCGTCGTGGTGATTGCAGCGGCTGTCGTGGCTACCGTGTCGTACCTGCGGTGGCGCGCCGGGCGTCGCACGGCGTACAGCCCGATCCCGCTGGTCTTCCCGATGAACTCCGGGATCGCCTGGGAGTCGACGCTGTCGGCGCAGGGGATGCCGCAGGCCCCAGGTCAGGCCCCGGCCCAGGCCCCGGCCCCGGTCCAAGCCCCGGTGTCGAGCTTCGCGCCTCCGGTGACCACGCTCGTTCCGCCCCGCGCGAACGAGCGGACGATCGGGATTCCCACGACCCTGGACGGCGAGAGCCAGGTCTCGGCGACGAGTGAGACGGTCCGCTTCCAGCGCCCCAACGACGATGTGGTGCAGCTGCTCCCCGGCCATCTCGAGGTCCTCAGTGGCGACAGCCGCCACCAGGAGATCCGGTTCGTCCGGGTGCAGGGGCAGCAGCCGCAACTCATCCTCGGCCGCAATCCGGGGCGGTCGCCGCAGCACATCTCGCTCAATTCCAGCACGGTCAGCCGCCAGCACGCCCGCCTCGCCTTCTCTGGGGGACGGTGGGCCGTCGCCAACCTCTCGAAGACGAACCCCGTCGTAGTGAACGACCAGGAGCTCTCGAACCAGGACGGCGAGCGCCAGCTCGCCGATGGCGACCGCATCGAGCTCGGCGAGGTCGTGCTGCGCTTCCACGCGCACTGAGCGTCGGCCGGAGGCGGATGCAGCAGCGATCTCACACGTCCGGCATCCGGCGATGAGTACCGAGCCCGTACCCGCCGGCCTGGCCGCGCTGGACCCCGAATACTGGATCCTCGGCGAGATCGGTCGCGGTGGCACCGCGATCGTGTATCTCGCGCGCGAGCGGGCGACGGGAGCGGAAGTCGCGATCAAGCTGATTCGCGCCAAGTACCTCGAGGACGAGGAGGCGATGGCGCGCTTCGCGCGCGAGGCGCGCTTCGTCGCCTCGCTGGCGCATCCGAACGTCGTGGGCGTGCACCGCGTGCTCGACCTGGGCGCCGCCGGCATCGCGCTCGTGATGACGCACGTCAACGGGCGCACCCTCAAGCAGGTGATCCACGACGAGCGGCCGCTCGCGCCGGAGTTCGTCGTGCGCGTGCTGCGCGAGGTCGCGTCGGCACTGTCGGCGGCTCACGTGATGGGGATCATCCATCGCGACGTGAAGCCGGAGAACATCTTCATCACCGAGGACGGCCGCGCGTTGCTCGCCGACTTCGGCGTCGCCCGGTCGATGTCGGGCGATACGCAGCTGACGATGCACGGGGTCGCGATCGGGACGCCCTCGTACATGTCGCCGGAGCAGATCGACGGCACCGACCTCGATGGGCGCGGGGACATCTACAGTCTCGGGCTCGTGGCCTGGGAGATGTTCACCGGGCATCGCCCGTGGGAGGGCGAGAGCCTGTACGCCGTCCTGTACCATCAGCGGCACCACGAGCTGCCCGACGTGCGCGATCTCCGCCCCGACGTGTCCGACGAGATCGCCGACGTCATCGCGGGCGCGATCGAGAAGGATCCGTCGGCGCGATGGCAGTCGATGGACGAGTTGATCGCCGCCCTCGACGGCGCGGCACCATCGCGAGCGGCGAAGGCGCACGTGCCGGTGAGCACGGAGACCATCCGGTTCGTGCGCGGCGCGGTCACGCCGCGAAGCCAGGCGGCGACGCCGGCACCCGCCGAGCCCACCGCGCTCCAGCCCGTGGGGCCGCCGCCGGTGGACGTCGGCACGACGTCGCTGGCGCCGAACTTCGTCGGGGCGTACTTCTCGCCGGGTGAGCTGGAGGAGCTGCTGCCGCCGCCGCGGCGCTTCCCCTTCACGCGACGCCAGATCACCCTCGCCGCGGCCGGGATCGTGGGGCTCGCCGCCCTCGGATTCCTCGCGACCCAGGTCGAGGGGCGGCCGAACGTTCCGCCGCGCGCTCGACCGCCCGCCGCGCGGGCGGCGTCGAGCGGTGAGATCGGCAAGGCCGTCGTCGCGGCGCCCAGCGTTGGTCCCGACTCCGCGTCGCTCGGTACCTCGGGCCCGCCGGCGCTC
>Ga0207674_10010283_pt1 | contig 10616 bp, 11 predicted proteins | sample KBSCornC72_FD_184303 | JGI IMG/M metagenome (GOLD analysis project Ga0207674, IMG submission 184303) | Corn rhizosphere microbial communities from Kellogg Biological Station, Michigan, USA - KBS Corn C7-2 (SPAdes) (version 2) | ecosystem: Host-associated > Plants > Roots > Rhizosphere > Soil ...
GCACGATATCGTCGTGCTCGGGCACAATGTGGCGCAGGTCCGGGCCCAGATGGAGGCCTACGGCGTGCCGGGCGCCGTCCAGCACTAGTCCTGCGGGGAACTCCGCCGGTTCCCTGTGCAGATCGCCTAACAGCTCATCTGATCACGAATTCGTGATATCGCATCGCAACATTGATGTTGCGTCGCACCATCAATTATGGCACAACGATCTCGCCCCGGGCCAATCCGGACGGGGTGAGCCCATAGCTCAAACCTGAGGATGGAGAGACCAAATGACCACCGAAACCGACACCAATTCCGTGCTGAACACCGTCAAGGAAGCTTTCGCGCCCGTCACCGACGCGCTCAAGAACCTGCAGAACCTGCAGAACCTGGAAGTGCCCGAAGCTGCCCGTGAGTTCGTCAAGAAGACGGCCAACACCGCCAAGGACCGTGCCGCCGACCTGCATGCCGGATCGGAGAAGGTCACCGCCGTGATCGAGACCGCCGTTGCGGATTCGGTCAGCGAGGCCGCCAAGATCAGCCGCAACATCCAGCAGGCACTCTATCAGGACGCCGAGGCCTTCTTCGCCGGCATCGACAAGCTTGCGTCCGCCAAGTCGCTCAACGAGGCGGTTCAGATCCAGTCCGATATGGTCCGTGCGCGCGGCGAAGTGTTGATCTCGCGGGCGAAGTCCACCACCGAATATCTCGGCAAGCTCGTCGCCGACGGTGCGAAGACCGCCCAGGACAACTTCGCCAAGGTCTACAACAAGACCGCCTGATCGCTCTGAGGATCAGTCGAAGCTGAAATAAGAAGGCCCGCTTCAAGCGGGCCTTCTTTTTGACGCCAGCGTGCCCCGGATGCTGCGCAGCGTGCCGCTCTTGCGGCGTGGTGCGCTGCTGATCCGGGGGCCACGGACCGCTGAAGGATTTTTGGGTCCCGGCTCTGCGGAGCAGCGTGAAAAACGCTGCACCGCGTCCGGGACACGATAGGCCAACGCGCGCAACCCGTTAAAGCGTTAAAGTTCAAACTCATTTGTTTGAAAGCCGCCATGACTTCCACCGGCAGCACATTTTCGTTCGACGCGCCCGGCGACGCCGCGCGCGCCGCCGAGCTGCGGCGGGTCAAGGCGCTGGCGACGCTGGTGCTGGCGGGAACGCTGGCGCTGTTCGTGACGGCGAAGGCGCTGCTGCCCGTGCATCCGGTATTCGGCTTCGTCGCGGCGTTCGCGGAAGCCGCCACCATCGGCGGACTGGCCGACTGGTACGCGGTAGTGGCGCTGTTTCGCAGGCCGTTGGGATTGCCGATCCCGCACACCGCGATCATCCAGAGCAATCAGCACCGCATCGCCGACAAGCTCGGCGAATTCATCGAGGTGCATTTTCTCGAAGCCGCTCCGGTCGACGCCAAACTGCGCCAGATCGACTTCGCCTCTTTCATTGCCGACTGGCTGCGCGACCGCAAGCGCAGCGCCGATCTCGCCCGCTTCACGCTGCGGCTCTTGCCCGAGGCGGTGTCGGCGACGGAAACCTCAGGCCTGATGACGTTCATCACGCGCCGGATCACCACACAGTTGCAGGGAATCGACCTCGCGCCGCTCGCCGCCGGTACGCTGCGTGCTTTCGTGCGGGAAGGTCGCCATCAGGGCCTGCTCGATGACATCCTGCGCGGTGTCCATGAATCGCTGACCAAGCCGGAAACCATGGCGATGATCCGCGCGAAAATCCGCGACGAACTGCCGACGCTGTTAAAACTCTATCGCACCGACAAATTCCTGATGAACAAGATCGTCGCGTCCGCGACCGCGTTCTTCGAAGACGTTCGCAACGATCCCAGGCATCCGTTCCGCGGCGAGTTCGATCGCATGGTGCTGTCGTTCGTGGACCGGCTCGGCAGCGACCGCAGCTATGCCGATCGCATCGACGGATTGAAACGCGACCTGCTGGCGCGCCCTGAACTCGGCGATCTCGCGCGTAACATCTGGTCGAACGCGCGATCGTTTTTCGAGCGCAGCGCCAGCGGCGAGACCCAGGTGCTGCAGCATCACCTCGCCAGAATGTTCATGGAGGCGGGCGAGGCGCTCGCAGGCGACCCCGAGCTGCGCGCGGAGATCAACCAGGGCCTGGTTGCCGTGGTCAGAAGTTTTATCGCCGATCAAAAGAGCGGCGTCTCAAGCTTCATCTCCGATCAGGTCAAGGCCTGGGACATGGGGCAACTGATTTCGCTGATCGAAATCAACATCGGCAAGGATCTGCAATACATCCGCTTCAACGGCTCGCTGATCGGCGGCCTTGCAGGACTTGGGCTTTACAGCATCGAAGTGCTGCTGCGGTGGCTGTGACTATTTAATCACTGCAAGGTTCTTAAATGCGTTCGCGTCAATATGAGCCGCTTGAAAGAGCAAAAGCCGTTCCCTAGCTTTCGTAGTGACATTGCTGCATTGCGGAACGATTCGACGAGTTTTGCGTCCTTCTATTGGTCCATCGGCCGGCTGCCGAAACTCAAGGGGCCGGCCCAGAGAGGAGCTACGATGTCCGCGACTGCCCAGACGCTGCGCCCGCCGTCCAGAACCCTGATGTTTCTGGAGGGGCGGGCCCTCCACGAGTTTGGCGCGTTTCTCGGCGCATTGCCGCTTCTCAGTCTGGCCCCAACAGGCGATGGCCATCCGGTGCTGGTGTTGCCGGGGCTCGTCGCTTCCGACACCTCGACGCGTCCGCTACGCAGCTTTCTGAAGAACCGCGGCTACGCCGTCAGCGGCTGGCGCCAGGGCCGCAACCTCGGCCTGCGCGACGGCGTGCAGCGCGCGATGGTCGATCTGGTGCATGAGCTCAGCGACGCCAATGGGCGCAAGATCAGCCTGATCGGCTGGAGCTTGGGTGGTCTCTATGCGCGGCAGCTGGCGAAGATGATGCCGGATCGCGTGCGCTCGGTGATCACGCTCGGCAGCCCGTTTGCGGGTAATCCCAAGGCGACCAACGCCTGGCGCATCTATGAGATGGCGAGCGGCCGCCGCGCCGACGAACAGGATGCGCGGTTCGGAGGATCGCTGGCGGGCACGCCGCCGGTGCCGACCACCGCGATCTTCAGCCGTACCGACGGCATCTGCGCGTGGCAGGGCTGTATGGAAAAGCCATCCGCCCGCTCCGAGAACATCGAGGTCGAGAGCAGCCATTGCGGCATGGGCCATCATCCCGCTGTCGTTTACGCCGTGGCCGATCGTCTCGCCCAGCCCGAGGGCAAGTGGGTGCCGTTCGACCGCGGCGGCTGGCGCAGCCTGGTCTATCCCGATCCGAACCGGTGATTCCACGGCCGCATGGTTCGAGACGCGCGGCGTTGCCGCGCTCCTCACCATGAGGGTCTAAGACCTCATCGAAGGTCCAAGACCTCATCCTCATCCTGAGGAGGCGCGAAGCGCCGTCTCGAAGGATGAAGCCACTGCTCTCGCCGGCATTGTTGCCACACCAAAAAACGCGCTATGCGTGGCGGATGCCGCATCCGCTTGCCCGCATCATCGAACAGCTCAAGCGCGAACCCTCGCGCACCGGCTCCATCGTCATCACCGTGTTTGGCGATGCGATCGTGCCGCGCGGCGGCTCGGTCTGGCTCGGAACGCTGCTCGAGTTCTTTGGGACCCTCGACATCGACAGCGGCGTGGTGCGCACGGCGATGTCGCGGCTGGCCGCCGACGGCTGGCTCGAACGCAACAAGGTCGGCCGCAACAGTTTCTATCGGCTGGTAAAAAAGGGCCGGCAGACCTTCGATGCCGCGAGCAAGCATATCTACGATCCGCAGCCGTCCGACTGGACCGGCCGCTTTGAGCTTCTTCTGATCGGCAACAGCGAGGATCGCGACTTGTCCCGTGACGCGCTGAAGAATGCGGGTTTCGGCAGTCCGCTGCCGGGCGTATGGATCGCGCCTTCGGGCGTTCCGATCCCTGAGGAAGCCGCGCGCGCCATCCGCCTGGAGGTGTCTGCCGAGGACGACAGCGGCCGGCGATTACTTAGCGAAAGCTGGCCGCTGCATCGCACCGCCGATGCCTATCTGAAGTTCATGAAAACCTTTGAGCCATTACGCAGCTGGATCGGCCGTCGCGAACGGCTTTCTGACCTCGATGCTTTCACGGCGCGGATTCTGCTGATCCATTATTACCGCCGGGTGGTGCTGCGCGATCCGCTGTTGCCGACGACATTGCTGCCGGCGGACTGGCCCGGCCGGGCAGCCCGCCAGCTCTGCGGCGAAATCTATCGCGGGTTGCTTCCCGCGTCCGAACAATGGCTTGACCGGAACGCTACCAACGAAAAGGGCCCGCTGCCGCCCCCCGGCGAGGCGTTGGCGCGCCGGTTCGGCAATTAGTCATTATGTTACAGAATTGTCTTGAGTTCCGTATATTTTGTTATATGTTAGGGGTTCGCCTCCCTGGAGATCGGCCATGTATACGCAGGCGCTGAACACCTCTGACGCCGAAGATCGCAACCTCGAGGATGCCGCGCACGCAGCGCAATTCCAGGCGCGCATCGACGCCGAGGATCGAATCGAACCGAACGACTGGATGCCCGCGGCCTATCGCAAGACGCTGACGCGGCAGATTTCGCAGCACGCGCATTCCGAAATCGTCGGCATGCTGCCGGAAGGCAACTGGATCACGCGCGCGCCGTCGCTGCGCCGCAAGGCAGCCCTGCTCGCCAAGGTGCAGGACGAGTGCGGGCATGGGCTCTATCTCTATGCCGCGGCCGAGACGCTCGGCACCTCGCGCGAAGAGCTGGTCGACCTGATGCTATCAGGCAAGGCCAAATATTCGTCGATCTTCAACTACCCGACGCTGACCTGGGCGGATATCGGCGCAATCGGCTGGCTGGTCGACGGCGCCGCGATCATGAACCAGATTCCACTGTGCCGTTGTTCCTACGGTCCCTATGCGCGCGCGATGATCCGGGTCTGCAAGGAGGAGTCCTTTCATCAGCGGCAGGGTTTTGAGATCATGCTGACGCTGGCGCGCGGCTCGGAAGAGCAGAAGGCGATGGCGCAGAGCGCGCTCGATCGCTGGTGGTGGCCGGTGCTGATGATGTTCGGACCGCCCGACAAAGCAAGCCAGCACAGCGACACCTCGACCAGATGGAAGATCAAGCGCTTCTCCAATGACGAGCTGCGCCAAAAGTTCGTCGATGCGACAGTGCCGCAGGCGCATTATCTGGGCCTTTCGATTCCCGACGCCGGCATGAAACAGAATGAGGCCGGGCATTGGGTGTACAGCGCGATCGACTGGAACGAATTCAATTCTGTGCTCGCCGGCAATGGCCCGTGCAACCGCGACCGGTTGGCGGCGCGGCGCAAGGCGCATGATGAAGGCGCATGGGTACGCGAGGCAGCACACGCCTATGCCGAGAAACGCGGGAGCCGCAAGGCTGCGGCGTAAGCCGCGATAGATATTCAGGGAGGTTATGATGGCCACGCCGAACACGCCGCTGTGGGAAGTCTTTATCCGTAGCCGCAACGGGCTTGCGCACAAGCACGTCGGCTCGTTGCATGCCTCTGACGCAACGCTGGCGCTGCAGGCCGCGCGCGACATCTACACCCGCCGCGGCGAGGGGCTGTCGATCTGGGTGGTGCCGTCAAGCGCAATCACCGCCTCGGACCCGTCCGAGAAGGGCATGATGTTCGAGCCGGCGGAATCCAAGATCTACCGCCATCCGACATTTTACGACGTGCCCGAGGAAGTCGGGCATATGTGATGGCTGTTGCCTCGATCCAGGTCTCGGAGACGCCGCTGGTGCTGTACGCGCTGCGCCGGGCCGACGACGCGTTGATTCTGGGGCATCGGCTGTCGGAATGGTGCGGTCACGCGCCGATGCTTGAAGAGGACATGGCGCTTGCCAATATGGGCCTCGATCTGCTGGGTCAGGCGCGCGAACTGTATTCCTATGCGGCCAAGGTCGAAGGCAAAGGCAACGACGAAGACAAATTCGCTTATCTGCGCGACATCAGGCAGTACCGCAATCTGCTGCTGCTGGAACAGCCGAATGGCGATTTCGCGCACACCATGGTGCGGCAGTTATTCTACGCAGGTTTTGCGGACCTTTATTGGCGCGCGATGATGAAGTCGGGCGATGCAACCTTGGCTGCGATCGCAGCGAAGTCCGAGAAGGAAAGCGCCTATCACCTCAGGCACTCCTCGGAATGGATGGTCCGGCTCGGCGACGGCACCGAGGAAAGCCACGCCCGCGCGCAAGCTGCGATCGACGATCTCTGGGCCTATACTGGCGAGATGTTTGCCATCGACGACAGCGAGCGCGACCTGATCGATGGCAGCGTTGCGGTTGATCCCGCGAGCTTGCATCCGCAATGGCTCAAGACGGTTTCCGATATCGTGGGCGAAGCGACGCTGGCGCTGCCCAAAAGCGATTGGATGCAGCAGGGCGGCCGCAGCGGCCGGCACAGCGAACATCTCGGGCATCTGCTCAGCGAACTGCAATCGATGCAACGGACGTTTCCGAGGGCCACATGGTGACCGCTTTGCATAACGATGCCGAATTGCGGCAGCGCGCCTGGAATGCCGCGGCTGAGGTGGTCGATCCCGAGATTCCGGTTCTGACCATCGCCGATCTCGGCGTGCTCCGCGACGTCACGGTAACCGATGGCCGCGTCGAGGTCGCAATCACGCCGACCTATTCCGGTTGCCCCGCGATGAACATGATCAGGGTAGAAATCGAGCTGGCGCTGGAGCGTGAGGGTTTCCGCAATCCAGAGGTCCGTACCGTGCTGTCGCCGGCCTGGACCACCGACTGGATGAGCGACGACGGCCGCCGCAAGCTCAGGGAGTACGGCATCGCCCCGCCGCTGGCCAGTAGCTCCCGCCGCGCGCTGTTTGGCGTAGAGCAGGTGGCGTGCCCGCAATGCGGCTCCGGGAATACCGAGGTACTCTCGGAATTCGGTTCGACCTCGTGCAAGGCGCTGTGGCGCTGCAAAAGCTGCCGCGAACCATTCGATTATTTCAAATGTCATTGAACATGTCCTCGTCGATTCCCCGCTTTCACCGCCTGGCCGTGAACGACCTGCGCCGCGAATCTGCCGACGCGGTGTCGCTGACATTTGCGATTCCCGAGGCGCTTGCAGGCGACTACCGTTTTGCCCCCGGGCAGTATCTGACTTTGCGCACGACGATGGACGGCGAGGAAGTGCGCCGCTCCTATTCGATCTGTTCCGGTCCCGACGACGGCGAATTGCGCATCGCCGTGAAAAAGGTCGATGGCGGCGCGTTTTCGAGTTGGGCCGCCGATGAGCTGAAACCAGGCGACGAACTCGACGTCATGACGCCGACCGGCCGTTTCGGCGTCGCGGCGGCGCCCGGCGAGGCGCGGATCTATGTCGGTTTCGCCGCCGGCTCCGGCATCACGCCAATCCTTTCGATCGTGAAAGGCGTGCTGGCGCGCGAACCCGATAGCCGCTTCTTCCTGTTTTACGGCAATCGTTCCACCGGTGGCATGCTGTTTCGCGAGGCGCTGGAAGAACTCAAGGACCGCTTCATCCAGCGGCTCTCGCTATTCCATGTGATCTCAGGCGAAGAACAGGACATCCCGATCCTGCACGGCCGGCTCGATGGCGAGAAGGTGAGGGTGCTGCTGCGCTCGCTGGTGCCGGCGAAAAGCGTCGATCATGTCTTCATCTGCGGCCCCACCGGCATGAGCGAGGACATCGAGACGACCTGCCGGGATATCGGCATTGCCGCGGACCGAATTCATGTCGAGCGTTTTGTCTCCGAGTTCGGCGGCAAGCCGCGTGCCAAAGCTGTCGTGCCGGCGAGCGCGCCGCCGAAAGCGCTTGCCGCGCTGATCATCGACGGCAAGCGCCGCGAGGTGCCGGTCGCCGAGGGCGAGGCCATTCTCGATGCGGCGCTGCGCGCAGGGCTGGACATGCCGTTCGCCTGCAAGGGCGGCATGTGCTCGACCTGCCGCGCCAAGCTGGTCGAGGGCAACGCGCAGATGGAAGTGAACTATTCGCTGGAGCCGTGGGAGTTGAGGGCGGGGTTCATCCTCACTTGCCAGGCACGGCCGACCTCGGACAGGGTCGTGGTGGATTACGACCATATTTAGAATTCCTCATCCAGCTGAACTCATTGTAGCGGGCGTCTTAAAGGATGCGGTGATCTAGGTGCCGAGAGTCGCTGAAGTGCTGCGTAATCGCCCCGTATGAAGGCCTCTTTCTTCGCCCGACACCACTTCTTGAGCTTGCGTTCACTCTCTATGGCGTCGGTGATGCGGTCGAACCACTGCGAGAATACGAGCGTTACTGGCCGGCGAGTCGCGGTATAACCGCCAAAAGTCCCGGCATTGTGTCCATCCTTCGAGACGCTTGCTTCGCAAGCTCCTCAGGATGAGGGCAGTATTTCTTCACAGGCTCTGAGGAGCGGCGTCTTCGCCGTGTCTCGAAGGATGAGCCGGCCGGGGCCTCATGGTTCGAGACACTCACCATGAGGAGAAAAACTTACCCCTTCGGCCGCTTGTCGTAGACGCGCCTGGCCTTACCGAGCGAACGCTCCAGCGTCTCGGGCGCTACCGCCCGGATGCGCGCGGATATGCCGATGGTGTTCTTGATATAGGCGCTGACCCGCTCGGTGTGTTCGATCAGCCCACTGCCGTCCCAGCTCTCGGGGCGCGCTTCCGCCAGCACCGTCATCTCGTCCATCCGTCCCTCGCGCGTCAATTCGATGATGAAATGACCGCCGCACCAGTCGGTGGCGAGCAGCACCTCCTCGATCTGGGTCGGGAATACGTTGACGCCGCGCAGAATGATCATGTCGTCGGAACGCCCGGTGACCTTCTCCATGCGCCGCATGCCCGGCCGCGCCGTGCCCGGTAATAGCCGCGTCAGGTCGCGGGTGCGGTAGCGGATAATCGGGAACGCTTCCTTGGTCAGCGAGGTGAAGACAAGTTCGCCCTTTTCACCGTCGGGCAGTACCGCGCCGGTTTCGGGATCGATCACCTCCGGATAGAAATGATCCTCCCAGATATGCAGGCCGTCTTTGGTCTCGATGCATTCCTGCGCGACGCCGGGGCCGATCACTTCGGACAGGCCGTAGATATCGGTGGCGTCCATGTCGAAGCCTTGTTCGATCTCGGCGCGCATCGCGTTGGTCCAGGGTTCGGCGCCGAAGATGCCGATTTTCAACGACGACTTGCGCGGATCGAGCCGCTGGCGTTTGAATTCGTCCGATATCGCCAGCATGTAGCTCGGCGTCACCGTGATGATGTCGGGCTTGAAGTCGTTGATCAGCTGCACCTGCCGCTCGGTCATGCCGCCGGAGACCGGCACCACGGTGCAGCCCAGCCGCTCGGCGCCGTAATGCACGCCAAGGCCGCCGGTGAACAGGCCATAGCCGTAGGCATTGTGGATGATCATGCCGGTGCGCCCGCCGGCGGCGCGGATCGAGCGCGCCATCACGTCCGACCACATCTCGATATCGCCCCTGGTATATCCGACCACGATCGGCTTGCCGGTGGTGCCGGAAGAGGCGTGGATGCGGACCAGTTTCTCGCGCGGCACGGCGAACATGTTGAACGGGTAGTTATCGCGCAGGTCGGTCTTCACTGTGAACGGAAAATTGCGGAGATCGGACAGTTGCCGAAAATCCTTCGGATGCACGCCGGCCGTGTCGAAGACGCTTCTGTAATGCCCGACATTGTCGTAGGCATGCGCCAGCGTCCAGGCGAGACGCCTGGTTTGCAGTGCCGTGATCTCGTCGCGGGATGCCCGCTCGTCCGGGTCCATCTCGGCGCTGTAACTGCTTCCTTTGGATTGATGGTTCATCGAAGCCATCGGGCGTTTTCCTGAATTCAGCTGTTCATTGCAACTTGGCATCGGCTTTGGCCGATGGCACCCATGCGCCGCCGAGGGTGCGGGAATGGCCGCGTAATTCGGCAATCGCGGTATCATCGACGGTGACGCGCACATCGTAAATGCCGGCGCGTCCAGTGCGCGAGATTTCCCGTGCCACAGCGATCAGCCGATCGCCGAGCTTGCCCGGCTTGATGAAGGCGATGTTGCACTGCGCGGCGACGGCGCGCTCGTTATGGGAGTTACAGGCAAAGGCGAACGCCGAATCCGCCAGCAGGAAGATGAAGCCGCCATGGGCGATGCCATGTCCGTTGACCATGTCCGGCTTGACCGTCATCGTCAGCGTGGCTTCGCCTGCCTTGATCTGCAGGATCTCCATGCCGAGACCCTTGCTGGCATCGTCTTCCTTCCACATCGCCTCGGCGCAGGCGCGGGCGAGATCATCGGGGGAAAGTGCGGCCTTGACGTTCACTACGGTCTCCCCAGGTCGCGCCGGGCTTGTTGGAACAAGCCTCTTGAACTGTACGTTCAGTCGGTTAGTCATGATGCGAAGCCACCATGGTGTCAACGATCCCTGCGGGCGTCAAATCGCGTTCGAAATCGCCAAGAAATCGGGAACATCCATGATACCCGCTCCCAACAAACCAGATGGTGCTGCCGTTACCGCCGAGGCGCGCTGCGTGCGGCTGCCTGCGAAGGCCGACGATCCGGCCTCTATCGCACCGGCGATCGAGCGGCGTACGCTGTCGCGGGTCGCGAACGAGGTGCTCATCGAGCTCAGGGCGGCGGCGGTGAATCCCTCCGA
>Ga0207674_10010285_pt1 | contig 10614 bp, 2 predicted proteins | sample KBSCornC72_FD_184303 | JGI IMG/M metagenome (GOLD analysis project Ga0207674, IMG submission 184303) | Corn rhizosphere microbial communities from Kellogg Biological Station, Michigan, USA - KBS Corn C7-2 (SPAdes) (version 2) | ecosystem: Host-associated > Plants > Roots > Rhizosphere > Soil ...
CAAATTCCGATGGCGATCTCTACTTCGCTCTGCTCTCGGATTGGGCAGACGCCGACGCCAAAACCACACCGGGGGATGAGGAGCTACTTGGAGTAGCTGTCGCAGGTATCTCGGAGTTGAACCGACGCCACGGATCGGCGCTGGACGGTGACCGGTTCATCTTGCTCCATCGTCAGCGCCTCTGGAATGAAGGGCAGGGCAAGTGGATTGGCTGGGAACGCAAACGAGGAAAACTGCATGAGCTCAACCGATTGCTACGCGGGGCCACCGACACAACCTTCATTGCAACTGGCGGCCGTCGACCCAGTGTGCCGGCCGGCGTCCGGTTTGTCATCGTCCTTGATGCCGATACGCAACTACCGAGGGGAACGGCCAGCCGCCTTATCGGGAAGATGGCTCATCCACTCAACCGCCCGGCATTCGATCCTCACTCCGGACGCATCGTGGAGGGCTATGCGGTTCTCCAGCCGCGCGTCACACCCGCGTTGCCGATTGGCATAGAAGGATCGCTGTTCCAGCGCATCTTTTCTAGTGCTAGCGGCATGGATCCTTACGCTTGTGCGGTCTCGGACGTATACCAAGACCTGTTTGGTGAAGGCTCTTACTGCGGTAAGGGGATCTACGATGTGGATCTTTTTGAGGCGTCGCTCGTCGGCCGAATCCCCGAGAACACACTTCTTAGTCACGACCTTCTTGAAGGCATATTTGCGCGATCAGGGTTGGCGTCCGACATCGAGGTCGTAGACGAATTCCCGGCGCGCTATGACGTCGCTACCGCGAGGCAGCATCGATGGGTGCGAGGGGATTGGCAGCTGCTTCCTTGGCTCTTTGGTCGGACGTGGACGTCGAACGGCGACAGGCATCACCGCGCCATCCCGTTAGTTGGCCGTTGGAAAATGATCGACAATTTGCGCCGATCGTTGTCGCCGCCTGTGGCCCTCCTCGCCTTGGTGGTTGGGTGGACGCTGCCGTTTGCCTCCGCGGAGCTCTGGACCGCATTCGTCCTCACTACGATTGCAATACCTCCCCTCATCCCATTCCTCATCGGGATCGTGCCCAGACGGCCCGGGCTTTCGAAGTTAGTGCACCTAAGCGCGATCGGCCGGGACCTCAGGCTAGCGCTGTCACAAATCGTCCTTCTCGTGGCATTCCTCGCGCATCAGGCTTGGTCGATGTCCGACGCGATACTGCGGACGCTTTTCCGTCTCTTCGTGTCACAGCGGAATATGCTCGACTGGGTTACCGCCGCGCAGTCGAAGGTGACCTCGCGGCGCGACCTCGTTGGGTTCTACCGGCAGATGGTCGGCGGTGTTGCTCTTGCCTTTGTCGCCGCGATTCTCGTCACGTGCACCGCGCCCGAGGCTTGGCCGATTGCGGCGCCATTCCTGATGCTTTGGCTGTTGTCGCCCGCCATAGCGCGATGGATAAGCCTGCCTTCTTCATTGTCAGTCCATCCGCCCACTTCCGCAGCAGACGCACGATCCTTGCGTCTAGTGGGCCGCCGCACATGGCACTTCTTCGAGACCTTCGTCACGGCAGAAGATCACATGCTTCCGCCTGACAACTTTCAGGAAGAACCGGCGCCGAAGGTCGCACATCGCACATCGCCCACGAATCTTGGTCTGTATCTTTCGTCCATAATCGCCGCGCGGGATTCCGGTTGGCTCGGACTGACACAGACGATGGAGCGTCTTGAGGCGACGCTTGAAACGATGAGCCGACTGGAGCGCTGCCGTGGGCATTTCTACAATTGGTATGACACGCTCGAACTTCGACCGCTGAACCCGAAGTATATTTCATCAGTCGATAGTGGAAATCTCGCGGGTCATTTGATCACCCTCGCTAATGCCTGTCGGGAACTGACGACCTGCCCCATAGTGGGTTCGCGGTGGCTCATGGGAATCGGCGATCCGCTGGATCTCATGCGCGACTGCATGTCTGGGACTTTCGACGTTCCAGATGGGGTTAGTCGGAATCAACTGGATGATGAATTCCAAGCCCTCGCCTCGTCTTTCCGACAAGCTTCAACGTCTGCGACCGGTATTGCTGGGCAGTTGATGGAACTTGGACGACAGGCCGATAGAGCGACTGACATGGCGCGAACGTTGGCCGGCGACCGTAGTGAGAATGCGGGCATCGAACCCGAAGCATTCACCTGGGCCGAGGCAGTAGGCGCGACCATTCTCAGTCATCAACGAGACATCGAGGACTTATTGCCATGGGCCGGACGCATGGCTCGCGACCCAGCGCTTTTCGTGCGGACAAGCACCAAAGCCGCCCCCTCCCCCAGCAACGAATTAGCTCAGCTGCTAGGCACCATTCCGACACTGGCAGACCTCCCAAGCATTTGCGAAGCGGCAATTGCCATCCTCGTGCGCTGGCGCGCCGAGCTTGAGGCGCCGTCCCACCCAAATAGCAATACCCGCGCTCGTCTTGACGGTCTGATCGACGACTTCAAGCGATCGGCCGAGGCAGGTGCGGCGTTCGAGGGACGCCTCTTGGGGTTGAGTAAACTCGCACGGGAGATGTTCGACGCAATGTCGTTCGACTTCCTTTTCGATCCGAAACGCGAGCTTCTCTCTATTGGATATCGGGTTGATGATGAGAGCCTTGACCCTGGCTACTATGATCTACTCGCATCCGAGGCGCGCCTCGCGAGCTTCGTAGCGATTGCCAAAGGAGATCTACCTACCCGCCACTGGTCTCGACTCGGACGTGCCATGGTGCCATTGGGGCTCGAAGCCGCGTTGATTTCTTGGTCTGGCTCGATGTTCGAGTACCTGATGCCGTCATTGATCATGCGCGCGCCGGCCGGAAGCCTGCTCGAACGGACCAGCCGCCTTGTCGTGCGTCAACAGATAAAGTACGGCGCCACACGTGGCGTCCCGTGGGGTACTTCCGAATCGGCCTACAATGCGCGGGACCTCGAACTTACTTATCAGTATTCGAGTTTTGGAATTCCAGCTCTAGGACTAAAGCGAGGGCTCGGTGGAAACACCGTCATCGCCCCCTATGCGACGGCACTTTCAGCGATGGTCGACCCACCGGCAGCAGCACGCAATTTCTCACATCTCGCGGAAGTCGGTGGTCGAGGTCGATATGGTTGGTACGAGGCTTTGGACTATACGAAGACGCGCCTTCCCGAAGGAACCGACGTTGCCGTCGTGCGCGCATACATGGCCCACCACCAGGGAATGACCGTCCTCGCAATCGCCAATACGCTTCACGATGGAGCGATGCGCACGCGCTTTCATGCTGAACCTATCATCCAAGCAACCGAGCTCTTGCTTCAGGAGCGAATGCCGCGCGATGTTGCGCTACTAAAACCGGAACTCGAGACCTCGGAAGTCACTGTCAGTATGGGTCAGGTCGCATCGTCGACTCAGCGCCGCTTCGACTCGCCGCATACCCTCAATCCGCGCACTCACCTCCTTTCGAACGGTAGCTATTCGGTGATGATTACCGCAGCGGGTTCGGGATACAGCCGATGGCGGAACATTGCGGTCACGCGCTGGCAAGAGGACGTCACTTGTGATCACTGGGGCTCTTACATTTTTCTTCGAGACATGCACAGCGAAGAAGAAGTGTGGTCGGCGGGGTATCAACCAAGTGGAGTTGAGGCCGACCGTTATGAGGTCATTTTTTCCGAGGGGCGAGCCGAAATCATCCGGCATGACGGACCGATCAGTACGACGTTGGAAGTTGCGGTCTCGTCAGAGGATGACGCGGAAGTTCGGCGTGTGTCGATTACCAACTTGGGAAACGAGGTTCGGGAGATCGAGCTGACTTCATACGCTGAAATCGTTTTGGCGCCGAAAGCCGCCGACGATGCACATCCAGCCTTCTCAAAGCTCTTCGTCGAAACCGAGTTCGTTGCAGAGGTCGGCGCTATTTTAGCGACCCGACGGCAACGATCACCAATCGACGCTCAGGCTTGGGCGGCGCATCACGCCGTCGTCGAAGGTGATATCATTGGCGATCTCCAGTTCGAGACTGACCGGGCTCGCTTTCTTGGGCGTGGACGGGGAATTCGGACGCCAATGGCCGTGATCGACGGTTCGCCGCTCGCCGGCACGGTCGGCGCTGTGATCGATCCGATCTTCAGCCTTCGCTACCATGTGCAGATCCCCGGACGGTCAACTGTGCGCATAGCCTTCTGGACACTCATCGCGCCCTCGCGCAACGAAGTACTTGATCTTATAGACAAACATCGCGACGCGATGGCGTTCGACCGTGCGACCACACTGGCCTGGACTCAAGCACAAGTTCAGCTCCGTCATCTCGGAATCGGCGCGGGCGAAGCACACCTGTTCCAGCGCCTCGCTAATCGTGTGCTCTTTGTTGACCCGACATTGCGACCATCTTCTGAGGTGATCAAGCAAGGCGGCGGGCCGGCGTCGACGCTCTGGACTCATGGGATCTCCGGTGACATCCCCATTGTTTTGGTCCGCATCGATGAAGCCAGTGATCTGGAGATCATTCACCAAATACTTCTCGCCCACGAATATTGGCGAATGAAGCAACTGGCTGTCGATCTGGTAATCTTGAATGAAAGGCCGCCTTCCTACGCGCAGGACCTACAAGCCTCCCTCGAGGCTCTGGTTCGGGCGAACGTCTCGCGGCCGAAGCCGACTGCCGGAGGTGTGCAAGGCGCGATCTTTGTCCTGCGCGCGGACTTGGTCTCCCTCGAAGTACGCAACCTGCTGCAGGCCGCTGCGCGAGTGGTGCTTGTCGGACGTCGTGGCAGCCTCTTCGAACAAGTCAAGAGGTTGCCGGAGCCAAAACCATCGGCTCCACCGCTGAGACACGTCTCAGCGAGCACATCACCACCGGTTACTCGACCATACCCAGTGCTCGAGTTTTTCAATGGACTTGGCGGTTTCGCCGATAATGGACGAGAATACGTCGCGACACTCGGAGCAGAACAATGGACGCCCGCGCCTTGGATCAACGTCGTCTGCAACCCCACATTCGGCTTTCAAACCTCGGTCGAGGGCAGTGGCTATACCTGGTCACTCAATAGTCAACAGAATCAAATTACGCCATGGTCAAATGACCCCGTGAGCGATGCGCCCGGAGAGGTAATCTACCTTTGCGATGAGGACAGCGGGGAAATATGGGGTCCCACTGCACTTCCAATCCGCGAAGAAGACTCGCCCTATATTGTTCGACACGGCCAAGGCTATAGTCGATTTGAACACACCTCGCATGGCATCTCACTGGAACTATTGCAGTACGTACCGGTTGACGATCCGATCAAGATCTCCCGGCTGAAGATCACAGACCATTCCGGGCGGTCTCGGCGTCTCTCGGTTACTGCTTACGTCGAGTGGACGCTCGGCTCGTCCCGCAGCGCATCTGCACCATTTGTCGTCACCAAGATAGACGCAGAAACCGGGGCAATGCTTGCTCGGAACCCCTGGGATATCGAGTTCGGCAGAAGAACAGCGTTTGCAGACCTCGCTGGCCGCCAGGATTCATGGACCGGCGACCGGACTGAGTTCCTAGGTCGCAACGGCACGCTCGATCAACCGGCCGCCCTTGTTCGCGCTACGCCCTTTTCCAACCGAGTCGGGGCTGGTCTCGATCCTTGCGGCGCACTCCAAACACGACTGAAACTCGAGGCGAATGATTCGGTCGGGATCGTCTTCTTTCTCGGTGAGACGGCGACGGAACCTGAAGCACAATCACTGATCAATAAGTACCGAGCCGCCGATCTCGGGGCCGTCCTCAAAGAAGTGGGCCGCCTTTGGGAGGACGTGCTTGGCTCAGTTCAAGTGACAACACCTGATCGTTCCTTGGACATTCTGCTAAACCGCTGGCTTCTCTATCAGACCCTCGCCTGCCGAATGTGGGCTCGCTCGGCCTTCTATCAGGCAAGCGGCGCCTTTGGCTTTCGCGACCAACTTCAGGACGTGATGGCGCTTACAGTGTCCAAGCCGGACGTAACGCGCGAACATCTATTACGTGCCGCGGCGAGGCAATTCGTCGAGGGAGACGTACAGCACTGGTGGTTACCAGTGTCAGGCCGGGGGATACGCACGCGCGTCTCTGACGACCGGATCTGGCTACCCTACGTCGTCGCCCACTACGTCGAGGTCACGGGTGATTTCCAGGTCCTGGATGAGAGAGTCGCCTTCCTTGATGGGGATACGTTGCGTGACGGAGAGCAGGAATCCTACTTTCGACCCGAGGTGTCCGATAGGCACGCCACGCTATTTGAACACTGCGCACGCGGCCTCGATCAAAGCCTTGCGGTCGGCAGTCATGGTTTGCCGCTGATCGGGACGGGAGACTGGAACGACGGTTTGAGTAGAGTTGGAGAAAGGGGAACTGGCGAAAGCATCTGGCTCGGCTGGTTCCTTCATGCCGCTCTTTCGGCGTTTGCTCGCCTGGCCGACGGGCGCAATGAGCAGGAGCGTGCTGCGAATTGGCGGCGACACACAATCGACTTGGCCAAAGCCCTTGAACGTGACGGTTGGGACGGGGATTGGTATCGAAGAGCGTACTACGACGACGGAACACCGCTCGGGTCCGCCTCGAGCAGTGAATGCCGCATCGACTCAATTGCGCAGTCGTGGAGCGTGATGTCGCGGGCCGCCAATCCCACCCGAGCGGCGCGCGCCATGGCGGCGGTTGAGAAACATCTCGTCCGCCGCGATGATGGCTTGGTTCTGCTCTTCAATCCGCCCTTCGACCAAACGCCGCTCGACCCCGGGTACATCAAAGCGTATCCGCCCGGCATCCGCGAAAATGGCGGTCAATACACACATGCAGCCATCTGGTCGATCATCGCATTCGCTATGCTCGGCGACGGTGATAAGGCCGGTGAATTGTTCTCGATCCTAAATCCCATCAATCACGCAAGCACGCCTGACGCAGTTCAACGCTATAAGGTAGAACCATACGTCGCTTGCGCTGACCTTTATTCAATAGCCCCCCATATCGGGCGCGGCGGATGGACCTGGTACACCGGATCAGCAGGATGGATGTACCGCGCCGGCCTCGAGTCGATCCTCGGATTCCGGTTGCAGGGCGCGACCCTGCTCCTTGATCCATGTATTCCGACGGCATGGCCGAGCTTCAGGATCCAATTCCGATACCACTCCGCCCGTTACGACATACAGGTGGAGAACTCGCGCGGTGTAAGCCGTGGTATTCTACGAGCGGAGCTCGACGGCGTGGTTCTATCCGGCAATCAAGCGCGAATTCCTTTGACAGATGACGGCGCGACCCATCACGTACAGATTGTCCTCGGATGATCAAGTCTTCGCGCCGGACGCACAACTGGGGCCAACGGGTCGGTCGTCGACACCTCGTGAGAGAACTCGCCGGTCAGCATCGCAGTGGTCGGTTTCGCGCTGCCGTCCCATCCGGCGGCCATGGTGCGCGGCTAACGACGCCGTGTACTCAGACTTAGCGTCGTGGGATCTGGTGCGTCTTATGTCGCGAGCGCTGCATCGACGATAACCTGCGCCTGACGCAGGATGCTACGTAGGTGATCCTCGCCATGAAAACTCTCGGCATAGATCTTGTAAATGTCTTCAGTTCCAGACGGCCGTGCGGCAAACCAACCATTGTCCGCGATTGCCTTGATGCCATCGATCGGTGCCCCGTTTCCCGGTGCGCAGCTGATCACACTCTTGATGGGCTCTCCGGCCAGTTCCGTGATCCGCACCTGTTGTGGCGAAAGACTTGCCAATTTCCGCTTCTGCTCTGAGGTAGCTGGCGCTTCGACACGGTCGGCCGTCGACTCGCCTAGTTCGCGGGTAAGCTCACCATAGAGTATGCTGGGATCCCGGCCGGTGCGCGCGGTGATCTCAGCGGATAGCAGCGCAGATGCAATCCCGTCCTTGTCGGTCGTCCAAACATTACCACTCAGTCGAGCAAATGTCGCCCCGGCACTTTCCTCGCCTGCGAATCCCAAGGAGTTGTCAAAGAGCCTGTCGACGAACCATTTGAATCCGACGGGAACCTCATAGAGTTTGCGGCCCAATCGCGTGGCTACACGATCAATCATCGCGCTGCTGACGACGGTCTTGCCCATCGCTGCGTCTTGCTTCCAGTGGAGACGATGGCGAAACAGGTAGTCGATCGCGACCGCGAGAAAATGATTCGATTGCATCAGGCCCGTTCGCGGAACCACAATGCCATGGCGATCATGATCGGTGTCACACGCGAATGCGATATCGTATTGATCTTTTAGATCGATGAGGCGCTGCATCGCATATGAAGACGACGGATCCATGCGGATGCGGCCATCCCAGTCCAGTGTCATGAAGCGAAACGTTGGATCGACCTGCGCGCTGATCACAGTGAGGTCCATCCGATAATGTTCCGCGATCCGGGCCCAATAGTCCACGCCGGCGCCACCCAGCGGATCCACGCCCATACGAATGCCGGAACTGCGGATTGTATCGAAATCGATCACGTCACCGAGGTCAATGGTGTAGGCGCTCAGAAAATCGTGCTCACGAGTCGTGGCGGCGTGCCGAGCTTGTTGGAATGGGATGCGTTTTACGTTTTGCAGGCCGCTGGCGAGCAGCGCATTGGCCTGGTTCTCGATCCATCCGGTCACGGCGGAATTAGCCGGACCACCGCTCGGCGGGTTGTACTTAAAGCCACCATCCTCGGGCGGATTGTGCGAGGGCGTAATGACGATACCGTCGGCCAGTCTGTTCTTGCGCCCTCGATTGTAGACAAGGATCGCATGGGAAATTGCCGGAGTTGGAGTGTATTCACCGCCCTGGGATGCCATTACCTCGATGCCGTTTGCCGCCAGGACTTCCAGTACAGTCTCAAACGCCGGAAGAGACAGCGCATGCGTATCGAAGCCGACAAATAGTGGCCCATCGATACCTTCATGCTGGCGATATTGACAAATCGCCTGGCTTATCGCCACCACATGCGCTTCATTGAAGGTACGGTTAAATGCTGATCCGCGGTGTCCCGAAGTACCGAACGCCACTCGTTGCGCCGCCACCGATGGATCCGGTTGAAGATTACTGTAGGCGTCGATCAGTTGGGCGACATCGACGATTTGCTCTGTCAAGGGTAAGTGGCCCGCCAGCGAGCTGATACGCGGACTCTTGTCATGAGCTAGCATGGCTTGCTTTTTCCAACTTTTGATCTTGCCAGCCTACTTCACCCGAAATGATTTTGACAGAAGTGACGAGGCTCCATGTGGTCCCTCGTATTCTTCAACTGTCGTGTCATCGCGATCGCATAAGATGCCCTGTGCACTGGAACTCGACACTCGCAGGGGTTGCACGCTCATCTACCTTCATTGGTAGCACGGGCCCCTGTCTGTAGATATTGGGCGGACGTGCGGTTTGCCCCTAGGCCCATACTGGTACGGCCGACGATAGCGTCTGAAACATCTGAGCCGAGAGACTCGGAAACTACGCAAGTGGTCGGGTAATGACGATGTGTTCATTGATCTGATAGATCGGGATACGCGCGTTGCGAGCCGGCTCATCTGATACGAACTAGCCTGGCCAAGTGTTGCGACTGTCCGATCTGCGTAGTTTCCGAGTCTAACGCGCTGCATCGAGAACTCCAATATGGACCCATACGAGGAGCGACGCGTCGTCCTTCCTCAAATCCAAGGAGAGCACCATGCCTGTCGCTAATCAACATGCCGAGCCGGCCGTGGCCAGTCGCAGGGGCTTCTTTTCCGGGCTCGGCAAAGTCACTCTGTCGACGACTGCCATTGCGTTGCTGGCCGGTCAGGACCGCCTGTCCTTCATCAGCTCGGCAAACGCCGAGACGATGAACAACGACGTCGTCATTCTGAACGCCGCATTGGGTGCCGAACAGGAAGCGATCGCCGCCTACCAGCTCGGCGCCACCAGCGGCTTGCTGCAAAAGCCCCTCCTCGATCTGGCCGTCCAGTTCCAAGGTCATCACAAAGAGCATGCCGCCGCGTTGGCTGCGACAGTGACGAAGCTCGGAGGTACGCCGGTCGAAGCCCCGAAATCCTATTCCTTCCCGACCCAGAAACTGAAATCTCAGGCCGACGTGTTGGCGTTCGCCGCCGAGCTCGAGAAGGGGGCGGTGAGCGCCTATCTGGGTGCCGTTCCCATCCTCACGAATCGCGACCTCGCCAAGGTGGCGGCCTCCATCCTCGGCGACGAAGCGATGCACTGGGCTGTGCTACGCCAGGCGCTTGGCCAGAAGGCCGTGCCGACAGCTTTCCTGTCCTGAGGCGCGAACACCGTTGCGACGCGCATCACCCCCAGTGCGCGTCGCGACAGCCCCGCCGTCTCTCCACCGAGAGCCAAGTCGATGAAATTGGTGGTGGTGCTTGTCGTTCTAATGGTTGTTGCCACGGCACCCAGTCGGGCCGCCGACGCCGACCCTGAACACGGCGCGCAGATTTATCAGCGTTGCTTGGCGTGCCATTCGCTCGAATACAATCGCAGTGGTCCAAAGCATTGCGGCCTGTTCGGCCGCCAAGCTGGCACCCTACCCGGCTACGCTTACTCGAAGGCGATGAAGGCTTCAGGAATTACTTGGAGCGAATTGAGCCTCGACCGGTTCCTTGAGAATCCACTGAAGACTCTACCAGGCACCAAGATGGCCTATGCGGGAGTGAAGGATCCGCAAGAGCGC
>Ga0207674_10010290_pt1 | contig 10611 bp, 6 predicted proteins | sample KBSCornC72_FD_184303 | JGI IMG/M metagenome (GOLD analysis project Ga0207674, IMG submission 184303) | Corn rhizosphere microbial communities from Kellogg Biological Station, Michigan, USA - KBS Corn C7-2 (SPAdes) (version 2) | ecosystem: Host-associated > Plants > Roots > Rhizosphere > Soil ...
CGTGGTTAAACCGACGTAGCCTGTTCCAAGAATCGCAACGTTCACAATGTCTCCTATTTTACGACTGGAAGTGCCGTAGGGAGAAGGAATTGCAGACGCTGGTGCGCCTCCCGAAGGCCCTTCTCTCCGTTTGGGCCCAAAGCGAATCCCAACTAACTAGATGATCCTGTAAGGTAGGCGTTTCCCGGGGTTAGATATTCCAGCAGTCCCTGTCGCCGTCGCTGGGCTTTACTGGGACCACACGGAATCCACTTGGGCTAATTTCGATTCTGCGCAATCTGGCGTGGCCTCCAAGCGGTCCCAGTGACACTCCATCGAGGGCAAAGTCCACTCCACTGGCGTTTCCTACGCGCACCACTGCTCGCGACGAAAACAAAAACTCCCGCGTGTCATTCGGCGTGAATACGTCGGCAAAAATCTGTTTCCCGTCAGCACAAGCGGATATCCAACTGGTCTCAACAATCTTTAATGACGCATGCCGGTGGCTAGGACTTGTGACAGGAACGTGAACCGAAGGTGAAGCGGGACTTTGACTGGAAACCGGCTGGATGGGGCTTTTCCGAATCGGCGTGGAAAAGGGAGCCGCTGACGCGAGGATGGCTAACACTCCCGCGATGCCGGCGGCGGCGGCCCACAGCGGAGCATTGCGGCGCCGATCAGCACGACGGGGCGGGGGAGGCACCTCCTCGCCGCCTTGAGCATCCATGGAGGACACGACCTCCTCGATGATGGTTGAAGGCGAATCAATTCCAGCCGAAGAAAGGGCTACCAGATTTTCTTCCACAACGATGACGACCGGGCGAGGTTCCGCTGGCGCCGCATCCCGGTTGTGAGCCTGGCTCAAGAGCTGGTGGGCCTTAAAACTCATGAGAGCCTCGTGGATTCTGTCCGAGGGCATCATTAGGAGGTTCTCCTTAGAGATATCCATCGGCAGGCAAACCGAAGTACTATAGGGAGCCCTATTACTGAGGCATATGCCTTCCGCGTCAGGGCCGGTCAATTGTCTCGAAGGACGGTTTCGATGCGCTCGCAGGCATGGCCGTCTCCGTAGGGATTGTGGATGCGCGACATCCTTTGATATTCCTCTGGACTGTCCAGTAACAGCGTGGTTTCATCCACGATGCGGCTCGCGCTCGTTCCCACCAATTTAACGGTGCCGGCTTCCACTGCTTCCGGACGTTCGGTTTTATCTCGGAGCACCAGCACCGGTTTTCCCAGAGACGGCGCTTCTTCCTGGATGCCGCCGGAATCCGTCAGAATCAGGTAAGCCCGGCGCATGAGATCGACGAAAGGCAAATAGTCCATCGGCTCGGTGAGCGTGATGTTGGGATGCGAGCGCAAGTGCTCATGCACCGAAGCTCGCACGTTGGGATTCGGGTGAACGGGATAAACCACGTGGACGTCATCGCGATCCGCGATAGTCGAGAGAGCGTGGCAAATCTGATTGAATCCTTCGCCGAAACTTTCACGTCGATGCGCAGTAACCAGGATCAGGCGCTTTCCCGGACGATCGAAGGTTGAAGCGGAAGATGTCAGCTCGCCGCGCTCCAGGCGATCTTGAACGTGGAGAACTGCATCGATTCCTGTATTTCCAGTCACCCAGACCTGATTCGAAATACCTTCGCCGCGAAGGTTCTCGGCCGCTGCCGGAGTTGCCGCGAAATGCAGACTGGCGATTTTACCGGTGAGAACGCGATTCAGCTCCTCGGGAAACGGCTGCCGAAGATGGCCGGTCCGTAATCCCGCTTCGACGTGAGCGACCGGAACATTGCTGTAGAAAGCGGCCAGCGCTCCGCACAGTGTGGTTGTTGTGTCTCCTTGGACCACGGCCAAGTCGGGTTTCGATTCTGCGATCGGCGGCTCCAGTGCTTCGATGATTCGCGCGGTGGATTGAAACAGCGATTGTCCCGGACGCATCACGTTCAGATCGTAATCCGGGGTTACGCCGAAGGCCGCCAGTACCTGGTCAAGCATGTCGCGATGCTGGGCCGTGACGCAGACCTTAGCGGTATACAAGTCCGGAAATGATCTGAGCTTCAGAAGCAGCGGACACAGCTTGATGGCTTCCGGCCGCGTTCCGAAAATAAAAAGGACGGTCCGTCGCAAGAGGTGTTCACGATTGTAACGCAGACCTTGGGCGCCAGTTACTTGGTGACTTCGACGGCGTCCACGGGGTGAGGGCGCTCGAGTTCAGGAACAATGCGTTTTTTGCGCAAAATCTCGGTGACCTGGCGGGCCGGCAGGGGCTCGCTATACAGAAATCCCTGGGCCTCGGCATCCTTTGCGCTCTCGAGCAGAAACTTCTGCTGTTCCGTTGTCTCAACGCTCTTGGCGACAATCTCGATGCCCAAAGTGTTGGCCAGCTCTATCATCATTCGAACCGCGCCGGCATCCAGGAGGCTGGATGTCATAGAGGCGATAAACTGCGGAGCAATTTTAAGACGCTTGATTTCGTACGCTTTGATCCTGCCGATGGAAGTATATTCCGCCCCAAAATCATCAATGGCGATGCGAACACCCAATCCTTGAAGCTTTTTTAGAACGTCCAACTGTGAGCCGAACGAAGCGGCCAGAACCGATTCCGGCACATCGAACTCGAGGTCTTCCGGAGTGAGTCCCCATTTCGTGAGAGTGGCTGCCACATCTCGCTCCAGATCGTGTCCCAGTTTTATTTGCGACACGGAAAGATTGACTGCCACGCACGGGGGCGCCACGCCTTGGTCCTTCCACTCTCTGAACTGGCGGCAAGCGTTATCGAGCACCCAGGAGCCCAGTGGCATGATCACTCCGGTGCGCTCCGCCGCCGGAAGGAAAACTCCCGGCTTGAGCCGGCCGCGGAGGGGATGATTCCAGCGCACCAGCGCCTCAACGCCGACGATCCTTCCAGTCGCGATTGCTACTTGAGGCTGATAGTACAACTCCAGCTCATTATGATCGATGGCCCCGCGCAGCTCCTCCGCCATGCTGATGCGCTCGTGCACAATCGTGTCCAGTTCCTCCGAGTGGAACCGGTATCGATCGCCGCCTTCTTCTTTGGCGCGATAGAGCGCCCGGTCGGCCTGAGCCAGAAGCTCCGCGGCGGTGGCGATCTCCGGTGAATAGAGGGCGATGCCTACCGTCGCGGTGATATGCAGCACATTACCTTCGATTTGGAATGGCTCCGCGAGCACCGCGCGAAGTTTGGCCGCCAGTGTTCCTGCCGTCGAGGGGTCGGACAAATCGGCTTGCAGCAGCGCGAACTCATCGCCGCCCAAACGGGCGATCACATCGGTCACGCGTACGGACCGGGCCAGACGTCCTCCTACCGATTTCAATAACCCGTCGCCGATCTGATGCCCCAGCGTGTCGTTGACATCCTTGAAACTGTCCAGGTCCACATAGTGGACGGCAAAAGGAGTGTCCCCGCGCCGTGATGCGGCCATCGCCAGACTCAGACGATCCAGGAAGGCAGCCCGGTTCGCGAGCCCCGTGAGTCCGTCCGTACGAGCCAGGCGCACCATTTCTTTGTCGGACTGTTTGCGTTCGGTAATGTCCCGAAAGAAAAACATCCGGCCCAAAACGCCGCCGTTCGGATCGCGAAAAGCTGCGCCGTGACGCTCCAAGATGCGGCCGTCCAGAAACTCGATTTCGTCCTGAATTCTTTCTTCGCTCTGCTGGTCAAAATGCTCCACGCTCCTCCGGAACCGGGCGGGGTGCTTCAGCGCGGCCGACATGGTTTCGAGCAGGCGACCGTCCAGTTTCGTGGTCACCGTGCCGAGAGGTATTTTCCACATGTCGAAAAACCGTCGATTGCTGGCCAGAATCCGGGCGTCCGTGCCGACTACCAAGAAACCATTGGGCGAATTCTCAATCGCAGTTGCGAGTAGCGTATTGACGAAATCAAATTTGTCCTCGAAGTTCTTGCGGTCGGCAATATCGAAAAGCATGCCTTCGAAGGCGGTTAGAGCGCCGTTTTCATCCCGAATGGGAGTAATGTGGTTCTCAAACCAGCGATAGCTTCCATCAGCAAGCCGGATGCGGAACGTCAGCCAGGAGGGTGGATTCTGATCGGCCAGCAGTTCTTTTATCCATGCGGCAACCTGCGGCGTGTCGGCGGGATGAATGGTGTCGAGGTGAAACACTGGCGACGCCAGAAATTGTGCCGGCGCATAACCCCATCGGGCGACGTTCTCTGAAATATACGTGATCGGCATTCCTGGCGACGCGCTGGCGCGGAACAAAACGATGGCGCTGTTGTCTACGATCCGCTTGGCGTCCGCTAATTCGGCAGTGTAATGTGCGCGCGCTATGGCTGCTCCTATGACCCCCGCCACCACTTGCAGCATCTCCGATTCCGCCGTGGTCCAGATTCGCTCGGTGCGGCAATCGTCGAAGGCAAGATATCCGCAGGTCTTGCCTTCCACCAGCATCGGCACCAGCAGGTTCGATCGGATGTTGAGGCTTCTGAGGAAACCGGCCAGTTCGCCTTCCATCTTGCGCGGGAAGACGGTGAAGACTTGGCCTGGGTTCATCTTGGCGAATGCCTTCCCCAGTGCCGCCGCGTTTTCCGCCGAGCCGGCCAGTGCGCCCGCCCGGACCGAAGGTTCGACACCGGGGGCATTCCACGCAGAGCGCGTATGAACTCGTAAGCCACCATCTGCTGACGGAATACCTTCGAGCACCAGCACCCGGTCGGCAGCAACAGCCTCTCCCGCAAGCCTCAACGCATCCGGCAGCGCGGCCTCAAGCGCGGTAGACACCATCAGGTCAGTTGCGATCCGGCTGATCGCACCCAGGATTCGATCTTGCTTTTGCCGACCGGCTTCAGCCTCGGTGCGCAGCCCGCACATCTTTCCCTTGTTAATCCGCAATTCGGCCCGAAGCTTCGCCACACCCAGGACCGTCAACAGAATGCCAGCCGCCGACAGCGTTACAAGGATGATGATGTTGGTCATCGCTCCGGAAAGTGACTACTTCGGACGGCTACTGGAGACACAGTGTCTCCCACTGTGCTCAGACAGCCCAGCGCGCCGGCCCCCGTATGCCTGACGCGAGCTATCCCTGTCGCGCTTCGGCTGGACCCGCCTAAGACATGGGTAGAGTTCATTAAGTCCTTTCATCGCCATACCCACTTGATCTACTCGTCACGTTTGTGCCGAGAGAAAATCCGGGAGGGATGCGAACTGAAAGAGCATCTCCGTGGCCAGAAAATGCCGCACGCCGGACGCTGCGGGTATGGAGCCTGAGGTGCGGTAAATCCTCCAGATGAACCCGCGTCCGCAATCCCTCGCTTCAGCGCCCCAGCGCTCGGACGTGGCTGTCAAGAGCGCGTCGATTCGCACCAAGTTGACGGTGGTGATCGTGCTGACGACCAGCGCGGCTCTATTGATGGCGGGTACCGGTTTCCTAGGTTACGAGAGTTTTCAGTCCCGTCGCGTGGTCACGCGAGAGATATCCGCTTTGGCCGAAATCGTCGCCGCGAGTAATACCGCGGCACTCAGCTTTGGCGACAAAAAGGCCGCCCTCGAGACTCTAAAGTCTTTGCATGGGGACCAGAGGCTTCTGCGTGCCGTGGTCTATGACAAGGCAGGGGATCCCTTCGCGGCCTACGCTTTGGCGGATGGGGACAAGAGGATCGCTCCCGACCAGCTCCGGCCCGACGGCGCCTATTTTGAGGACGAAGCGCTACTTTTGTTTCAACCCATCACATTCTCCGGTGAGCGTATTGGAACGGTGCTGCTGGTCAGCAGCATGAGTGAATCGCGCACACGCTTCAAGCGCTATGTCGGAATCGTCGTACTGGTCTTGCCGGCTTCTCTTTTGCTGTCTCTGCTGGTGATGGGCCGGCTGCAGCGTATTATTACCGGGCCCATCGCTTACCTGTCTGGTGTAGCCCAGCGGGTTTCGACCGAACGAAACTATTCGCTGCGTGCCCACAAGCGCGCCAACGACGAGCTTGGGTCGCTGGTGGATTCCTTTAACGACATGCTGTCTCAGATCCAGTTGCGGGAAGATTCCCTGCGTGAAAGCGAGGAGCGTTACGCTCTGGCAGCCCTGGGAGCGAACGACGGCCTTTGGGACTGGAAGCCGTCCACGGGCGAGATCTATCTCTCTCCCCGCTGGAAGGAGATGCTGGGCTACACGGATGCCGAGATTCAGTCCAAACCGGAAGAATGGTTCGGGCGGATCCACCCCGGAGACCGGCAGCGGGTAATGTCTGAAATCGTCGCCCGCAAGAGCAGCGCGGGTCCGGTCTTTTCGAGTGAATACCGCATACGTCAAAAAGAAGGCGGCTACATCTGGGTCCTTTGCCGGGGCATCGCGGTCTTTGACGCTTCCGGAAAAATCATCCGGATGGCCGGATCGCAGAGCGACATCACACAGGGGAAGGTCGTCGATCCTCTGACCGGTCTGCGTAACCGCCTCTATTTCATCGATCGCCTGGAGGCTGTGGTCGACGAGTGCGCGGGAAGGCTTAATTCCTTCGCGGTTTTGTTCCTCGACGTGGATCGGTTCAAGGTGGTGAATGACAGTTTAGGGCATGAGACTGGAGACCAGCTGCTGATGGAGATCGCCGAACGCCTGCACTCCAGCGTGCGATCCACCGATGTGAGCGCCCGGCTGGCAACACCCTCGGTAGTAGCCCGTTTCGGCGGTGATGAATTCGCCGTCCTTCTCGAAAACCTGCGCTCCCCCGCTGACGCCGAGAGCGTGGCCCAACGCATCGTACAGAAGTTTGAGACGCGTTTCGATATCCGTGGGCACATTATGTTCGCGACCGTCAGTATCGGCATCGCCCTGGGAGCCTCAGGCGAGACGTCGCGCGATCTGCTGCGCAACGCCGATACCGCCATGTATTATGCCAAGACCAAGGGTAAGGCGCGCTTTGAAATTTTCGATGACGGTATGCGCGAGAGAGCTGTCGCCCGGATGGATCTGGAATCCGATCTGCGCAAAGCCATCGACGGACATCAGTTCCTCGTGTATTACCAGCCCGAAGTCTCGTTAGCGACACGCCGGGTGGTGGGATATGAGGCGCTGGTGCGATGGAACCACCCGCAGCGCGGTATCGTCATGCCTGGCGAGTTTCTCCCGCTGGCCGAGGAAACCGGGCTGATTGTACCGCTGGGACAGATCGTCATGCGGGAGGCTTGCCGGCAAATGGCCGAATGGCAGCGGGATTATCCGCAAAATCCGCCCCTGTCTGTGAGTGTAAATCTCTCGACTCGGGAACTGAATGATTCCGACCTGGTATGTACGGTCACGGACGTCTTGCACGATACCGGCCTAAACCCTGGAAGTCTGCGAATCGAAGTGACGGAAGGCTCCATCCTGGAGGACCATGAGGTGACCGCTGCAACGCTGCGGAGGTTGCAGGACCTCAACATCAGTCTGGAGATCGACGATTTCGGAACCGGCTACTCATCGCTCAGCCGGCTGCATGAATTTTCCTTTGCCACCGTGAAGATCGACCGTTCCTTTGTGAAGAATCTGGTGGAGGAGACGGGAAGCGCCCATTTGGTCGAAACCATTTTGCTCATGGCTAAGAGCATGGGATTGGGAGTTGTTGCGGAAGGGATCGAGACCCGGGAGCAATTGGCCAAGCTGACCGCGCTCGGCTGCGACTACGGCCAGGGCTACTACTTTTCCCGGCCCATGGACAGCCGCACGACGCAGAAAGCGATTCAGGCCAACGTTCGGGATCATGTGAATGTCGAGAGCGCAGTTCCGGTGCTCTAGACTTCCAAAGCGTTGCTACTTCCTCGGTGCTGACGCAGGGGAAACGATCGGTGCGGCCGGCGCCTGCGGGAATCCGATCGGCTGAATCTGTTCCGGGCCGGACGGAGACTCCACCTGCAGACTCTTCACCAGTGTCTCAACCGGAACGGAACTAGGCGGCGCAAGGCTAGCGCTTCGATTGATCTGCTCCAGATCTGCACCGGTATTCGGATCCAGAAACGGCACGGTGTATTTCAATTGCGGCAGCGGCGCTCCCTGTGGAATTGCCCGCACTAGTTCCGGCGTGACGATCACCATCAGTTCGGTATTCTCTTTGTTTCGCGTTTTGGACTGGAAGAATTTCCCGATCACCGGCAGGTCGCCGATAAACGGAATCTTTTGCAGCGTCTCGGTCACACGATTGTCGAGCAGACCGCCAATCGCGAAGCTTTGCCCTTCGCCCAGCTCCACTGAGGTGCTCATCTTGCGGACCGTCATGGCCGGGACCGCGAAGCCGCTGACCGTCAGGCCGTGCGTAAAGTCCAAGGCGCTCACTTCCGGATTTACGCGCAGCGAGATAGTCCCCCGCGGTGTAATGGTCGGAAGAAAGTTCAAGCGCACGCCGAATTCCCGGAACTGGATGGTAACGGCCGCCGAGGCTCCTCCGCCCGACGCCTGCACCACAGGGAATGGAAATTCGCCGCCTGCCAGAAAGCTGGCCGGCTTCCCGTTTTGCGCCAGGACGTTCGGCTCGGCCAGGACTTCCAGCAATCCGCGGCTCTCCAGAAGCTTGATCGTTGCACCCAAGTTCAGATCAGGCCGAAACAGAAATAGGTTGAGCGCATCGGAGAGGCTGGCCGTAACTACACGTCCTCCAGTCGTCACGCTGGGAATCGATGGCGGGCTGAATACGCCTGTGCTTATGGATCCGATGGTGTTGACCGCGCCGGTGCTAAACAGGTTGGTTCCCATCTGCGAGCTGATGTTACGATCCACGCTGGCGAACTTTACCTTGAGAAGGATTTGCGCCTCGGGCGCAGGAACATCCACGTAGAGCAGGTTCACTGCTTTGCCCAGGGTCGAAGCGATGGAGAACGCGCGGTCCGCGCTCGCCAGATCCTTTACTCGTCCCCGCAGGAAAAACGTATCCTCCTCCTGCGCGACCCGGATATCCTGGCCGGGAAGCTCTTCGCGAATTTGGCGGTCCGCCAGATCCACGCGATTGTTAGCCAGAAAACGGCTCGGCTGGACGGTCAAGTCGTAGTAAAGTTTTGTGCCGTCCTGCTGCCAGATGATCAGAGTGGTTTCTCCCGGGGACTTGGCGTTCACCAGCACTTCACTGGGACTGACGGCCGTCACTTCGGCGAAGCCTCCCAAGCCTACGGATATACGATTCATGGGAAGAGCGCTGTCGAGCAGCATGGATTTGCCGACCGTGAGCGCCAGCGATTCTGTCACCTGGGGAACGCTTCGAGCCACGGGCGCCGCCCGGTCGGCTGCCAACACGACGGGCTCCGGTTCTTTCCCTATATGCTCCTGAGCTCCGGCGGTGACGAAAATAAGGGTGAGCAAGCCGGCTACCGGAAGCGTCACGCTCCAGCCAATTCTATTTCTCATGGTGCATCGTCTCCGAGGGTGAATTTCGTTTCTGTTTTGGCAGTGCCGTTGAATACTTCGACGCTGTGGATTCTACCGGCCAAGATATCCGCCGCCGAGGGACGCGCCACCACTGTGGGCGGACGCGCCGCGGGGCGCTCCAACTGCTGCCCGCGAGTAGCCGGTCCCAAGGCGAGCTGAGGCGCGCGCGGCGGCCCGCCTGAGGAATTTCCGAAGAGTTCCGACATGTGGGTCCCGGGAGGGTTCGTGATTTGTGTGTCGAGAGGATTGCGCAGCACCAGCTGAATCTGAGCCTGATTGCTGGCCAGACTGAGTTTTTCAGCCTGTTCGGGCGTCACCAGCAGGTTGACCACTTGCACCACCTGGGGCTTGCCCTCGCTGTCCTTCTGAAGATTTCCGCCCGCCGACAGGACCTGGATGTTTTGCAGTAGTGTCATCACGCGAGTACCCTCGTTGGTGTTTCCTCCCGGAGGGATGCCAGTGGCCAGAACATCCACGCGCATTCCCGGCGTCACAAAGCCTGCCAGCCCCACTACTTCGTTTACGCGCACTGCCGATGCCCGCAAGCCCCGATACCACCGGACCCGTTCACTGAGGCTGGCTCGTATCCCGAGCATGTCCGACCGCCCGCCAGGCCGTATTTCACGGCGGCCTGGCGGCTGGCGACGGCGGCGGCGCCGGGCTCCTGCTGGGCGAGCTGGGCGGCAACGGCGGTGCTCGACACGTCCTTGAGGTCGGCGTGCGGCAGGTTCTTGCTCAGCCAGTTGCGGCACTGGGCCAGCGCCTGCGGCTTGCTGTAGACGCGGCGAATCATCTCCTGCTCGCAGTTGGCCAGCAGGTTATGGTGGATCTTGAGCCGGACCTCGGCGCAAATCTTGAGTTGCGGCAAGCGCATGAACATGTCGAGCGTATCGGAGACGCCGCCGTCGGTCGAATTCTCGAGCGGCACCACGCCGAAATCGACGTGGCTGCGGTTCACCTCCTCGAAGACCGAGGCGATGCTGCCGACGCGCATGTACTCGATGTTCTGGCCGAAGCGCTCCACGGCGGCGAGATGGCTATAACTGTATTCGGGGCCGAGGTATGCGACTTTGAGCACCTTCTGGAGGGCCCGCGAGCCGCTCATGATCTCCCGGAAGACGGCCCGGATGGTGGCCTCGTCGCGGCCGGTGGCTTCCCGGAGGACCTTGCGGAGACTGTTGATGTCGGTCCGGACCTGATTGGCGGCGTTGGTCGGCGCGCGGTCCGGGTATAGGGCTTCGGCGATCTCGGGCAACGTGCGCCCGGTGGGGTGGA
>Ga0207674_10010292_pt1 | contig 10610 bp, 8 predicted proteins | sample KBSCornC72_FD_184303 | JGI IMG/M metagenome (GOLD analysis project Ga0207674, IMG submission 184303) | Corn rhizosphere microbial communities from Kellogg Biological Station, Michigan, USA - KBS Corn C7-2 (SPAdes) (version 2) | ecosystem: Host-associated > Plants > Roots > Rhizosphere > Soil ...
TGCATGGAGCCACGCAGGAGTATATGGGCTTGGCTGATTCGGACCGCCGCGCCGGTCTTTCCACCATCGGCTATGCGGTTCGTATCAACAATCTGAAAATCGCTGCGTCCGAGGCGGCAGTGGAGGCTTGCCAGGGCGCGCTGCGCATTTGTGGATTCGCCGGTTACGGAAATGCCGGGCCGTACTCGGTCGGGCGCCAGTTGCGCGACGCTCATTCCGCGGCACTGATGATTGCTAACGACCGGTTGCATGCCACCAACGCGGCACTTTTGTTGGTCTATAGGGAGGGGAAATGAGTCCCGCTGTCATGGCTCCGGTGGTGGGAACCACCGGGGAGCAGATGTTTCTAGATGAACTGGTGCGCCATGGCCACTTCCTGCCCAGCGGCGAGCCCGGAATTTATGGGCGCGGCATGGTTTTTGAGGATGTTCGGAATCGATTCGACGCCTTGCTCACTCGCGTATGTGCCCCTGACAAGCCGGAGACTCCGCGATTCCCTCCCGTCATTCCCAGGCGCACGCTGGAAAAAGCCGGATATCTCAAATCGTTTCCACAATTGTGCGGCGCTATCTACAGCTTCTCTGGCGGGGATGGAGCGGCACTCGATCTTGCCGGGCGCGCAAGCCGGGGCGAAGATTGGAGCCACCACCTTTCGATGACCGACGTTGTCCTGGTTCCCGCCGCGTGCTATCCAGCTTATCCGGCGATGGCCCTCCGCGGTCCGTTGCCTCAGGGAGGAGTGACGTTGGACTTAGGGGGATCCTACGTGTTTCGCAACGAGCCCTCCGGTGATCCGGCGCGGCTGCAGATGTTCCACCAGCGGGAAATGGTTCGGATCGGCGAAGCGGATGATGTCATCGCCTGGCGCGAGACCTGGATGGCCCGAGCCAGAAATATCTTCGAACAGGCCGGGCTGGATGCGACCCTTGCCGTGGCGTCCGATCCATTCTTCGGACGCGGCGGCAAACTTATGGCGAATAACCAACGCCAACAAGGCCTGAAATTCGAAGTGCTGGTGCCCATTGCTTCGCCGGAACCGACCGCCGTCTCATCTTTTAACTTCCACCAGGACCATTTTGGTTCAGCGTTCGGGATCCAGTTGCATGACGGAACCGTAGCCTATAGCGCCTGTCTCGGGTTCGGACTAGAACGGATCACGCTGGCATTGTTTCGAACGCACGGGATGGAGCCCGATGGCTGGCCCAAAGATGTCCGCTCGAACCTATGGTCTGAGGCCGCTCCCGCTCTGATGAGGTAACGCCCGTCATGCTGAGCTTGCTTGGTCTCGATCCGGGAAGCTACTCTGCCAGCGCCCTGCATCAGCCCGATCGAACTTTTCCCGAAACGAATTGCTACGTCGACATTTGGATCGAACTGCTGCACGCCCTCGGCGTTGATCCTGCCAGCGCCATGGCGTTTGCATGCACTGTCGATTTTGAAGGCGATCAGTGGACCTTCTTCAAGCCGCCAGTGGAGGACTTGGAGCGTCTCTATGGGATCGACGTCCATGAGATGCAGCTTTACCGGCCAGTAGTCGACCATGTCGTCGAACAGCTCAACGCCGGCCGAACCATCATCATCGAAGCGGACGCGTTTTACATGCCGGATCGCGTCGCGACCTCGTATCGAAACGCGCATGTGAAATCTTCGATTGCCATCGAAGCCCTTGATCCTGAACGCGAGCGCCTGCGCTATTTTCACGGTCCCGGTTTTTACGAATTGTCAGGGGACGACTATCGCGGCATATTCCGCCTGGGGCGCGCGTTTCCTCAGGATATGTTGCCGCCATACGCGGAACTTGTAAGGTTTGATGCAGGCCCTCGGCTGGAGAGTGAAGACCTTCGCCGGGCAGCGTTTGAAATGCTGGGCCGGCAACTTCGCCGTAGGCCCGTTCACAATCCCTGGCGGAAATTCGGCGAACGCCTCGCGATGGACCTGCCCGCGTTGCTCGGCGGCGCCGATGCCGATTACCATGCTTATGCTTTCGCTACCGTTCGGCAGTGCGGAGCTGCATTTGACTCGGCAAAAAGTTTTGTGGAATGGCTGGGTTTGCCGGCTTCCTCCGATGCCCGGGCCGCGGCCGAGGCACTGGGCCGCCAGGTAAACGGCGCGAAGGCTCTTCTGTTCCGGCTCGCCCGCCGCAAGGCCTTTGATCCGGCTCCGGCGACGCAACAATTGGCCGCCGATTGGGAAACGGCCATGCACGCTCTAGACGGTCTGGCATTCGGCGCTCGCCGCGGAGCCGCATGATCGCGTCACCTTCGGATCTGCGAGAAGACATAGCCGTCACCATTCCACTGGAGACCGGCTGGGAATTGGCTTCCAGTCTTGAACCTGTCGACCACACCTCCGCGGCGGCGCTGCGATTTGTCCCGGCTACAGTGCCGGGCACCGTTGCCTCGGCGCTGCGCGATCAGAACTCCTGGAAAATTGGCTCCGATATCCGTTTCGATACCTCCGAGCACTGCTTTCGCTGCCGGTTCCGCGCCCATGCGGCTGAGTCTGGCGAAGAGATCATCCTGCGCCTGGGTGGGATCGCTACCGTCGCGGAGGTCTTCCTCAACGGAGAGAAGATTCTGCAGAGCGACTCCATGTTCGCCTCTCACCAGGTGGACGTTTCAACTCTCGTCCGCAATCAAAATGAGCTTCTTATCGTCTGCCGATCGCTGTCAGCCGCGATGCGAGAGAGGCGGCGGCAACTGCCAGCGGCGCGGTGGAAGACGCGAGTTGTCGCGGAACAACAATTGCGTTGGTTCCGAACCTCACTGCTCGGTAGGGCTCCCGGCTTCGCTCCCGAGCCGGAACCCGTCGGGCCATGGCGTCCGGTAACGCTGGTGCGTCGCCGCCGCGTGGTTATCGAGGATTGGACTCGCCATGCCGTCCTCGATGGCTCAGTGGGGAATATCCACATCCAGCTACGACTCCGGAGCCTTGAGACCCGCGCACGGCCAGTAGACGGGCGCCTCCTGATTGGCGACACAGAAACGCCCATGGGGTTCGAAGAGGATGGGGACGTAAATCACGGGCGCGCGTTCGTTTCCATTCCAAATGTGCTTCCTTGGTGGCCGCATACTCATGGGCAGCCCAATTTGTACCCGGTGCGGGTGACATTAAACCTTGCAGACGGGTCGACGGTAAGTCTCGATGACCTTCCGGTCGGCTTTCGAACCATAGCGACCAACGACGAGATCGCCGGCGACTTCGGGATTGCTCTGCGTATCAACGGTGCTTCCGTTTTCTGCCGTGGTGTCGTTTGGACACCGCCCGATGTAGTGTCCCTGAACGCATCGCCCGATGTCCTACGACAGCGTTTGACATTGCTGCGAGACGGCGGCTTCAACCTAATCCGCTTGGCCGGGACGATGACATATGAGTCCGAAGGGTTCCACTGCCTCTGCGATGAGCTGGGCTTGCTGGTATGGCAAGACATAATGTTCGCAAACATGGATTACCCGTTCGAGGAGCCCACCTTTCACGGCGCTGTGCGCGCCGAAGCGGAAGCCGAGCTATCGCGCTTGGGGCGTCATCCCAGTACGGCAGTGCTTTGCGGCAACTCAGAAATCGAACAGCAGGTAGGCATGGTGGGGCTGAATCCGGCTATTGGCCGAGGTTCCTTCTTTGGGGAAGAGCTCCCCGGCATCGCAGCCAGACATTGTCGCGAAATTCCATACATTCCATCTGCTCCCTGTGGGGGCGATCAGCCATTCCGCACGCGTGCGGGCGTCGCGAATTATTTCGGCGTAGGAGCTTATCTTCGGCCGTTGGACGATGTCCGGCGAGCGGAGGTTCGTTTTGCCTCGGAATGTCTGGCGTTCGCTAATGTGCCCGAACCGGAGTTCATGGCCAACATCGCGCTTACCACTCCGGGCGGAATCTCGCCCACCCATCCAGCTTGGAAAAGGGCCATCCCGCGTGATGCCGGCGCGGGTTGGGATTTTGAAGATGTGCGCGATTATTATTTGAAACTGCTGTATTCGGTCGATTCCCTCGCTCTGCGCTATGCCGACTCAAATCGCTATTGGGAGTTGTCGCGCATGGTTTCGGGTGAAGTAATGGCGGAAGTGTTCGGCGAGTGGCGCCGCGCGGCCTCCCCGTGTAACGGCGGAATCATACTGTGGAGCACCGATCTGGAGCCGGGTGCCGGCTGGGGCATTCTCGATTCTCAGGGCCGTCCTAAGGCGCCCTACTGGTTCTTGAAGCGGGTTTTGGCCCCCTGTGCAATCTGGACCACCGACGAAGGACTCAATGGCGTAGATATTCACGTCGCCAACGACAGCGATGTGCGCCGGGAAGCATGGCTGCGCGTTGCTCTATATCGCAATGGAGAAATCAAAGTGTCCGAATCCGAACGCCCGCTCGCTATCCCGGGACATACAGCGTTGACGTTCGGCGTGGAAGAAATTCTTGGGCGTTTTTTCGATGCCGCGTACGCTTATCGTTTTGGCTCTCCGGGACATGATCTCATTGCGACGAGCCTACACGCGGAGCGTGGCGATATTCCCTTCGCGCAAGATTTTCGCTTTCCCGCGGGGCGAAGTTCCGAGCGACGCCCTATTGATGAATTAGACATGGCAGTTGACGCGCGCTTCCTTGACGACGGAACCATCGAGATGCTTTTCGTCACCGGTCGTTTTGCATGCGGAGTGCGAGCTTTCGCCCCTGGTTGGATGCCGGATGACGCCTATTTCGGAATTGAGCCTGGCGTGAGGCGGCGGATCCTGCTACGCCCGCTGCTGTCCGGCCAAGCACCCTCGAGTATTACGGTCACAGCGATCAATGCCGAAGGCCGCCTGCGAGTCGCCCCCGAGAGGATTGCATGACCACGACTCATCTCTGGTTCCGTTCTGGCGCATACTCACTACTGGGCCACATCGATATTCCAGAGGCGCCACGCGGAACTGCTGGGGTGCTCGTCGTGCCGCCTTTTGGCTGGGAAGACGTGTGCTCCTATCGCCCTTTGCGTTTTCTGGCGAAGACACTGGCCGAGAGTGGAATCCCCGTGATGCGTTTTGATCTTCCGGGGACCGGCGATAGCTCAGGGAGCGCGCTGGATTCCGGACTATTCGAAGCGTGGATCCAATCGGTTGACGATGCAGCCACCAAACTGCGAGCCGTTACCGGAGTGAAAGACGTCACCGTGGTCGGTATCCGGCTGGGTGCGCTGCTCGCGCTGACCGCAGCGGCGCGCGGGTCTAATCTGCAAGACCTGATTCTTTGGGGTGCGACGGCGAGCGGCCGCGCCATGCTGCGAGAGCTGCGCGCGTTCAGCAATATGGAGCGTCTCGAGTATGGCAACGGCAACGCTGCCGCCCCAGCCCTTATACCGGGGGTCGAAATTGGCGGCTTCCTGATCACTCCCGAAACTCAGCACGCTCTGGAAAATCTTGTCTTGTCGCCCCTTCCCGATATGCCGGGCCACCGGGTACTTTTGTTATCGCGCGATGATCTTTGCGTCGACGCCAAGTTAACCCGCGCTCTCGAATCTTCGGGATGCGCGGTAGAGGCCGGGAATGGGAATGGTTATGCAGCCATGATGGGCCTGCCGCACGAAGCGGTTCCGCCCATTGCCGTCGCGCGTGCAATCGTCGAATTTGTGAACGCAACGAATTTGCCGATGGACAAACCCGCTATTGCTCAGCAGGCAAAAACATTGTACGAAGACGCAGACCTGGAAATAATCGAGACCATCCACACGCTGGATAGATCGTCTGGTGCACTCTTCGGAGTTTTGACACAGCCCCGGCCTGACGAGCCTTCCGCTGAATGGTGCATTTTATTCCTGAATGCAGGCGCGGTCCGCCACACGGGTCCTAACCGCATGTGGGTGGAAGCAGCGCGGCGCTGGGGGAAGCGCGGGGTGGCCTCCTTGCGCCTGGACCTTATGGGGATCGGCGAGAGTGATGGCGACAAAACCCTCGGCACAGAAGGCTTATACCAGGAGCGCATGGTGGAACAAATTCAAATCGCGATGGACTCTTTACGCTACCGGTTAGGGGTCCGCCGATTTATCGCCGTCGGGCTCTGTGCGGGCGCGTTTTGGGCCTTCAATGCGGCGGTTCGCAGTCCCGAGATTGGAGCGGCCATCCTGTTGAACCCCCGGTTGTTCTTTTGGGATCCCGAGGTAGACCGCCGCCGGTTACTACGGCGCACCGTCAAGGGTCTCAGCGAATGGGGAGACTGGTGCCGTCTGGTGCGGGGGGAAGTTCCCTTTGAGAGCATTAAGCAAGTGGCGCGCATTGCACTCGACAGAATGCAAGCTGGCGACGAGAGTCGTCCTCTGCAGATTCCGCGGGCACGAATGGCAGAGGCCTGGTCGGCCATCGAGCGCAATCGCAACAGAATGACATTTATCTTTACGGAGGGTGAGCCTCTGCTGCGGGAGATGGTAGAGGAAGGGCAACTGCCGCCCGAAACCTGCTCCCGCGTGCAGTGCATTCAAGTCGCAAACGGCGGGCACACGTTCCGCCCCCTGTGGGCGCAAAGGCTGGCTCATGAACTCATCGATCGCGAAATTGGCGCAGTCCTTCGGCAAAGCCACGCGGAAAGCAGGCATGGAGATTCGGAAACGCAATGGGCGGCCAGCGAGGCATAGAAATTCCAGCAACCCTTCCCGGCGTCACTGTTTCGAACCGGCAGGACAAGCTCAACCGAGCCGTATATTACTCGCCTCGCGTGTATCGCTCCTATCTAGCCGACTGTCTCACAACAGCGGAGTCAATCTGTCTATCGAAGTATCAGCCTCACATTCAAAACAAGGATGTGCTGGATATTGGAGTCGGGGCTGGACGCACCGCGCGTTACCTTGCGCCTCTAGCGCGACGCTACCAAGCCGTGGATTATTCGCCGGTGATGGTCGAATACATGAAAAGAGCGATGCCGCTGATTAAAGTCCGTCAAGCGGACTTTCGAGATTTGACGATTTTCGCTGGCGAATCGTTCGATTTCATTTTGGCGACAGATAATGTGATCGATGCGCTGCCGCACCAGGATCGGCTGCGCGCTCTGGGCGAGGCTTGTCGGGTGCTCCGGCCGGGAGGCATCTTAGTCTTTTCTTGTCATAACATCCGCTATAAGAAAGCATTTGCAGGTCCCAAATTGCGGTGGTCTTCGAATCCCGTGCGACTTGCCGCAAACTGTGCGGGTTATGTTCTAAGCATTTGGAACCACCTTCGCGTGGCTCCGCTGCGGACGACGACTTCCGAGTACGCGCTCTTGAACGACCCCGGACATCGGTATGCCTGCCTTCATTATTATGCGGCACGATCCACCGTGTGTTCTCAATTGGCGGAGGCAGGTTTACGACATGTCGAAGCTTTCGATACAAGCGGCCGGGTCTTGCTTGAGTCGGCGGACGACAGCGAGATGGCGAGCATTCTCTACGTGACACAGCGACCGGCTATCTAAACGCGATCGCCAGTGGAAGACGGCCGCATTCTCTCCAAGAAAAGAGATTGTACGCAGCGGGGATCCTCTTTGCCCCAGCGATGCGCGCGACCGACGACGCTGATCCATTAGGTAACTCAACTTCCTCTTCCATTTAGTTTGGCTCCCGGGAACCAAAGTCAACAAGTTCGGCGTGGGCTGCTGGAATCAGAACTCCGTCGGGAGTGTAGACGTCGGTTGTCGCGCGAAGTACTCGCGTGGCTGGATAAGTACCTGGGCAGAGTGAACTAGCCGCCATCACCGTACGTGTTTCGGCGGCGGGTTGCGATCGCCGGCATACCGCTGCTGATGCCAGTGCGGGTAGGGCAGCGGGAGGGCGCTGACTTCGTCGAGTCGCTCGACTTCGGCGTCAGTAAGGGCCCAAGTGGCGGCGGCTAGGTTGTCGCGCAGCTGTTGCTCGTTGCGCGCGCCTATGATGACGGTGTCGACGCGAGGTTTGCGCGTCACCCAGTTCAGCGCCACTTGAGAAATCGAAACGCCGCGTTGGGCGGCAATCTCCGCCAGAACGTCGACGATCCGGAAGAGCCGGTCCTCATCGATGGTGCCGGGGAGTTCCAAGGTATTCAGCCGCGATTCCGCAGGCTTGCCTTGGCCGCGGCGGAATTTGCCGGATAAGAGTCCAGATTGCAGGGGGCTCCAGGCCATGATGCCCACCCGCTGGTCCAGGCCGCAGGGCACGAGTTCATGTTCGGCGTCGCGGGCCAGCAGCGAATAGTTGATTTGTTGCGAAATATAGCGCGTCATACCGAGGCGCTCCGAAATGGACAGCGCCTTCATAAGCTGCCAGCCGGCGTGGTTGGAGCAGCCGGCATAGCGGATCTTGCCGGCACGGATCAGGTCGTCGAAGGCGCGCAGGGTTTCCTCCTGTGGCGTGAACGAATCGAAACTGTGGATCTGATAAAGATCGATGTAGTCGGTTCCCAATCGGCGGAGACTCGCGTTGCAGGCTTCGAGAATGTGGCCGCGGGATGCGCCGGTTTTGTTATTGCCGGGCTCGATGCGGAAGAAACACTTGGTCGCGAGGACGATGTCCTTGCGGCGCGCACCCAGGGCCTGGCCGACCACCTCTTCCGATTTGCCGCCGGAGTAGGCGTCGGCAGTGTCGATGAGGTTCACGCCGGCTTCAAAGCAGACTTCCATCAGGCGCCGCGCCTCTTCCACTTGCACGTTGCCCATCGCGGCGAAGCGTCCTTCACCGCCCAGCGTCATGGTGCCGAAGCTCAGCACCGAAACTTCCAGACCGCTATTACCTAACATTCTGTATTCCATGCTTTGACCAGGATAGCCGACAGCGTGTGTCATATCGACCTGGGAGCGAAGTTGTTTCTGACCGCCACAGTTGCGACCAGCGTGACCGAGTTCGGCCGTCCGGTTGAGCATTTCCTGCTGTTGGCACTGGCGGTTGCGATCCTCGGCTCTACGGCCCAGCACCTAGCGGAGACTGGCGCCCCCTGCGGGTGCTGGCGCCCGCGCAGTCCGAACCGCCGTTCGCAATCCCCACAACTGGCGGCGCTGGGGCTTTTCGTGGCGCTTGGCATCACTACAGCCCGGCGGTTCCGCGATCAGACCGGGCTCACTGCATCGGCCGCGCACGGCGGGGCCTGATCCAAGGTCAAATTGACCATTATCCGCGCGAAAATCAAGTTTACACGCTGGGCTTGTTTACACGTTGGGCTTTACACGCTGGGCTTTGACACCGTAAATATCGAATGATAAAGTTCTTGGGCGAGGTTGCAAGAAAAAACCAATGCCGAAAAAACAAGGTGCTTCCCGACGGTCGTTCCTGGCTGGCTCCGCCACCGGGCTGAGTTCGGCATGGCTGGTTTCTCAATGGCCCGCGATCCTGGCGGCTCAAGAGCACGCCCAGAAGGTTGCCCGCTCGAGCAAGCCGGGCAAGCTGGGATTCTTCTCCGCCGAGCAGGCCGCTGAAGTCGAAAGCGTGGCCGCCCAAATCGTCCCCACCGACGACACACCCGGTGCTCGCGAAGCCGGGTGCCTGTATTTCATCGACAGTGCGCTGACCACCTTCGATGTGAAGAAGCAATCGGTCTACACTCAGGGCCTGAAAGTCCTCCAGGCCAAGACGGCCGAGCTCTTTCCGAGCGGCGGCAAGTTTAGCGCTTTGACCCCGGCGCAGCAGATCCAGGTGCTGAAGGCTATCGAAAAGACTCCCTTCTTCACACAGGTCCGGGTACATACCATCACCGGGCTCCTGGCGAATCCCGAGTACGGCGGGAACCAGGGGAAGGTCGGCTGGAATCTGATTGGATTCGAAGGCAAGTTCAACTATGCACCGCCTTTCGGCTACTACGATGGCGAGAGCAACAAGCTGACGGCCAAGAGAGGTTAACCAGCCATGACAAAATTCAGTCCCAACACTCAAGTTGATTTTGTGGTGGTCGGCTCCGGAGTCTCCGGCGGCATCATGGCCAAGGAATTGACCGCGGCAGGCTTTCAAGTAGTCATCCTCGAGCAGGGCGACTATCTGCGCGAAAAAGATTTTGAATACGATCAATTGAAAAGGACGTCGCACTCTTCCCTGCTCTCCGATGAGGCGAACCCGGTCACGTTTCGCCAGACCGACCAGGAGAAAGCAACTCTCAGCAATGGGTTCCGATACGGCCGCTGCGTGGGAGGCGGAACGGTTCACTACTCCGGCAGCAGTTGGCGCCACCACGAAAGCGATTTCCACGAACGCAGTCTTCTCGGCCCCGTCTCCGGGACGGGATTCGATGACTGGCCGGTGACGTACGCAGAGTTGGAACCTTACTATACAAAGGTCGAGTGGGAAATCGGTTACTCCGGATTGGGCGGCGCGAGTCCTTTTGAGTCGCCGCGATCCAAGCCCTACCCGCTGCCTCCCATGCCGAATAAATCCTCCGGGGTGCTGATGGAGCGGGCGGCAAAGAAGTTGGGCTACCACGCGGTTCCGGTGCCGGTAGCAATGCTGTCGCAAGCCTATCGTGGCCGCTCGGCCTGCATTCACTGCGGATATTGTTCCGGGTTCGGATGCAAGGTTGGCGCGAAATCGAGCGCGCTGGTAAGCGTGATTCCGATTGTCGAGAGATCCAACAAGTGTGAGCTTCGGCCGAACTCCTTTGTGCGCGAGATTTCGGTGGACAGCGCCGGCAGGGTCACCGGTGCGGTGTACTTCGACGCCAATAGGA
>Ga0207674_10010294_pt1 | contig 10610 bp, 10 predicted proteins | sample KBSCornC72_FD_184303 | JGI IMG/M metagenome (GOLD analysis project Ga0207674, IMG submission 184303) | Corn rhizosphere microbial communities from Kellogg Biological Station, Michigan, USA - KBS Corn C7-2 (SPAdes) (version 2) | ecosystem: Host-associated > Plants > Roots > Rhizosphere > Soil ...
CGCAAGGGCTCAGTAATGGCGACGCTCGAACATACGGAAACGCATGGCGAAGGGGCCGAAGACGGCGTTCGCCGGCGTGATTTCATCAATCTCGCGGCGGTCAGCTTCGCCGGAGTGGGCGGCGCCGTCGTGCTGCTTCCCCTGATAAACCAGATGAATCCCTCGGCCGACGTGCTTGCGCTGGCTTCGATCGAGGTCGATCTCTCGGCGATCAAGGAAGGCCAGGCGATCAAGACCATCTTCCGCAAGCAGCCGCTGTTCGTACGGCATCTGACCGCCACCGAGATCGCGGCGGCCGACAAGGTCGATCCGAGCTCGCTGCGCGATCCGCAGACGCTCGAGCAGCGCACCGTCGCCGGCAAGAAGCAGTGGCTGATTACCATGGGCGTGTGCACCCATCTCGGCTGCGTGCCGCTGGGCGCGGGCGAGGGCGAGATCCGCGGTGAGTTCGGCGGCTATTTCTGCCCCTGCCACGGTTCGTCCTACGATACCGCGGCGCGGATCCGCAAAGGCCCGGCGCCGAAGAATCTCGAAGTGCCGAAATACGCCTTCAAATCCGATACCGTCGTCCAAGTCGGCTGAGGTAGACAGACATGAGCTTCCCCTGGGCAAATCATTACGAGCCTAAGAACCCGCTGATGAAGTGGGTCGACCAACGGCTCCCGCTGCCGCGTCTGGTCTACAACGCGGTCGGCGCCGGTTATCCGGTGCCGCGCAACCTCAATTATTTCTGGAACTTCGGCGTGCTCTCGGGCGCGGCGCTGGGTATTCAGATCATCACCGGCATCATCCTGGCGATGCACTATGCCGCCAATGGCGCGGTCGCCTTCGATTCGGTCGAGCATATCATGCGCGACGTGAACTCGGGCTGGATGCTGCGCTACGCGCATGCCACCGGCGCCAGCTTCTTCTTCATCGTGGTCTATCTCCATATTTTCCGCGGCCTTTATTACGGATCCTACAAGGCGCCGCGCGAAATGGTGTGGCTGCTGGGCCTCGTGATCTTCCTGCTGATGATGGCCACCGGCTTCATGGGCTATGTGCTTCCCTGGGGGCAGATGAGCTTTTGGGGCGCAAAGGTGATTACCGGCCTGTTCGGCGCCATCCCGGTCGTCGGCACGCCGATCCAGACCTGGCTGCTGGGCGGCTTCGCGCCGGACAACGCAGCGCTGAACCGCTTCTTCTCGCTCCACTATCTGCTGCCCTTCGTCATCGCGGGTGTCATCATCCTGCACATCTGGGCGCTGCACATCCCGGGTTCGAGCAACCCGACGGGGATCGACGTGAAGGGGCCGCAGGACACGATTCCGTTCCACCCGTACTACACGGCCAAGGATGGTTTCGGGCTTGGCGTTTTCCTGATCCTCTATTGCCTGGTGCTGTTCTTCGCGCCGAACGCGCTGGGGCATCCGGACAATTATATCGCGGCCAACCCGCTGTCGACGCCGGCCCACATCGTTCCCGAATGGTATTTCTGGCCGTTCTACGCGATCCTGCGCGCCTTCACCGTCGACTTCATCCTGCCGGCCAAGTTGTGGGGCGTGATCGCCATGTTCGGTGCGATCCTGCTGCTGTTCTTCCTGCCGTGGCTCGACAAGTCGCCGGTCCGCTCGGGAAATTATCGCCCGGCGTTCAAGAAGTTCTTCTGGCTCCTTGTCGTCGATGTGCTGATCCTCGGCTATTGCGGCGGTTCGCCGGCCGCAGAGCCCTATGTGATGATCAGCCAGCTCGCCGCTGCCTACTATTTCGCGCACTTCCTGATCATCCTGCCGATCGTGTCGCGCATGGAGCGTCCGCTTCCGCTGCCCAATTCGATCACGGAGGCGGTGCTCGAGGGCAAGAGCGGGGCGACCCTCTCGACGAGCACGCAGGGCTAAGGGGAAAGATAAGACCATGGTTCGTCCCATCGCATTCCTCGCCGGCCTCGGCTTAGTCTTCGTACTGCTGTTCTCGCTGGTGACGGGCGCCATCGCCTATATCAGCGAGCCGCCGAAGCCGACCGTCGAGCATGAGTTCCACCTCCACCCCAAGGCGGTGCACTTCGCCTCCGACGGGCCGTTCGGCAAGTTCGACCGCCAGCAACTGCAGCGCGGCTTCCAGGTTTACAAGGAAGTCTGCTCGGCCTGTCATTCGCTTCACCAGGTCGCCTTCCGCGACTTCAAGGATCTCGGCTTCACCGACGCCGAAGTGAAGGCGATCGCCAAGGGCTGGGCGACCGAGGTTCCCTCGATCAATCCTGAAACCGGCGAGCCGGCGACCCGCAAGGGCACCCCGGCCGACAAGATTCCGGCTCCCTATGCGAATGAAGTTGCCGCGCGTGCCGCGAACAACAACGCGCTGCCGCCGGATCTGTCGCTGATGACCAAGGCCCGGCATGACGGCGGCGCCTATGTCTACTCGCTGCTGACCGGCTACACCGATCAGGCGGGCTTCAAGAACGAGAAGGGCGAGGAAATTCTGAAGGCCTTCCCGGACGCGAAGACCCCGGCCAGCCTGCATTTTAATCCGTATTTCGCGAACCTCAACATCGCGATGCCGCCGCCGCTCGCGGCCGACGGGCAGGTGACCTATGCCGACGGCACCGTCGCCACCAAGGATCAGATGGCGAAGGACGTCGCGGCCTTCCTGGTGTGGACCGCCGAGCCGAAGCTCGAAAATCGTCACCGCACCGGTGTTGCCGTGGTCCTGTTCCTGCTCATCGCAACGGTTCTGGCCTATCTGTCCTACCGGAACATCTGGGCGGGCATTAAGCACTGAGCCGATCGGCATGAACGCGAAAGGGGCCGTCCGGGATGACCGGGCGGCCTTTTTCTTGACCGCCGCCCGGCGCTCGTATCGACAACGGCCGGCATGGCGTCCTGCAAGGGCGGATCATCTCTCCGGCCATGCCAGCCGCCGCTGGCATGGCGAAAAATGAGGCCAGGCGATGACGCGGAACCGACTTGGACTGATCGGCGGCAGCGGGCTCTATCGCATGCCCGCGCTCGCTGACGGCGAGTGGATCGACATCGACACGCCCTGGGGCAAGCCATCCGATGCACTGTTGCTGGGCACGATCGGCGCGCGCGAAGTCGCCTTCCTGCCGCGCCATGGCCGGGGTCACCGCATCGCTCCGCATGAGATAAACTATCGCGCCAATATCGCCGCGCTGAAGGCGGCGGGCTGCACCGAAATCCTCGCAATCTCGGCGGCAGGCGGCTTCCATGAGACAGTGCCGCCCGGCAGTTTCGTGCTGGTCGACCAATATGTCGACCGAACGGTGCGGAGCGGGCGCAGCTTCTTCGGCCAAGGCATAGTCGCCCATGTCGCATTCGGCCGGCCGGTCTGCGGGAGGCTGAACGGCCTCGTCGCTGCGGCGCTGTTGGACGAAGGCGGGCCACACCGGATCGGCGGCACGATGCTGGTGATCGAAGGGCCGCAATTCTCGACCCGCGCCGAATCGCTCCTTCACAAGAGTTGGGGCTGCGACGTGGTCGGCATGACCGGCCTGCCAGAGGCGCGCCTGGCCCGTGAGGCCGAGCTCTGCTATGCGAGCCTGGCGATGGTCACCGACAATGATGCTTGGTCCGACGAGCATGTCGACGTGGCCTCCGTCGTTGCGATCATGGGCGCGAACGTCGCGCGGGCGCAGGCGTTGGTGGCCGCAGTAGCCGGGCGGGCCCGCGAACCGGGCGATTGCCCTAAAGGCTGTCATCATGCGCTCGACGGCGCCGTCATCACCGCGAGGGAAGCCTGGTCCCCCGAGGCGCGGCGACGGCTGTCCACCCTTGCCCCGAGGTTGTTTTGCTGAGGTGGGCGCTCGCGCTGGCGGCGTTGCTGCTCGTCCAGCCGGCGGTCGCGCGAGAGGCGCATTGGTGGGAATCGGGACCGGCGCTGCCGACGTCGGCCGGGCGGGTTACCGATCAGGCCGGGCTGCTTCCGGCAGCGACGAGAAAGGCGCTGTCCCTGCGGCTCGCCGCGCTCGAGCAAAGGACCGGCCATCAATTCGTGATCCTTACCGTTGCCGATCTGCGAGGGCAGCGCATCGAGGATTTCGGCGTGCGCGTGGGCCGGAGCTGGGGCGTGGGTCGCAAGAGTGCCAACGACGGCGTTTTGCTGATCGTCGCGCCAAACGAGCATAAGGTGCGGATTGAGGTCGGCCTTGGGCTGGAACGTCAGCTGAGCGATCCGATCTGCGCCAAAATCATCCGAGACGACATCCTGCCGTTCTTCCAGCGGGGCGACATGGTGGGCGGCATAAGATCGGGGGTGATCGCGATCATCGCGCGGCTCGGAAACAGGGCGGCCCATTAGCGTGTGGCGGGCATGGCTCCCGTCTGCTCCGAAACCGACTGGCAATGCCTTGGCAAGGCGGCTGTCGCTGCGGAAAGGTCCGCATTCGCGTCACCGCTGCGCCGCCCCGGCTGACAGGGGTCAGGCGGCGCGCCGCTTCTGAATGTTGGTGACCTTCATCGTCATCACCACTTCGTCATGCTGATTGAACACCGTGAGGCGGAAATTGACGAAGCCGAACTCGGGCCGCGACCGGGGCGCGACCTTCGACAAGATCTCGGCTTCGACGCTCAGCGTGTCGCCGGGGTAGACGGGCCTGGTCCAGCGAAGCTCGTCGACGCCATTGCCCCCCAGCGAGAAATAACCGTCGGGATCGGTCCATGCGTCGGTCAGCATCCGCATGACCATGCCGCACGTATGCCAGCCGCTTGCCGCCAGCCGTCCGAAGATCGGGTTGGCCGCCGCCGCCGCGTCGTCGAGATGGAAGGGCTGGGGATCGAACTTCGCGGCGAAGTCCAGTACCTCTTCGCGTGTCACATGATAGGCGCCGAAGCGCTCGATCCGGCCTTCCGCATAATCCTCGAAGAACGGCATCGCCGGCGGCTCAGACGTTGAATCGGAACAGCATGATGTCGCCGTCCTGCACGACATAGTCCTTGCCTTCGGAGCGGTACTTGCCGGCCTCCTTCGCGGCGGCCTCTCCGCCGAGCGTGGCAAAATCGCCGTAGGACATCGTTTCAGCGCGGATGAAGCCGCGCTCGAAATCGCTATGGATGGCGCCCGCGGCCTGCGGGGCCTTCGATCCCTTCTCGACCGTCCAGGCGCGGGCCTCCTTCGGCCCCACGGTGAAGAAGGTAATCAGGTCGAGCAATTCGTAGCCGGCCCGGATCACCCGGGCGAGACCGGTCTCGCTCAGGCCAAGGTCCGACAGGAACTCGGCGCGGTCGGCCGGATCGAGCGTGACGATCTCGGCCTCGATCGCCGCCGAGACGATCACGGCCTTTGCGCCCTCGGCCTTCGCCTTCTCGAACACCCGTGCCGACAGCGCATTGCCCTCGGCCGCCGCGCCCTCGTCGACGTTGCAGACATAGAGCACCGGCTTGGAGGTGAGCAGCTGCGCCTGCGCGAAGATCCGCGCTTCGTCCTCGTCCCGCGGCTGGGTCAGCCGCGCGGGCTTGCCGTCGCGCAGAAGCTCGAGCGCCTGACCCAGCACCGCCGCCGCAGCCTTGGACTCCTTGTCGCCCTGCGCGGCTTTCTTGGCGAAGGCGGGAACGCGTTTCTCGAGGCTCTCCAGATCGGACAGCATCAGCTCGGTCTCCACCGTTTCGGCATCGGCGATCGGATCGACCTTGCCTTCGACATGGGTGACGTCGCCATCCTCGAAACAGCGCAGCACATGGACGATCGCGTCGACCTCGCGGATATTGGCGAGGAACTGGTTGCCGAGGCCCTCTCCCTTGGACGCGCCGCGCACGAGACCGGCGATGTCGACGAAGGCGAGCTGGGTCTCGATGATCTTCGCCGACTGGCCGATCCTGGCGATCTCGTAAAGCCGCGGATCGGGCACGGCGACCTGGCCGATATTCGGTTCGATCGTGCAGAAGGGATAGTTGGCCGCCTGCGCCGCAGCCGTCTCGGTCAGCGCATTGAAGAGGGTGGACTTGCCGACGTTCGGAAGCCCCACGATGCCACAGCGAAAACCCATGATGTCCCACGTCTTGTTGAAGTGCGCGCCGGATAGCCGTTGGCGCGGGGAAAGGCCAGCGGGGAGCGCCTGAAAGCAGAAGGGCCCCGGAGTTTCCTCCGAGGCCCTTCATGCTCTCCAGGGCTACGGGGTGATCGGCTCAGGTTCTGGAGGTGGCGGGCATGGCCGCGGGCGCGGCGGCGCTGACGGGCGTCACGGTGGGCGCAGGCTTCGCGGGGGCCGCGGTGGGTGTCACGGCGCCGGGTCGGCCAACCGGATTCGCGCCGGCGCCGCAATCGCCCGAGCTGGTGCGGATGATCCTGGGTTCGCCCGAAGCGGCGGCGCCGTCGGAGCTGTAGCTGACCGTCTGGGTGCAGCCATCGGCGGAGGTGGTGCTCGACACATAGCTATAGTGCATAACGCCCACGGGCTCGCCCTGGGCATTGGTCATCGTCACGCCCTTGCCCTGTGCCGCCGGGACCGGCGCCTGCAGGGTCGCGGCTTGGCGCATCATCGCTGCCGCCTGCGCATCCATCGCCGCCGAGATGCGCTCCATCTCGGCAAAGGGCGATCCCGGACCGAAGGCCGCGCCCAACAGGCTGACCGATTGCGCGGCGGGAAGGATCACCAGCCGCGGGGCGACGTCGCCCCGATATTGAATGTGCTGGACGCTGCCGTCCGGCAGGGCGACGAGCATCGTCTTGCTTTCGTCATGCGCGGCCAGTGCGGCGCCGGCGAGCAGCGCGGAAGCGGCGCCGGCGATCAAAGCGGTTCGAAGCATAGGCATGGATGGGCTCCCTCCGTTGAATCGATCAGCACAGGCTATCGGGGCTAAGCTGAACGCTCGATAAACGTCACGGCACGACACGTCTCGCGGCGCGAACGGCTCGGCGTGCCTGGTTGTTCGACGACGGCCGTCACGATGATTTCGCCCAGGGTTTTTACGTCCAGCCCGCCCGCTTCATTCATAGGCCGCCAGCAGGCGAGGCGTGCGCAGGATCAGGGTCACCCGCGCGCCGACGCCGGGATTTTCCACCCGGAGTTCGCCGCGGTGCCGTTCGGCGATGGCGCGGACGATGATGAGCCCCAGACCGTGGCCGCCGAGGGTGGATCGGCTATCGCCGCCGCCATCGACCCCCGCGAAGCCCGGGCCCTGGTCGGTGACGCTCAGCTCCAGCGCCGGCTCGCCCTCCTTCCGGGCGGGGCTCGCCGCCACATGAATGGAGCCGCCCTCGGGCGAGACCTTCAGCGCGTTCTCGATCAGATTGGCGAGCGCGCGGATCACGAGTTCCCGGTCGCCGCTGAACCGGCCGGCGGAGACGGCGCGGGTGATGCGGACGTGCTTCTCGTCCTCGGCCACCGCCTCGTAGAGATCGACCGCGTCCTCCACCGCCTCGCCGATGTCGAACAGGGCCGGCGCGGCGCTGATGTCGGATTCGATCTCGCGCAATTCGAGCAGCGCGTTGAACGCGGCCATCAGCCGGTCGAGCTCGGCGGCGGCGCGGCCAGCCTGCGCGGCGGTCTCTGGATCGGCGGCATTTTCCATTGCCGACAGCCGCGCGCGGACGCGCGCGAGCGGCGTGCGCAGATCGTGCGCGATATGGTCGGATGCGGCGCGCAGGCCGTGGATGCGCCGCTCGAGCTCGCCCAGCATGCCGTTCATGTGCCGCGCGAGGATGCCTATTTCGTCGGCCGGGCCTGGGTCGGCGATCCGCGCGGAGACGTCACCGTCGCCGACGCGATCGCATACCCGGTTGAGCCGCCGGATGCGTGCCGCGGTCTGCCCGCCTACGATCAGCGCGGTGACGAGCGACAGCCCCAGCAAGAGCGCGACGATGCCCCCGCCCCACAGGCCCAGCGAGCGCCGCAACGCGCTGGCCGGAGACACCGGCCGTGCGATCAGCAGCCGCGCGCCGGCGGGCAAGGGGCGCTCGATCCCGATCACGTCGGATCCGCCCGCGAGGCGGCCGATGACGAAGCCGTCGCGCCAGTCGCGCAGGTCGACGGGCCAGCGAGCGCCGCTGCCGCGCACCCGCCCTTCGCCGTCGCGATACAATGCCAACCGGGGCTGGCGCGTGCGGCCGGCATATTGGCCGATCTCCATGACGGCCGAGGCGAGCAGCGGGCCGGCGGCGGGATCGCGGATCACGCCCGGCAGCTTCGTCGCCAGCGCCTCATAATCGTTGCGCGCCGCATCGGCCGCGGCGATGCGGCGCGCGTCGCGATCGACCATCGCCAGGCCAGCCAGGCTGAACGCCAGCGCCAGCACGGAGAAGAAGGCCAGCAGCAGCGCGGTCTTGGCGGGGAGGAGGAGCGGCCTCAACCGTTGCCGTCCAACCGCCGCAGCATCAACCCCTGGCTCCGCACCGCGACGATCAGCGGATTGAGCTCGGCGGGCAGTTCGCCGCCGGCCGCGTCCAGCTTGCGGCGCAGGCGGGAGACATGGACGTCGATCGTGTTGGCGAAGTTGGCGGGCACGAAATTATAGGTCGACCAACAGGTCGACCACAGCATCGAGCGCGTGACCGGCAAGCCGATGTTGCGCGCCAGCAGCGACAGGATCGAGAATTCGCGCGCTGTGAGATCGAGCGGCTGACCGCACAGCGATGCGGTCATCGCACCGGTGTCGATGCGCAGCGGGCCGCAAGCGAGGATGGTGTCGCTGGACGGGGCGCCATCCCACTCGCGCCGCCGGAGCAGCGCGGCGAGCCGGGCAAGCAGCTCGATCTCGGATAGCGGCTTCACGGCATAGTCGTCGCCGCCGCCGGCCAGACCCTCGATCCTGTGCCGTTCGGAGCCGAGCGCGGAGAGGAAAAGCGCAGGCGCGCGGTTCGATCGGCCACCTTCACCGCGGATACGGCCGAGCGCGCCCAGTCCGTCCAGCTCGGGCGTCTGGCGATCGAGGATCAGGATGTCGAACGGATCGGCCGCTGCGCGCTCCACTGCGGCAAGGCCGCTGCCGACCACGTCGACTCGCCCGAAGCCCGCCCGGTCGAGCGCCGCAGCGATAAGCTCGGCCACTTCGGCCTCGTCCTCCAGGATCAGCGCGGACCGGCCCAGGAACAGGCGGCGGAAACCATGCTCGATCGTATCTTCGTCTTGCCCCATGCCGGCATCATGCCGATGCTCGCCGGAAAGGAAAGCGGCGGGCCGGGCGCTTCAGATAAATTCATCCCGCCGCGCTGGCGCGCCCGCCCGCGCCATAATAGACCAGCGCCATGTCCCGCTGGTCGATCCTTTCCGCCCTGCTGCTGATCGGCGCCGCCGCGCCATCCTCCGTCGATGATGCCGCGCTTGGCTTGAGGCTCGCCGATCATGCGCGGCGCGCCGGCGATGCGCGCGAGATGCTCGTCGCGGCGCGGATCGTGGCGGCTAGCGGGCTCACGGAGGGCGAACTGCGCGGCGGTCGGCTCGTCGGCCGGGAAGGCTTGCCCGATCGGTCGCCGGTGGTTGCGGCGTTGGCGCAGGAAGCGAAGATGATGGCGCCGGCCGACGCCGAGATCGCGGCAGAGGCGGACGCGTTGGCGGAAGCTCGGCCGAAGGGCATCATCGGCGGCAGCTGGGGTGGCGGGCCGCTCCAGTTCCGGCAGTTGCTGCCGGCGGGCGGGCGGGTCGGCTGGACGATCCGCGCCCGAGCCGGAGAGGCCGCGCTGGTGTCCGCGATCGGCGATGGCGATGCCGATCTTCATCTCCGCGTCGCCGACAGTCAGGGGAAGAAGGTCTGCGACGACCGGACCAGCGCCTATTATCCCTTGTGCCGCTGGTCGCCGCGCCGCACCGCCACCTACAGCGTCTCCCTCGACAATGGCGGCAAGGTGGCGACACGGGTGGTGGTGCTCAGCAACTGAACCCGCGAAGGATCGCGCCTCCTTGGCCGCCGTCGAGGACGTCGCGCACATTGCGCGCCAGCGCTGGATCGGACGCATCGCACTCAGTGCGCGCTGATCGCTACCCTGTCCCTGCCGTCACCCTTGGCGCGATACAGCGCTTCGTCGGCCCGCCGCATCAATTCTTCGCGCCCGATGCCGGGATAGGCCTGGGCCACGCCACAACTGATGGAGATCACCAGTTCGCATCCCCCTGTGCTCAGCAGGATGGGCTTTTCGGAGATGATGGCGCGGATTGCCTCCGCGATCGAGATCGAGAGTTCTTCGGCGGCGCCGTCGAGCAGGATCGCGAGTTCGTCGCCGCCCAGCCGGCCGATCACGTCATGATCGCGAACCAGCGCGCGCAGCCGGTCGTGCAGCTCGATCAACACTTGATCGCCGGCCAGATGGCCATAGCGGTCGTTGACCTGCTTGAAATGATCGATGTCGATCATGATGATCGCGAGGTGGGTGGAACTGAGGTGCGCCAGCGTGCGATCGAGCTGCGCCATGAAGGCGGCGTGGTTCAATGCGCCGGTCAGGCTGTCGGTCGAGGCGGCAAGGGCGAGGCTGACCTCGCGTTCCTTGCGGATGGTGATGTCGCGGATCGCGCCGATCGCGCCATAGCTGTGCCCCTCACTATCGACCAGCGCGCGCAAGGTGCATTCGAGCCAGTCCTCCTCACGGTCCCGCGGACGGAACTCGGCATATGTGACCGTGCCCGGCTCGAGCAGCGCTTCGGCAAATGCCTGCCGGACCCGTTCGGCGTCGCGCGGATCGACCAGATC
>Ga0207674_10010296_pt1 | contig 10610 bp, 8 predicted proteins | sample KBSCornC72_FD_184303 | JGI IMG/M metagenome (GOLD analysis project Ga0207674, IMG submission 184303) | Corn rhizosphere microbial communities from Kellogg Biological Station, Michigan, USA - KBS Corn C7-2 (SPAdes) (version 2) | ecosystem: Host-associated > Plants > Roots > Rhizosphere > Soil ...
ATGCGCGTCGCGGTCTTGCGCAGCACGGTGCCGAGCTCGCGCTCGAGCTGGCGGACGCCCGCCTCGCGCGTGTACTCGGTGATCACCATCCGCAGGACGTCGTCGGACACCTCGACCTCCTCGGGCCGAAGGCCGTTTCGCTCCACCTGCCGCGGCCACAGATACCCGCGCGCGATCGCGACCTTCTCCTCGGTCGTGTAGCCGTCGAAGCGGATGACCTCCATCCGGTCGAGCAGCGGCCCGGGAATCGTCTCGGCGACGTTCGCGGTCGCGATGAAGAGGACGTGCGACAGGTCGAGCTCGACGTCCAGGTAGTGGTCGCGGAACGAGTGGTTCTGGGCCGGGTCGAGCACCTCGAGCAGGGCCGACGACGGGTCGCCGCGCCAGTCGGCGCCGACCTTGTCGACCTCGTCGAGCATGATCACCGGGTTCATCGTCCCGGCGTCGCGGAGCGCGCGCACCAGCCGCCCCGGGAGGGCGCCGATGTACGTGCGCCGGTGGCCCCGGATCTCGGCCTCGTCGCGGACGCCGCCGAGCGACATGCGGACGAACTCGCGCCCGGTCGCCCGCGCGATCGACTCGCCGATCGAGGTCTTGCCGGTGCCCGGCGGGCCGATCAGCGTGAGGATGACGCCGGAGCGGCGGTCGTCGGGGACGCCCCGCTCGGCGCGCAGCTTGCGCACCGCCAGGTACTCGGTGATGCGCTCCTTCACGTCCTCGAGGCCGGCGTGATCGGCGTCGAGCACCTCGCGCGCGTGCACCGGGTCGAGCCGCTCCTCGGAGCGCTTCGACCACGGCACCGCGATCAGCCAGTCGAGGTACGTGCGGATCATCGACGACTCGCCGGACTGCTCGCCCATCCGCTCGAGCCGGCCGAGCTCGCGCTCCGCCTGCTCGCGGACGGCGTCGGGCATGCCGGCCTCCTCGATCTTGGTGCGGTACTCCTCGGCGACCGACGCGTCGTCCTCGCCGAGCTCCTTGCGGATGGAGTCCATCTGCCGCCGCAGCAGGTACTCGCGCTGCTGCTTCTGGGCGCCGGACTCGACGTCCTCGCGGATGCGCTTGCGGATCTGAAGCTCGGCCAGGCGGCCGCGCTGCAGCTCGAGCGCCAGCGAGAGCCGGTCGACGACGTCGACGGTCTGGAGCAGCTCGACCTTCTGCTCGTAAGTCAGGTCGGGCGCGTAGCCGGAGGTGTCGGCGAGGGCGCCCGGCTCGGTGATAGAGCGGACGAAGGCCGACACGCGGCCGTCGTCGCCGCGCAGCTCGAGGATCTCCTCGACGACCGCGCGGTACTCGCTCTCGAGCTCGCGGGTCTTCGATGGTGGCGGAGCCTCGTCGGGGCGCTCCTCGACGTCGACCCACAGCCGGCCCTGGGGGTCGGACTGGGCGGCGCCGGCGACGCCGCGGTGCAACGCCGAAAGCTGGACGGCACGGATCCGGCCGGGCAGGCGCATCCGCTCGCCCACCTCGGCGACGACGCCAACGCTGGCGTAGTCGCTCTCGTGGCGCGGGACCAGGAACACCTGCGACTCGTCGCCCGGGTCCACCGGCAGCGTGACCTCCATGCCGGGGAAGACGACGGTGTCTTCAAGGGGAATCAGGAGAAGTCGTGGCATGACCGGATCATAGCTCAATAGTTGAGGTTGTGAAACATCGGCAACCTCCATTATGATTGCAGCATGGACGACACCTGGGAGCTCCTGATGGATCTGGTGATGGCCGAGCGGGCCCGGATCCCGCAGATTGCCGCTGAATTCCGGCTGTCGCCGCCCCAGGTGCACGCCCTGCGCGTCCTCTCGCCCGAGCAGCCGCTCCCGATGGGCCGGCTGGCGTGCGCGCTCGGCTGCGACGCCTCGAACGTGACCGGCATCGTCGACCGGCTCGAGAAGCGCGGGCTGATCGAGCGCCGGGCCTCGGAGCGCGACCGGCGCGTGAAGGTGCTCGTCGTGACCGCCGAGGGCGCCCAGGTGCGCCGCCGGCTCCTGCTCAGGCTCGGCGAGCCGCCCCAGAGCATCGCCGCGCTGTCGCCGGCCGACCGCCGCCGGCTGGCCCGCCTCCTGCGCCTGGCGCTCAGCCGAGCAGCCGCCGCACCAGCCCCGTGATCTGATCGGCCGGCACGCGCTCGGCGCCGAATCGCAGCGCCGCCGCCTCGAACCCGTTCAGGCGGCCGGCCTTCTCGGCATCGTCGATCGCCCGCAGGAGCCCGGCCTTGGCGGCCTCTCCCAGCCGCTCGTCGGTGAGGTGGTGGGCCCGGCGGAACTGCTCCAGCCGCGAGTCGCTGGCAAACGCCAGGACGAGGTCCTCGCGCGACACGTGCAGCGTGCACGCCGCTCCGGCGAGCGCCGAGAGCGCCACCCGGTTCTCGATGTCGTTCAGGCCGTGGGTGTCCTGCCACGGCTGCGGCCGGCACGGGTTGGCGACCGCCGCCGGGGCGTAGTCCAGACCGCCCGCGGAGATCTGGTAGCCCAGCACCGCGCCGACGGCCAGCACCGCGATGGCGGGCATGCGCAGGTCGATCACGTGCCCTCCTCCCGGACGCGCCCGTAGACGAGCGGGATGAGCGCCGCGAGCGCCAGCGCGGCCGCGACGAAGAACGACCTCGAGAAGGCGTGCGTCCCCGCCCGCCGCGCCTGGTCGGTGAGCTCGGCCTCGAGGCGGGCGTACTCGGGGCGGTCGGAGGCGCTCGCCTGCTGGACCTTGAAGACGGGCCCCAGATCGGGCAGGCTCGTGCCACTCTGCGAGAGCGCGTCGGCCACCGCCTGGCCCAGGCTCAGCTTGGCCTGGATGGAGAGGTCGGAGTCGATGACGGCCGCGGCTCCGGCCCGCTCCGCCGCCACCTCCTGGGAGTCGAGGTCGGCGGTGAAGATGGGCGTCAGGATGAGCAGGCCGAGGACGACGCCGCCGTGGCGGAACGCCACCGTCCAACCGCCGTGCAGCCCGTCGGGGGCGAGCCCGCCCAGCGCCGCCGTCGTGAGCGGGCCGAGCGTGAGCGCGAGCCCGACGCCGATCAGGACCTGCGGCGCGACCGTCCAGACGACCTCGGAGTCGGGCAGGAGCGCGAGCCCGGCCAGGCCGCCGGCCACCAGGATCGTGCCGGAGATCGCGACGCTCCGCAGGTGAGCCCGGCTCGTCGCAGCGGACGCGAGGATCGCCGCGGCGGGCATCACCGAGACGGCAGCCGCGGCGGCGATAGGATCCATGCCCCAGCCGTCGACCAGCATGAGGACGAGCAGGAAGAGCGCCGCGGTGAGGGCAGCCGAGACGAGCGCGAGCGCCAGGTTGGGAGCGAGGCGAAGGGGCGACGTCGACGGCCGCGGGACGACTTTCACCCGCCACGCCGCGATCACCGGGACGAGCACGGCGGCGGCGATCGGCACCTGCACCGCGAAGACCGCCCGCCACGAGAGCGCCTGCGTGAGGACGCCGCCGATCGCCGGCCCGACGGCCGACCCGACCGCGGCCGCGCCGATCCAGAGGCGCGTGCCGTGCTCGGGCGAGCGGGCCACGACCGGCAGGAGCTCGAGCGCCGCACACACCACGGCGGCCCCGCTCACCGCCTGGACGCACCGGGCCGCGATCACCGTCTCGAGGTTGCCCGCGAGCCCGGCCGCCGCCGACGCGAGCGCGAAGACGACGAGGCCGCCCGCCTCGACTCGCACCGCCCCGAGCCGGCGCGCGGCCATCGCGGCCGGCACCGCCGCGAGGGCGAGGGCGAGGTTGAACGCCGTGATGACCCACGAGACGCCCGTGACGGTCGCGTCGAGCGCGGTCAGCATGTCGGGCAGCGCCAGTACGACGACCGATGCGTCGGCCAGCACCATCGCGACCGCCACGGCCAGCCCGATCTCCGCCCAGGCGGAGCTGCGTCGCTGTATTACCGCCGGAAGGAGGGCCTCACTCGCCATGAGCCGATGCCGGCTCGGGCGCCTGGAGCCGGTTCCCCGGCCAGCCCGCCGCCTCGCCGAAGAGCGCCACCAGCGCCGGGACGAGGAGCGGACGAACGACGAACGTCTCGATCAGGATGCCTATGGCCATGGCGAACGCGAACTCCCAGAATGCGCGTACCTGGATGATGGCAAGGATCGCGAAGCTGAGCGCCAGCGTGACCCCGGCGGTGCGGATCGCCCCGGCGGCCCGAGGCGCGACGTGGGCGAGCGCCTCACGCACGGGCCGGCCGCGGGCCTCCTGCCAGACGCGTCCGGTGATGAAGACGTTGTAGTCCGAGCCGAGCGCGATGAGCAGCACCGACGCGGCGAAGGGCACGTAGTAGGTGATCTCCCCGTGGTGCAGCCACGTCTGGAACACCCACACCGTGATCCCCATGGCCGCCGCCACGCTGAGGACACTCGACAGCACAAGCAGGATCGGGGCCACCAGCGCCCGCAGGAAGAGCGCGAGGAAGAGGAAGTTCACCACCAGCACCACCACCGCCACGCGCAGGAGGTCCGTGCGCATCGCCGAGATCGTGTCGTCGGCGAGCGCGGTATCGCCTGCGACCGAGATGTGCGCGCCGCCGAGCCCGGCCGACCGCGCCAGGCCGGGCAGACGGTCGCGCAGGTGGCCCAGGTGGTCGATCGCCGCTGCGCCGTGTGGGTCGGAGTCGAACGCCACCTCGTAGCGGGCCGCGTCGCCCTGGCGGAACGCGGGCACGGCGGAGGTCGCGAGCTGCTGGGCCGGGCCCACGACGGCGGCGACGCCCGGCTGGCGGCCGATCGCGGTCTGGAGCCGCACCAGGCCCGCGGCGTCCGCGTCGCCGGCGCCCTCGACCAGGATCTCCGTCGGCGCGAGCATGCCGGGGGCAAAGGCCTGGTCGACGGCCTCCGCCGCCCGGCGCTCCTGTGCGTCGGCGGGGAGCCCGCGCACCGAAGTGAAGCCGAGCCGCATGTGCTGCGCCTGCCAGGCCGCGACGGCGAGCCCGGCCAGGCAGGCGGCGACCATCAGGAAGCCGAGCGCGCGCCGCGCCTGGAGCTGGGCGAGCCGCGTCCGCAGGCGGCCGATGCCCGGCTCGCCTCCCGGCGCCAGGCTGGGCCAGAAGAGCGCCCGCCCGAATACCGCCATCGCGGCCGGCACGAGCGTGATCGAGGCGCCCAGCGCGACAAGCACCGCCGCGGCCAGGCCGGGGCCGACGGCACGGAAGAAGCCGAGCTGCGCAACCTGAAGCGCCGCCAGGCTCGCGGCCAGGAGGGCGCCCCCGGCGACCACGATCGGGGTGATCTCCGCCGTCGTTTGCCGGGCCGCCTCGACACGATGCACGCCCGCTGTGACGTGAGCCCGCATGGTGGACGCGTAGAAGATCGTGTAGTCGGTGACGATTCCGAGCACGAGCGCGATCATGAGCGGCTTCAGGATGTCGGGCACGGTGAGTCCCGTGGCGTCCGCCAGGCGGTCGGTCGCGCGCAGGGCCATCAGGTAGGCGATGGCGACGGTCGCCAGCGTGAGCGCGGGGGCACCCAACGACCGGAACATGAGCCCCACGACGAGCGCGACCATCAGGACCGTGGCCGCCTCCACCCAGGGCAGCGCGTCCTCCACGATCGATCCCTCGTGGAGCTGCGCCGGGAGGATGCCCGTGCGGCCGACCACCGGCGCGCCGGCCCGGCGGGCATCCTGCATGTAGCGCCCCACTGCCTGCATCCGGCTTTCGAGCGACATGACCGGCGGGAACGCGAAGTAGCTGATCACCGCGGTCGACGACTCGTTCGAGCCCGGCACCGCGCCGGCCGTGTTCGTGACCGGCACCACCAGGAACCGCGGATCGCCTCCGCCCGGGGGCCGGTCGATCGCGAGCGCCTGCTCGACCGCGCGCCGCTGCTCCTGGAGCGAGATGCCGTGAGGGTCGCGCTCCACGACCGAGACCTCCGCCGAGAACGGGACCTCGAACGCCTGCGCCGATCGCCGTGCCGCGTCAAGAGCCGGCGCGTGCTTCGGGACGAGCGAGATGAGGTCGCCCGGCGCAGACGTCGGCTCCGGCACGTTCACGACGACGTAGGCCGTCCCCGCGATCCAAGCGAGCAGGATCGGCCAGCGCAGCGCGACGACCAGCCGGGCGTACGCCATGGCCGCGCGGCTCGTGGATGTGGGGGCTCCCTCCCCGCTCACGTCGCCTGCATGCCCCGGCCGACCGGATCGCAACCGGTCCGGGGGGTCAGGTGCAGTCGGGCGGCCAGACGGCCGCGACCATCCGCTCCGGCCAGTTCTTCGGGATCGGGCGGCCGGACAGGGTGCGGTAGAGGTACGAGCCGATCAGCATCTCGATCACGGTCTCGGGGTCGACGTCCGCGGGGATCGCGCCCTGGTCGCGGGCGAGCTCCAGCACCGCCTCCATCTGCCGCCGGGTCGGGTGGATGACGCGCTCGCGGAACGAGTCGAGCATCTCGGGATGCTCGTGCCGCTGGAGGTAGAGCGAGGCGGCGATCCCGAGGCCGTCGTTCGGCCCCACGCACTCGTGGAACCCGCGCAGCAGGGCGACGAGGGTCGAGCGCGGGTCGCCGCACGCGCCTGGGTCCTTGGCCTGGGCCATCTCGCAGACGGCCGCGGTGACCATGTCGGCCTTGGTCGGGTAGCGCCGGTAGACGGTGGCGCGCGTGACACCCGCCTCCGCGGCCACAGCCTCGATCGACGTGCCGTCGTAGCCTTCGCGGCTCAGCAGGCGCAGCGTGGCGGCGACGATCTCGCGGTCGGCAGCGACGTTCCGGGGCCGTCCGGGCGGCCGGGGGACTTGTGACGGTTCGGTGATTGCCATGCTGTCTGGATTATGATACACCACTGATCTGTATCGAAACCATCGTAGGGAGATCTCACCCTCATGCCAGACACCCAAGACCGCAAGGGGCTCGCGCTTCTCCTCCTCTGCGCGGTCCAGTTCATGGTGGTGCTCGACATCGCCATCGTCAACGTGGCGCTTCCCACGATCAAGACGGCGCTCGACTTCGACGAGACCAACTTGTCGTGGGTCATCAACGCGTACACGCTGACCTTCGGCGGCCTGCTGATGCTGGGCGGCCGCACCGCCGACCTGCTCGGCAGGCGGCGGATGTTCATGGTCGGCCTCGCGCTCTTCTCGGGCGCATCGCTCGTCTGCGGCCTGGCCACGTCCGAGGCGACCCTGATCGCCGCCCGGGCGATCCAGGGCGTCGGCGCGGCGATCATCTCGCCGGCCGCGCTCTCGATCCTGACGACGACCTTCGACGAGGGCGCTGAGCGCAACAAGGCCCTCGGCATCTGGGGCGCCGTCGCCGGTACCGGAGGCGCCGCGGGCGTCCTTCTCGGCGGGATCCTCACCGACCAGCTCAACTGGTCGTGGATCTTCTACATCAACGTGCCCGTCGGCATCGCCGCGATCGCCCTGGCCCCGCGGATCCTCCGCGAGAGCCGGATCGAGCAGGGCCGGCGCGCGTTCGACCTGCTCGGCGCGACGCTCGTCACGGCCGGCCTGTCGCTGCTCGTCTACGCCCTGGTGCAGACCGTCGACCACTCGTGGACGGCACCGCGCACCATCGCCATGTTCGTCGGATCCGCCGTGCTCCTGGCCGGGTTCATCGCCACCGAGCGGCGGGCGGATGCACCGCTCATGCCGCTTCGCCTCTTCCGCAACCGCTCGCTCGCGGGCGGCAACGTGGTGGGGCTCATGCTCGGCGCATCGATCTTCTCGATGTTCTTCCTGCTCACGCTCTACATGCAGCAGGTGCTGGGCTACTCGGCGCTCAAGACCGGCGTCGCCTACCTGCTCGTCTCCAGCGTGATCATCGTGTCTGCCGGGGCGTCGCAGGCGCTCGTCACGAAGATCGGCGTGCGCACGGTGCTCGCCTCCGGCATGGGCCTGACCGCCGCCGGGCTGATCTACTTCAGCCAGGTGCCGGTCAACGGCTCGTACTGGGTCAACCTCGCGCCCGGCTTCATCCTGTCGGGCGTCGGCCTGGGCTTCGCGTTCGTGCCCGTCACGATCGCCGCCCTGGTCGGGGTCGACCAGCGGGAGGCCGGCGTCGCGTCCGGCATCATCAACACCTCGCAGCAGATCGGCGGGGCGCTCGGCACGGCCATCCTCTCGACGGTCGCGTTCACCCGGGCCGCCGACTACGCGACGAGCCACCCGCCGACGCCGCAGCTGCCGCTCCTCGCGGCGGTGGACGGCTACTCGGCCGCGTTCCTGGTCGGCGCCGTCCTCGCGATCGCAGGCGTGGTCGCCACGCTCACGATGGTGCCCGGCGGGCGCGCGGACGAGCTCGTGGCCGACGAGGCAGCGGAGCCGGCCGCGGCGTGATCGCGGCGTTCGGGTTCCACCTGCCCGTACGCATCCAGTTCGGGGAGGGCGCATCGAGCGCCCTCCCCGACGTGCTTTCGGAGCTGGGATCCCGCCGGCCCGTGGCGATCGCCGACGAGGCGGTGGCCGGCATGGCCGGCGGGATCGAGACGCTCGTGAAGCCGCCCGGCGAGCCGACGGTCGCGATGGTGGCCGCCGTCGCCGAGCGGCTTCGAGAGCTCGAGCCCGACGCGATCGTCGCCATCGGCGGCGGCTCGGCGCTCGACGTCGGCAAGGGCGCGCGGGCGGCCTACGCGCAGGGCGTGCCGGCCGCCGAGCTCTATCTCGGCCAATTGGCGGTCACGCAACCGGCCATTCCGCTGGTCGCGATCCCGACGACGTCCGGAACGGGCTCGGAGGTGTCTGGCGGCTCGGTCGTGACCGACCCTGAGAGCAGCCGGAAGCTCGGCATCGCCTCGCCGCTCATGCGCGCCCAGCACGCGCTCGTCGACCCGCTGGCCACGCTGGGCCTGCCGCGGACGCCGACGATGGAAACCGGGGCCGACGCCCTCGCGCAGGCCATCGGCGGCGTCACGGTCCGGAACGGCAACCCGGGCTCGGTCGCGCTCGGCCTGGAGGCCTGCCGGCACGTCGCCGCCGGATATGCCCGCGCCGTGGCCGACGGATCGGACCGCGAGGCGCGTGGGCTCATGGCGCAGGGCAGCCTGCTCGCCGGCCTCTCGATGAACCTGTCGGACTGCGGCGCCGACCACGCCCTCGGCCACGCGATCGGCGCGGGCCTGCACCTGCCCCACGGCCTGGCCGTGGGCCTTGTCCTCGCGGAGACGCTCGACGTGTCGCGGGCGACGTGCGCCGCCCCGCTGGAACGGGTGGCAGACGCGCTCGGCGAGCCCGAGGACGGCTCGGGCGACGGATCGCGAGCGGTGCGCGCCGTCCGCCGGCTCCTGGCCGACGCGGGCTTTCCGACGTGCGCGGAGGCCGGGGTCGGCGCCGGGCAGGTCGGCGCGCTCGTGCCGGCCGCGGTCGAGGACTACTGCCTGGCGGTCGACGGCCACGACTGGTCCGAGGCCGAGGTGCGGGGAGCGTTCGAGGCGGCGGTCGCGCTCAGCGCGCGATGAGCACCTGGATGCGGCCGTCCTCGACCCGCACCCGGTAGGTCCGTACCGACTCGAGCGCCGGCCCGGTCAGCGCCTCGCCCGTGCGCATGTTGAAGATCGAGCCGTGGCACGGGCACTCCACCTCGGCGTCGGTCACGATGCCGTCGGAGAGCGGGCACTCCTCGTGCGTGCAGGTGTCGTCGAAGGCGTAGAGCCGGCCGCCCCCGCGGGCGACCGCCACCGGGTCGGTCGGGTCACCGACGACCACGATCGTGCCCTCGGCCAGGTCGGCGTCGGCGCCCGCGTCGACCCACGGGTCTACGTCCATAGGACGTGGAGCGCGGTCGGAGCGCGGAACTCCCAGCCGGCGAGCTCTACCTCGTGGGCCGGGTCGAGGCGCAGCTTCGGGAAGCGGTCGAGCAGCATCTCGAGCGGCAGGCGCACCTCGTAGCGGGCGAGCGGCGCTCCGGCGCAGTGGTGGGCACCCAGCCCGAACGCGGCGTGGGCGCCGCGGCGGTCGATGTCGTAGCGGTCGGCGTCGGGCCAGTGGCGCTCGTCGCGGTTGGCCGAGGCGAGCACGGCCGCGAGCGCATCGCCCGGCTGAAGGTCTACACCCGACAGCGTGACCGGCTGCGTCACCTGCCTGGTCTGCGTTCCGACCGGCGAGTGCCAGCGAAGCGCCTCCTCGACGGCGGGGCGGATGAGGCCGCGGTCGGCCCGCACACGCGCGAGCGTCTCGGGATGGGTGAGGAGCGCCCAGACGCAGATCCCGAGCGCGTGGCCCGGCTCCTGCATCCCGCCGAGCAGGATCAGCTTCAGGTTCGAGAGCACCTCGGCCCGGGTCGCGTCGGCTGCCAGCATGTGCGAGAGCACGCTCTCGTCGGGCTCGCGCTCGAGCCGGTCGAGGAGCGGCCCGACCCGGGCGTCGATCTCGGCGCTCGTCGCGTCGGCCACCGCCTGCTTCTCGGCGTCCTGCTCGAAGTTGGCGCCGCCCGTCGCGAGGTCGCCGAACCAGCGCCGCAGCGTGTCGGCGTCCAGGTCGCCGAGCCCCATGACCGCGGCCAGCGCCAGCACCGAGACCGGCTCGCAGTAGGTGCTCATGAGCTCCGCGCCCGGCCCGGCGGCGATCGCGTCGAGGTGGCGGCGCGCGATTGGCTCGATCACGCCCGGCGCGTAGCCCTCGACCGCCCGCGGCCGCATCGGCGCATCCATGCCGGCCCGCATGCGGGCGTGGTCGGCGCCGTCCACGGTCA
>Ga0207674_10010298_pt1 | contig 10609 bp, 14 predicted proteins | sample KBSCornC72_FD_184303 | JGI IMG/M metagenome (GOLD analysis project Ga0207674, IMG submission 184303) | Corn rhizosphere microbial communities from Kellogg Biological Station, Michigan, USA - KBS Corn C7-2 (SPAdes) (version 2) | ecosystem: Host-associated > Plants > Roots > Rhizosphere > Soil ...
TGACACAGCAGATGGCAATAACAATGGATTGGACCGCTACAATTGTCGCTGCCGCCAAAGCCGAGGGTCATTCATTGGATGGAATTGATCTACTGCCGGTAATAAAAGGTACCAGCCCAGTGACCGATCGCACTTTCTTTTGGCGAATCTATTCGCGGGACGCAGTGCGAGAGGGAAAATGGAAATACGTTCGCGATGGAGAGGTTCGCAAACTTTTCGATTTATCTGTGGATCAACATGAGCAAGCGGATTTCAGTCAAAAGAATCCCGAAGTCCTGCAGCGACTGATGACAGAATTCGACAAGTGGAACGATCAAATGCTACCGCGCCCACCAGCGAGACGCTGAAGGGAAGTAACTACTAAAAAGATTGCGAGGAGTTCCTTCATCGCGCCAACGTACGACTCAACATTTCAATGTAAGACACCGAGCCAGGATAGCGCGCTCCGTGAGCGTTGATCTTCTTTTGTCTCCTGGCGTCTGGGCGATCGAAGAGTCCTGAGTAGTATTGAGGATTCGTGATCATGGCAACGACGAAGCTGTTTTCGCTGACAGCGATCATGTCGTAAAAGTCAGCGTAACCCTCCTTCTTCAGTTCGGCCGGCGCGTTGGCAAGAAACTCAGATGGCGGAAGCAACTTGATCCCATGTTGGCGCGGGTTCGGTTTGAAGACAATGCCAAAGAGCTGTTCGAGGTCGTCAGGATCAATCCATTTCTTGTCATCTAGTATGGCCAAATCAGCATCTGGTGCTTCCATGCTTATGGCTACGAGTTTTTCCTCCAGAAAGAAAAACTGTACGTTCTTGTATCCTTTTTGCTGTTTATAGGTGAGCGTGCGAAAAATCTTTTCTTTCCACTTGTCCGAAAGCCAGCTTATCGGTCGCGGCACCTCCAGGATAACTTTGTTCTTGTCTTTAGACGGAGTGCCAAAGAGACGGATCGCATCGTTGGGCACACTCGTATTAAGCACCATGCCGGCCCACCGATCGGGCGTTGCTCGATCGTCTTGGGCGATCACTGTAGTTGCACAAAGAAAGGTGAGAAAGGCGATTATAACCTTCGCTTGTCTTGTCACTTGAGGAGCCTCCCAGCGACGAGAGAGATTATGCTAGTCCATGTTTCCGCGCAACGCCTTTCGGCAGCTTCGCTTTCACGAGCTCATACGATTGCTTGACGTAGTGAGACCATTCCTTGCGACTGAGCTTGTTGACGTCCTCGACCAGCACCCATTTGTAACGCGCGACGTATGGCGCCGGACTGAATCCCGGCGTGCTCGATAATTCGTCAAACTCCTCATCCTTCACCTTGAAGGAAACGGTCAGCGGTCCATCCAGAGCCGCAACACAAAACATCTTGTCCGCGACGGAGAAACACAGATCGTGGCCCCACTTCACGTCTTCCGTGACAGCCGGAAGCGCCCGGCAAAGCTCTCGCAACGTTTCGATATTCATCCTTCACTCCTTTGCCCAGACTATACTCTATTGCTGAAGTGAGGAACTTCCCTCCGCTAATGGACGTCTAACCCGAGGATGAAACGGCTGCTTCTTCTAATCGTGACCATCACACTCACGGGATGCGCTCGACCCGGTGACCATCCCGTCAGTCCAAATTGTGTCTGGAGTGAAGACGACAACCGGTCCCTGGACCTGAGACAACTCTCAGATCGACGCCACCTTCGCTTCGACGCCGTCACCGCCGAAGACATGGCGATCAGGTGGGCCGATCAGCACTTCAGTCATCGCCCTGAGTACGATCGGCAATGCGCGCAGTGTATGGAGACATTGTTCGAAGGTGTCGCCAAACATCATAGTATCGATGTCGCTGTCGTTCGTCAGTACAGTCAGGAGCGAGATGCGGTTGCGGACGCAGTGGTAATCCTCAGCTTCGCTTTTCTTTATGTGCTCGCGGCTTATATTCTCACGGGCCGCATGCTTCGACAATTTCCACCGGGCGAGTCGGGCTTCCGGATAATGACACTGGCAATGGCTGTAGGTGTGAGTCTCGTCGGAGTGCTGGTTGGAAGTCTTTGGTCCATCGTGTTCGAAACGTTCCGGCTGAACAGCGTACATCTGAGCTACCGGATGAACCGCATTCCGTTCCGACAACATTGGGCCGTGCTATTTGTCTGCTGCTTTGTTGTGTTTGGACTAGTGGCGGTGATGCGTTCGCGAGTCAAGCTTCAGACTCAATGCTCAGCTTTGCCGTAAATGTCCAAAATCGTCCAAGTCCGACTCCCGACTTTGAGGTAGAGCTTACTCCGCTTTGACGTACGGTCGGAAGACGAAGTCAGACTCACTTTTCCCGACGTGACACCCCTGGCAGTTCTCGAGTTTTCCGCTCGCCTGCAACTGCGTTCCATTCGGACCGACAACTGAAAACTCCCAATCCCCGACCTGTGGGTTATATCCGGCTTCGCGCTTTCGCATGATCGTGTAGAGCAGCGGCTTACGATCTAGCGGTGTGCTGTACTTCTCTTTAACGATGATCGATCCTTCGGGAAACCGCTGCGCCTCTTTGGCAAACATTGCTTCACGTCCAACCTTGTTGACGTACACGGTGATGTAAGCTGAAGCGTGCGGATCCTTTTGGCTGTTACCCGCTTGAGTGCCCGGAGCGCAAAGAGCAGCGACCGCGGCAGGCATCTGGTAAGGTTCGGCGTTGACTTGAATCCAGGTGGCACGGTCCTTGAGTTTTGCGGCGTCGAAGTGAAACTCATCCTTCGCACCTTCAATGCGACGCACGGCTAACGCGGCGAGCACGATTCCTGCCACTAAAACAAACACGCCAATTCTGATTTGCGTAGCCATCTGAATTCTCCTCAACGATTTATTCTGTCCAGCTTCTTGAGCAGCCCCGACTTTCCGGCTGCGGATGTTTTTGCGAGTGCGAGTCGAAGAGAACCCAACAGCTTTCGTAAACTGATCCGGTCCTCGACAGTGTATTGATCGCCACCTTTGGCATTCGCCCTCGCGATCACTTCATCCGTGAGCGACTCGTCGAAACCCTTGATGGCTTCAGCCGCATGCACTCCGTTTGGATGCAGATCGAGATACTTTACGGCGCCCGCGAACACAAAAAAGCCGCAGACTTCGTCGCCCTCACAATCGTGAGGTTCCGGATTCTCCACCGCAGCCCAGGCGATGCGATCGGCGATGGGCAAGGTATGATATTTAGCTTCCAGCCTCCAGAGCAATTCCGAGCGCAGGTTATAGCCACCCGCAAACTCGTTGGGAATCACTTCGGCAGCGTGCGCTTTGACCCATTCGCGATACGGCGCCCTGTCAGTGTTATCACTGGGAAACGCCGCGGCCCAGTTGGCGAGTGCCAGCAGTTTCAAGAGCTCAAACTCAGCACGCGTGTTCACAGTCTTGGCTTCAGTGATCGAGCGCGCGGCGAGATTGTAGATCTCCTGACGGTCCGTGAAGTCTGTGTTCTCCGCATTGAGACGCGCTTCGATGATCTGTCGCAGGAGCTGTTCTCGTTGGTTCGCGTCGTAGTCAAGCAGCAGACCACCGAACAGCCAACCTGTTCCGCCGTTCGGTAGATTCACCTGGTACCAATAATCAGTCTTGCCGCCGACTGTATCTTGATCTGACGAACGTGTTGTGGCGTTCACGATCGTGCCCAGTTTCAACCGCGTGATCTCCTGCGCCGTAGTCTGTGGCGCACTGCGCACACGCATCGCTGAAACTGTCGTGATCTTCGTCTGGCCGCAAAGAGGCACAACATACGCCAGCATGACCAGCACGACCGTTCCGATGAAACGCATTAGCCACAGATTAGACGGATAAAATCCGGATTTCAATCTGTGATTCGCTTGACTCGCCGCGCCTTTGTGCATAAATTCAACTCGCAAATCACACCTGCTCGCGAGGAAACCAAATGAAAAGATTCTTGATATCCCTCGTGGCGGTTGCCGTGCTCAGCATTACAGCACTGGCCCAACAACCAACGCCACCCAAAACGAACTTGAAAGTCGGTGATCCCGCTCCTGATTTCACGCTTCGGGCCACTGACGGTAAAACCTACAAGCTTAGTGATTTCAAAGGCAAGAAAAATGTGGTCCTGGCGATCTACGTGCTGGCATTTACCGGTGGTTGAACGAAGGAACTAAAAGCGTATCAGGCTGATATCGCCAAACTCGAATCCACCGACACTCAGGTTTTTGGCTTGAGTGTAGACAGCGTCCCCGCCAACCGCGAATTCGCAAAACAGATCGAAATCACATTTCCGCTACTGAGCGATTTCAAACGCACGGTAGTGAAGGCTTATGGTGTCTTTAACGAGGAGCAGGGCTTTGGAAACCGTGCCACGTTCCTGATCGATAAGGAAGGCATCATCCAGCACATCGACGAAGGAAACGTCGCCATCGATCCAACGACGGTAGTGGAGGCGTGTAACGTGCTTCAGCATAAGAAGGCCTCGCAGTAGTCCAAATCCCGCTCACAGCAGTGGGCGGGACTTTTACTCGGCCGGATTGGCATCACGCTCTCACCAGCTTTGACATGCGTATCTACTTGTCATCCGGACATCGTTACCCCGCATGGCGCTATGGAGTCGCTGCTCACGCGGTCCATGATCGACTCGCGCGCGGTTTAGCCGAGCTGGGCCATGAAGTTCGTTATCACGTCGAAGACTTTGGTGATGAAAAACTTCCGGACGACGTTATTCCGGTCCGTGGTCTAAAAGGCGACGAGAATATAGTTCACTCGAATCGTTTCACTGCCGCTGTCACGCCTGAAACACAACTGCCGTGGATTCGTAGTGTTCACTCAGATCTGCTCGAACAGGGATTGCCTCGCGAGCAGTCTCGGCCCAACTTCGTTTTTGTTTCCGAGACGATAGCCCGGCTTCATGCTTCGGATCGATTTGTTTGGAACGGGATCGATCCGGCGGATTTCATCTACTCCGAAACCAAGGACAATTATTTTCTATTCCTGGTCGCCGGTAACGCTTACAAGGCCAGGACGTACAAAGGGATCGACATCGCCTTCTGGATCGCAAAGCAAACCGGAATCAAGCTGATGGTCGCCGGCGGCACGGACAACTGGTGGGAAAATGATGAACTGGGGAAGTTGTGCAGGGAAAATGATGCTGAGTTCGTGGGCTTGATCTACGAGCAACGCAAAGCCGAAATATTTGCTGCTGCGAAAGCATTGTTGTTTCCGACTCAGGTGAACGAAGCATTTGGATTGCCGGTGGCTGAAGCGTTGATGTCCGGCACACCCGTCATCGCGAGTAACTTTGGGGCGATGCCTGAAGTGCTTGATCCGCTTGGGGGCTTTATCTGTGCAGACGAATCGGATTATCTAAACGCCGCCGAGAACCTCGCACAGATCAAGCCAGCCGCTTGCCGGCAACTCGCTCTGTCGCGTTTTCATTATCTCGACATGGCGCAAAAGTACGTTAGGGAATACGAGCGTGAGATCGAAACATGGTCCAACCGGACGGAGACCGTTGTTTCGGACATTGCGTTATCGGCCTGACTTTACGATCGCCAAATCGGGCCAACTCACAGCCACACTCTGACCAATGTAGAGGCTAGACCACTGGGAGCTCAGTTCGTCGAGGTGTTTGCAGATCTCGTCTAGTTTGTTTTGCTTAATACCTGAATCCGCTGTGTTTCCAGCACGTTTGTTCGCTGAAGATCGAGCGAGCCATTCCTGCCAACAAATCCATGTCGCTCGCTCGGACTCAGTACAGTCGTCACGCCCATTTTTCAGTAATTTCTGGCCGCGCTTCGTTACACGTTTTCTTTCACGTCTTGCCGCTTGCACGCTCTGATCGCTATTCACAACAGGACGAAAAGTTCCGGCATTCCCACCTGCCGCCAGCTGCCCATAGATTCCGCGAGTGAGTCCAAGCCGGGCCTCGACCACCATGTGCATCATGTCGTGAGGTATACGACGGTCATAACCCGGAGCTGGGTTGATTTCAACAACCGGAAGCCCTTCACGCAATGCTTCCACTGCATACCTTTTCTCTCCGGTGCGACGAAACACAACTATCATTGGCCACACATTACGCCGATCGGAACAAGAGGACAACATTGAGACTTGTCTATTTGCCGCCCGTTGAGTTTGATCTAGAATGAGGAACACCAAGCGCCGCCTGTGTGACCGTTGAGCATTGAATGGAGATCTTTATGACGAGGATGTTACTGCTCGCTTTTTTAGTCGCCTCATTGGTCACTTGTTCATCTGTTAGCGCCGCTTCTGTCAACCCTGGTCCAGATTTGGAACAGCTGAAACTCGTTACTCAGCTTCCTGCCGAGGTGCCACGGCGAGTCTCATCAATTGCTTACGATGGCGAGAAGCTGTGGGTGGGCATCTACATGGGCTACGGCATCTATGCGACCCTCGATCCTTCCTCATTGCAGTGGAAGATCGGTAACGAAAAAAAATCACGCGACGCCATCAGTGACGTATCGGGTGCGTTCAACAGTCCAGGCGGACTCTGCTTCATTAACGGTAAGTTATGGATCGGCGGTTCATACGGCGAATCATTTGGCTCCGTCGATCCGCGTGACTGGAAGGTCGAAAACAAGTTCTCGGTCAGACAAAAGGACGGTTCAGCGAGCCAGTCATATGCCGGACTCGCTTACGATGGCAATCATCTATGGATCGCATGGCACTGGAACAAATACAGTTATCCTGTATCCCAAACGCAGGTCTTGCTGAAGGTGGAACTCAAATCAGGGTTAGTGATCGCCGAGTACCCGCTTCCGCCGGGTCAACCACGCGACTTGACACACGGCTTGACCTTCGACGGGTCATTACTGTGGCATGCAAAGGGGAACAAGCTCGCCTCTATCGATCCGTCCACGGGACAAGTGGTTGCAGAATACAGATTGAACCAGATCAAACGCGTCAGTGGATTAGCGTGGGATGATAAAGCCCTTTGGATTTCTGAGTTCGATGGAAAGATCTGGCGCCTGCCATTCAGGTTTGGTTGATACTGCAGTATTACTCACACACTAGTCGTATTCTCATACTGATACTCATCTGCTTCTCGATAACTTCCGTGTAAATCTGCGTGCTCCCGCGCAGGCACACGCGTTGCCCTTCAGTGATTGCGCAGTCCGTCAAATTCCGCAGAAGAGGAGCTCGAGATGATTAAGAAGAAATTCGCCCTGTTGACGATATTAATTGCCGCAGCTGCGGCCAATGCGCAGACCCCGGAACAGAACGTCAACGTCACGATCCGCCCGTCGCAAACTGTCGAAGAGCGTGTATCTGACGAAGTTGCGACGAAAGAACTACGAAAGGCTGCGGAAGAAAAACTCGCCGCGGAGGAAGCCGCGAAGATTGCCGAGACGAGTCCTAAAGCACTGCTAAAACGCGCGCGGATCGTTTATGTCGATTCCAACACCTCGTTCTTCGAGGCTGTGCAACTGCAAAACGCGCTGCGCAAGCGCGGCGAATTTGATGCGTGGCAAATGGCGATCGTAGATGGTTATGACAAACGAAATGTCGCCGACATCATCATCAACATTGACCGGCCTCTTTTCACGTACACTTTCACTTACAAGATCACCAAGAATGGGATTCTTCTCGCGACCGGGAAAGTAACCGCGTTTGACGGTAACGCCGCAGCTCCCATGCTCGCCGGCAGGATCATCGAAGAGATGAAAGTCGCGCGAGGAGAAAGCAAAGCGAAGAAGTGACAGTCAACGCTTCGCTAGTTCGATCACGGCCGCGTAAACGCCTTCGACGACCATTGCCATGCGTTTGTAATCGAGCTTCTCTTCTGTGTCTTGAGCGGTGTGGTAATTGCGATTGCGATAGAACGCTGTGTCGGTAATCATCAAAGCGTTGTAGCCGGCGCGCCAGTAATTCACATGGTCCGATAAATCGACACCTGGGACAAACGTGGGTGTGTTGATTGAATAGACTGGCAGCGGCGACGCGTTGCGCATCGTCGCTTTTGTGCGGCGGACGAACGACCAATCGCTGAGCCGTCCTACCACACCGATAAAGTTCCCGGTTGAAGGATAGAAAGCATTCAGGATTCCGGCTGGAAAATGCTGGCTATTCGGCGCATCACTGAAATAACCGATCATCTCCAGACTGAACATCGCTCGCACGCGAACGTTTTGCGTGCGCAGCGATTCAGCATGGATCAAACTTCCCATGCCCGTAGTGCGAAAATACGGTGGCTCTTCCAAAGTGAATGCAACCAGTTCCACTCGTATCGGCGGTTGTTGGCGGCTCAGCAAGTGAGCAAGTTCGATTAATCCAGCCACGCCGCTCGCGTTGTCGTCAGCGCCGGGTAACGGACCCGCTGCGTCGTAGTGAGCGCCAACAACGATTCGCTCGTTGGATTCTGGTCCAAATTGAGCAATTACGTTTCGATACGACTTGCCTTGAATACGATACGGTTGTTCGGAAACGAGCGACGTCGTCTGAGAAAACTCGTTTTTTATGTAGGCGGCAACGCGATCGAGATTCTCGATGTGGTTTTCATCACGTGGAGATAATTCGACAGAGAGTTTGTGAACGTGCGCTTGGAGACGTGACGGATCGACTGTTCGTTCGGCGCTTGGTTTTGCCGCAGACAGCAGCGGTTGGGTCGTCCAGAACCATGACCCGATCAGTAACAACAAGAGGATGAGAAAAACAAGCAGCATGATCTTGATGATTCGACGCCGCCACTGAGTTTCGATTGCGGATTGGAACATCACGAACCGTTCAGCGAACTGTAGGGGCGGCCCTCCGTGGCCGCCCCTGTGTTGACCCCTGGCGAATCACGCACATGTCAAACGAGGGGCGGCCACGGAGGGTCGCCCTACAGTTCGCTGAACGAAGCTTAATACCCTATGCGGCGAATCTGGACGCGAGGCGGAGGCGCTCGGCAATTGTCTGCTTCGGCTGTGCGCCGATGAGACGATCGATGAGTTTTCCATCTTTGAAGATGAGCATCGTAGGTATGCTCGAGATCTGAAACCGTGACGAGATTTGCGGGTTCTCGTCAACATTCAGTTTCGCTATGCGGTAGCTTCCGTTTGACTCTGCGGCAAGCTGGTCCAACACCGGCGCAATCATCCTGCACGGCCCACACCAAGGCGCCCAGCAATCAACCAGAATCGGGCGCCCAAATGTCTGCAGTACCTCACGTTCAAAACTCTGGTCGGTAATAATGATCGGCTTCGAATCGTGTTCGCTCGCAGAACCTGCTAGCTTCTCACCGCACCGGCCGCACTTCGCCTCGCTATTCGCGAGTCTGCTCTCATCAACTCGATTCTTCGTCCCACAATGCCTGCAAACAACTACCTGCATACAACACCTCCCTTTTGACCAATCCTTAGCAACGAAATTCTCTCATGGCCGCGCCGAAAGACGCAGCGGCGTCTCGACATTCACGCGACAAGGATCGTCTGACTTTTGAGTGTTGCTCCTTCGAGTTGCAGTTCGTTCATCGAGCTTCACCAATCCACACTCAACTTCGCTCAATCTCAAGCCCACTCGCTGCACCTCATCGCGGATCAGAAGCACATCGCGATCGCTTGTGCTCGGTTGTGGAGTGGGTGTCCGTTGTGTAGCCAGATATGTTTGCAAGCGATTGACACTCGACTCCAGCATGTAGAACCGCTGCTCGAGCAGACTTATTCGTCGATCAAGACTTGCCGGATCCTGCGGCTCCGCCGAGCTCTTCCCCCGCGAGACGTTCGCCACGGTTCCCACAACCACGCACAACACCAACACCAGTACCAGATTCGACTGCTTTGAAAAATTCATTACCTTGTCCCCCTTGCGCAATTATGCACCACCGTCACGGGCGCAGATAAACGCGGATTTCAAAACTCCAGCACGCGCACACCCGGACAGTCAGGACACTCAACCGCCGCAACTACAAACTGACACCGGCAACGTGGGCAATACGAGATCGAGTTTTCTTCGCGTTGAGCGGGTGCCAGCAACTCTTCAGGCTTAGCATAGCGCTCACAAACTGTCACTTGCTCGTTAATCGCCCACGTTATCGTTTCCACAGCGTCCGCATCAGAGAGCTCATGTCCTAGTGGATGCTTCAAGTCGAGAATGACGCTGCGCACAAACTCTCGCTCACCCGAGCCCGTCAACACATCTGCAAGAACAATCGGACTAAATTCCGCCAGCAAATTTTTAGTAAGGATGTCAGCTGCTCGAATCGCCACCGGCGGACACAAGATCATCTTCACCAGACTCTCTAGACGCTCCGCCGATTCAGCCGGGTACAGTTTCGCGTGTACGCGATGAAACATGATCGCGATCTCAACTGCAAGTGCCACCATCACGATCGCCACCGGAATGATCAAAGTCATTAACCCAACGAAGACGCCAAGCAACGGCGTCAGCACAAACAGAAACAGAAACAGGATCAAACCCAGCGATTGGATCGGCTTGATCAACTCCTGGGCCTCTTTCAGCAGGGCAGTTGCATCGTTCGCGGAGTATTGTTTGGCGATCCAGTTCCGGGCCAGTGCTTCACGTTTTGAAGCGGAGCCTTTGACCATCGCAGCGATCACGCTCGCGAGTGTTCGGGCTTGCTTCGCAGTCGTACACCTGGCAAATCTCTCGTTATTGATCATCAGGTAAGAACCGTCGACGCTCGCTTCTTTGATCTTGCCGAAC
>Ga0207674_10010299_pt1 | contig 10608 bp, 10 predicted proteins | sample KBSCornC72_FD_184303 | JGI IMG/M metagenome (GOLD analysis project Ga0207674, IMG submission 184303) | Corn rhizosphere microbial communities from Kellogg Biological Station, Michigan, USA - KBS Corn C7-2 (SPAdes) (version 2) | ecosystem: Host-associated > Plants > Roots > Rhizosphere > Soil ...
GATTGTTCAGCGGTCGGGACAGAAATATATTGCTTGTCTGAACTAAACCACGATGGGTAAACTTTACGAGTGTGATCTCGATCATGCCTAAACTAAAACAGATAAAAGAGACATTGCTATGCAACATATCATTGAAGGTTTTCTCAGCTTTCAAAAAGAGATTTTCCCGCAACGTAAAGAACTCTTCCGCAGTTTAGCGTCCAGCCAGAATCCCAAAGCGCTGTTCATCTCATGCTCCGACAGCCGTCTGGTCCCTGAACTGGTCACCCAGCAAGAGCCAGGACAACTCTTTGTCATTCGTAATGCTGGCAACATCGTGCCGCCGTTCGGGCCGGAGCCTGGCGGCGTGTCTGCAACCATCGAATACGCCGTGGTGGCGCTGGGCGTCACGGATATCGTGATTTGCGGTCACTCCAACTGTGGCGCGATGAAGGCGATTGCCGATAACGCGAACCTGGAGCCGATGCCTGCTGTGTCACACTGGCTGCGCTATTCTGACGCGGCGAAAGCCGTGGTAGAGAAGAAAACCTGGGATAAGCCGATCGATAAAGTCAATGCGATGGTGCAGGAGAACGTGTTTGCGCAGCTGAGCAACATTAAGACCCACCCGTCCGTCGCGGTGGGCCTGCGTAATAACTCCATCCGACTGCACGGCTGGGTGTACGACATTGAAAGCGGCAAAATTCTTGCCCTGGATAAAGCGACGAAATCCTTCGTTTCGCTGTCTGAAAACCCGGAAGTCTTCTTCGAGTAATCCGCGACAGCAGGGCATGGAAGCCCTGTCAGTTCTCGATATACGGTAGTCTGCGCCGCGATCCCGACGCGGGTTTTTCCGCCGCCTTCGCCATTGCTTCCGCAATCTCTGCACACTCCGCCAGCCCCTGAACGAAGGGACGATCGTGCATCAGCCACGGTATCGCGCCGAAGGCAATGCGCCCGCGAACGGCGTCAGGCGCATTTAAGGTGTAATCCTCACCGACGTCCGGTATCTCTTCACCCGTGGCTTCCAGCTGTTTGCGCAGCGTCGGAAAGGGCAGATCTTTCGTTTTGAGCGGCTTTTGCCCGCGCGCATCAATAAACACGTCGAAACGGTAAACGGTCTCTTCTGTGGTTATCACCGTTCGATCGCTGCCAACCTCCAGCGCGTAATCGTCACCGAGCGTCGCCACGCTGATGATGCCGGCTTCGCGAAGCGCGAGCAGCCTGCGGATAGACTGCGGAGGGATGGCCGCATAGTTGTCGATAAATACGCGGGCGAGGCCTTGCTTAAAGCGCTCTCTGTCCCGTTCGTTGAGGTGGGGAACAATCTCCTGAACCACCTCATGCAGCCGAAGGACGGTATAGCGCCAGGCTACGGTGCGCCGCTCGCGTTTGTTCCGCTCCACCTCGTTGAGATTTTCTTCCGCCCAGGTAAAGGGGCCGTGCCGTTTACGATCCTCAAACCAGGCCTCACGAATGCTGTCCGCATTCTGCTTATGCAGGGATATTTTCTCACACCACGTCGGGTCAGCGAGTTGAAGCTCTTTCACCATCAGGGTAAATATACGGTCGAGCAGGCCATCCGAACCTTTGGCGATCTCGTTTTCAACCACGAATTCGGTTAAGACCGACAGCGGTTCATAAGGAATAGGGCAGTAAAAATCGGCTTCCGGCAGAATACCCGTTCGGGACATCAGGACAATCTTCAACGCGTCGCTGCCTTTATCCAGCACGAATTTATCATCACGAAATTCACCGTGCTGCATCACTACCGCCATGGCCGCGTCGAGACCGCTTAACGATGTCCCCATGATACCGACGCGGCAGGGAGGAATACTGGCATCCATCAGACCGGACCAGGGGCTTGGAAAGAACGCGCGCGTGGCTTCGTCCTCTTCTGGCCAGACGTGGCCGGTTGCGATAACCGCAAGGTCGAAGCGTTCAGGAAAGGCGCTGTCGTTGACGGAAAGCGTGACCCCTTCTTTCGTGGGCACGATATCGGTGACCTGGGCGGATTCATGGACATCAACCTGAAACCGCAGCTTTCTGGCCTCTTTCACGATTGAACGAAAGCTGTCGCGAAAATACTCGCCCAGCAGAAGCCGGGGCAGGAACTGTCGGTCATGCAGGCGGGCTTTATCAACCTTAAAGCGCGCCAGATGAGCTTCGCTCTGATCCTTCAGCCAGTCGAGGTAGGTCATAAAAATGGGCGGGATTTCAATGCTCGCAATGTTCGCCAGCATCAGACGAGAGTTATCGTCGTTATAGGGCATACCCACGCCAGCTTCATCGGCCTGTTCGAAAACGGAAACGGAGAGCGGCGTGCTGTTCTTAAGCAGGTGATAAAAGGTGTAAATCCCTGTGGGGCCGGAGCCGATAATCGCGATTTTCTTCATCGACGGTCTTCCTGTTTTTTTTCCATAAGAAAAGCGTAGCAGGAGAACAATGAAGAAAATAAGGGATTAGGAAAATTCAGGATATCAGAAGAGGATTTGCACCATTTCAGGACTGAAATGGTGCGTCCGAGTGGACTCGAACCACCGACCCCCACCATGTCAAGGTGGTGCTCTAACCAACTGAGCTACGGACGCAGAATGGTGCGTTCAATTGGACTCGAACCAACGACCCCCACCATGTCAAGGTGGTGCTCTAACCAACTGAGCTATGAACGCAACGTGTTGTCGCTGACAACGGGGACGAATATTAGCGGCACAGCATCGAGGTGGCAAGAGGGAAAATGCATTTTTCTCTCTGATTTCACGCGATTGCTTCATTACCGCGCAAAGTGAAGAGAAAGTAGCCGCCGGGCGGCGGCTACCGCGTCGTTAACGTGCAGCGCGTTGCAAAATGACCGTTGATGGCTGGCGCTGCAGGAAGCGCATTCGCATCATCATCATAATCGCCGCCGACGTCAGGCCGATGATAAAGCCCATCCAGAACCCTGCCGGACCCATGCGATCCACCACAAGATCGGTAAGCGCCAGGATATAGCCACACGGCAGACCCAGCACCCAGTAGGCGATGAAGGTGATAAAGAAGATGGAGCGCGTGTCTTTATATCCGCGCAGCACGCCGCTGCCAATCACCTGGATGGAGTCAGAGATCTGGTAAATTGCGGCCAGCAGCATCAGGTGCGATGCCAGCGTGACCACTTCCGGGTTGTCGTTGTAGAGCAGGGCGATCTGCTCCCGCAGTGCAACGGTAAAGAGCGCCGTACAGACAGCCATGCAGACGCCGACGCCCAGCCCGGTCCGGGCGGCCGTTTGCGCATCCAGCGTTGAGCCCTGGCCCAGGCGGAAGCCGACGCGGATCGTCACCGCCGCCGCCAGCGACATCGGCAGGACGAACATCAGGGAGCTGAAGTTCAGCGCAATCTGGTGTCCGGCCACGTTCACAATGCCCAGCGGGGAGACCAGCAGGGCAACCACGGCAAACAGGGTCACTTCAAAGAACAGCGCGAGGGCGATCGGCAACCCTAACTGCACCAGACGCGTCATGATGTTCCAGTCCGGCGTGCTAAATCTTTTCTCGTTGCGAATATCGCGCATGGAACGGGCGCGTTTTACAAAGGCGATCATGGAGAAGAACATCACCCAGTAAACGGCCGCCGTCGCCACGCCGCAGCCGACGCCGCCCAGCTCCGGCATCCCGAAATGACCGTAAATAAACACGTAGTTCACCGGAATGTTGACCAGCAGGCCGATAAAGCCCATCACCATCCCGGGCTTGGTTTTCGCCAGGCCTTCACACTGGTTACGCGCCACCTGGAAAAAGAGGTAGCCGGGCGCACCCCAGAGCAGGGCGCGCAGATAGCCCACGGCTTTATCAGCCAGTGCCGGGTCAATGTTATGCATAGCGCGAATGATGTGGCCCGCGTTCCAGAGCACGACCATGATCAGCACGGAAACAAACCCTGCCAGCCAGAAACCCTGACGAACCTGATGGGCAATGCGCTCGCGACGACCCGAGCCATTGAGCTGAGCGATAACCGGCGTGAGCGCGAGCAGCAGACCGTGGCCGAACAGGATGGCCGGAAGCCAGATTGACGTGCCGATAGCAACGGCCGCCATATCGGTGGCGCTATAGCCACCTGCCATTACCGTATCCACAAATCCCATTGCGGTCTGGGCCACTTGCGCGACGATCACTGGGATAGCCAGTGCCAATAGCTGGCGCGCTTCATTCATGTACTTCTGCACGTGAACACCTTTATTTTGTTGTTATTTGAGAGACTAAAAAAGCCGCCGAAACGGGCAGCAAGAAGAAAATGCAGGGGGGTGCCAGCTATTGTAGCGGGCTTTAGCTATTTATCTAGTGAAAAAATCGCCAGAAAATGCGCTCCGCTGGCAACCTCTTTTTCCAACTGTTATTGTGGTGGGATTAAACGGTGTCACCACCGTCCGGAAAAAACAGGAGTTGTAAGCATGTTTACTGGTATTGTGCAGGGCACCGCCAAAGTGGTGTCCATTGATGAAAAACCTAATTTCCGTACTCATGTTGTTGAGCTGCCGGAATATATGCTTGAGGGCATTGAAACAGGCGCGTCGATTGCTCATAACGGCTGCTGCCTGACCGTTACCGAAATTAACGGCAACCAGATTAGCTTTGATTTAATGAAAGAGACGCTGCGCATCACCAACCTTGGCGAGCTGGCGGTGGGAGATACCGTTAACGTTGAGCGGGCGGCGAAGTTCAGCGATGAGATTGGCGGTCACCTGATGTCCGGTCACATCATGACCACCGCTGAAGTGGCAAAAATCGTGACCTCGGAAAATAACCGTCAAATCTGGTTTAAAATGCAGGATCCTTCATTAATGAAATACATCCTCTATAAAGGATTTATTGGCATTGACGGGATTAGCCTGACGGTGGGTGAAGTAACGCCAACGCGTTTTTGCGTGCATTTAATTCCTGAAACGCTGCAGCGCACCACGCTGGGCGCCAAAAAACTGGGGCATCGCGTGAATATTGAAATCGATCCGCAAACCCAGGCGGTGGTGGATACGGTTGAGCGCGTGCTGGCAGCAAAAGAAGCGGCAATAATAAAGACCACCGCAGAAGAAGAATAAAAAATAACCCCGGGCATCCGGGGTTATTTTTTTAGCGTGCGACACGTAATCCGTGTTCAATCCCACGGCTGAATACCACCTGCCAGAGCTGAATATCCCGTGCGCGAAACGCCCCCGCGCAGGCATTCAGATAATAGCTAAACATCCGCCTGAATCGTTCAGAATAGTTGTCCGCAATCTCAGGCCAGGTTTCCTGAAAACGCGCATGCCAGGCCATCAACGTGGTGTCGTAATCCGCGCCAAAGTTGTGCCAGTCTTCCATTACAAAATGGGATTCACTGGCGTTGGCAATCTGGCGGACTGACGGTAAACAGCCATTCGGAAAGATGTATTTGTTGATCCACGGGTCGACGTTATTGTCGGTTCGCTTAGAGCCGATGGTGTGCAGCAGGAAGATGCCGTCCGGTTTCAGATTCCGATCCACCACCTCAAAATAGGTAGCGTAGTTTTTTGGCCCGACGTGCTCGAACATGCCGACGGAAACGATCCGGTCAAACTGTTCGTTCAGATCACGGTAATCCTGCAGCCGGATATCCACATCGAGACCCTGGCAGCGTTCCCGCGCCATTTTTTGCTGTTCCGCTGAAATCGTGACGCCGACGACGCTGACGCCATAGTGCTTCGCCATAAAATACGCCAGCCCGCCCCAGCCGCAGCCGATATCCAGCACGCGCATTCCGGGCTGGAGCTGCAGCTTCTCGCTAATCAGACGCAGCTTGGCCTGCTGGGCCTCTTCAAGCGTCGACGCCTCTTTCCAGTAGGCGCAGGAGTACTGCATGAAAGGGTCCAGCATACGGCTGAACAGGTCGTTGCCAAGATCGTAGTGTTCTTTACCAACGATCCACGCGCGTTTTTTACTTTGCAGATTGAACAGTCGGGCAGAGGCGACGCGCAGGGTGTCTTTCAGATTGCGAGGGAGTTGATTTTCAAGACCGGCACGCAGCACGCTGGCGAAAAAGGTATCCAGACGTTCGCACTCCCACCAGCCGTCCATGTAGCTTTCTCCCAGGCCTAACGATCCCTCTCGCAGCACGCGTTTAAAAAAGTCGGGATGTTTAACCTGAGGATCGGATGGCGATGATCCATTGATAGTGATGCCTGCTCGACCTAACAGTTCACTGACGATCCGGGACCAGTTATCGTCCGGAACGCTGACTTCTTCTATACACGATGAACTCATAGCTTCTCCATCACCCTACTGTGATCAGAACCTTAAAACAGCGTAGACGCTTTTTTTGGTTTGTGAGAAATCTCACGGTAAATACCGCGAGGCTAATATCCGACGTAGAACAGAGGAAGGGAGATAACCCTTGCCGAAATGCCTTCCATGGTAAAACGGGAGCACTCCGGCTCCCGTTAACACTTAATATTTATCGTATTTAATCGAACCAAATTTAGTATAGGCCTCAAAATTTGGTGATTCAATAGAAAATTCTTAGCAACCTAATCACTGAAAATTAACATGATTTCTGGCGCAATCAGGCATGTGACGTTTCAACCTGAGCACTCTTTTCCTGCTCACGCTGCGCGGAGGCCTGCATGCGATAGCCCAACACCGCCATCGCAACGGTCACCAGCATCACGCTGGTAGTGGTCAGGAGCGGCGTGGCAATCAGCGCGGAGACCACCAGGCTTGCCAGGAAGCACAGCCCCAGCTGCAGGGTGTTCTGCAGCGCGGCGGCGCGGCCTGTTGCCTGCGGGAAGGGACGCAGCGCCTGCGCTACAACGATAGGGTAAATCGCCCCGTTCGCAACGGCCATCACGCAGAATGGGATCAAAATTTCGGCCAGACCGGCGCCAGGAATAAAGCCAACGGCCCAGGTCCCGATGACGCTCAGCGCATACAGCACCAGCAGCCACGGCAGCATCTGCTGACCTTCCCACTTTTGCAGCGCCGCGCGACAGCCGTACCCGCCCACCAGGAATGCGATGGTCTGCGGAACATAGCTCAGGCCGATGGCTGCCGGGCTGTAGCCCATATCGTGCAGAATGAACGGCGAGCCGGTGAGCCACGCGAAGAAGCTTGCCGAGCAGGCGGCATAGATCAGGACATTCCCGCGATACGCTTTGGCGCTGAGCAGGGAAGTGAAGGTAATCGGCTTCGCGTCTGCATGCGCTTCTTTTTTATGCGCGGGCTTAAGGGCGAACGCCGGCAGCATCAGGACCAGGGTAATGGCAAACAGCGTGGCGAAAATGGCCTGCCAGTCGAAATGAGCGAGGATCCAGCTGCCCAGCAGTGGGGCGAGGGCAGGTGAGAGACCTACCAGCGGCATAATGGTGGCGAAAATACGGTTTGTGCGGTTAGCCGGATAGTAGTCGGTGACCAGCGCCTGCCAGGTCACGGCCGCGGCACAGACGCCCACGGCCTGAATAAAACGCAGCACCAGCAGCCAGCTGGCATCGCGTACCCATAGCATCCCCAGGCAGCCCACGGCAAAAATGGCCAGGCCCAGCAACAGCACCGGCTTACGACCAAAGCGATCCGAGAGCGGTCCCCAGAGCAGCTGTGCGAAGGCAAAGCCGGCGAGGAATAAGCTCAGGCTGGCGCTGATGGCGGCAGCCGGCGTTTGTAAATCTTCCTGCATGGCGGCAAACGCCGGCAGGTACATATCGGTGGCCAAAAAGCCCAGCACGCTTAAGCCGCCGAGCCAGACTAAAAAACCGTTCCTGGGTTGCATTATTTTATTCTCCTGAGGAGGCAGGTATACATTGGCGCTGAGTGTAGGGAGTGCAAAGCTGCTTGTGAAACGCTAATATTTGGCTGGTGCATTCAAAAAATTTGCAGGCAGAAAATGTGGTCAGATTATTCTCTTGAAGTGGTCGATGCTGTTGCGCGTAACGGCAGCTTCAGCGGTGCGGCGCAGGAGCTGCACCGCGTCCCTTCGGCAATAAGCTACACGGTGCGCCAGCTGGAGGAGTGGCTGGCGGTTCCGCTGTTTGAACGGCGGCATCGTGATGTGGAATTAACGCCCGCAGGCGCGTGGTTTTTGAAGGAAGGGCGTTCTGTTATCAAAAAAATGCAGATCACCCGCGAACAGTGTCAGCAGATCGCTAACGGCTGGCGGGGACATCTTTCCATCGCGGTGGATAACATCGTTAAGCCGGAACGCACCCGGCAGATGATCGTCGATTTCTACCGTCATTTCTCTGACGTCGAGCTGCGGGTCTCGCAGGAGGTGTTTAACGGCGTCTGGGATGCACTGGCGGACGGCAGGGCAGAGATGGCGATTGGGGCTACGCAGGCGATCCCGGTCGGGGGACGTTACGCTTTTCGCGACATGGGGATGCTGAGCTGGAAATGCGTGGTGGCAAGCGATCATCCGCTGGCGTCGATGGAAGGGCCGCTCAGCGATGACACGCTGCGCAACTGGCCGTCGCTGGTGCTGGAGGATACGTCCCGTTCATTGCCCAAGCGTATCACCTGGCTTCTGGACAACCAGCGGCGGGTGGTGGCCCCTGACTGGGAATCGTCGGCGACGTGCCTCAGCGCCGGGCTGTGCGTCGCGATGGTGCCCGTTCATTTCGCGCGTCCGCGCATCGATACCGGAGAGTGGGTTGAGCTGACGCTGGAGAATCCGTTCCCGGATGCGGCCTGCTGCCTCACCTGGCAGCAAAATGACGTCTCGCCTGCGATGGCCTGGCTGCTGGATTATCTGGGAGACAGCGAAACGCTGAACCGGGAATGGTTACGGGAGCCAGCATAGCTGGCCCCGTAAAGCGATTAACGACGGTAGTCGCGGAACGGACCGTCCGCAACGGAACGGCGTTCGATAAGACGCGGGTGAACTTCAATAGACTGCGACTCTTCGCGCTTGTTGACGATCCTGTCCATCAGCATATTGAAGGCCGTTTCGCCCAGCGAATCTTTCGGCTGGTGAATGGTGGTCAGCGCCGGGGTGAAGAAACGCGCGTTACGCACGTTGTCATAGCCGATCACGGATATATCCTGCGGTACGCGCAGGCCCAGCTCGTCGGCAGCGCAGAGCGCGCCCATGGCCATGATGTCGCCCCCGCAGAACACGGCGGTCGGACGGTGCGGCTGGGAGACGATCTGCTGCATCGCGCGGTAGCCCGATTCCGGCTCAAAGTCGCCCTGCACAATCCAGTTTTCCGGCACGTTGATCAACGCTTCTTCCATCGCTTTCATAAAACCGGCCAGACGGCCCGCGCCGGTGTTGCGCTCCAGCGGACCGGGGATCACGCCAATCTCGCGGTGGCCGCGTTCGATCAGATAACGACCGGCCATATAGCCGCCTTCAAAGGCGTTATCGATAACGGAATCGGTAAAGTCTGCGCGCGCTTCGCCCCAGTCCATCACCACCATCGGAATATGGCGATACTCTTCCAGCATCGACAGCACGGATTCCGGGTACTCGGAACACATCACCAGCAGGCCATCAACGCGCTTTTGCGCCATCATCGACAGGTAGGCACGCTGTTTTTCAATGCTGTTCCACGCGTTGCCCAGAATCAGGGTATAGCCTTTCTGGAAGCAGTTCTTTTCGACCGCTTCAATGATCTCGGCAAAATAGGCCGCTTCACTGCTGGTCGCCAGCAATCCAATGGACTTGGTGTGATTAACCTTGAGGCTACGCGCAACCGCACTTGGCGAATAGTGCAGCTCTTTGATCGCTGCCCAGACGGCGTTGCGCGTCTCTTCCGCCACAAAGCGGGTTTTGTTAATTACATGTGATACGGTTGTAGTGGAAACGTTTGCGCGTTTTGCTACGTCTTTAATTGTTGCCATTAAATGTCACTCCAGACCATATCCTAAGCTCCTGAAAAACTTGAAGGTAAACGTTTGCCTTCTCTCACCCTTATCTCGCAATCTTGAATTGCGGCACGCCGGGAAAACGACACGGGACGTCAGGAGGGGGTCAATGGCCGGTACGCTAATAAATTTAGCGTGGAATTTTGTCCTATCTTGATGAAAAGGGGAAGAGGTAAAGTGGTTATCAGTATAAATCCAGGAAGATTTTTGACGTAATCTGTGCAAAAATGAGCAAGCTCACTTTTCGTGTGGGGATTAAAAGGAGAAAAATTGATGAGTTCCGATCTTAAGTTTTCGCTGTTCACCACCATTGTTGTGCTGGCTCTGATTGTTGCGGCCGGTCTGACGGCTGCGCTGCACTGATTTTACGCGGAGGGAGAGCCTTCTCCCTCCCAACTCCCCGGATTGTTACTTCTCTGGCAAAAATCTTTTGCCATTTTGTTAACTTCTCATTTTTTGTGATTGATGTCATGCTTTCTGCTTCTTTGTTCTGTGTCACCACATGACACGGCATCCGGAGTTGACGCATGAAAATCAATTTTCCCCTGCTGGCCCTGGCGATTGGCGCTTTTGGGATTGGCACCACTGAATTCTCCCCGATGGGGTTACTGCCTGTTATTGCCCGGGGCGTAGATGTCTCTATCCCTGCGGCAGGGATGTTAATCAGCGCCTACGCTATCGGCGTGATGGTCGGGGCGCCGCTGATGACGCTTCTTCTTTCACACCGCGCGCGCCGCAATGCGCTGATTTTCCTGATGGCGATTTTCACCCAGGGCAACGTGCTTTCGG
>Ga0207674_10010300_pt1 | contig 10605 bp, 5 predicted proteins | sample KBSCornC72_FD_184303 | JGI IMG/M metagenome (GOLD analysis project Ga0207674, IMG submission 184303) | Corn rhizosphere microbial communities from Kellogg Biological Station, Michigan, USA - KBS Corn C7-2 (SPAdes) (version 2) | ecosystem: Host-associated > Plants > Roots > Rhizosphere > Soil ...
CAGCCGGATCTCGCGATTCAGTTTGGCGACGAGAGCAACTTGAACAGTTTTGCCGCGCATGTGGTTGGTCAACGCCCGTTGAATGTGAAGACACAACAGATCGACGTGAAAGCTAACAGTCCAAACTCTGGTCAGGCGAGCGACACCCAGTTAACTAAGCTGGGCGAGACGGATGCGAATGCGTTGATTGGTGGTCCACTCGGTCCGCTCGTCACGCCGAAAGACACGCTCGCGCAGATGCTGTTGCTCGGTACGCCGACGAGTGATGCGACCGAACTGCAAACCGCGGCGCAGGCTGTTCGCGATGAAGCCGCCTGGTTGATCACGGCGAGTGGAGAGATAAACAGCGAGGCTTACGGTGCAGTACTTCGTCCACATCGCATGGTGCTGGTTAAAGGCGCGGGCTCGCGTTACAGCGGCAAGTATTACGTCACGCAAGTGACGCACGAGCTGCAGGCAGACGGAAGTTATTCGCAGAAGTTTGAAGCGCGTCGCAACGCGCGCGATCTCGACGGCAGCGAGCAATTTGGTGAGAGCGGGCTGGGTTTACCCATATAGGGACTGTGAACATGAAGAATATTTCACGCAAAGACGCAAAGTGTGCAAAGACGCAAAGAAGATCTTCGCGCCTTTGCGTGACCTTGGCGTCTTGGCGTGAAAAATCTGCTGGATTATAGAGATGCCTCAAACCGATAACGACATTCTGGCGCAACTGATCGAGCGAGTCGAAAGCAAGTACTTCGGCAAGTACCGTGGTGTCGTCACCGATAACCAGGACCCCGACAACCTGGGCCGCATTAAGGCGAAGGTGCCGCGCCTGCTCGGCGATGAAGTGACGGGATGGGCGCTGCCGGCTTTTATCTATGGCGGCAAGAGCGAGCAGGGCTTGTACGCAGTGCCTGACGTTGATGCGGGAGTGTGGATCGAGTTCGAAGGCGGCGATCTGAGTTATCCGATCTGGTCCGGCACCTGGTACACGAGTGGCGCCGTTCCCGAATCAGCGAAACCGGAGCAGAAAGTTCTCAAGACTAAAGCCGGTCACAAGATCATTTTCGACGACGATGCCGGAACAGTTGAAATCACCGACAGCAATGGCAACTCGATGAAGATGGATTCGAGTGTGATCAAGATCAGTGCGGGCAGCGCGACGAAGATCGTGATCGAGGCGCCAAACATCGAGTTAGTTGAGAACGCAACGCATCCGCTCGTCTTCGGCGACAACTTGCTGCAGTACCTGAATCAACTCGTGCAGATCTTTCAGTCGCACATGCATCCGGGTGAGATGGCGCTGGGAGTTTTTCCGGTGACACCTGCGCCGCCGGTGCCGCCGTTTCCACCCGCGACGCCGTCGTTGTTGTCCGTGAAAGTGAAGACTGGCTGAAACAAGGAGTGAGTGATGGCACTGGTTGCGAACGATTTGGCAAATGCGATGGTGGACCAGCTCGACGAGGCGTGGAAGATCGTGAAAGGCGAGGACTTTCCCGGCGGCAGCAGAGACGATGCGCGCGTCATGTTTCTCGCTATTGCACGTGGGTTACTGATCTATATGGAACAGCACCAGAACGACACGGTTAGCACAGTCGCGTTAGGCGGAGGCAGTGCGGTAAACGTCACCTCGCTCAACCTGAATATCCAGACTCCTCCGACTCCGTGAGGTTTTCGAATGGCAGTAGAGCAACAACTACAAAGCGATCTGCGTGAACGGCGGTATCTCGACTACCCGTACAGCGTCAGCGGCACGGGCATACCGCAGACGACGACTGCTGACGATCACCTGCGCGATCTGATTTTGCAGGTGCTGTTCACGAATCCCGGTGAGCGCGTGAACCTGCCGGAGTTTGGTGTCGGTCTGCCGCGGCTTGTCTTCGTGCCCAACAGTGAGACGCTGCGATCGAGCGTGCAGTTTTTGATCTCGACGAATCTGCAGCGCTGGCTTGGTGACCTGATCGACGTGGAGCAGGTGAACGTCGACAGCGAACCGGGCTTCGAGTCGCAAGTGACAGTTGAAATTATTTACGTCGTGAAAGCGCAACAGGAACGACGGCGCGTCGCTGTACAAGTATGAGTAGTAATTTTCGACCAACGATTGAGTGTCCCGATCCGGTGTTGCCGCTGGGCGCGCAGGGATTGCTGCGGGTGGCGGTGGATGATGTGGCGGCGCAACTGGTGCTCACGTTTGCGGGTGTGATTACGTTGGCCCAGCAGGCGGACTTGCTCAATCCGCGTAGTTACAGTTTGAGCGGGGGGCAGCGATTGTTTCCGCGCGTGCTCGAGGCGCGCATGCACAATCCGCCGGGCACGCCGCCCGAACTATTCAACCGTCGCATCCTGCTGCAACTCAACCAGACCGGCGACTTTTCAATCTACACATTATTCGTCAGCGCCGCCGGCATCGATCCGTTTTTTGCCAGTCGTAAGCTGCGTTTCCGCCTCGCGTGTGACGATGCGTTCGACTGTCGTCCGCCTGCCGCACCTGTCACGCCAGAACGTGACTTACAGGTCGTGATCGACTATCTCGCAAAAGACTACTCGAGTTTTCGACAGGCGCTGCTCGACTTCATCCCAACGCGTCTGCCTGATTGGACCGAACGCAGCGAAGCCGACATCGGCATGATGTTGCTCGAGCTCTTTGCAGCGACTGCCGACACCCTCAGCTACATGCAGGATCGCGTTGCCAACGAAGCGTTTCTTGCCAGCGCCACACAGCGTCGCTCAGTTGCGGGACATCTCGACCTGATCGGCTACGAGATGGACCAGGGCGCAGCGGCGCACACGTGGCTTCAATTCAAAGTCAACTCGACGCAGACACTCGCGAGTCAGCCGGGACTGCGCGTCAGCAATCGCCCGCTACGCGACAACGAACCCGTCATCGTCTTCGAGACTCACGGCCGTTTGACAATGCGACCGGAACACAACGAGATGCCGGTCTTCAACTGGGGCAATCAGAAGTGTTGCCTGCCGCGCACGGCTCTCAGCGCCACGCTTCAAGGTGAGTTCAGCCGGCTTCAGTCCGGTGATTACATTCTGCTCGACGATCGGCAGGGCCATCGCGACGTCGTGCGGCTAATCGCAAAACCCGAAATCGTTGAGATAGGTGGCAGCCCACCGAATAGACTCACGAGGATTCGCTGGTCCATAGCTACGCCCCTTCATCACGAATTCTGTGCCGACAAGATCGTTGCGTCGGGCAATCTCATGCTTGCGACGCACGGTGAGACTGTCGACGAAACACTGCGCGATCTCTCACCCGAAGAACAGGCTGATCTCAGCACCGAACTTGCTTTGCGCCGTCACGATCAAATTCCGCGTGAACGTTTGCGATTGAGCAACGCTCCACTCGCATTTCTCGATAACAAAACTGTGACGCTGTTTGAGCCATTGAAGACGCCGCAGCAGAAGACGAAACCGGCCGGCGCCACCCTCGTTTCTGACTTTCTGTCTCGTGAATCAGGCAGCAAGAGCACGCTCGAACTTCGTGTCGAAGGCTTTCCGAATCCGTGGAGCGAACACCGCAGTCTCCTCGACAGCCGCGCAGACGAACAAGTCTATCGACTCGAAATCGACGATCAAGGCGAGACGACAGTCGTCTTCGGCGACGACGTGTTTGGTCTACGCCCGGATGAGACGACGACGATCAAAGCTCGGTATCGAGTTGGCGGAGGCACGATTGGAAACGTTGCGGCTGGATCATTGATCGAACCGAGACCACGCACGTCGGAAAATATTTCGTGGCTCGTCTCGGTCACAAATCCGCTGCCGGCGAGGGGCGGTCGTGATCTCGAGTCGCGCGATCACGCACGTCGCATCGCACCCGCAACGTTCCAGAAACCTCTCGTTGCGGTGACCGAAGCAGACTATCGCGACGCCGCACTCGAGTTTGAGCTCGACGGCAAGAAACCGATTCAAAACGCGAAGGCAAACTTCCGTTGGACCGGCAGTTGGCTGACCTTGACGTTGGCCGTCGATCCGCGCGGCACCGACGACTCGATCGAACAGTTGCGACAACCACTTCTCGACTATCTCGACACGCGACGTCTCGCAGGCTACGACCTCGAAGTGATCGCAGCGGTCTATGTTCCGGTCGAGCTTGCGATCGAGTTCTGCCTCAAACCCGGCTTCATTCCCGCTGATGTTCAGGAAGCGATCGAGCTAGCGTTGAGCGATTCAGTATTGCCCGACGGAACTAAGGGCCTGTTCCATCCCGACAACTTCAGTTTTGGTGATTACCTCTACGTCAGCCGGATCTTCGCTGCGGTGATGGCCGTCGCCGGTGTGGAGTCGGCGGGGATCACTCGTCTCGCGCGACTACATGCCGCGCGTCCAGATCGAGATACAAAGCGCAATCTTCAACAGGGCTTCCTCCTCGTTGGCGGCGATCAAATCATTCGTCTCGACAACGATCGAAACTTTCCTGAAAACGGCACGCTCTTCGTGCGCGCGAAAGGAGTCGGTGCGTAATGCCCTCAGAACCGCTCTGCAGACTGCCTCCGCCGCCGGCGCCCGGATGCTGCGATGCGCCGCCGCGTCCGCCTGCGGCGCCGATCAGGCCGTTCAATTCGCCCGGGCTCGCGTCGATTCAATATCGCATCGGCACGTTCAGCAGTTTTCGCCGTGCGATGCTCGATGATGTGACGCTCGTCAAGGTGCCGAAAGACACGCGAGTAACACCGCCGCTCGAAAGGCCCAATCCGTTCGCGCGCTGGCACGAGGGCATGGGCGGCGACTATCACACGACCCTGATCGAGTTGTGGGCTTATCTCGCCGACATCCTCACGTTCTACCAGGAACGAATTGCCAACGAGGCTTTTCTCTCGACTGCAACGCAACGTGATTCATTACGACGACTCGCGGAGCTGGTTGGATATCGACCGCAACCCGGTTCAGCGGCCACGGCGTTGCTCGCGTTCACAATCGAGAAACAGAAAACAGTCACGATACCCGCGGGATTCCGCGCAGGCAGCAAAGCGAAGCCCGGCAAGCAGGCGGCAGTGTTTGAGACTGAAAACGCAATCCTCGCGCTCGGATCGCATAGCGCGATTCCGCTGTCCATGGTGGCGCCGACAAATCAATTCGCAAAGTTGAGCGACTACGGTCTCGTGCTCGCGGCTGGTCCATCGCTGACGACTGCAGTTGCCGCGTCAAATATTTACGGTGGCGCGGGTGCGACTTACCTGGAAACATTTCTTTTCGACTCGGCTGTGAACGAAGCCGTTTCATCGTTTGCCGAAGCTGCACCTGAGCCTTTCATCTCTAGTGGTCCGACGCTTTCAAGTGCAGTCTCGCGATCGTTTGCTGTTTCGAGTGCGCTGTCTTTCTCGAGTGCGAGTTCTGTTTTGACTGCCGCTGTGTCGCCGTCGATTTTTACACTCGGCATCTTCAGTAGCCTGTATCTCAGCCGCAACACACGCCAGGTCGTCTTGCAGGGCACGAGCACGCGACTCGAAGTTGGCGATTACGTGCTGGTGGTTGAGAACGCCGGCGAGTCAGGTGAGAAGGCGACGGTGCGCCAGATCTCGACGGTCAAGACAGAGAAGAAGTCGTCAACCACGATCATCACCTGGCAGGAAGAGGATGGAGCGAGTTATGAGAATGTGACGCTGCTCGCGTTGCGTGTCACCGCTTCTCCGTTCGGCAGCAATGCGCCAAGCTGGCTGAGCTTGCCTGCCGCGCTGACGAATAGCGACAACAAAAATCCAAACGCTCCGTTCAAGAAGAGTTGGGACGACGAGGCCAACGACGAAGCGCACGTACCTTCAGACAACCAGATCTTTCTCGACAGCACTTACGACGAAGCGAAGGGCACGCCCGATAACCCCGGTTGGGTTGTGTTGCTGAGCGACAAAGCTGCGGGTCCTTTCGTTGCTCACATTCTCGATGCGCGGCCAGTTACAAAGATCGGCTTCACGATCCAGGCCAAGTCGACGCGTCTCAGTTTGAAGATCGGTGAGATAGTCCCGAAGAACCAGTTTCCGCTGCGCTCGACTGTCGTGAAGACCGGCAACGAACAGTTGACGTTGCAGAATAATTTGCCCCTTCCGGATCAGCTCAGCGGTTCGAAGTTGATTCTCGATGGAGTGTATCCGCAGCTCACGGCGGGTCAGACAGTGATCCTGCAGGGAACGCTTTACGATCCAGACGCCGACCGGCGGGGCGAAATCACGAATGCAGAAGCAGTGTTACTCGCGGCAGCGCCCGTCGTCGACACTGCTAACAACATCACGACCGTCACGCTCAAGCACGCGCTCGCCAAGAGCTACGTTCGCGCGGGCGCGGTGTTACTCGCGAACATCGTCGAGGCCACGCAGGGCGAAACTGTGAAGGACGAAATTTTGGGTAGTGGCAATGGCGCCGCGTTCCAGACGTTCAAGCTCAAGAAGAGCCCGTTGACTTACCTGCCTGCCGCAGATGCTGAAAGTGTGAGCGCAGTTGAGAGTGCGTTGCTGGTGACAGTCAACGGTGTGCGCTGGAACGAAAAGCCGACGTTGTTTGACAGTCCTGCTGACGGACAAGACTACACCGCCGTTCAGGACGACGATGAAAAGACATTCGTGACTTTCGGCGACGGCGTTTTCGGCGCGCGTCCACCAACTGGCAGAGACAACATTCACGCGCGCTATCGCAAGGGACTCGGTACTTCCGGCAACGTCGAGATCGGCGGCATTCAACAGTTAATCGACAGCTCGCCGGGTGTGCAGAAAGTCACGAATCCGCAGGCAGCGTTCGGCGGCGCCGATCGCGAAGGCGTCGACAAGGTCAGGACGAATGCGGCGGCGAGTCTCAGCACTTTTGGCCGCGCGGTGAGTGCGGCGGATTATGCGTCGCTCGCACTCAGTTATCCCGGCGTAGCGAAGGCAAGCGCCGCGTGGGTAAACCGCGATTGGAAGACGCTGAAAGCGCTGGACCACCCATACGTTCAACTTGTAATTGCGACGAGCGATCAGCAACCACTCACGGAACAACCAACATTTGCCGGCAAGTTACGCAGCTTCCTGGACCAGCGTCGCGATCCAAACGTGTCTCTGCGAATTACCGACTTCATGCCGATTCACATGCAACTGGTTGCGTCCGTCGAAATCGATGACGCATTTCCACAGCAGGCGACGATTGCAAAAGTACAGGCTGCCCTTAACCCGGTCGTCAATCCGGATGGCACGATTGGATTCTTTGCGTTTGAGCGCCTTAGCTTCGGAGAAAGCATTCACCTGAGTGCGGTGTACGCGCAGCTTCAGTCTGTTCCGGGAGTGAAAGACGCCCTTGTCACGACGTTCCGGCGTCTTGATGTTGATTCCGATCCGACGACAGTGCGCGACAGCATTTTCATCCGCCCGACTGAGCTGGGCGTGATCCTCAACGATCCGAGCCAACCCGACAACGGCTCGCTCACCATCACCGGCACCGGAGGTTTCATCGACACATGAGTCGCAACGACGCAAATGATTACGCGCAGCGGCTCTACGCCCGCGTACCTGCGTATTATCGCGTGCTCGATGAAGAGCAGGGCATGCCGCTGTATGCGTTGCTCGCGACCGTCGGTGAGCAGGTTGCGAACATCCGCGCGGATCTCGATGCGCTTTGGGACGACTTCTTCATCGAGACTTGTGAAGACTGGACCGTGCCGTATCTCGCCGCACTCACGGGTACGAATCTGCTCGCGAATCCGGTGGGCCAAAGTAACCGGCTCGACGTTCGCAACACCGTCATGTGGCGGCGAAGCAAAGGCACGCCCGCGATGTTGCGTGCACTCGCGCAGGCGATCAGTGGTTGGCCCACGGATCTCGCGGAATTTTTCCAGGTGCTCGGCTGGTCGCAGAACATGAATCACCTTCGACTGCACAGCACTCTCACGCCTGATTTGCGCGACACGTACGCGTTGAGTTTGCTCGGCACCGCTGCCGATACTTTTTCGCACGCTGCAGACTTCAAGACTGCTCGTGCGCTGAGTCAGGCGCGAGTAGTTCCCGGGTCGCTCGGCATCGGTCGTGCTGCGTGGGCCACACCGGGCCGTTATCAGATCAAAAATCTCGGTTTTTTTGAGCGGCGCTTGCAAACGTTTGCGATCAATGGCGCGACGCCCGCAGCAGTCGCACCGGGGCTTGCGACACCGGCTAATGCAGCGTGCTACACATTCGATCCACTCTTTCGCGACACGCCGTTGTTCGTGAAAGACAGCGGAGTGCCTCTCACTCGCGCTGCGTTTGCACACGCACCGTGGGAAACTTTCGGCACTGACGTGGCGGTCAGACAGTTTGGCGTTTTGCTCGCAAGCAATTCCGAGCCACTCCCCCCGTTATCAAATAGCCAAACGCCATTCAGCTTCGGAAACAGTGGAGCGGGTTTGCAGCTGCAGGCAACTACCGGTTTGCGTCTCATGCCTTCAGCGCCGCTGCAAACAGGCGATCCGCATTTCGTGATTACAGCCGGTTGGTTCGGCGGCGGCGGCACGATCACCACTCTCGGATCATTGAGCACGCTGCACGCAGCTCTCAACGACAACGATGTGTTTCATTCAGGCGTTGCGACGCCTGGTCGAGGTCGTCTCGTGATTCAGATCCAAACCGGTCGCGCGAGTTTAGGTTGGCCGGGAATGAGCACTTCACCCGCGGGACGTTTCCCGGGCGCCGTGATCGCAGTTCGAGCAGCGCGAACAGGCGCTGTGCATCAGGTCGACGGAATTTATGTTTACCTGCCGTCGACATACTTAACGCCCGGCAACGTTTTGACACTGCACGTCAGCGACGACGGCAGCACGTATCGAAAGAACGACTTCAGTTTGACGTCGCTCGCGCGCGACTCAGAAGGCCAGGTGTTTCCGGCGCGCGCTCTTACGAGCTCGACGAGACCAGCGACTGACTTCACGAAGCTGAATCGCAAGCGCGGCGCACTTCGTTTACCGGATCCAACGCGTTTCGGTAATGCGCGGATCTTTTTCCAGGTCGAGATCTTCAAAGGTGCCTTCACACCACTCGCGGGTATTGGCACTGCTGCTCAGACGACCGTGCCGACGGGCTTTCCGGGCCCGAGTCCGTGGCCCGTGTTTACATCGCGTGCGAGTATCGCTGCGACCAACAACACGGTTCCGGATGACGGTTTGTTGGCCGTACTCGTGCGGCCCTTTACAGCGGGTGATTTCATTCCCGCAAGCGAGTTGGTTGTAATCAACCGCGCCGGCGAGAGCTTGCTGGTCTATCTTCCCGAAATCACGGGAGCGCCAGCGGAGGGTGTGCGGTTCTTCGTCGCCGATGACGGCAGCACATTCTTTGCGCCACCGGACACTACAGCGCTGACCATCGGACCGGGTGAGCCGTCGCTTGCGGGACTCGACGTGTCTCGCGAGAGCGCGGGGCAGGTGTTGCCAATCGCCGGACGATGGCCGTTACAACATCGCCGTCCGACGGCGATCAATTTGTGCCGTTGCGAACGTCGCAGTCTTCTGAAATCAGACGAACTCGGCATCGATCCCGAACTCGGTCGCTTTGCACTTGCCGGCAATGACCCGATTCTGACCGCGGCTCTGCCCGGCGATGCGCCGTTCAGTTCGCACGCATTGAGCGTCGATTATGTTGAGGCGTTCAGCGGGCGTGTCGGCGCGCGCACTTTTGATCGCGGCCTCGACACTGCAGCTCCGCCGACGATTCTGGTTTCACAATCGGGCGACGCGGCGAGTCTCGCCGCCCCGAACATCCCGAATAATCGATTGCACACGAGTCTCGCTGCAGCACTCGCAGTCGCGGTCGATAACGACGTGATCGAGATCGCCGACAGCGCAACTTATTTGGCGCCCGCGCAGATCCTTTTCCAAAACCCTGCTGTGAAGAAACTGACGATTCGTGCGGCCGCTGGGCAACGCCCGTGCTTGTCGTTCTACACCGCGGCGGGTGCACCGGCAACGAGCAGCTTGCGTATTCGCTCGCCACTCGAATCGCTCGAGATCAATGGACTCTTGATTAGTGGTGGTCCAGTCGAGATCGAAAGCAACGTCAAACAGTTCAACCTGCTTGGTTGCACGCTCGATCCGCGCTCTGCGACGTCAGGTTGGTCACTGCGCGCCAGCGACTCCGATCTGAATCATCAAGCGGTCTATTTAGTCTGTCGCTCGATTACCGGAGGTTTGCGAATCGGCGCTGGGTTAGATCGATTGATCGTTGCGGATTCGATTATCGATCAACAGGGCTCAGTCGCGATCGGTGAGTTGCCGTTCGTTGTCAGTCCGCCGGCAATTGGATCAGTTCTCAGTCCACCCACGAGTATTTCGACAACACCAACGACCAGCAACGTGCTGCAACTCGAACGCGTGACTGTACTCGGTCGCATCGAATGTGACGTGCTGCAGGCAAGTGAATGCCTGCTGAACGATCTTGCTGTCGTCGACGATCAGCAAGCAGGCTGCATTCGTTTTAGTCGCTGGGAACGCGGCTCGATTTTGCCGCGACGTTTTCAATGTGTGCCAACCGAAGCTCAGGCGCGCGATTGTCCCCCTAATCGTCGTTGCCTGCCGGCTCAATTCAACTCGTTGCGTTTTGGGCGTCCCGACTACGCTCAACTCGGAGCGATGCGCCAGCCGGAAATTTTGTCTACGAGCGAATCGGGCGCGGAAGTCGGCGCCTT
>Ga0207674_10010301_pt1 | contig 10605 bp, 8 predicted proteins | sample KBSCornC72_FD_184303 | JGI IMG/M metagenome (GOLD analysis project Ga0207674, IMG submission 184303) | Corn rhizosphere microbial communities from Kellogg Biological Station, Michigan, USA - KBS Corn C7-2 (SPAdes) (version 2) | ecosystem: Host-associated > Plants > Roots > Rhizosphere > Soil ...
TAAAGCGAGCCCTACATGTCCAGCACGGGCGCGGGGCGCCCGTGATACGGGGTTACTGCAAATTCACCGGCATGATGACGTAGAGGAAGTTCGCGCCGCCCTTGAGCAGGCCCGGGCGATTGGCCGCGGTCAGCTCGAGGGAGATGTCGTCGCTGTCCACGACGCGCAGGGCTTCGATCAGGAAGGTCGGGTTGAAGCCGATCTCGACGTCGGTGCCCTCGTACTTGCACGGGAAGTTGACCGTGGCTTCGCCGCTTTCGGGGGAGCGGCTGGACAGCACCAGGCCCTTCTTCGAGAAGTTCAGGCGCACGCCTTTGCTCTCCTCGGTCGTCAGCAGTGACGCCAGCTTGATCTTGGCGAGGAAGTCGGCGGTGGAGGCGGTCATCTTCTTGTCGCAGTCTTTCGGGATGACGTCTTCGAACGGGGGGAACTGCCCTTCGACCAGGCTGCTGGTCAGCGTCGCGCTGGACGTGTGGACGAGGATCTGGTTTTCCTTGATCTGGAAGCCGACCGATTCGGACGGATCGTCCACCAGCTTTTCGATCAGCGTCAGCGCCTTGGCGGGGATGATGGCCTTGACCCCGTCCTTGCCGGAATTGTCGCTGACGAGGTCACCCTTGGCCATGGCGAGGCGGCGGCCGTCGGTGGCGACCAGGCTGATCTTTTTGCCCTTCACGTTTACCAGGACGCCGTTGAAGGCGTAACGCGAGCTTTCCTTGGCGGCGGCGAAGAGCGTTTGGCCGATGAGCTGCTTCAAAGAGCCGCCGGCCACTTCGAACTGCGGCTCACCTTCGAAATCCGGCACCGGGGGGAACTCGGAAACGTTCTGCGTAAAGATTTTAAAATTTGAATCCTGGCCCTTGATGATCGCGTTGTCGCCGGTGGTTTCGATCGACAGCGTGTCGTCGACGCTCTCGCGGACGATGTCGCGCATCTTATCCGCGGGGACCAATGTTTCGCCCGGTTCATCAATTTGAACCTGATGGTCGATATACCGGATGGCGACTTCGAGATCTGTTGCCATGACCGTCAGCGATTTCTCCGGCGCCGAGAGTTTGACGCACTGGAGCGACGGCTTGGGTGTCCGCGAGGCGACCACCGTGCTGGCCACGGAAAGGGCCTCGAGCAAGGCCCCTCGGTTACAGATCACTTTCATGTCGTTTTGCCTTTCCTTCGCAAGCCATTTCTGGGCTACCCAAAAGGGGGTCGCCTACTGTACCGGCATTACTTCATTATCAAAAGACTCTAGATCGTAGTAGTGATGGTGGTGCCTGGCGCATTGTGGATAAGTCTGGGATGAGAATCCTATCACTAATTCCTTACTCGGGTTACGATTGATATTATTGGACATTCCGTGTGGACAACATGTTGGTGGAATTGGTGCGGATTTTCCTGAGCGCCGGGGGCTTGCGGCAGGGGCCGGCCGATCGGGTCGTGCGGCTGTCGTCTGGGGCGGGTAAACTTATCGGACTTGCGCCAGGTCGGACCAGCTTATCCACGCGGGGTCCAAACCGGGTGTTTAATTGCCGATGAAATGGCTTAAACCGCTGATCTATTTGTGGGCGTTGCCGACGACATTGGTCGGGTTGCTGGCCGCCGTCCTGACCGTGCTGACGCGCGGCCGTGCGCGGTGGCACAGCGGGGTGCTCGAGGTGTACGGAGGGTTCAGTAACGTCCTCCTGTCGAGGCTGGTGCCACTGCCCGGTGGGGCGAGCGCGATGACGTTGGGGCACGTCGTAATCGCGCGGGACGCGGCGGCGCACACGCGGACGCGGGCCCACGAACGAATTCACGTTCGGCAGTGCGAACGGTGGGGCGTTTTCTTCATCCCGGCGTACCTGGGGATGGCGGCGTTGCTGAAGTTGCGCGGGCGGGATGCGTATCACGATAATCCGTTCGAGCGCGAGGCGTTTGAGAATAGCTGATCTCGTCAGCCGACGCGACGCCGGCGGAACATTCCCCACAAGTAGGCAGCGGCGAACTGGGCGACGAGGGCGAGCACCATCGGGGGGCCGCTGTCGAGGAAGGCGTAGGTCGCCTGGAGTGCCAGTCCACACAAGATTCCGATCAAACTGACGACGACGGACGTCGCCAGGACGACGCCGATTCGTTGTGACACGACCAGGGCAGTGGCCCCGGGAAGCACGAGCAATGCGGTGACGAGGAGGTAACCCGCCAGCCGCATGCCGACGACGATCATCAGCGCGAGCATGATCATCAACAGGTAATGCACGAGTCGCGCCCGCACGCCGCTGACCTCGGCGAGGTCCGGGTCCATGCAGTAGAAGAGGATTTCCTTGCCGAGGAGGATCAGGGTGAGGACGACGGCGGCGGAGACGCAGACGCTCGCCCACATCGCCTGGCGCGAGAAATTCTGCACCTTGCCGAGAAGGTAAAACTCCCACCCGCTCGCCGGCGGCGCGCCGGCGCGGCGGGCGTGCTGGTAGATCGCCAGCGTGACGAAGCCCCAGGCGAGCGATCCGACCAGGACGATGCCGATGGCGGCGTCGGCATTGAGGCGGTCGCGGCGGCTGACCCAGCCGATCGTGAGGGCCATGGCCATGCAGAAGGCGATGGCGACGAAGTAAGCGGCGCGTTCGTCGGCGAGGACGGGTAGGGCGAGGCTGAGCAGCCAAGCGGTGCCGACGCCGCCGAAGCCGGCGTGGCTGATGCCTTCGCCGATAAACGCCCAGCGTCGCAGGACGACGAGCACGCTGAGCATGGCGCAGGAGACGCCCATGGCGCACGCCGCGACGAGGGCGTTGCGGTAGACCGGACTGGTGAACAGTTCTCTCAGCGGAGCTCCTTCGCGCGAATCGTGCGGCGGAGTCTACGCGGCGGGGGAGGTTCCCGGTAGTCGGCGGTGACTGGTCGGGCCACGAAACGCGGCCCCCAAGCGGGCCGGCTAAACTTTGGGAATGGAGGGGATCGGGTCTTCCGCGTCGCCGTGCTCGTGGCCACAAGCGCACGCCGGTTCCACGCCCGGCGTCACGCCCATGGCCTCCAAGTCGCAGGCGAACATCTCGACCGCCAGGCGCTCGGGCATGCGATGGGGCACGTCGTGGTAGTGGAGGGTGAGGTTCAGGCAGGCGATGCGGTCGGAGATGCTGGAGACGGCGCGGAGATCGTGGCTGCAGAAGACGATCGTCAGGCCCAGTTCTTCTTTCAGTTTCAGCACCTGTTCGATGAACTTCTGCTGACCGCTGCGGTCGATGCCGGTGGTGGGTTCGTCGAGGAGCAGGATCTTGGGGCGCGGCGCCAGGGCGCGGGCGATGAAGGCGCGTTGCGCCTGTCCGCCGGAGAGTTGTCCGACGGGATGGTCGGCGACGTCGGCGAGGCCGATGCGGCCGATCAGGTCGTCGGCGAAGGCGAGGTCGTCGCGGGCGTAGCCGCGCAGCATGCCGGTCTTTCCGGACAGGCCCAGGTGGACGGCGTGACGGACGCTCAAGGGGAAATTGTGGGGGAAATGCGCTTTCTGGGGGAGGTAGCCAATGACGTTACCGGCGCGGACGGCGGCGGCGGGCTTCATGCCGCCGACCGTGACCGAGCCGCGCGTCGGGCGGTGCAGGCCGAGCATCAGGCGCATCAGCGTGGTCTTGCCGCCGCCGTTGGGGCCGATCAGGCCCAACGTGCTGCCCGCCTCGATTTGCAGGTTCACGTGCTTGAGCACGAGTTGCGAACCGTAGGCGAAATCGAGATGGGAGATGTCGACGATCGAGGACACGGATCTAATCCTATCACTCTTGAGGCGCGCGGACTACCGCAAGGTTGCTGAAGCAACCCAGCCAACTGCGTCGAAAACGCAAACGGATCCCGCCTAGGGGGCTACTCCAGGCCCTTCTTCAACTGCTCCAGGTCGTACCGCATGACCTTCGCCCACGTGCTCCGGCCGTCCGGCGCGCTGGTTCCCAGCGCGTCGAGCGTGAGCGGTGTCAGGCCGGTTCGCTCGGCGATCTGCTGCCGCACGGCCGCCGGCGTCGACTCGTCCACGAAGATCGTCTTGACGTTCTGGGCCCTGGCGGCGCGCGACAGCGTCCGAAAGTCCTCCGCCGTCAGCTTTGTTTCGATGACGTCCACCGGCGTGACCAGCTTGAGGCGGTATCGCGCACACATCGCCGCCCACGACGGGCGCACCGCCAGCACCGTCTTGCCGGCGAACCGCGCCAGGTCGTCGCGAAACGCCCGATCGACCTGATCGATCTCCGCCGTCACCCGCGCCGCGCCCTCGCGGAAGTCGCGCTCGTGACCGGTGTCGACCACCGTCAGTCGCAGTCGCGCCGCGTCGGCCATCTCCCGAACCACCGGCGGGTCGAGCCACAAATACGCCTTCAGGTCCGCCCCCGCCGCCGCCGCGGGCATGCGCCCCGGTTCTACCAACCGCGCCGCCCGCGCCTCGGCCCCCAGCTCGGACCCGGTCCAGTCGTCCCACGGCCCGCTGGTCATCACCAGCGCCACCTTGTTGGCGCGCTGCTTGAGGGCGGCGTTGATTTCCAGATCTTCGGGGCGCTGGCCCCCCTCGCAAAGCCATTGCACGTTGACGTGGTCGCCCCCGATCTGCTGCACGATCTCCGCCAGCGGGTAGACGGTCGCCAGGACCTCGATCTGCCGCGATGCCGTCGGCGCGGGAGTCGGCGTTCCCGAGCGTGAATCGCATCCCGCGATGGCGGCCACTGCGCAAATCAGCAACACCGATAGCAACCGCATTCCGACATCTCCCGCGCGGGTGAGTCCGCGGCCAATTTTTTTCCGTCTACCCTCCCGCCACCGGCATGCTATATACTGTGGCAAGCAAAAGCCATGCCCATAACCAAGCATGGCATTTAAGCGGTTGTGAATTATGCAGTTATCGCAGACAGCCTCGATGCGGATGGAGCAGACCCAGCGTCTCACGCCGCGCATGATCCAATCGATGGAGATCCTCCAACTGCCGCTGATGGCGTTGGAGGAACGGATCGAACAGGAACTGGTCTCGAATCCCGTCCTGGAGGTGCGGGAGGGGGAAACCGACGTCAACGCCGTTACCGAGACCCCCGCCGAAGGGCCCGAGGTGCGTGAGCCCCGCAACGAGGGTGAGGAGGCCCTGGTCGTCCAGGAGCAGGGGAATGACAGCCAGGAAGATTTCGAGCGTTTGGAGCGCATTAGTGAGTATCTGGAGAATGAAGAGTTCGCGACCAATTCGTCGTTTACTCACCGAGTTTCCAGTTATGACGGCGAACGTGACAAGAAGCTCGACGCGCTGAACAATTCACCGGATCGTCACGGGAATCTGACGGACCATTTGCTGGGGCAGTGGGCGTTCGTCGAGTGCTCGCCGGGGGTTTGTGCGGCCGGGCGGGCGATCATCAATTACATCGACGACCAAGGATACCTGCGGACGGATTTGGAGACGATCCGGGCCGAGTCGAAGGCGCCGCTGACGATCGAAGACCTTCGGGCCGCCCTTAAGCTGATCCAGGGTCTCGAGCCGGCGGGGGTGGGGGCGCGCGACATAGGCGAATGCCTCCTGCTCCAGATCAACGCCCTGGAAGACGATCCCGAGAACGAGGATCACGACTTCGCCTTAGAGCGAAAGCTGGTGACGGACCATCTGAAGGACCTGGAGATGAACCGCTATCCGCAGATCAGCAAGCGGGTCGGGCGGTCGATCGACGAGCTGAAGGCCGCCGTCCGCCGGTTGGCGCGACTGCACCCGCACCCGGGCAAGCAGATCGGCCATGACGACGCGCCGCCGATCACGCCCGACGCGTTCATCTTCCTGGACGAGGAGACCAACCGTCTGGAGATCAAGATGTCGAACGATCCGTCGGAGAACCTCTACATCGGCGGCAAGTGGCGCAAGATGCTGAAGGAAAAGGCGCTGGACAAGAAGACCAAGGAGTTCCTGACGAATAATGTCCGCAACGCCCGCTGGCTGCTCGAGAGCATCGAACAGCGAAAGAGCACGATCGCGCGGGTGATCCGGGTGGTGGTGGACGCGCAGCGGGATTTTTTCGAGAAGGGGCCGGAGTTTTTGAAGCCGCTGCCGATGATCCAGGTCGCCGACCAGCTCGGCATCCACGTGGCCACGGTGTCGCGCGCGGTGAGCGAAAAGTGGATCCAGACCCCGCGCGGCGTCTACCCGCTGAGGCGGTTCTTTTCCGGCGGCACGACCAACGCCGAAGGGGAAGACATGAGCTGGGACGCGGTGAAGGAAAAGCTGAAGATCATCATCGACGAGGAAGATAAAAAGAATCCGCTTAACGACGACGAGATCGTGCTGAAGCTGAAGGATCAGGGGATCGACCTGGCGCGGCGGACGGTCGCGAAATACCGCAAGATCCTCAACATTCCCACGGCGCGGCAGCGGCGGGATTTTTAACCGGAACGATTCGGGGCCGAGGAGATCGTTCAATCGTCATCCCCTTGGGGCGTTGTGGTGGGGGTGGCGGGTTTGGGGCTGATCCACTTTTCGTAGGCGCGCGGTCCGCCGAAGGCGCCCCAGTCGTTTTGTTCGTCGGCGCCGAGGGTCATGGCTTGCAGGAAGCCGTTCATCTCGCCGACGAGGGCGGTGTGGAGGATCTTGTTATCGGGGTTACGGTGGACGAAGAATTGGAGTTGGCCGTCGAGGGCGGCGTAGTGGGTGAACGGACTGGCGTCGGTTTCGGTGACGTCGAAGTGTTTTTTGAAGTAAGCGAGCATCCGGGCGGTGGCGCGGAAGGTGCCGCCGGTGGGGCCGACGACTTTCTTCCCTTCGAAGGTGATCTCGCGGTCGTCGTAGGCGATGACGACGAGGTGGCGGTGGCGGTCGCCCTTGAGCCAGGCGAGGAGCTTTTCGCCGTGTTTGGCTTGGTCGTCGTAGGCGTAATTGGCGTCGAGGAAGGCGATGCGCGAAACGTTGGCGGGGACGGCGTCGAAGGCGTTGAGGTAGCCGAAGATGAAGGAGCCGCCACCGCTGTGGCCGGTGAGGACGATCTTGGGCGGGCGCGTGGTGACGATGCCCCTGGCGGCTTCTTGCACGACGGCGGGGATGATCTTGGAGGCGTTGGGTGTGGCCTGTCGGAACGCCGGCCAGGAGAGCTTGGGCGCCTGCGTGACGGCCAATACGATGTTCTCACGCTTATCGACTTCGCGCAGGCGACGCGCCTGGGCGGCGAGGTGCTGGATGTCGTAATGCCAATCCAGGCCGTCGGCTTTGGCGGCGCCGAGCGTCTGTTCGATGGTATTGCCGTTGGGCGTGGCGTAGACGATCAGGAGCGTCGGCTTTGCGGTGTCCGGCGTCGCGGGCGCGTTAACGTAGAGGCGAACCCCTTCGTCCAGCGTGGCCCAGCGGGTCCTTTCGTTGAAGTCGGCGGACGGGACGAACGGTTGTGCCCCGGCGGGAAGGGCGAATAGCAAGGCAATGAGTAGCGTGACGGTGCGCATAATCGATCTCAGTTCGGATACGCGGAATCTCATTGGCGGCGGCGGGGGTTATTTCTAACATAGTCGCCCATGCGGATACGAGGAATCTTTATCGCGATGATGACGATGGCATTGAACCCTTTGCTGGCCGGGGCGCAGGGGCTGGCGCCGGTGCGGCCGCCGGCGGTGCCGCTGGTGACGCACGACCCGTACTTTTCGGTCTGGTCGTTCAGCGACAAGTTGAACGAGGACTGGCCGCACCACTGGACCGGCGCGATCAACGCGATGACGGCCATCATCCGCGTGGACGGCAAGCCGTACCTCTTGATGGGGAACCCGCGCGAGCCGAAGGTCGATCCGCTGGAGCAGCGGAGCGTGACCGTGTGGCCGACGCGGACGATCTACACGTTCGCCGGGGCGGGCGTGGACGTGACGATGACGTTCCTGACGCCGGCGCTGCCGAGCGACCTGGAGATCCTCTCCCGGCCGGTGACGTACCTGACGTTTTCGGTGAAGGCCAATGACGGCGGCGCGCACGGCGTGCAGGTTTACTTCGACGCGACCGGCGAATGGGTGGTCGATAAGCCGGACCAGGAAGTGCAGTGGGATCGGCCAACCGTCGATGGTTTGACCGTGCTGCGGATCGGCTCGAAGGATCAGAAGGTGTTGCAGCGCAAGGGGGACAATTTGCGGATCGAGTGGGGGCATTTGTTGATCGCGACGCCGGGCAAGGCGCCGGCGGCGATCGGCGCGGACGAGGCGGTGCGCGGGAACTTCGCCCGCGACGGCAGCCTGCCGGCCAAGGACGACGACCGCATGCCGCGGGCGGTGCGCGACGGTTGGGCGGTGCTGGGCGTGGTGAACGATTTCGGCATGGTGAAGCAGGACGCGGTGGCCCGGCGGGTGATGATCGCGTACGACGACGATTTCAGCATCGAGTACATGACCGATCACCTGCGGGCGTGGTGGAAGCGCAACGGCATGACGTCGGAGCAACTGCTGACGGCGGCGGACAGGGATTACGACAAGCTGGCTGCCGAGTGCGAAAAGTTCGACGAGCAACTGACGAAGGACCTGGTGGCGGCGGGCGGGGAGAAGTACGCGCGGCTTTGCGCGCTGGCGTACCGGCAGTGCCTGGCGGCGCACAAGCTGGTGGCGAGCAAGGACGGCAAGACGCCGCTGCTGTTTTCGAAGGAGAACTTCTCGAACGGTTGCATCGACACGGTGGACGTGACGTACCCGTCGTCGCCGTTTTTTTTGCTGTTCAACCCGACGATGTTGAAGGGGCAGTTGACGCCGATCCTGGATTACGCGAGCGGGGGACGGTGGAAGTTCCCGTTCGCGCCGCACGACCTGGGGACGTACCCCAAGGCCAACGGCCAGGTGTACGGCGGCGGTGAAAAGAACGAGCGGAACCAGATGCCGGTCGAAGAGTCGGGCAACATGCTGATCATGCTCGGCGCGCTGGCGCACGTGGAGGTCAACGCCGATTACGCCAAGCCGTATTGGCCGACTTTGCAGAAGTGGGCGGCGTACCTGAAGGAGAAGGGCCTGGACCCGGAGAACCAGCTCTGCACGGACGATTTCGCCGGGCACCTGGCGCATAACACCAATTTGTCGCTGAAGGCGATCGTCGCCTTGGCGGCGTACGCGGACCTGGCGGATCGCCTGGGGCAGAAGGACGAGGCGGCGACGTACCGCAAGGAAGCCGGCGAGATGGCGACCAAGTGGCAGTCGATGGCCGCCGACGGCGACCATTACAAGCTGACGTTCGATAAGGCCGGCACGTGGAGTCAGAAGTACAACCTCGTCTGGGACAAGCTGCTGGGGTACGACCTGTTCCCCAAGGACGTGGCCGCCAAGGAGATCGCGTTCTACCAGACGAAGCTGAACCAGTACGGCCTGCCACTCGACAATCGCAAGACCTACACGAAGCTGGACTGGATCGTTTGGACCGCGACGATGGCCGATCGGCAGAAAGATTTCGACGCGATCCTGGCGCCGACCTACGATTGGCTAAGCGCCACGCCCAGCCGGGTGCCGTTGACGGACTGGTACGACACGGTGAGCGGGAAGAAGAGCGGCTTCCAGGCGCGGAGCGTGGTGGGCGGTGTGTTCATCAAGGTGCTGGCGGACGACGCGATGTGGAAGAAGTACGCGGTGATGGGCGGGAAGTGAGCGCGGCGGAATAAGATGAAGGGGGTGGGGCAGACATTCTTGTCTGCCCTTTGTCTTTTGTCTTTCTGGCTTGTCTGTCGGAGTTGCAATGACTCGTAAAACCGCCTTTGCGTTGCTGTCGTTATTGGGATTGTGTAGCGGCGCCCAGGAAGTCCGCTCCGTCTCCGCCCCGCCCGTCGATCGCTCGACCCCTCTCTACCCTACCAATCGCGAGCCCCTGGCGCCCAGCCCCTTCGTCAAGCTCCCGATCGGCTCGATCACGCCCAAGGGCTGGCTCCGCGGGCAACTCGATCTCGAGCGCAACGGCATGACCGGCCATCTCGAAGAGATCTCCCCCTGGTGCAACTTCGACACCAGCGCGTGGAAGGACCCGAAGCACGGGAAGAATGGCTGGGAGGAGATGCCGTACTGGCTGAAGGGGTACGCGGATCTGGGCTACGTGACGGGCGATGCGACGGTGATCGCGCACGCCCGCAAGTGGATCGACGCGATCCTCGCGAGCCAGGACGCCGACGGCTGGTTCGGGCCGTACGTGCTCAAGACGTCGCTGAAGGGCAAGCCCGACCTGTGGCCGCACATGCTCTGCCTGAACGTGCTGCAGTCGTTCTACGAGTATTCGCGGGACGAGCGCGTGCTGCCGTTCATGGCGAAGTATTTCGCCTGGCAGGCCAAGGTGCCCGACGCCGACTTCTTCACGGGGTACTGGGACCGCATGCGGGTGGGGGACAACATCGAATCGATCTACTGGCTTTACAATCGAACGGGGGACAAGTCGCTCTTGGCGCTGGCGGAGCGGATTCACCGGCACGGCGCGCGGTGGGACCGGGGCGTCGCCAACTGGCACGGCGTGAACTTCACGCAGGGCTTTCGCGAGCCGGCGATCTTCTGGATGCAGTCGCACAACGACGCCGACCGCAAGGCGACGTACGACGATTACGACACGGCCATCGGCACGTACGGCCAATTCTCGGGCGGCGGATTCGCGTCGGACGAGAACGCGCGCAAAGGTTACACCGATCCGCGGCAGGGCTTCGAGACCTGCTCGAT
>Ga0207674_10010302_pt1 | contig 10602 bp, 12 predicted proteins | sample KBSCornC72_FD_184303 | JGI IMG/M metagenome (GOLD analysis project Ga0207674, IMG submission 184303) | Corn rhizosphere microbial communities from Kellogg Biological Station, Michigan, USA - KBS Corn C7-2 (SPAdes) (version 2) | ecosystem: Host-associated > Plants > Roots > Rhizosphere > Soil ...
TCGACGGGCCGCAAGTATCACGGGCGGGTGCAGCAGATGATCACGGGCTCGACCGGCCTCGACGACTGGGAGTGGCTCGTGACGTTGTGGGCGAAGGACAGTTTGGACATTAAGAAGCTGGTGTACGAGATGCGGTTCGATGAGGTCAGTGCCGAGTATTCCAACTTCGGGATTTTCATGGTCGGTGTGCGCACCGCGGTGAAAGACCTGGGGACGTTGTTGGAGGGCACTCTTCCACAATTTGACGCGACTCCATTGACTAGATAGTCTTAGCTCGACCCTTATGGCAGTGAAAGCAATTCAACTCGGGCAGGTGTGGCGTCACGACGAAAGCGGTCAGACCTATCTCGTGACCAAGTTGTACAACGAAGTGTTTACGCAATATGCCATCCTGCGGCGCGCCGACAGCACCGCTGCTACCACCGACAGCACCCGCGTCAAAGTGACTAAGTCTTCGGATGGGGCTTCATTGCCGGGTTATACGTTTACCCAAGAGTCTGAAAGTTTCTAACCCCTCGTGATCAGCAAACTCCTGCATTCTCTCGCCGCCTTTGTAATTTGGGGTATCTCGACAACCGGCTATCTCGGAATCATGCTGATGATGGCCATCGAGTCCGCGTGTATCCCGTTACCATCTGAAGTGATCATGCCGTTCTCCGGTGCACTGGTCGTCCCAGAAGTCGCTGCTGCGTACGGGCGAAATCCCTTCTCGCTTTTCTGGGTGGCAACAGCGGGCGCGATCGGATGCAATCTCGGTTCGGTGCTTGCTTACGAGGTGGGAGCTTACGGTGGCCGGCGACTGATCGAGAAGTACGGGAAATACATTCTCCTGAATAAGCACGATCTCGAACTCGCCGATAAGTTCTTCCAGAAATGGGGTGCGGCAACGGTCTTCGTCGGACGACTGCTACCCGTGGTGAGAACATTTATTGCCTTGCCGGCTGGCATCGCCAAGATGCCGCGAGTGCGATTCCATGTGTATACGTTCCTGGGCTCATGGCCGTGGTGCTTCGCGCTCGCTTACGTGGGCATGAAGCTTGGCGAAAACTGGGACACACTGGGGAAATACTTCCATCGTTTCGACGTGGTGATTGGGGCATTCCTTCTGATCGGCTTCTCCTGGTTTGTATGGAGCCATTGGAAGAACCGCATGCGCGGCGAGAGCGCCGAGGCATAACCAGCTACAGAGATTTCACCTGGGTCATCGATAGGAAGCAAGCAATCAGCATAGCTCCCACCAGCACTGCCATGCTCACGAAGCTTGCGATCGCCGGATCCATCGTTTGCATCAGGAAAAAGCGCGCAGCCAAGGCGATTGCTGATGCAACGACGAGATTCATCCCGCCTCGTGAGTTTACTTCGTACCAGAATTGCGTATCGGATAGAGTTCGCTTGGTTCGAAAGCCATACCAACGGTTCGGCGGAACTTTGCGCAGAGCCAGTGGCATTGCCACCGCGACGTTGACGAGCGGCAGCACAAGCGTCAGCAGGTTCATGGTGCCGAGCGGGTCGCGCAAAGGTAATCCCCCCTGTGCCGGATGTTACTCGCATTCCAGCACAGTGAGTATTACGAAGCTAGAGGGGAACCAGATGCTTTATTTCGTGGAGCGGGACTATTCGGTTTCGATTTCGCCATTCACAAAGAATACGTGACCTTGTGAATTGCATCGATAAGCTGAGAGGGCAGGGAATTGCCGGCTGCTGCCGTTGTCTTGTACGGTAACTGCGTTCACTGTGCCGACCATCGCTTCAATATCGGAATTGCCACACACTGGACAGATCTTTGGATCCACCTTTGCCTCCGGTCACATCGGCCGGAGCCGCCACCGTCGAAGTTCACTCAGAAACCTTTTTCATAAAAGATTCAAGGTTCGAGTGACGAACGAAAAAGATGTGGCCGCTCTCGCAGCGATATGCACTGACTCCGCCAGCTTGATGTTCCAAGCCGTCAACTTTGGCCATGACGGTTACCTTCTGGGACACAGGGGAAACGCTGACAGACTCACAGACGGGACATATGCGGACTGACATCACGGGACCACCCTTTTCCAGGGATAAATAAAATCGCGGTGGCCCGCAGAGCAAGGGCCTAACTTCCATTCATTGATAACTACAAAGATAATAGCATTGATGCAAACGACTATCCAGAAGAACGTACTTTTTCCGAAAAGAGACTTGCGCACTTTTCGTCGGCTACGAAAAACACGTGTCCGTGCATGCACATGTATGCGTTCAAGCCGGAAAGTGGCTCACTGCCGGGAATTAGGCCCGTAATTTCGTGATTATCGAGGACACGTTTTATCCCGATCCCGACACAGAAAGGGCATGCCTGCGGTTCGGCCTGTGGCTTTGTCTGCATTGAGGAAAGTAGTTATCGTTCTTCTCTCCTTTCTTGTCAAGCAAATCGAAGTGCCTGGGGCGGCCGGAGCTTCACTTCACGTACTTGGGAGGCCTGCCTTTGTCCCACGGATGATATGAGAGTGAGAACAGCAGCCGTTCGGGGATCGACGGGTGATTGTAGGCCCAGAAGACCAGGAATGGATTCGGGTAAGGGTAATCCAGGCTCTTCTCCCCGAGCTTCTGGAAGGCCACCGCAGCAGTCTGGCTGCTTTCGGGTACCAGGCCGTGAACCACTTCAAGGCCGTAGATGTCCGCCTGGTGCTCGAGATGCCGGGTGAACGTGCTGCTGATTGGGGTTGAGAGGAATGCGAGTGCAGTCACGATCAACAGCAATAAAGGAAGCGACGCCCAGTCGGCCAGATCGCGAATCGCCAGCCGATCCTTCCATCGAGCCAAAGCCGCGTTTGAGATGCGATAAACCAGGTAAAAACCAACGAACTGCAACACCGCAAGGAAGAGGATGCCTTTCCAGATGTGGTTAAGAACGTAGTGCCCCATCTCGTGTCCGAAGACAAAGAGGATTTCGGGCGTCGTCATGTCGTGCTCGGTGTTGTCCCACACGACTACCCGTTTGCTTGCCCCGATACCGGTCACATAAGCGTTGTAGTCGGTGACCTTCTCGCTGGCCTTCATCTCGAACATTCGCTCGCGCGGAATGTCCAGTCCGCCACGCTTGGTCACAGTCTGAATTGCCTCGACCAGGGCTGGGTTCGTCTTGTCCAAGGGCTCAAACTTGTTGAAGATCGGGTCGAGGATGACCGGGGTTATGAATACTACGAACAGAACGATTGGAATGCTGGCGAACCAGAAGTAGAGCCACCAGCGGCGAGGGCTGCGCCGGATGATGAGATAGAGGATCCAGACCACGGGAGAGAAAATGATGAACTGTACCAGTTGCCCCTTGGTCCAATCCCAGAACCAGGAGCCCCATCCCTGAACGGCTATACCGTAGGCGAGGTACATATGGTGCTGGTAGATGTCGAAGGGAAGGTTTGCGGCGGCAATTACAAGCAGCAGGGGCGGCACGAAGATGAAGGCCTGTACGAATCGGAAGCGGCTGACCGACTCTGCCCAATTGCGAAACGTTTCTCCGACGCGCGTCCGCAAGAGAACGAAGAGTACAAGGAAGCCGTAGATGGTTTCGACGATCAGGAGCACGACCTGCGTCGTGTAGAGCGTCTTTGCTTTTGCCAGTTTGTCTGGAGGAAGGGAATAGTGAGTGACGGGCGGCTCTGCGGAAGCTTGGATTGAAGCGGCAGGGGAAGAACCCTGAGCTGGCGATTGTGCGGTGGCGGCAACGCCGAGTAGTAGTAAGGAGCCCAGCAAAAAGGCAGCAAAGCGCATGTTCACCTCGAGAGGACTCTAGTCAGTTTCACCGATCCCCAATTCACGGATTATCAACTTCTCGTATAACTTCCACGGCAGCAGGTGTTTCAGCCATTTCTGGATGTGAGCGTCGGGACCGATCACGTAGCGCAGATTGGGATTGGCGTCCTGAGTGATCTTCGCGATAAGAGTTGCGACTTCCGAGGCGTCGCGTTTCACGATCTTGTTCTGTGCGTAGTCCCTGAATCGGCGGACGCGCTCGCGGTTGGGCGAGTCTTCGCGGAGGGACGCTTCCGCGATGTGGACATTGGTGTCCCAGATGTCGGTTTTGAATGCGCCGGGTTCCACGATTGCCACTCGAATGCCGAGAGGCAAGCATTCCATCCGGAGTGCCTCGCTCCAGCCCTCCAGCGCCCATTTTGATGCCGAGTAGCTGCTGATGCCGGCCTGCGCGCAGACCCCTGAGATCGATGTGACCATGATTATCAGTCCGGAGCGTTGCCGACGCATGACGGGAATCGCGGCGCGGGTGACCTGGGTGTGGGCGAAGAAGTTGGTCTCCATCTGTTCGCGTAATTCGGGGAGCTCGACGTCTTCCGCGAATCCGCCGAGAGCGAAGCCTGCGTTGTTCACGAGAACGTCGATTTGGCCATAGGCTTGGGCAATGGAGTCGATCGCCGGTCGGATGGAAGGGAAGTCAGTGACGTCGAGTTTGCGGACTTCGATGTTGCGGTCGATGCCGCCCTGCTTCGCGAGCTCGTCGAGTTGAGTGCGCTTGGCGAGATTGCGCATTGTGGCGACGACCCGGTGGCCATTGCGCGCAAGCTCCAGCGCGCTGAACATACCGATGCCGCTCGAACAGCCGGTAACAATAGCAACAGGTTGTGCCACGGGTGTCTCCCTGAGTTCCGGGAGTATACAACGTTGGAACTCACCGCAGAGACACAGAGGCACGGAGATGCTATGACAAAATCGCAAAGGCCAAAGCGTCGGGTGTTTTGGTTGAGATTCTCCGTGTCTCTGTGCCTCTGTGGTGATTCGCTCTGCTCCCCTTCAACTCTGAATCTCGACATTCACTGCTGTCCCGTAACCACTCACGTAACAAGAGTTTGCAAAAGGTGCGGCCATGCGAAATACTGACTAGTTTTCATCCCTCATCAGGAAGTGACCGTTGCAATGGCTAATACGCAGAAGAACGTAAAGTCGGGGAATACCAAGAGCGAAATCGCTCCGGCAAAGGGCAAGTTAGGAGTGATGATTCCGGGTATGGGCGCCGTCGCAACGACGTTCGTCGCCGGTGTGGAGGCAGTGCGTAAGGGTATCGCAGCTCCGATTGGATCGCTTACCCAAATGGGGACCATCCGTCTTGGCAAGCGTACCGATGGCCGCTCACCCAAGATCAACGAGTTCGTACCACTCGCCGACCTGAACGACATGGTCTTCACCGGCTGGGACATCTTCGAGGACGACATGTATTCGGCGGCCCGTAAGGCCGGCGTGCTCGAGAAGGACCTGTTGGACCAGATCAAACCGTTCCTCAGCGGCATCAAGCCGATGAAGGCCGTGTTCGATAAGAACTATGTTCGGTTGCTCGATGGCCCGAACGTCAAAAAGGGCAAGAACAAGATGGAACTCGCGGAGCAGGTTCGCGAGGACATCAGAAACTTCCGCAAGTCGAGCGGAGCCGATCGGCTGGTTATGATGTGGTGCGGTTCTACGGAAAGCTTCACCAAGCCGAGCGAAGTCCATGCGACCGTGAAGGCCTTCGAAAAGGGACTTCTTGCCAGTGACGAGAACATTGCGCCATCGCAGATCTATGCGTACGCAGCGATGATGGAAAAGATTCCGTATGCGAACGGCGCCCCGAACCTCACGGTCGACATCCCTGCGATCCAGGAGCTCTCCCGCCGCAATATGGCGCCGATCTCCGGCAAGGACTTCAAAACGGGCCAGACCTTGATGAAGACTATCCTGGCTCCGGGCTTCAAGGCCCGCATGCTGGGACTGAGCGGCTGGTTCTCAACCAACATCCTCGGCAACCGTGATGGTGAGGTGCTGGAAGATCCGGGATCGTTCAAGACCAAGGAAGAGTCCAAGCTCAGCGTGCTGGAGCACATCCTTCAGCCAGAACTTTATCCTGAACTGTACGGGAACATCTGCCACAAGGTGCGGATCAACTACTATCCACCGCGAGGCGACAACAAAGAAGGTTGGGACAATATCGACATCTTTGGCTGGCTCGGCTATCCGATGCAGATCAAGGTCGATTTCCTCTGCCGCGACTCGATTCTTGCGGCTCCCATCGTCCTTGACCTCGTCCTCTTTATGGATCTTGCGCAACGCTCGGCAGAGCTGAAGGGTATTGGCATCCAGGAGTGGCTGAGCTTCTACTTCAAGTCGCCGATGAGCGCTCCCGGGCTGTATCCGGAACACGATCTGTTCATCCAGCTCATGAAGCTGAAGAACACTCTTCGCCATATGCAGGGCGAGGAACTGATTACTCACCTTGGACTTGAGTACTACGACTGAGGCATTCGGGTAGTCTGGATTCAGATAGAGGGCGTGACACTGGTCGCGCCCTCTGCTTTTTTGATCACTTTCTGGCTCCTTTCGACTCTTTCGTGCCATCCAATGTTCATCATGAAGCGTGCAATCCACATCCTCGTCTTCTTCTTAGCTTCGAATATTGCTTTGTTGGCAGGAACTCCGGGCTCGTTTCGCGGCACTCTCGTGGAAGGGCCTGCGTCGGAGCGCTCGGATGGTTGGGTATTCGTAAAAGGAAAGAACGGCATGCTTCGCAAGGTGGAAATTAAGCGGGCCGCCATTCACTACGAAGAAGATTTTCCGGAAGTTAAAAGGAAACGTTCGCCGAAATTAGAACTCAAGCCTGGCATCGAGGTCCGCGTGACGGCGAATCAGGACAGCGACGGAGAGTGGCATGCAACCGAGATCGAAATTGTTGATCCGGATCAGAGCCGTGAACTTCCTCCGGACCCCGATCCGAACCATCGAATCACTTCCCTCGTTCCCACCTCAACATTGGCATTAGTTCGCTAGATGCTAACCCGCTACGCCTGCGGAGGAGTTCTTCTTGTAATCGTCGAATCTCGCCAGGAACGTGTCGATTTCAGTCTTCTGAACGTAGTATCCGGGCGCAAAACGAATCTTCGACGGGGCGCCTCCACGGATGCGAATGCGGTGGTTCTTCCACATCGCGGTCTCGAGGTCGTAGATCTTGATCGGCGCAAGGTTAAGCGCTGCAATCGCACATCGCATGGTGGGATCCGGAGAAGTCCACGACACGGCACCACGCTTCAGTAACTCCGTGTGACCATAGTCCGCAAGGGAGCGGTAGCGTTTCTCCAGACGATCGAGCCCGATGTCCTGCGCAAACTTGATCGAGGCGATCATTCCTGCAACGATCGGAATGTTAGAGGATCCGTATTGCTGGAATCGTGCGGCGCGCATCTTGGGATCGTCCCAGCCTGCCGTAGTCGTGTTCGACCACATGCGGTCGATCATCTCGTCGCGCACGTAGAGAAACCCCGAGCCCTTTGGAGAGTTGAGCCACTTGTGCGGCGAGGCGCCGTACATGTCGCAACCGATCTCGCGGATATTCAGCGGCATCATCCCAGGCGCCTGCGCGCCATCGATCATGCTCACGATGCCCTTGGACCGGGCAAGCGCTGAAATTTCTTTTACCGGCAGAACGACCCCGGTCACCGTGGTGATGTGACTTACAAAGATCACTTTGGTCTTCGGAGTGATCGCATCGTTGATGGCGTTCAGGATGTCGGCGTGGGACTTTGCAGGTTTCTCAATCGCAACTTTCTTGATGACAATGCCGTACCGCTTGGCGCGCATGAACCACGGACCCTCACCGCTGGGATGCTCCTGATCGCTGATAATGACCTCGTCTCCAGGCTTCAGGTCGAGGCCGTTGGCCATGATGGCGTTGGCCTCGGTGGCGTTTCTGACGATCGCGAGCTCGTCCTTGCCGACTCCCACGAAGTCCGCTAGTGGTTGACGGTACTGATCGAAGGGTCCGTAACCGAAGAGTGGATAGTCCTCCGGATTCGGATCGTCCATGGTCTCGAACCGGTTGTAGGCATCAAAGACAGCCTTGAGGACCGGGAGCGGAGTCGATCCACAGGTACCGTTGTTGAGATAAATCTCGTCCTTCGGGATGAGGAACTGCTTGCGGATTGCCAGCCAATAGGCGTCCTCGTTGCGGTCGTACAACGAATGGTCAGGCATCGCGGGTGCCTGCTCGGCAAGTTCTGCGAGAGCGTTTCCGCTCAGGGCAAGGGTTCCAGCCGCAGCTGCGGCGGAGGACAAGAAGAAATCGCGACGGTTGAACATGACACCTCGATTCAGCGCTGAATAGTAAATGCAGACATTCGCCACCGCAATGGTGTCAGTTACTTCATTCCGAACAGGGCATTCACGTGCGCGTTGATAGTGATCTTCTGGGCGGAGAATCCCTCGGTGGGCGGCGCAGCTTCAGCACCCATCGTCTGCACCTTGGCCATGGCCATCATGGGGCGGGGAATGGGAATCGCTTCGTTGACGTCCACCGAAGCGTAGATCAGTTGTACAAGCTGTCTTCCGGAAGTACGAGTGACGACCTCAGCGGTAGCTCGGGCTTTGCGGACGGCGTCTTCCACGGCCTTCGCTTTCGCGGCATCGATGTTCTCGAGCGTGTAGTCGATCGATTGACTCTCCGTGACGTCCATGTTGCCGAAGCTTTCGGCGATCGGACCGATCTTAGAGAAATCCTTCAACTTGACCGAAATCGACGAGCTCACGCGGTAGCCGACCAGCTTGCGCTTGGGATTCTTCCAGTCGTACATGGGCGCGACCTGGAATGACGAAATTTGAGCTTCCTTCGGATTGATGCCGTTTGTCGTCAGGGTCTGCCGGACCTGCTCGGTGGCCTTTTGAGCCCGGGCGTAAGCGTCCTTAAGTACCGGCTCCTGTGCGCCGATGTTGAACTGTATGACGGCTGTATCGGGATCAGCTTCGAACTTACCGTCGGCTCCGACGTAAATGGTATCCGGCTGAATCGCCCGTTGTGACTCCTGGGCGAGGGACGGCAGTATCGGAAGAAACAGGAATAAAACGGGAAGAACTCGAGTTATTTTCATCAGCGTCAACCCTCATGCGTAGGCTTATTCGCGCAGGCAAACATAAATGACGAGGCGTACTTCTGACCAGTGCGGCGGAAGGTTGGGGTCGGCTGTACCAAAAAGCAAAGTTGCGCGTCCAACTAAAGACAGCAAAAACTTTGAGTTCGGAGCAAACCATTGCTCCAGTTTTACGTACTAATTAAGTGAGGTACTCACGTCGTGGAATCCGGAATCGAGATTCCTGAAACGGATTACTTTCGTTATGCAGTAATTGGGTTCGGCTGAAACTTTGGCTGGACGCTAGGCGTCCAATATTGGTAAAGAGTGCTGTAGCGGTCGGGGGAGGCTTGAATGCGAAAGTGGTTTGTACCACTGACGATGTTGGGAATTGGAGGGATCGGGGTCCTGATCCTGTCGGAAACGGGCCGTAGGGGGCTGGAGTGGCTCTTCGAACAGATGGAAGAGGCTCCGGATCGCCTGGCTGAATGGAACGAGTCAGCGCAGTCCGAGCTGGAGAAAATCCAGGCTTCGTTGAACGAACTGGCTGAAACGCTCCAGGCTCACCCGGTCAGGTAAGTAGTTGGCAATATCACCGGGCGAAGGAGCCCGGTAGGGAAACTTTGGGCCAAAACCAGATTGACTCTCGCCGGCGCTCAGCCGGCGATTTCATTGATACGCGCTGCCATCTTTACATCCCTGTTCGTCACCCCTCCGGAATCATGTGAGATCAGGGCCAGCGTTACCTTGTTGTAGCTCACCGTAATGTCCGGATGATGGTTCGCTTCTTCGGCGGCGTCTGCGATCCGGTTCACCAATACCATGGCCTGCTTGAAGTCTGGAAACTCGAACTTGCGCTCGATCGCCTTCCCGTTGGCCTTCCAGCCGGGAAGCTTCGCCAATGCCATATTTACTTCGGAATCTGTCAGTGGTGTAGCCATCGCAAGAGGATAGCACCGAGGGCGGTCGGGCCGGCGTCCTACTGAATGCTGATTGCTGGACTAGGCGTTTCCGCCCTTGGTTAGTTTCGGTGAGTAGGAAAACCGATAGATCTGGCTATCGATCTCCCTCCTTAGATCGCGCCAGATAGTCTCCGGCATACGCAGGAAGACGTCGACGATCTTTGGATCGAACTGGCGGCCGGACCAGCGCTTGATTTCTTCCTGGGCTGCCTGGATGGTTTGAGCCGCGCGGTAGGGTCGGTCGGAGGTAATGGCGTCCAGGGTGTCGGCGATGGAGAATATTCGCGCTCCCAATGGGATCTCGTCGCCCTTCATCCCGCGTGGGTATCCGGTGCCGTCATACTTCTCCTGGTGGGAGTGGACGATTTCGGCGGCTTCCTGCAGGAAGGGGATGCGGCGAAGCATCTGGTATCCCTTGAAGCAGTGTTCCTTCATGATTTCGGTTTCTTCCGGAGTGAGCGCGCCGGGCTTGCGGAGAATGGCATCCGGAATTGCCATCTTGCCGATGTCGTGCAGGAAGGCACCGCGAGCGATGACCCGGATGGCATCCTGTGGAAGTCCCATTGCGCGAGCAATAGCGATTGTGAAAGCGGTTACGCGCTTCGAGTGACCTTCGGTCTCGGCGTCCTTCAAATCGAGCGCATCGCCCAGAGCTTCCAGGGTTATGTCGTACGAACGCTCCAGGTCTGCCATAGCCTGGCGCAATTGATCGGTACGGGCGCTGACCAGCGACTCAAGATTCGTCTGGTAGGCACGATTTTCCAGCTTCAGTTTTCGGTTTTCCAGGG
>Ga0207674_10010303_pt1 | contig 10601 bp, 8 predicted proteins | sample KBSCornC72_FD_184303 | JGI IMG/M metagenome (GOLD analysis project Ga0207674, IMG submission 184303) | Corn rhizosphere microbial communities from Kellogg Biological Station, Michigan, USA - KBS Corn C7-2 (SPAdes) (version 2) | ecosystem: Host-associated > Plants > Roots > Rhizosphere > Soil ...
CTCCGCGCCGGCGACCTGCTCGTCTTCAACGACACCCGCGTCCTCCCCGCGCGCTTTATGCTCCAAAAACCCACCGGCGGGTTGGTTGAAGGCCTATTCCTCGCGCAAGAAGCCCCAAGCCGCTGGCGCGTGCTCCTCAAGAACCTGGGCCGAACGGTCGCCGGCCCACTGACATTCGCCGACACCCGCGATCTCACCGCCACCGTCGTCGAGCCTCACGAAGCCGGCGAATTCACCATCGACGTCAACACGACCGAGCCCGCGGCCGCCGTCCTCGACCGCGTCGGCCGAATGCCCCTGCCACCGTACATCAAGCGCCAAAAGGGCCACGATCCCCGCGACGCCGCCGACCGCCAACGCTACCAGACCGTCTACGCGAGCGCCGCCGGCGCAGTCGCCGCCCCCACCGCCGGCCTCCACTTTACCCCCGGGCTGTTCGCCGAGTTAGACCGCCGCGGCGTCGAGCGCACCTTCGTGACCCTCCACGTCGGCATGGGCACCTTCAAACCGGTCACCGCCGACACCCTCGAAGCCCACACCATGCACCGCGAGGAATACGAGATCAGCCAAGCCGCCGCCGATACCCTCAACCGCGCCAAGGCCCGCGGCGCGCGCATCATCGCCGTCGGCACCACTTCCGCCCGCGTCCTCGAAAGTCAGCCCACAAACGAACCCATCCAGCCCCGCCGCGACGCCACCTCAATCTTCATCTACCCTCCTTATCAATGGCGACACGTCTGTGCCCTCATCACCAACTTCCACCTCCCCCGCAGCACCCTGATCGCCCTCGTCGCCGCCCTCACCGGATTAGACGAACAACGCCGCATTTACGCCCAAGCCATTGCCCACCGCTACCGCTTCTTCAGCTACGGCGACTCGATGTTCGTCGAGTAAGACAATATACTACGACCCCCGGTAACGGTCATCCTGAGCTTGCGAAGGATCTGGCTCCGAACGTCAAAGCCAGATGTTTCGCTGCGCTCAACATGACACGGTCGCGACCGCCGCCGCTTGCGGCTTCGCGCCCCCCGCCCCCGTCCCCGCCGATTACTCTTTCGCGGAAGCCGACACCGTCCCGATCTTGTAAAGCTTCTCATTGTAATTGTACAAAACGCTCGCCACGTCCGGCGACGGCAGCGGCAGATCGGAAGACGCCGGCACCTGCAAATACGCCAGCGCCCGTTCGATCAGCTTCGCCGCCCCCGGCGCCGCCACCGTTCCGCCGTAGTGCGCCAGGCTCTTGTCCGGCTCGTGGATGATCATCGTCACGACGATGCGCGGGTTTTCGAACGGCGCCCCCGACATGAAGCTGCTGGTGAACTTCGAATCGCTGTACCCCTCCTTGCCGCCGCTGACGTGCGCCGTGCCGGTCTTGCCGAAGATGTTCCACACCTTGCTGCGCGCCTTGGTCGCCGTGCCGCGGATGACCACGTCGCACAACAGCCGCCGCACCTCCATCGCCGTGTGCGGGTCGATCACCGCAGGCATGAGCTGCAAGCTCGTCGATTCCGTCCGGGACGCCAGCGTCCCGTCGGGCGCCAGCGTCCCCTTGATCACCCGCGGCGTCACCAGGTGCCCGCCGTTCGCGTAGGCGCAAAACGCCCGGCAAAGCTGCAGCGGCGTCACCATCACCTCGTAACCCTGCGACACCGATTCCGTGCTGTACTTCGTCCACTTCGACAGCGGATTGACCCGGCCCGGGTCCTCGCCCGGCAGCTCGATCCCCGTCTGGTGCCCGAACCCGAACGATCGCATCGCCGCGTTCAGCTTCTCGTTTCCCATGCGCTCGCCGAGCATGCACATGCCGATGTTCGACGACTTCACCAGTACGTCCCAGAACGCGAGCTGATCGTACCCGTGCACGTCCGTCACCTTGCGCCCGTACGACGTGCGGTAGTGCGGCCCGTGCACCGGAAACACCTCGCCCACCGTCGTCACCCGATCCCGCAGCGCCGGCCCCGCGATGAACGGCTTGAACGTCGAGCCCGGCTCGTAAGGATCCGTCAGGCAGCGATCCCGCCGAACCTCCGGCGTCGAATCGTCCAGATTCTGCGGGTTAAACGACGGCCAATTCGCCAGCGCCAGCACGTCCCCCGTCCGCGGGTCCATCGCCACCACTTCGCCGCGGTTGGCTTTGAACTCCTCGCACGTGTGCGCCAGCTCCTGTTCGGCGATCATCTGGATGTTCGAATCGATCGTCAGGATCAGGTGCTGCCCGTGCTGCGGTGGGAAATAATCCTCCGCCGCCACCGCGATCGCCCGCCGCCGCGCGTCTTTCAGCACGCGCTGCGATCCGTCCTTCCCGGCCAGCTCCTTGTTGAACCGCAGCTCGAGCCCCTCAAGTCCCTTCTCCTGCAATCCTTGATCGTCCTTCCCAACGCCCCCCAGCAAATGCGCCGCGATCGCCCCCATCGGGTAATACCGCTGGTTCTGCGGCTGCACTCCGATGCCCGGGATGTTCAGCTTCAGAATCTCGTCCACCGCCCGCTCGTCCAGGTTTTCCGCGATCTTCAGGTAGCGCGTCTCATTCTTGTCGCTGAGCATCTGCGACAGCGTGTACGGCTCCTTGTCGATCACCTTCGCCAGCTTGCGGATATCCTCGTCCATCGTCACCAGGCTTTTCCCGTCCGCCTGGTAACACTCCAGCAAGAACTTCGGATCGACGTACACCGTCTGCGTCTGGATCGTCCCCGCCATCAGGCAGCCGTTCGCGTCGTAAATGCACCCCCGCCGCGAGCTCAGCTTTTCCGTGATATGCTGCTGCCGCTCCGCCGAGTTGATGGTGCGTTCCCGCCCGTAAGTCTCGAGATACGCCACCCGCCCGATCATCCCCGTCAGCGCGACACACAGTACGATCATGATGGCGGCAGCACGGCGCGGCGAGAACGTGGGCATGGCGAAAGCTCCTTGGTCCGATAAATCATCGGCAAACGGAAGGATGAATTATGAATGATGAAGGATGAATCAGAGGGTGGTGCTAACGTTGTTTCGCGTTTTTCGCGCACCTTACGAAGATCCGGATCAGCTCGTCGGTTTCCACCGAAAGCTCGTGAACCTCACCCGGATCGGCCATGCCAGCATGGCGAATGACGTCAAGCCAATAGGCCGTTTCGTCCAGTTCCTGCAACCCACCCTCGATCTTGCTGATGAATTCCGCGACGGAACGGGCGCGACATGCTTCGCGATAGTGCGCCCCCGGCGAAGTCCCGCTCTTCACTATCTGTTTCCGGATCGTCCACCCCTCCGGCGTATTCGGCAACCGGGAAGATAACCGAATGATCCGCAGCGCGAAATCCAAGGTGCGCTTACGAAGATCATACTTCTCCCCGTCTTGATTCATCCTTCATCCTTCCGCATTCATCCTTCACTCCGCATCCGGATCGACGTTCCAACCATTCGCCGCCGCCACCCCCTGCGGCAACGGCGACCGCGGCACCAGATGCAAATCGTGATTGCTCACCGTGTGCTGAATCGCATTCGGCGCCGTATACACCGCGATCTGCAACTGCTGGTTCCACAACCGCGCCTGATGCGACTCGATCTGCCGGTGCAACTGGCTGATCTTGTAATTCAACTCCAGCCGCTGCTGCCGAAGCTGCAGCGTCATCACCGCCAGCCCCATCGCACACAGCAAACAAATCAGCATCTTGACCATCGCAACCCCGCTCCCCACCATCATTCTGCCTACTGCCTACTACTATTGGGCCGACGCCAACGGCCTCGCCGGCAACCGGATCTTCGTCCCGGTCACCAGCACGTCCCAATTCTTCACGTTCTGCTTGTTCAGTTCCTTGATCGCGGGCACCGACCCGGTGTCGCCGAGCTGTTCCTTGGCGATCTTCCACAAGTTGTCGCCCGGCTGAACCTGGTACCAGAATTCCGCGCTCGCCGCCTTGATCGGCGCGGGCGTGGTCGTCCGATCCGGGACCGCGGGCACCGGCGGCGTCGGCGTGCGCCCCTGCGCCTGGGGCGTCGTGCCGACCGGGCTTGGGATGTTGTACGTCTGACCGATGATCACCCGATCGGGGTCCGCCTGCAGCGACGGGTTGGCCTTCACGATCGCGTCACGATTCGCTTTCGTATTCGCCCCCATCTGCCGCAGCGCGATCCGCGAAAGGCTATCCCCCGCCTCCACGGTGTACTGCTTCATCCCGCCCGCCGCCAGCACCGGCGGTTGCGATCCGCCGTGTCCACCGCCCGCGTTCGCCGGACCCGCCGTATTCAGCGGCTTGCTCGCCCGCAGGGGCTGCCCGTCCGGCCCCAAAAGCGTTTCGCCCATCCCCTCCGCAACCTCCACGATCGACCGGCCCGTCGGCGGGTTCACCCCGATCCGCCGCGGCGTCGCGTCATTCCCGGTCTGCCCACTGCCAATTGCAACCGGCCCACGCGCCTGGTCCTGTGTCGCGCCGCCACCGGTTTGATTCCCACCGACCGCAGGCGCGGCCCCGTTTTGCTGCTGCTGCTGCTGCCTTCCACCGATCTCCACGAACGTCACCGGTGGCGGCCGCCGCGTGATCTCGTCCCGCGTCGGCACCTCGTTGTCCGGCGACGCGTCCGTCGACGTGTACGCCGGCGCCGCCGGCTTCACACGCGACGCGGGCGTCGTCGTCCCCTTGCGCAGCGTGTCGCCGGCCGTCGCCAGCGGCGCCGCCGGCGGCTCGGTCGATCGCATCAACTGATCGGACAACAAGATCCCGATCACGATGATGAACGCCAACCCCACCAGCAAACCGATCTTCGTCTCTCGCGTCATGACACGGACCCCGAAATGTAAGTTCGTCCTGAACTCGTCAACGGCTCTGCCGATTCCACGGTGGGGCAGGCATTCCTGCACGTCACAATCGTTCCAGCACTCGCACCTTCGCCGACCGGCTTCGCGGGTTGCGGGCGATTTCCTCGTCGCCCGGGCCCACGGGTTTCTTGGTCAACACCCGAAAGCCGCCCCGCTCCTCGGCCAGCCGAAACGCCTGCTTCACCATCCGGTCTTCCATCGACTGGAAGCTGATGACCACAAGCCGGCCACCGCCGGGCCGCAAAAACCCGGGCGCCCGTTGCAGCAGCGCCTCGAGGTTTTCCAGTTCCTGGTTGACGGCCATCCGCAACGCCAGGAACGTCCGCGTCGCCGGGTCGATTTTCTCGTTCGAATGACCAATGGCCGAACGAACGACCCGTGCGAGTCGCTCCGTAGTCTTGATCGGCGAAATCCGGCGCTCCGCCCCAATCTTTCTGGAAATTCGCCGCGAGAAACGCTCCTGAGCCAGTTTATATAGGACGTCCGCGAGTTCATCTTCGGGCAAAGAATTCACCAGGTCCGCCGCCGACCGACGAATCCGCGGGTCGATCCGCATGTCCAATTCCCCCTCCGCCGAGAACGACATCCCGTACGCCGGGTCGAGCAACTGATTCGTGCTGATGCCCAGGTCCGCCAGGATCCCGTCCACCGCCGTAACCCCCGTCTCCGCCAGCACATCCTCCAATTCGGCGAAGTTCGCATGAAACAACCGCACCTCGGTGGGGCAGACATTCTTGTCTGCCCGTCTTTGGTCTTTAATCTCTCTCCCAACCAACCGCTCCCGCGCAAATACCAGATTCCGAGGATCCGCATCCAACCCAATCAACCGCCCCGTCCCCCCCAATCGCCGCGCAATCTCTGACGCATGCCCCGCCCGTCCCAACGTGCAATCGACAATGGTCTTTCCCTCCCGCGGCGCCAAAAACTCCAGCACCTCCGCCATCATCACCGGGTCATGACCGCTCTCGGGCAATTCCATGCCCCGCATCTTCGTCCGCCCGAAACCTGTGGCAACCCCCCACCCGCAACGCTATCCTGACCCCATGCGCTTCACCACCACGCTCGCCATCCTTCTCACCTTTGCCGCCCCCGCATTCGCCGCCCCCAAGTCGGGTGCACAGGACGGCTCCGCCCCCCGCGCGGCGCTTCTCATGTACGACAAGATGGTCGGCCCCAACGAGTCCGACAAAGCGCTGGGCCTCTACTACGCCCGCACCACCCGTGAACGCGCGTTGGCCGAGGCGTTGGCCAAGTGCGACGGCGCCATCGCCAACCTCCGCGCCAAGGCCGCCGCCAAGTTCGGCGCCGAAGCCGCCGACACACTCATCCGCGTCCTCGACGCCACGACCACCAGCGACATCAACGCCGCCAGGATCGAAGTCGAAGGGGACACCGCCAAGGTCACGTTCCCCGCCTCCACCCACCCGACCACGATGGTTCGCGTCCACGACGATTGGAAGATCGCGGTCAAGTCCTTCTTCGACGACCTCCCGATCTCGCCGAGACTTTTCCGACTCGGCCTTGGCCGGGTCGCCGCCGCCGCCAACAACGTGGCCGCGAAGATCGAGGAAGGCCAGTACACCACCTCGACCGCCGCCGCCGAACGACTCAAGACCGACTATCAGAACGCCTTTCGCTCACCGAATTGATACGGAAATACTGGCCCATCAAACTGTTACGGGCGCGTGCGGACTGATCCTTAAAATCAACCGAACATTTTCCTTGACCTTGTCGGTTTGTTAGGAGATAATTCTACCTAACATATTCCGCCCAAGTTGAAGGGAAGTGTGTGATGCAGACCGTCCGCCAAATTGATCGTCTCTGGAACGCCCGCCAATATGACCGCCTCGCCCGGGAGCTTCTTGCCGCCCGGCCGGAGTTCTCCCTGCGTCTGGTTGGTGAGCTTTCGCAAAGCGTACCCGTCGCCGCCCTCGGCCTCATCCGCCTCGACGAACTGACGCAGGGCGCTCACCCCCTCAACGAGAAACTCATCCGCACGATCCTCGCCGCCCAGGAAGCCGACGGCGGCTGGGGCGATCCGGTCGTCTCCGCCCTTTGCCTCCGGGCCCTCATGTGCTCGCGCGGGCAAGGCGTTGCCGTCCACCGCGGCCTCGCCTATATCGCCAATCTTCAGAAGTCCGGCGGCGCCTGGCCCGCCCTCCCCATCCGCCGCGCCGCCGAAGACGCCTACGTCTCCGCCTTCATCCTCTTCCACCTCGCCGACCAGGAACTCTTCCGCGCCACCGTTCGCTTGGATGACGCCGTCAACTGGCTGGCGCAAAACGAACCCACCCTTGACCCGGAAAGCCGCCGCCTCTGGTACCGAGCCAGCCTCCGTTGCCGTCTTACGCGTTCCGACGTTCGTCCCGCGACCGCTCGTCCGCTCACACTGGTCGCCAACTGAGCACGCGGTTTCGTCGATTACCCGCATCGCAGGCGGCCTCGCCCGTGTTTCGAAAAAAGAATCGGGGCATCCTTCGAAAAAAGGATGCCCCGAACGCATTCATTCTGAATACCGCGGAATCCCTTACTTCCGATCCTGCTCGTCCGAATCGCCCGACCCCGACGACGATCCCGCCGCCGCCGCCGCCACCGCCGTCTTCTCCGGCAGGTCCAGGATCATCCCGAGCTTGAGCTTCTTCGGGTCCGACCCGATGGTCGCCTTGTTCTTCTCGTAGATCCGCTCGACGTACGTCGACTTCCCGTACAGTTTGAGCGAGATCTTGTAGAGGCTGTCGCCCGACTGAACCTGGTACTGGCGGCTCGAATCGATCTTGACGTCCGGCGCGATGCTCGCGACGACACCGTTGCCGCGCTCGGCCGGCGTGGCGGTCGCCTTCACCTCGTCGACGTGCGGGAGGTTCAGCACCGTGCCGAGCTTGAGGTTATTCGGATTGACCTGCGGATTAGCCCGCAGGATGTGCGGGTAATAGTTGGCGCTCCCGTAAACCGCTTCGGCGATCGACGAGAGGGTGTCCCCGCTCTGCACGACGTGCGTCTTGGCGCCGGGCGTCGCCGGCGAAGCTTCCGGCCGCGCCGCGGACGCCCCCGCCGCCGCCGCTGCCGTCAAACCATGGGGGGATGACTTGGCCGTCGCGTGCGCTGGCGTACCAAAAACCGCCCCGGTGCTCACGCCCCCACCCCAGGCGTCGTTGGGATTGTAATAGAGGTTCCCCTGTTCGCTCGCCGCCGCCAGCGTCGCCTGCGCGACGCTCTCGCGCTTCGCCGACGATGCCGTCTCGTGCTTGGGCGCGGCGGCCGTCGCGGTTTCGTGCTTCGCCGTCCCGGTCTTGCCGGTGATCGTCGCCATCGTCGCGTCGTGCTCCTTGGCGGACGCCGATCGTTCCTTCGCCGACGCGGTCTTCTCACCGCTCGGCTTGGCGACCTTGCCGGTTTGGAGGAGTTTCTTCCAGTCGTCGCTGCCCGTGGCTCGCTCGCTGGCGCCCCCGTCGGTCCCGGTTTCGCCCTTGGCGATCACCTGGTCCTGTGCGCCCGCCGGTGCGGCGCCTTCCGACGCGCCGGGGCCGGCGTCGGCCAGTGACTTGCCGCCCCCGTCGATCACGCCCGCGCCGTTATCCACCGCCTGCGCGCCGTTGCCAGCGTTATCGATGATGCTTCCCCCGGCGAGTTGCGCGCCGCCCTTATTCTTGTTCGGTGGTGTGACAAGAAGATAAACCACCAGCACGGCGAGCAACGCGCTGCCAATGGCCATGCCCAGCTTCACTTCCTTGCGCATAAACGGGACTCCTTCCCTGACCTGGTTTTAGATGCCGATCACACTTTTTGAACCGCGCCCGTTACGAGCCCGGAAGCGCCGGCCTTCGTCGTCTTCTGACCGCCCGTCGGTTGTTTCACACCGATTAACAGAATTGGGGCCGCAATGGCGATCGAAGAATACGTGCCGATCAATATGCCAATCAAAAGAATGAAAGTAAAGCCGTGGATCGCCGGACCACCCCAGACGTACATCACAAACAGCGTCATCAATGTCGTTCCGGCGGTCAGCAACGTACGGGACAGCGTCTGGTTGACCGAGTCGTTGATCAAGCCCTTGGAGATCGTCCCGTACTTCCCCCGGTTTTCGCGGAGACGGTCGAAAACGACGATGGTGTCGACCATCGAGTAGCCCATGACGGTCAGCACCGCGGCGACGAGGGTCATGTTGACGCGGAACGCTTCGAGACCGAGCATCCGGCCGACGCCGGTGTCCGCCAGCCAGTGCGACAGTCCGACGGCGCCGACGACCATGATCGTGTCGTGGATCATGGCGGCGACGGTGGCGGTGCCGTACTTGTGGTCGCCGAACCGCAGCCAGATCCAGACCATGATGGCGACGATCGAGCCGAGGGTGGCGAAGAGGGCGGCGCGCTGGGTGTCGCCGGCGACCTGGGCGTCGAAGTTGCTCACCTTTTGCAGACTGGCTTCCTTGCCGACGCCTTCGTTGACCACCTTCCACGCGGGGTTGGCGAGCTTCTCGCGCCAGTCCGTCGGGCTCTTGGCGTAATCGAAGTTCTTGTTCGCGACGAGCACGACGGCGCTCTTCGCCGGCGCCTGCGCGTTGGCGTTATTGTCGAGGCGGTCCACGCGGATCTGCTTGAGCGTCTCGGCGTCGTTCGAGCCCACCAGGGCGCGGCTGACGCGGCTGTAGATCTCGTCGGGCTGCAGCGGGGGTTCGATGTTGTTGAGGACGATCGCCACCCCGCCGCTGAACTGCGGCGCGTCGGGTACCTCTTGCCCGTTGACCTTAAACGTGTTCTTGGTCAGGACGATGGGCTGGATGGCCTTGGCGTTCTGCGCCTCGTCGAAGGACGCGGCGGCGTGGTCGAACTTCGACGGCACGGCGATGTCCAGCACGTCGTGCATCACGTCGAACACCGCCTGGCTAACTTGCTTGCGGTCGGCGTTGGCGGTGACGACGGAGAACGTCTTGTACTTGCCCTTGGCGAACTCGTCCCCGACGGCGACGATCGCGGGCTGCGGGATCTCCTCCGCCTTCTTGCCGATGCGGTCGCGCACGTCGTTGTCCGACATCGCGACGTTCGTGGTGAACTGCACCTCGGTGCCCGAGGCGAACTCGACGTCCAGCACCTTGCCCTGGCGTCCCTGCTGAACCAACGAGGTCAGGCCGAGCACGATGAAGATGACGGAGAACGTGAGGAAGTAGGGGATCTTTCCCATCCAGTCGATCTTCGGGTGCATGATCTGGTTCCACTTCGGGTAGGACAGCGGGAAGCTCCCCAGCTTCCGCACGCCGTACTTGTCGATCATGATCCCGAAGATCGTGCGGGTGACGAACAGGGCCGCGAACATCGACGACAGGATGCCGATGAGCAGCGTCAGGCCGAAGCCCTTCACTTCTTCCGAGCCGAAGTAGATCAGGAAGGCGCTGGTGATGGCGGTGGTGACGTTGGAGTCGAGGATGGCGGTGAACGCGCGGTCGTAGGCGTTGCGCATCGCCAGCTTGAGGGACAGCCCGCGCATCTCTTCCTCGCGGAGGCGCTCGAAGATCAGCACGTTGGCGTCGACCGACACGCCGATCGTCAGCACCAGGCCGGCGATGCCGGGCAGGGTGAAGGTCGCGCCCATCATCGCCAGCACGCCCAGGATCACGATCAGGTTGAAGACGACCGCGATCACGGCGACCACGCCGGTGATGTGGTAGTAGAAAATCATGAAGCAGGCGACGACGAAGAGACCGGCGATACAGGCGAACATGCCGGCACGGAGATTGGCCTCGCCCAACTGCGGGCCGACCTCGCGCTCGCTGATCGGCTGCTCGTCGAGCTGCGCGGGAAGCGAGCCGGCGTTG
>Ga0207674_10010306_pt1 | contig 10599 bp, 8 predicted proteins | sample KBSCornC72_FD_184303 | JGI IMG/M metagenome (GOLD analysis project Ga0207674, IMG submission 184303) | Corn rhizosphere microbial communities from Kellogg Biological Station, Michigan, USA - KBS Corn C7-2 (SPAdes) (version 2) | ecosystem: Host-associated > Plants > Roots > Rhizosphere > Soil ...
GGGCGAAGTCGATGGCGAGGATCGCGTGGGCTTGCGCGGACAGGAACTGTCGCCAGGTCGGACCGGCCCGTCGGGGCGCGGGATCGAGTCCCGCGTCCTTCAGGATCTTCCAGACCGTTGAGGCGGCGACGGAATGGCCGAGTCCGACCAGCTCGCCTTGAATCCTTCGGTAGCCCCAGCGGGGATTCTCGCGCGCCATCCGTAGCACGAGGGCCCGGATCGGCGCTGTGGTGGCGGCTCGGCCTGGCGATCGGTGTGGGTAGGTCCAGCGTCGGGCAACGAGTTGGGCGTGCCAGCGCAGCAGCGTTCGGGGTGACACCAGCCGCATCCGGCGCAGCGGGGGTAGCAGCCTGCTCAGCGCGCTGAGCACGGCACGGTCGAGCCAGGTCAGCGCTGGCCGGGCGTTCGTGCGGCGCAGCACCGCAACCTCATGCCGCAGCACGAGGATTTCGACGTCCTTGGCAGCGTCGGAGCGGGCGAGTAGCGCCAACCAGCTCAACACGCGAGCAAGCATCAGGTAGGCGAGTCCGAGGGCCACACCGGGCGATCATGCTGGCTCTTGTCGCGACGGTGATGTCGAGGTCGGCTTCCGGAAACGTGCTGCTCAGAGACGGTGACGGGGTTCTCGGCACGCACAGGCGTAGCTGAGCAAAGCTCGAGGCGGGAGCGGAGCGCATGACCGCGTTGGCGCAAGGTCCCAAGACCGGTCACCCAGACGCAGGTCCGAGGCCCTTCAGGATCATCGGGAGGGCCTCCCGAACTGCTGACGGAGCTCGGCATTGGAGGGTTGTCAGGCGCTTGTCAGCCCGGCTTTGAGCTTGTCCATGACCTGGCTGATCGTGAAACTGGCCGGGGTCTGTGAGGGTGGGAACTCCACCAACGACTGCACCATCTGGGCGACATAGGCTTGAGCAGGGATCAGGGTCCATGCGTGCTCGAGGACCCAGTCGAAATAGGTGTTCGAAGTGATATCGGCCCGTTCGAATGGATCGGTACGAAGGTTGAAGATCTTGGGAACACGCAGTTCGGTGTAGGGCTCCATCCAGACCTGGATTGTGCCGGTGGCACGCTGCTCAAGGAAAACAAACTTCCAATTGTCCCACCGCATCGCCGTAAGGTCCCCATCATCGGAGACATAAAAGAAGTGCGGCCGAGGACTGACGTCCACATCGCCCTTGAGGTAATCGAGTTGGTTGAAACCATCAAGGTGCACGCGGTAGCTGCGGCCGTTCAGTTCAAGCCCAGCCTTCAACTTATCGGCAATATCGGGTTCGCCAGCCGCTGCCAGGAACGTCACAAACCAATCGTTATGGCTGACGATACCATTCAGAATGAGCCCGGCGGGGATTACTCCGGGCCAACGCACCATGGCCGGTACGCGATATGCACCTTCCCAGTTTGAGTTCTTCTCATTACGGAACGGTGTCATCCCAGCATCGGGCCAGGTGTTCATATGCGGGCCGTTGTCGGTGCTGTAGAAGACGATCGTGTCCTCGCCCAGGCCCATCTCATCAATCATGTCAAGAAGCTGGCCGACCGTCTTATCATGGTCGACCATGGTGTCGTGGTAGGGCGATTGCCACCGACCGGCTTGGCCGCGGCTCTCGGGCTTGGTGTGGGTGCGGAAGTGCATGTGGGTGGTGTTGAACCACACGAAGAACGGGGTGCCGTCGCGCTTGGCGTCCTCGATGAATCGCCGGGCTTGCGCGGTGACCTCGTCGTCGATGGTTTCCATCCGCTTCATGGTCAGCGGTCCGGTGTCCTCGATCTTGCCATCGGCCCAACTATGAATCACCCCACGCGGTCCGAATCTGCTCCGGAAATCCGGGAACTCCTGCTCTGACGGGTAGTCATACTGCTCGGGCTCCTCCTCCGCATTGAGGTGGTAGAGGTTGCCGAAGAACTCGTCGAAGCCGTGGTTGGTAGGAAGAAACTCGTCCCGGTCGCCAAGGTGATTCTTGCCGAACTGCCCGGTGACGTAGCCCTGCTGCTTGAGCGCCGTTGCGATGGTTGGGTCAGTCGGCTGCAAACCGAGATTCGCTCCAGGCATACCCACCTTGGTCAATCCCGTCCGGTATGGATTCTGTCCGCAGATGAACGCGGCACGACCCGCCGTACAACTCTGTTCGCCGTAGTAGTCAATGAAACGCACACCTTCCGCGGCGATACGATCGATATTGGGCGTGCGGTAGCCCATCAGCCCCTCGCTGTAACAGCTCACATTCGAGATTCCGATGTCGTCGCCCCAGATAACCAAAATGTTCGGCTTACCGCTCGGCACGATGACTCCTCGCAGGACTGAGTTTCGCTGGACGCAACCACGGATTCTCCTGTCACGTACCAACGGAATCCGTCATAGACTGACCGCGCTGAATTCGGTTCCAAATGGGCCACATGGCCAATCGAGTAGCACCTGAGCTATCCGGAGTACACCGTCGCGGTTAGTTCGGGAGCATCGGAGGATCGGCGGCCGCCAGCTGCCGTCAAGGACCGAAGGATCGGCCAGTAGGCTTCTCCACCGATCATTGACATCGGAAGGCTCCCTCTCCTTCGGCAATCGGCAGGGAGCCTGTTCCTCCATGACCACGACGTCATCACCCTCTGTGGGTGAGAGCAGTGAACACACCACGCTACCCCGGGTCGCCGGGTCGTCCTCGGACATCGAGCCTCTCCCGGTTCAGGAACGCAGCTCTCAGAGATGATCAGCTCCCTGGCAGCGTGCCACCTCGATCGCTCTCCGATGACATCGGACGCGGTCCACGCCCGGCGGCTTGTCATGGGTGTCGATGCGTGCGACGTCGCGTTGGCTGGGCCCAGGATCACCACCCCGCCAGGAGGCCAACAGCAATGCGGAGCACCGCGTCGGATCTAGTACTGCGGCGGCACCTCGGCGTTCGGGTGGATGATCGCCCAGTCGGCGGCCATGTCGATCACGGTCCACTTGTGCTCGGTGGCGGCGGCGAGGATCTGACCGGTGCCGCTGCCCAGGATCGGGTCCCGGTCGTAGGCGTACTCCCGGTCGCCGTCGGTGTGGTGGACGACCAGTTTCAGGGTCCGGTATGGGCTGGCTGCGGTCCACTGGAGCATGGCCAGATCGCCGTCGGTGTTGCCGGCCGCCACGATCGGGCGCCGCCCGACGTGCTGGTGAATCGAGCTGGGCTTCTGCGGTCCGTCGTCGATGACCCCGACTTTGGCGGTCTTGTGAAGTTCGGGGCCGTCGTCACCGACGCGGAACTCGGTTTCCCCCACACTGCCAATCACCCGGTGCGGCGGCAGCCCGTAGGCATCAACTGTCCAGGTCCGCATGAAGTCGGTGCCGCCGCCGGAGAAGATCCAGCAAGAGAAGCCGCTGCGGGCCAGCATTCCGAGCAGTTCCCGCATCGGCTTGTACACCGTCGACGGGTAGGGCCGCCCGAAACGCGGGTGCCGGGCAGATGCCAGCCAGCTTCGGCAGGCGGCGTCGAATTCCTCGGTGGTGATGCCCGCGTGGGTGAGCGCTAGCAGCTCGAGCAATGCCGCCATTCCGCCCTCCTGCAGCGCTTCGAGGCTGGTGGGATGACCCAGTTCCGCCGCCCGATCGAGCGCAAACATCAGCTGGGCGTACACGGGCTGCTCGGTCCACAGCGTGCCGTCATTGTCGAACACCGCGATGCGGTCGTTCTCGGGGACGAAATCCGGCGAATCGGGATCGGTCACGGCGGCGACGAAGTCCACGATCGACTGCTTGGTGGTCGTCTCCCGCCAGCTCGCCAGCTCACCGGCGCTCATTGCCGCCTCCCCGCCCGATGCCGACAGTTTGGCCTGATCGGTTGATCACGTACAACGTAGGTGGATCGTCCTGCAGACAACTCATCGTGTCCAGGTGATGCTCCACCTCCCAGCGTGGTCACTGAGCCGCGTGGTGTAAGTCAGCTCGCGGGAGGCGCTGGTTTGCATCATGCCGTCATCAGGTCCGAGGGCGCCACCTTGTGCTCGGTCGGTGGGCCGGCCAGCCCCGGCCAGTTCGCGAACTGAGGCCAACGACTTGAGCCCGCAACCGCCCGCCCATCGGGCTCGTCGGGTCGCGCGCCTGACGGGCAGGCCTGCCCGAGGGATCGGTGAAGATCCGCTAGCGGCCGTCGAGATCAGCCCAGCGGGCAGACGGTCGGTGTTCCCCTCTGGCGGCGCCCAGTCGGGCAACGCCCCGGTGTCGGGTCGGTCGGAGCAGCGCAATGCGTGCACATGGTGCTCGATCTGGGGAACCAGCCAGATCGGCCGACGACGCGCGGACGTGGTCGCACGGCCAGCTCGGCCCGACGGTCTTCACGGTCCCGATGCCGAACCCGGACCGGGAACAATCCCGGTGAGATGTGGACATGGTGCCGTCCTGGTGCTATCGATCGCCGGAATCACATTGACGGCAGTCGAATAGACCTCGAACGGGAGAAGCCTGGCTCGCCGTCAGGGAGCTCAGGCCGACTTGCAGCGCCGGGAAGACGCCCAGGTCGTCGGAGGTGTCGCCGAACGGGCGCTCCCAACGCATCCCCGCTGCCGTCGTGGAATCCGGCTTCGTCGTCGGCACCGATGACGCCCGCATGCGGGGCGCACCGATTTCGCCCGTGCCAGGTGATTCGGGCGGCCGACGCCGGATCATGCTGCGGTATGCCTGAGCACAGGCCCAGCAATCGGGGCAAGGGAGCCGCTGTGGGTGCCGAGCGTGAGCGTGTCGAGTCCTTCGGACGTTTGGAGAACGGTCTGCGCCAGGCGGGTGGTTGGTACTCGTGGGGCCCGTATCTGAGCGAGCGCCAGTGGGGGACGGTGCGGGAGGACTACAGCCCGGATGGGGAGGCGTGGAGCTACCTGCCGCACGAGCGGGCGCGGTCGCAGGCCTACCGGTGGGGCGAGGACGGGCTGGCCGGGTTCAGCGACGTCGAGCAGCGCCTGTGCCTGGCGTTGGCGTTGTGGAACGGCCGTGATCCGATCTTGAAGGAACGCCCGTTCGGGCTGACCGGCGCGGAAGGCAACCACGGCGAAGACGTCAAGGAGTACTGGTGGTACCTCGATGCCGTGCCGAGCCACGCCTGGAACCGGTGGCGGTACCACTACCCGCAGCGGGAGTTCCCGTACGAGCGGCTGCGTGTGGAGAACGGGCGCCGCAGCAGGCTGGAGCCGGAGTTCGAGCTGTTGGACACCGGGGTGTTCGACGAGGACCGGTACTGGGTCGTCGAGGTCCAGTATGCGAAGGCCGGCCCGACCGACCTGCTGATGACCGTGGAGGTGACCAACGCGGGTCCGGACCGGGACACGTTGCACGTGTTGCCCACGTTGTGGTGGCGCAATACCTGGTCCTGGGATCCCGACGCCGCCGCGCCGGTGCTCTCGGCGACCGGCGCGGAGACGGTCGCGGTGCCGCATCCGTTCCTGGGCGACCTGGAGCTCGCCGCGGGGCCCGGCCCGGATGGGACCGCGCCCACACTGCTGTTCTGCGACAACGAGACCAACACCAACCGGCTGTACGGACAGCCCGGCGCCGCGTTCCCGAAGGACGGGATCAACGACCACGTCGTCGCGGGCGCGGCGACGGTCAACCCGGAACTGGTCGGCAGCAAGTGCGCGGCGTGGTACCAGGTGCCGGTGGAGCCGGGCCAAACGGTTCAGCTGCGGCTGCGGCTGCACCCGGCGGGCGGCCCGGCCGACCTGGGCGACGGATTCACCCAGGTGCGCGATCGGCGCCTCGCCGAGGCCGACGAGTTCTACACCGAGCTCACGCCGGCCGCCGCCTCGGCGGACGAGGCGATGGTGATGCGCCAGGCGTTCGCCGGGATGCTGTGGAGCAAGCAGCTCTTCTACTACGACGTGGCTCGCTGGCTCGACGGCGACCCCGGCCAGCTGCCGCCGCCTGCCTCGCGGAAGACGGGGCGAAACGCACGCTGGCGCAACTTCAGTGCCTTCGACATCATGTCGATGCCCGACAAGTGGGAGTACCCCTGGTTCGCCGCCTGGGACATGGCGTTCCACTGCGTCGCGCTCGCACACGTCGACCCCGGCTTCGCCAAGTACCAGCTGCTGCTGCTGTGTCGGGAATGGTTTCAACACCCCGACGGCGCGTTGCCTGCCTACGAGTGGGACTTCGGCGACGTCAACCCGCCGGTGCAGGCCTGGGCGGCGCTGGAGGTGTTCGCCCTGGACGGGGGCGGCGATCTGGATTTCCTGTCGCGGGTATTCGACAAGCTCCTGCTCAACTTCACCTGGTGGGTCAACCTCCAGGACGCCGACGGATCCAACCTGTTCGAGGGCGGGTTCCTCGGCCTGGACAACATCGGCCCGCTCGACCGCTCCCACTTGCCGCCCGGAGCGGTGCTCGAACAGTCCGACGCCACCGGCTGGATGGCCACCTACGCGCTGGCCATGGGGGTCATCGCGATGATCCTCAACCGGGCCGCGCAGCGGCCGGCCGACGACCTGGTCCTGAAGTTCCTCGAACACTTCGCCGCCATCCGCACCGCGATCGAGAACCAAAACCTCTGGGACCCGGTCGACGGGCTGTTCTACGACCGGCTCGCGCTGCCCGACGGCAGCACGGAGCCGGTACGGGTGCGGTCCATGGTCGGGATCATCCCGATGCTGGCCGCAGGCGTCGCCGATGAGACCGCCCTGGACAGGGTCGAGTCCATCGGCAAGCAGTTCGCCGGGTTCCTCGACCGCGAGGGCATGCGCGACCGCGAGGACACGAGCAAGCTCGGACTGTTGCGCGGCGTACCGGGCAACCGACAGATGTTGTTGAGCGTCGTCTCCCTCGACCGGCTCGAGCGGATGTTCGACAAGCTGTTCGACCCCGCCGAGTTCCTGTCCCCGTACGGGCTGCGCGCACTGTCGGCCTACCACCGCGAGCACCCTTACCTGCTCGACGCCGGCGGCATCCACGCCACCATCGACTACGAGCCCGCGGAGTCCACCACGGCCATGTTCGGCGGCAACTCCAATTGGCGGGGCCCGATCTGGTTCCCGCTGAACTACCTCGTCGCCGCGGCCCTGCAGCGCTACCACCGCTTCTTCGGCGACGACCACACCCTCGAATACCCCACGGGGTCCGGGCAGCGCCTGTCGCTGGACGCGATCGCCCACGACCTGTGGCAGCGGATGGTCTCGATCTTCCTCCGCGGACCCGACGGCCGCAGGCCCTGCTTCGGCGGTGTGGAGCGCTTACAACACGACCCCCGGTGGCGGGACAACCTCGTGTTCTCCGAGTACTTCCACGGCGACAACGCCGCCGGGATCGGGGCCGCGCACCAGACCGGCTGGACCGGCGTCATTGCCGACATCATCCGTCGCCGTCACGGCGAGGTCTCCTCGATCGGCGACCTGCTCCGCGAGCTGCGCGACACCAAGGCCGACCAGTGAGGGATGGTAACGGCACCGCGATGGCCGGGAATGCGTGCTCGATCGCCGAACCCCGGCGTGAAGCGGTCGGGCGCTCCGAGATGCTCTTGGTTCCCGCGCCCGAGGATCTCGCGGGCGGGACAGGCGCTCGGCGCAACCCGATCTTATAGCGGATGCTCCACCTCAGGGTCTACGGTCCAGCCGATTCGCTCACCGCGATCGGCGGCGATCTGGAGGCTCGTGGTGCGGTCCGGGCCGTCGCGCTCGCTCAAGGATTGCAGGACGGACACGTGCTGCTCACGGCGGACGTTCCCGCGGATTCGGCCGACGCCGTGCTCGAGATGCTCATGAGCAACGGTGTGACCGAGGACGACATCATTCTCGCCCGGCTCGATGAGGTCGGGCCGATCAAGTCCGGCGGCACGACCGCGAGCCTCATCTGGGCCGACATGTTGGGACAGGCCAGGCGGAACGCCCGCCCGGTCATGCGCTATCTCGTCTTCATGGTCGCGGCGGGGATCATCGCCGCTGTCGGCGTGATTCAGGTGAACGACGTCCTGATCGTCGGCGCGATGGCCGTGAGCCCCGATCTGCTTCCCATCACCGCTGCCTGCGTGGGTCTGGTGGACCGCAACTTCCGACTGGTCTACCGGGCTCTCCTGACGGTGGCCGTCGGCATGGGCGCGGCGTGCCTGACGGCGTGGGTGCTCGCGCGGGTCGGCGACCTCATGGCTCTGCTACCCGCGCACTTCGCGATCGGGGAGTCCGCGCTCTCCGGCCTGACGACGGTCAACGCGTCGACCGTCCTGGTCGCCTTCGCGGCAGGGGTCGCGGGAATGCTCTCGCTCGAGACGCGGGCGAGCTCTACCATCGGGGTGGCCATCTCGATCACCACGATCCCCGCCGCTGCGTATCTCGGTGTTGCGGCAGGGGTCCGTGAGGTGGCCGAAGCGTTGGGTGCGCTGGCCGTCCTCGGGGTCAACATCGCCGTACTGGTGCTGGCGGGCGCGCTGACCCTCACCGTCCAACGGCTGCTGGCCGCACGGCGCGCAAGCTAGCGCTGTCTGTCGCCGCGTGCGGAGCGGGTGCGCCTCGCCCGCCCCACCCTCCAGCGTCGCCGTCGCGCCGCCATCCCCGGCGCCCGTGTCCACGGCAGAACCGGCGATCCAGGGTCACCGCTCCGCCCGCTGTCAGTTCGGCACGATCACGGCCAGCAATCGCTTGGCCCGTCACCCTCCGCAGGCGATGCGCATGCAGGGGTGTCACTGAAACCTCGGTAGCACGCCATTGACCGGGCAAGAGATGACGACTAACGGGGAGTTCGCCATGGTCGCTCCAGCGCGTCAGACCGATCCGTCGTTGCAAGATGTCCCACGCGGGATGCTCGCCGTCGCCGCCTTGCTGATCGGCTTTGCCAGCTTGTTGGGGCTTGCAGGCCTGGCAACCTTTGCCGCCGCGCTCGCCACCGCATGCAAGCGTTGGTACAGCCGAGCCGACCTGGCACCCACAGACCTGGCCCGGCTCAAGTGGGAGCAGGTCAAGGCGGCCGCAGGCGCGGGCGGCGGAGCGTGGCGGGAGACCGAACTGGCCAAGTACGCACCTCGCGGCGCAGGCGTCGCACGCTGAGGTCGAGAGGTCAGCGGCGTCGTGAACGGAACCCCGTTCCCCGGGTGGGATTGCTCGGGCTGTGCTGGGTGCATCACCAGAGCGCCGACCTCCAGCGGGGCGATCTCGACGCTCAGGAGGCCAAATCCCCATGCCGCAGACGCGGGACCACGACGTAAAGGGAGGGTGATGGAATGCTGGATCGGGCAGCGGCCCATGGGCCGATCGACTTCATGTTGTTGGAGTTCCCTGAAGAGGCGGACACCAAGGCGTGTGCGGACGCGATCATGGATCAGGTTCGACGGGACGTAATCCGCCTCTATGACGTCCTGCTGATCCGCAAGGCGCTCGACGGCTCGTACTCCGGAGTGGATTTTACGGATGTGAGCTCCGCCGGAGTGGGTGGGTTCACGGTGTTCGAGGGCGCCCGCTCCGGGTTGATCCATGACGATGACGTGCGAGAGGCAGTCGAGGTGGTTCAGCCGGGCACCATGGCGGCGCTGATCGTGTTCGAGAACATGTGGGCGGCGCCGTTCGTCAGCGCCGCCAGCGACGCGGGTGGGGAGCTGATCGCCAGCCAGCGGATCCCCGCGCGGGATGTGATCGAGGCGCTGGAGCGGCTCGAAGCGGGCCAGAGCAGCTGACGAGGGCGGAGGACATCATGCCAGGATTGCTACGCGGGATCATGCGGACCGCGGTTGTTGCCGGCACGGCCAGTGCGGTTGCCGGACGGGTCCAGCGTCACCAGGCGCGCAAGTTCGCCGACAGAGATGCGCAGACCGCCGCCGATCGGGAGCAGGCCTACGAGGAGCAAATGGCTTCCCCTGAGCAGGCGGCTCCGCAGGCGCAATACACGGAGCCGTCGCCCGCCCCTGCGCCCCAACCGGACATGATCGGGCAGCTCAAGCAGCTCGCAGAGCTTAGAGATCAGGGCATACTGACCGACGAGGAGTTCAACGCCCAGAAAGCTCGGATACTCGCATGAGCAGGGCCACGCCGCCGCCTCGGTAGCGCACCGATTCGACCAGATCACCGCGGGCCGTGAGGGTGCAGGCCGACCGCGGAAGGGGCCGTCCGGAACGGGCGCCACATCCTCGCACCCGACATCGCCGAATGGGGCTTGGTCCGCGCCACAGTTCCGACACCCGCCCGCCGTGGACGGCAATCACCTATACCGGGCGAGTTGCAGCGAGTACCAGCGTCCGGAGACTTCCAATATGACCACATCGGGCTTGGGCGCCGATGCGCGCTGGCCGCTGCCGCGTGGCCTGATCGTCGTGCTGAGCATGACCGGGCTTCTGGTTTCGGTGCGGCGCCGAAGCAGTTTGCAGGCATCGTCGCACCGGTCCTCCTCGCGCTCATCCTCGTCATCAGCTTCCACCCACTGATCGGGATCCTGTGCCGCCGCGGTGCGCCGCAGTCCCAGTGCAGGCGCTCGTCGCCCTGGCGGGCGGTGACATGGGACCCGGCTCGCGCCTGCGGGCTGACCGCCGACGGCGATGAGAGCCAGCTGACTACGCTGTTCGATGTGCTGCAGCCCGGCGATCCGGACCTCGACGTCGTCTTGCCGTAGCGGGCGTTCAGCTCTCGGTCTGCTGGTCGGCCGAGCATCTAGCTGTAGTTCCCATGACCGTT
>Ga0207674_10010307_pt1 | contig 10599 bp, 7 predicted proteins | sample KBSCornC72_FD_184303 | JGI IMG/M metagenome (GOLD analysis project Ga0207674, IMG submission 184303) | Corn rhizosphere microbial communities from Kellogg Biological Station, Michigan, USA - KBS Corn C7-2 (SPAdes) (version 2) | ecosystem: Host-associated > Plants > Roots > Rhizosphere > Soil ...
CCCGAACTAAGTGCATGCAAATGCACGTGTTGCCAGCCTCAGCCCCGCGAGTCACATTGGGGCGGTTTGTGTCCTCAGCCCTGGGAGTCGTGGAGCTAGAGCAACTCAATCGGCTGCAGGCGGCGCTGGCGGACCGATACACGATCGAGCGGGAGCTCGGTCGCGGCGGGATGGCGGTGGTGTACCTGGCGCGCGATCGAAAGCACGATCGCAACGTCGCCCTCAAAGTCCTCCTCCCCCACGTGGCGCAGGCGATCGGCGCCGAGCGCTTCCAGCGCGAGATCACGATCGCGGCCAAACTCACGCATCCCCACATCCTCGCCCTCTACGACTCCGGCGAGGCGAGCGGCCTGCTCTACTACGTGATGCCGCACATGCGCGGCGAGTCGCTGCGCGACCGGATCGGGCGCGAAGGACAGCTCGCCGTCGACGCGGCCGTACGCATCGGCATCGAGGTAGCAAGCGCACTGGAACGTGCACACATCGAAGGAATCGTCCACCGCGACATCAAGCCGGAGAACATCCTCCTCGAGGGAGGCATCGCCGTCGTCGCCGACTTCGGGATCGCGCGGGTGAAGAGCGCGGCCGAGAACGCGTCGATCACGCAGACCGGCATCGCGCTCGGCACGCCGATGTACATGAGCCCCGAGCAGGCGGTCGGCGCGGACGATCTCGATGGACGCAGCGACCAGTACAGCCTCGCCTGCGTCGTGTACGAGATGCTGACGGGCAACCCGCCATATACGGGCGGGTCGATGCGTCAGATGCTGATGCGCCACTCGATGGATCCGGTGCCGAGCGCGCGCGCGACGCGGCCCGAGGTACCGGAGCACGTGAGCTGGGCGCTCGTGCGCGCGATGGCGAAGGAGCCGAACGAGCGATTCGCGTCGGCGGCGGAGTTCTCGCGCGCGCTGAGTCGGAACTCGGCGACGGTCGCGCTGCGGCGGACGGAGTCGCTGTGGAACCGGTTCCGCACGGTGTTCATGCGCTCGGCTCCCAAGCCCGCACCCGCCCCGCGGCCGGCACCGGCGCAGGCGCAGGCGTCGCAGAGTCCGAAGCTCTCGTCGAATCAGCCGAGCGCGCCGGTCGCGACGAGTGCGCCCGCCCGGTCACCGATGGGCATCTTCACCCCGGTGGTGACGACGCCCTCCGGCCGGCTGCCCCTCGACTCGCTCGCCGTGCTCCCCTTCACCAACGTCTCCGGCGACGCCGACAGCGAGTACCTCGGCGAAGGCATCTCCGAGAGCATCATGAACAAGCTGTCCGGTGTGACCGGACTGCGCGTCGTGCCGCGATCGGTCGTGTTCCGCTACAAGGGCCATCGCGAGCCCTGCGAGGTCGGGCGCGAGGTGCACGCGCGCGCCGTCGTGACGGGGCGCATCCTCCAGCGCGGCGACACGCTCGTGATCAAGGCGGAGCTGGTGGACTCGCAGACCGAGTCGCAGCTCTGGGGGGACCAGTACAACCGGAAGATGGCCGACATCTTCGCCGTGCAGGAGGAGATGGCCGCCGAGATCACGCGGTCGCTCCGGCTCAAGCTGAGCGGCGAGGAGGAAGCGGGGCTCGCGAAGCGCTTCACCGAGAGCACGAAGGCGTATCAGGCCTATCTGCGCGGGCGGCACCACTGGAACAAGCGCACCGTGGAAGGGCTGCGACAGGCGCTGGTCCACTTCCAGGAAGCGATCGACCTCGACCCGAACTACGCGCTCGCGTACAGCGGGCTCGCCGACACCTTCAACATCCTGGGCTACTACAACACGCAACGGCCGCACGACGCCTTCCCGAGGGGCAAGGCGGCGGCGGCGCGTGCGCTCGCCCTCGACGACTCACTGTCGGAAGCGCACGCGTCGATGGGCTACGTCCAGGTCTTCTATGACTACGATTGGCCTGGCGCGGCGAAGAGCTTCGCGCGCGCGATGGAGCTGAACCCGAAGTACGCCACCGCGCCGCAGTGGAACGCCTGGTACCTGTTCGCCATGGGCCGGTTCGACGAGGCCCTCGCCTCGATGCAGCGCGCGCAGGAGCTCGACCCGCTCTCGCTGATCATCAACGATCACCTCGGCTACGCGCTCCTGCTCGTCGGCAAACCGGAGGAAGCGCTGGCACAGCTCCTCCGCACGAAGGAGCTCGACCCGTCGTTCCCGTGGGTGTACTGGCGGCTCGGCTCCGTCTATCTCGCGCTCGGACGGCTCGCCGAGTCGATCGAGGCGTATCACACGGTCGTCCGCATGACCGACGGCGGTGTCGGGTTGGGCTACGAGGCGGTGGCGCTCGCGCGCGCGGGGCGCATGGAGGAGACGCGTGCCGTGCTCGCGCGGCTCGAGCAGCAGCGCGAGAGCCGGTACGTGTCGCCGCTCGAGTTCGCGCTCGTCTACGGTGCGCTCGGGCGGATCGACGACGCGCTGACGTCGCTCGAGCGCGCGTACGAGGAGCGCGTCAGCGACTTCGCGCGGGTGAGGCTGCTGCACTGGCCCGACGCGGTGTGCGAGCACCCGCGCTTCATCGCCCTGCTGAAGAAGCTCGGCGTCGCCTAGTCGGCGCTCGGCGCCGCCGCGCAGTTCCCGGCGAACTGCGTCCAGAACGCCTCCGTCTTCCGCCGCATCGTGCCCTGCAGCAGACGCGCACCGATCCCGGCGATCGTGCCGTGCACGTCGGACGTGACGGTCCACGCCAATCGCGTCGGGCCCACGTCGCTCGACGTGAGCGTCGCGCCGGCCTCGACGCGCATCGCCGAGCCGGGCGCCGCGCCCTGGACGGACATGCGCAGGCCGGCGAGGGGATCGACGTCGTGGAGCTTGACGTGCAGCGTGAATCGCAGCGAGACGCTGCCGACGCCGAGGGATGCGATGACACGGTACTGCTCCGCGTCGATCGGTTGCACCGATTCGACCCCCGCCGCGGCGGCAGCGACGAAATTGGGATCGGTCAGGTTCGACCAGACGACGGCGGCCGGCGCGTCGATCTCCTGGACGCCGGAGGTCTCGAGCCTCACGTCGCCGCGGCCGCGCGCGCGATGGCGGTGGTCAGCGCGCGCCGCGCTCCCACCTGTGCGAGCTGGAGACGATACGCGGCATCGGCGTGGATGTCGCCATTCGCCTGGACGCCGCGCACGGCGTTCGTCGCCGCACGCGCGATCGATGGCGCGTCACCCGCGGTGCCGAGCAGCGAGGACACGTCGGCGAGGAATGGCGCGTCGGCGAGCCCGGTGAAGGCGAGCGACGCCGCCGTCACGCCGCGCGCCGGGCTGACGGTGACCACGGTGGCCGCGCCGACGAGTGCGTAGCCCGACGCGGCCTGCTCGAACGTCACGTACGCCGAGCCGGTGAAGTCGGAGAGCGGACGCAGCTCGATCGCGACGAGGAGCTCGTCCGACGCCATCGCCGTCTCGAATGGACCGATGAAGAAGTCGCGGGCGGAAACGGTGCGCTTGGCCCGCAACGATTGGAGATGGAGGCGTGCGTCGAGCACGAGCATCGCGGCGGGCATGTCGGCGGAAGGATCGGCGTGCGCGAGCGCGCCCCCGATCGTGCCGAGGTTGCGCACCTGGAGGTCGCCGATGTTCTCCGTCACCTCCGCGATCAGCGGCACCGCGTCGCGCAGCGGCTCGGAGGCGAGCAGCTCGCGGTACGTCGTCGCCGCGCCGATGCGGACGACCTCATCGGTGACCGTCACGCCGCGCAGCTCCGGCAGGCGCCCGATGTCGACGAGCTGCTGCGGTTGCGCGAGACGGAAGCGCAGGAGCGGGACGAGCGACTGGCCACCGCAGATGAGCTTCGCCTGCGCTGGCCCACCGATGGCGTCGAGCGCTTCGGCGAGCGTGGTGGCCCGGGTGTACTCGAATGCAGCGGGGATCATGCGACACCTCCGGGCGCAGCGGCGCGAATGGCGGCCCAGACGCGGGCCGGCGTGAGCGGCTTGTCGATGTGGCTGATGCCGAGTGGCGCGAGCGCGTCGCACACGGCCCCGACGACGGTGGGCACCGACGCGATCGTCCCCGCCTCGCCGATTCCTTTCACACCGAGTGGGTTGACGTCGGTCGGCGTGACGGTGTGCAGCGTCTCGAAGCGCGGGAGCTGTGCGGCGCGCGGCACGGCGTAATCCATCATCGTGCCGGTGAGGAGCTGGCCATCCTCGTCGTAGATCGCCGTCTCCTGCAGCGCCTCGCCGATCCCCTGCGCGACGCCGCCGTGGATCTGCCCTTCGACGATCATCGGGTTGATCAGCGGCCCGCAGTCGTCGACGGAGAGATAGCGGAGGATCTTCACCTCGCCCGTCTCGACGTCCACCTCCACCGAGCAGATGTGCGTGCCGAAGGGGAAGACGAAGTTGGGCGGATCGAAGAACGCGGTCGCCTCGAGGCCGGGCTCGACACCGGCGGGCATGTTCCAGGCGACGTTCGCCATCAGCGCGAGCTCGGCGAACCCTTTCGCCTGCGAGGGCGCGCTGCGCACGACGAACTTGCCGTCGCGCCAGTCGAGCTCCGCTTCGGCGACGCCGAGCAGATGTGCGGCGACCTTGCGCGCCTTCTCCTTCACGCGCGTCGCCGCGATCTTCACGGCGCTGCCGCAGACCGCCGTCGTGCGGCTGCCGTAGGTGCCCCACCCCTGCGGCGTGTTGTCGGTGTCGCCGTGCACGATCTGCACGTCGTCGACCGAGATGCCGAATTCATCGGCGACGATCTGGGCGAAGGTCGTCTCCTCCCCCTGGCCGTGCGGCTTGGCGCCGATGTACACGCGCACGGTGCCGGTGGGATACGCGCGCACGAGCGCGCTCTCGTACAGCCCGCCGCCGAACCCCACTGCGCCGGCGACGGCGGAGGGGCCGAGCCCGCAGATCTCGTTGTACGTCGTGACGCCGATCCCGAGGTAGCGCTTCTCCTCGCGCGCCGCGGCCTGCTTGGCGCGGAAGCCTTCGTAGTCGAAGGCGGCAAGCGCCTTGTTCAGTGCACCTTCATAGTCGCCGGAGTCGTAGGTGAGCCCGGTGACGACGGTGTGCGGGAAGCTCTCCTTCGGGATCAGGTTCTTCCGGCGCACCTCGACCGGATCCCTGCCGATCTTCCGCGCGAAGAGGTCGATCAGCCGCTCGAGCATGTACGTCGCCTCGGGGCGGCCGGCGCCGCGATAGGCGTCGACGGGGGTCGCCGTCGTGTACACACCTTTAATCACCCCACGGATGTTGGGGATGGCGTACGGCCCGGAGTACATGAGGCCGTGCAGGATCGTCGGGACGCCCGGCGCGGCCGTCGACGCGTATGCACCGAGCCCGGCGAAGACGCGCGCGCGGAGCCCGGTGATGGTGCCGTCCGGCGCGCCGCACAGCTCGACGTACGACACGTGATCGCGGCCGTGCGTCGTGACCTTGTAGTTCTCCGAGCGGTCCTCGGTCCACTTCACCGGCCGGCCGAGCTCCATCGCGGCGAAGCAGGCGAGCGCTTCGTCGGCATACGTCGGGATCTTGCTCCCGAACGCGCCGCCGACCTCCGGCGCGACGACGCGGATGCGGTGCTCCGGCAGCTTGAGCATCACGGAGCAGAGGAAGCGGCAGATGTGCGGGTTCTGGCTCGTGACGTGGAGGGTGAGCTGTCCGCTGCCGGCATTGTAGCTCGCCACGGCGGCGCGCGTCTCCATCGCCGACGGCAACAGCCGCTGATGGACGATGCGCAGGTCCACTGCGACGGGCGCGCTGGCGAACGCGGCATCGGCATCGCCGCCGGCGACCGTCCATGTGAAGGCGACATTGCGCGCAATGTCGCCGTGGAGCTGCGGCGCATCGGGCTGGGTCGCCTGCTCGGGATCGACCACGGCGCCGAGGGGCTCGTACTCGACCTCGATGAGATCGAGCGCGTCGCGCGCCGCCTCGCGCGATTCGGCGACCACGAACGCGACGCCGTCGCCGACGTAGCGCACCGTGTCCACGGCCAGCAGCGGATGCGGCGGCACCTTGAGGTCGCAGTTGGGCACCATCCAGGCGCACGGCACGGGATTCACCCGCTCGGCGACGTCGCGGCCGGTGAACACCGCGATCACCCCCGGACTGGTGCGCGCCTGCCCGGAGTCGATGCTGCGCACGCGCGCGTGGGCCCACGGACTGCGCAGCACGGCGGCGTACGCCATGCGCGGGAGCTGGATGTCGTCGGTGTACGTCGCGCTCCCGGTGATGAGGCGCGGATCCTCGCGACGCTTGAGCGCCTTGCCGATCGGAGTTGGTGTCATTGGAGGAGAGGCGTCAGGTGCAGATGACTGCAGGTGCTCCGCTGGCTCGGGTTTTACGCGGGGACGTTCGCCGTCTGCTGTTGCACGAGCTTCGCGGTCGACGGCTGCTGGCGCATGACCGTGGCGGCGACGCAGACGGCATCGACGATGTTCTGGTAGCCGGTGCAGCGGCAGAGATTCCCCTGCAGCGCGTGGCGCACCTCCTCCTCGGTCGGATCGGGGTTCTGCGCGAGCAGATCGAATGCGGTGAGGATCATCCCCGGCGTGCAGAAGCCGCACTGCAGCCCGTGCTTGTCCCAGAACGCCTGCTGCAGCGGGTGCAGCCCGTTCGCGCCGAGCCGCTCGATCGTCGTGATCTCGGCGCCTTCCGCCTGGACGGCGAGCATCGAGCAGCTCTTCACGGCGCGTCCGTCGACGAGCACGGTACACGCGCCGCACTGGCTGGTGTCGCAGCCGATGTGCGTCCCGGTGAGCCCGAGCTGATCGCGCAGGACGTGCACGAGCAGGGCGCGCGGCTCGGCGTGCACCTCGCGTGGGACGCCGTTGACCGTGAGCGTGATTGGTGCGACCATCTGCGCCTCCCTCTGAAGTCCGACCCCTTCGTCGTGGTTCGTGGACAGCAGGTCCTACCGATCCGACCAATGCCCATCACGAGCATCGCCACCTTCACCATGCGCGCGGGCCGCGAAGCCGACGCGCTCGCCCTCATCCGCGCCGTGAAGCGCCAGGCCGAGCGCGAGCAGCCCGGCACTCTCGTCTACCTCGTCCATCGCGTGCTCGACCGGAAGGGCAAGCCCACGCGGACGCTCTACTTCTACGAGCGCTATCGGAACGAAGCCGCGCTGCAGGCCCACCTCGCGAGCACGTCGTGGCGGCGCGTCATCGCGCAGTGGGCGGAGCACTTCGAGGGCAAGACGCCGAAGACCGGGATCAAGTTCTTCGGCGTGAAGCGCATCGCGGCGTTCGAGCGCGCAGGCGCCATCCCGATCGCGCCAAGCTGACGTCGACGGTCGCTCGGGCCCTGCTGTCATCCCGAGCGAGCGGAGCGAGTCGAGGGATCTGCACTTCACAGCGTGAACTCGAAGCTCGGCCCGACGGTGGTGCCGTCGCCGCGCCCGGAGGGGATCGCCATGAGCGCCTGCGCGCGGTACTTCATGTCGTACATCAGCGGCACGGCCTGGAGCAGCACGGACGGTTGGCCGTCGAACGCGTTGTGCAGCACGAACAGCAGCGCCGTGTAGGCCCGGTTGAACTCCGTCATCAGCCGCTGGATCTCCGGCTGGCCGGCGTAGTCCTTCACCTTGGGGTTCGGCGACATCGGATAGCGCGCCGACCAGTCCACGACGAGTGCCGCGCCCGTGGGATAGCCGTTCGGCGTGTCGGTCGCCTGGTAGCGGCGGCCGGCGCGGATCTCGTTGAAGCGGAAGAAGTGCGCGAGCTCGTCCACCTGGCCGAAGCGGTTGTCGCCGTCGTACAGCGTGTGGTCGTAGCCCTCACCCTGCTCGGTGATCTCGTCGATCGCCGCGAGCGCCGTCTTGAGATCGTACACCGCGAAGGGGACGCCACCGCCGCCGTAGTACCACGACGCGCCGTCGACCTGCCTCGCGCGGCTCCCCTTGAAGAGCGCCTTCTCCTTCGCCGGCGTGTCGGCGAGCAGCTCGAAGGCGTCGCGGATCGCCTTGTAGAACTGCGCGATCGTCTGCCAGTCGCCGCTCTGCGGCGGGGCGCCGACCGCGGCGGGCATCTCGATCTTGAGGAAGGTGTCGATCGCGTCGGTGCCGAAGGGGAGGAGCTGGACGACGAACCGCTTGTCGCTGTGCGGCAGGTACGTCGGATACTCGGGGACGAACCCCTTGTGGTTCACCTTCGGCCTGCCGTCGATCGCGTTGAGCAGATTGGCGGCGAGCACCATGTGGAGCATCTCCTCCATCACGACGCTCCGGATCAGCGTGCTCGCCGTCACGTTCGCGCCGTTCGGGATGGAGTAGAGCGCGCAGAGATAGGGCGGGATCGTCGAGTGCTCGATCTCGAGCGCCGTCTGCAGATGCGTCTTCAGGTCGTCCGCATTCGTGATCGGCGGCGGGAGCACCGGCGTCAGCGGCGTCGTCTGCGGCGATGTCGTCTTCATCAGCGGAGCTGCGTGAGCATGTCCTTCACCGAGCGCAGCGCGAGAGCGATCGCCGTGAGCGTGGGGTTGGCCGTTCCCGTGGTCGGAAAGCTGCCGCAGCCCACGACGTAGAGATTGTCGTGGTCCCAGCTCCGCTGGTCGCGGTTCACGACGCTGTCGTACTTCGTGAAGCCCATGCGGTGCGTGCCGATGTGATGCCCCGCCCCGATGAAGTTGAGCGGATAGGGCTTGCCGTCCGGCGCGACGTAATGCTTCGAGTCGGCGACGCCGTCGATGCGGCCGTGGAAGTGCTGATCCACCGCCGGGATGCCGAGCGCGTCGAACACCACCTTGGAGACCTTCATCGCCTCGACCATCGCCTGCCAGGTGTAGTCGCTGACGTCGTACTTGAGGATGGGGCGGAAGCACCCCAGCGCGTCCTTGTACGTCGGGTCGATCTCGACGCAGTTCTTCCATTCCGGGAGTTGCTCGATGTCGTAGCCGATGCGGACCTGCCTCGGCAGCGTGTTGGCGAGCTGGCTGCGCAACTTCTTCCCGAAGACGTTCTGCTGGAGCGCGTCGTACACGTCGCCGTTCGGCGGATAGTTGACGATGTCCCAGCCGGCGTTGCCGACGTCGGTGCGGAAGGCGGCGAACTCGCGACGGAAGTCGCCGTCGCGCAGCGTCTCGATGCCCGACGTCTGGATCGGACCACGGAAGCTCCCCATCGACTGTGGGGCGAGCGCCCACGTGTACGAGAAGGGGTGGTCCATCAGGTTGTGGCCGACCTCGTTGTTGTACTTGTTCGCGACGTTCGACGCGAGGAGCAGCTTCGCGTTCTCCACCGCGTGGCCGGCGAGGACGTAGATCGTCGCCGTCGCGGTGTACGTCGTGTTCGGCCCCACCCCCTCCTCCTCGTACCGCACGTATTTGACGCCGTCGACGCGACCATTCGGGCCGAGCGTCACCTGCGTCACCACCGCCTGCGTGAGCAGCGTGAAGTAGGGCGAATCGATCAGCGTGGCGATCGTCTTGAGCGCGCTGTACTTCGCCTGCACGGGGCAGATCGGGATGCACGCCGCGTTGCCCTCGCAGCGCTGGCCGAGCTCCGGATTGCCGACCGCGCCGACCGGGGCGTAGCCCTTCCGCGGGATCGAGTTGCGCGCCTGGGCGAGGCTGGTGACTTCGACCGGGTATTGCTTGCCCGCGAAGGTGACCGTCTTCCCCTTCACCGCCTTCCCGATGACGTTGTCGCTCCAGCTCGGCGGGATGCGCTCCATCGGATAGTCGTATCCGGACGGGAAGGTGATGCCGTGCATCTCCTGGTCGGCCTTGTTGGCGGCCACGCCGATCGACCACTCCGCCTGCCCGTAATAGGGCTCCAGCTCCTCGTACGTCAGCGGCCAGTCGACGCCCTTGTCGTACTTGGTCTTCAGGTGGAAGTCGTTCGGGCAGAAGCGCGGCGTCGTCCCCAGCCAGTGCAGCGAGGTGCCGCCGAGCTGGCGCAGATACGTCGACCCGAACGCCTCCGGCCCCATCTCCACCTGATAGCCGACCATGTCGGGCGTCCCCTTCACGATCTTGAGGATGTCCGTGTCGTTCGGCGACGGCGCACTCGGGTTGTACGGGTAGGGCGAGTTCGTGTCCTTGATCACCCGCGTGTAGTAGGTGTCGACGTACGAGCGGTAGCTCTGATACGTCAGCCCGCCGGCGCGCCCCGCCTCGAGCATCAGCACGCGCTTGTTCTGCGCGACGAGCTCCTTGGCGACGTGCGCTCCGATCGGCCCGCCACCGACGATGATCGCGTCGTAGTTCCCGTTCGGCGTCACGCTCGCACTCATGGAGCATCCCCCGCCGTCACCGGTGGGAGCGCCCACGAGCCATAGCCCGGCTGCTTGGCGGCGGGGGGATGCGTGTGGATCGCCTTCCAGACGAGCCCCTCGGTGTACGATTGCGGCGAGACGACGAAGGTGACGTCGTTGGCCCACGCGCCGTGCACGTTCCGCCACTCGGCGGGGAGCTGGAACCACATGCCGAGATACCAGAGCCGCGCGACGTTGCGGGCGATCGGCCCGATGCCCGGATCCTCGAGGATCTGCTCCGTCACCAGTTGCTCGAGGAGGAGATCGCTTCCCTTCGCGCGGATGTACGTGTCCTGCCAGATCATGAGGAGCCGGCCGAACAGCGTCTCGCCGACGATCGTGGGAACGAGCGCGAAGTACGTCTTCGCCATCGCCGTCCCGTGCAGCTCGGCCTCGCTGAAGCCGGTGAGGATGACCG
>Ga0207674_10010309_pt1 | contig 10598 bp, 7 predicted proteins | sample KBSCornC72_FD_184303 | JGI IMG/M metagenome (GOLD analysis project Ga0207674, IMG submission 184303) | Corn rhizosphere microbial communities from Kellogg Biological Station, Michigan, USA - KBS Corn C7-2 (SPAdes) (version 2) | ecosystem: Host-associated > Plants > Roots > Rhizosphere > Soil ...
CACCGTTTCGCCGACTGACAGCTCGCCTTTCAGGACCTTGGTGCGAAGCACATGGAGCTTGCCGAGCGGCTTCGACGTATCCTCGACCTCGCCCTCGAAGCCCTTGAGCGAAGTCAAGGTGCCGGTATCACCGACCTGCCCGCCGCTCTCGCCGTAGAAGGGCGTCTGGTTGAGCAAGAGCTCGACCGTGTCGCCGATCTCGGCATTCTCGACTCGATTGCCGTCCTTGACGATCGCGAGGATGACCCCCTCGCCCTCATCGCCGGAGTAGCCGGTGAATTCCGTCGCTCCATGCTCCTCCGCGAGGTCGAACCAGATATCCTCGCTCGCCTTGGCACCCGAACCCTTCCACGCCGCGCGGGCCTTGGCCTTTTGCTCGGCCATCGCCGCGTCGAAGCCGGCGCGGTCGACGCCCAGGCCCCGCGAGCGCAGAGCGTCTTCGGTCAAGTCGTAGGGAAAACCGAAGGTGTCGTAGAGCTTGAACGCGGTCTGGCCGGCTAGTGTCCCGCCGTCGGCAAGCTCCGCCGTCGCTTCGTCGAGCAGCCTCAGGCCGTTGACGAGCGTCTGGCGGAAGCGCGTTTCTTCCTGTTGCAACGTCGCTTCGAGCAGCGGCTGAGCGCGGATCAGCTCGGGATAGGCCGCGCCCATTTCGGCGACCAACGCCGGCACGAGCCGGTACATCAAAGGCTCGCTCGCCCCGAGCAAATGCGCGTGCCGCATTGCCCGGCGCATGATCCGCCGAAGGACATAACCCCGGCCCTCGTTGGCCGGCAGGACTCCATCCGCCACCAGGAAGCCCGACGCCCGCAAATGGTCGGCGATCACGCGATGACTCGCCTGCTGCTCGCCCTCGGCTTTCGTCCGGGTCAGCTCCTCGCTGGCGTGGATCAGTGCCCTGAACGTGTCGGTCTCATAATTGTCGGGCGTGCCCTGAAGCACCGCGGCGATGCGCTCCAGCCCCATGCCGGTGTCGATGCTCTTCTTCGGCAGCTCGGAGACGATCTCGTTCGCCGCCTGCTCATACTGCATGAAGACGAGGTTCCAGACCTCGACGAAGCGGTCGCCGTCCTCGTCGGGACTGCCCGGGGGACCGCCGGGGATATGGTCGCCATGATCGTAGAAGATCTCCGAACATGGTCCGCACGGGCCGTCGTCGCCCATCGCCCAGAAGTTATCCTTGGTCGGGATTCGGATGATTCGGCTTTCGGGCAGCCCCGAGATCTTCTTCCAGAGATCGAACGCTTCTTCGTCGGTGTGATAGACGGTCGCGGTCAGCCGGTCGGGATTTAGGCCGCACTCCTTGGTGAGCAGGTTCCACGCGAGTTCGATCGCACGGTCCTTGAAATAGTCGCCGAACGAGAAATTCCCGAGCATTTCAAAGAAGGTGTGATGTCGCGCGGTGTAGCCGACATTGTCGAGATCATTGTGCTTGCCGCCCGCCCTCACGCATTTCTGCGAGCTCACCGCGGTCACGTACGGCCGCGTCTCGAGCCCCGTGAACACGTTCTTGAACGGCACCATTCCGGCGTTGACGAACATCAACGTCGGGTCGTTTTGCGGGACCAACGGCGCCGACGGCACCCGCGCGTGACCGTTCTTCTCGAAAAATTCGAGGAAGCCGCGGCGGATGTCGTTGGTCGAGGTCATGCCAATGCGATGTAAATGCGCTGCTGCACTGCGGCAAGGATAGGCTGCCCCTGGGGCTTGGCAGCGCGGTTGCGACGCGGCTAGGCAGGGACAATGGCGCGTCGCCCCAAGTCTTCGATCCCTCGCTACATACGGCGGCGCCCACGCTCCTGGCCGCGCCGGATCTTCGGCTGGATCGTCAAGCTGGTCGTCGCCTTTTTCGTGATCTCGATCCTGTGGGTTGGCCTCTACCGCTTCGTGCCGCCGCCGATCACGCTCACTATGCTGGGTGACGTCTTCGCCGGCCGCGGACTGCACAAGGACTGGATGCCGATTTCCGAGATCGACCGCGACATGGTCCGCGCCGCGATCGCCGCCGAAGATAGCAAATTCTGCCAGCACAACGGCTTCGACTTCGAGGCGATCGAAGATGCGATGAAGCGCAACGCTTCGGGCGGGCGAATCCGCGGCGGATCGACCATCAGTCAGCAGACGGCCAAGACCACCTTCCTGTGGAACGGCGGCGGCTATGCGCGGAAGGGCGTCGAGGCCTGGTTCACCTTCCTGATCGAGCATCTGTGGGGCAAGCGCCGCATCATGGAAGTCTATCTGAACAATGCCGAGACCGGCCTTGGGACCTATGGCGCGAATGCCGGGTCGGAGCGCTATTTCGGCCACGACGCCGGCGCGATGAGCGCGACCGAGGCCGCGCGCATCGCTGCGGTCCTGCCGCTGCCCAAGAAGCGCGGCGCGGTCGCGCCCAAGGGCTTTACCCGCCGCTACGGCAATACGATCGCGGCGCGGATCGGCGTGGTCGCGCGCGACGGGCTCGACGGCTGTATCTACAAGGGCACCGCCGCTCCTCCGAACAAGGCGCCGCCGCCGGTCGCAAGGAAACCGCGGCCACTGCCGGGCGAGGAATATGAGAGCGCGAAACCGCTGCCGCCGATCGAGAATGCGGTCGAAGTGCCGCCGGACGCGACCGCGCCGGTCAACGCGGCGGAACCGGCGCCAGCGACTCCGGCGAATACGGCCGAACCGCCGCCTCCGGCAGAGCAGCCGCAGGAGCCGGCAAACGGCGTTTAGCGGCGCAGCCGAGCGATCAGCCCTCGGCGTGGGCCTCTGCGTCCGGGTTTAGCCCAGGCTCGTCCCAACTGTCGTAACCCTGCTTGAACAGGGCAATGATCGCGACCACCGGTACGCTGACGCTGAGGATCCAAGGGGCGTAAACCGGCTGCTTGAACGCGCCGGCGCTGAACAATTGAATATAGAACAGCTGAAAGCCCCACTCGCCGGTCGTCCAGTTCAGCCTGAATATCGTGACGCCGATCAGCGTTCCGATCGTCCACAACCAACGTCGGCGGAACATCCCCGACCGCCAGATTTTGACAAGCGCCGCGACAGTGACGCCGAGGGCAGCCAACATTGCGAGAAGCATTCCCCAGCCGCCGGCCCCGGCGTTGCCGAGTGTGAAACCATTCAGTCGCTGCGGATCACCGCCAGTCTTCTGGATGTACAATCCGGTCAAAAGCGTTCGCCCGCCCGAGCTTTCCGTGGTCGTGTCAACCAGCGCCCAGCCGTTTTTTCCCTTGAGCTCGTAGATCGCATGCACGCGTCGGATCGCTCCGGTCATGTTCCAATTTGCGTTCGTCATGGACAAATCGAACGGCGGTTCGGGAAGTGCTGCTCGCATGGCCGGCATGGCCTCCGACAGCTTCGGAGCCAATTCCGGCGGCACCTTTTGGGCCAGTTTCCCAGTGTCGTTGAGCGTGACATCCTGGAGAACATTGCGGACCAGGGCGCGTTCCTGCGGCGACAATGCCGTCTCTTCAAGCTTGCCGGGTGAGCATGCCCAAAGGAACGCCGTCAGGAAAACGAGCAGGACAATCCGCATATGAGCTCCCCCTGCGCTCAGTCTGGAGCGCGGCTCACGCTGCGGCAATAGCTAACCGACCAGCGCCAGCTTCGGAGGTTCCTGCGCGCCGAGGTCCACGGTCCCTTCCCCGGTGATCCGGGCAACGCGCGCGGCGAGTTCGCCGTCGAGAGCGAAATCGCGGCCGGCGAGAACGAGGGCCCGGCCGCCGTTCGCCAGCGGCACGGTGAAGCGCACGATCCCGGTGCCGCCCCGCGCCTCCGCCAGCTCCCGGGCAAGGAGCGGGACAAGGTCGGATGAGGCGAGACGCACGGTCATTTCGAGCCGGGTGCGCTTCGCCAGCGACTCCAGCGGCTGGAAGCGCTTGACCGTCACGCGCGGAGTTTCGTCGCCGGCGCGCCGGTCGAGTTCGACGCTGAGCAGCCCGCAAGACTGCGACCGCGCCGCGGCCTCCAGCGCCTCGCACGGCTCATCGTCGAACACCGTCGCGGTGAACTGGCCCGAACTGTCGCTCAAATTCGCGATCATGTAGCGGCGGCCACGCGCCGACGTCCGCCAGCGCGCGTCCTCGACCAGGCACGCCATGGCCATGCTCAGGCGCTCTCCCTCCGCAATGCGCAGCTCGGACACTTCGGCAAAGGTCTTCACTTTGTGCGCGGCCAGCAGATGCTTCTGGCCGTCGACCGGATGGGCCGAGAAATAGAAGCCGAACGCATCGCGCTCGGCCGCCATGCGCTGGGCGAGAGTCCATGACGCATCGCGCGGAAGGCGGATCGGCGCGGCTTCGGCGCTGCTCACTCCGAACAGGCCCGCCTGGCCGCTCTCGCGCTGGTCGTGAGCGCTGGCGGCATGGGCGAGGATCGTCTCGGCCGCTGCAAAGACCGCCGGCCGGTCGGGCTTGAGGCTGTCGAAGGCGCCGGCTCCCGCGAGGCTTTCGAGCTGGCGGCGGTTGAGGAGCCTGGGGTCGATCCGAGCGGCGAAATCTTCGAGGCTGGCGAACGGCCCGCCCCTCTCCCGCTCCTCGACCAGCGCCTCCATCGCTTTTTCGCCGACGCCCTTAAGCGCGCCGAGCGCATAGCGGACGGCTCCGTCTTCGACGGTAAAATAAGGGTGGCTGGCGTTGATGTCGGGCGGCAGGCATTCGACTCCGCCGCGGCGCATATCCTCGACGAAAATGCCCAGCTTGTCGGTCAGCGCCATGTCGAAGCTCATCGACGCGGCATAGAATTCGGCGCGGTGGTGCGCCTTCAGCCAGGCCGTCTGGTAGGCGATGAGGGCATAAGCCGCGGCGTGGCTCTTGTTGAAACCGTAGCCGGCGAACTTGTCGATCGTGTCGAACAGCTCGTTCGCCTTGGCGGCGGAGATTTGATTGTGGGTGGCGCAGCCATCGACGAAGCGGGCGCGCTGAGCGTCCATCTCGGACTTGATCTTCTTGCCCATGGCCCGCCGCAGCAGGTCCGCTTCGCCGAGCGAGTAGCCGGCGAGCACCTGCGCCGCCTGCATCACCTGCTCCTGGTAGACGAAAATGCCGTAGGTTTCGGCGAGGATCCCTTCGAGCAATGGGTGCGGATATTCGATTGCGGCGCGGCCGTTCTTGCGGTCGCCGAACATCCCGATATTGTCCATCGGCCCCGGTCGATAAAGGGCGACCAGAGCGATGATATCGCCGAAGCTCGACGGGCGGATCGCCGCGAGAGTCCGGCGCATGCCTTCCGATTCCAGCTGGAACACGCCGACCGCATCGCCGCGCTGGATCAGCTCGTAGACCGCTTGATCGTCCCATGGCAGCGCATCGAAATCGACCTCGACCCCCTGCTCGGCGAGCAGGCGCCGGCCTTCCTTCAGAACGGACAGAGTCTTGAGGCCGAGGAAATCGAACTTCACGAGGCCGGCTGCCTCGACATATTTCATGTCGAACTGGGTGACCGGCATGTCCGAGCGCGGATCGCGGTAGAGCGGGACGAGCTCGTCCAGCGGCCGATCGCCGATCACGACGCCCGCGGCATGGGTCGAGGCGTGCCGCGGCAGGCCCTCGAGCTTCATCGCCAGATCGAACAATCGCCGAATGTCGGCGTCGTCGCGATATTCCGCGGCGAGCTCCGAGACGCCGTTCAGCGACCGCTCGAGCGTCCAGGGATCGGTCGGATGGTTCGGGATGAGCTTCGCGAGCCGGTCGATCTGGCCATAGGGCATCTGGAGCACTCGGCCCGTGTCCTTGAGCACCGCCCGCGCCTTCAGGCGACCGAAGGTGATGATCTGCGCCACCTTGTCGCGCCCGTATTTGCCCTGGACGTAGGTGATCACCTTGTCGCGATGGGTTTCGCAGAAATCGATGTCGAAGTCGGGCATCGACACGCGTTCCGGATTGAGGAAGCGCTCGAACAGGAGGTTGAGGCCGATTGGATCGAGGTCGGTGATGGTGAGCGCCCAGGCGACGACCGAGCCGGCGCCCGACCCACGGCCCGGACCCACCGGAATATCGTTCGCCTTGGCCCATTTGATGAAGTCGGCGACGATCAGGAAGTAGCCGGCAAAGCCCATGCTCGTGATGACGTCGAGCTCATATTCAAGGCGCGCCGAATATTGCTCCTGCTCCTCCGGCGCACGACCCCTGAGCCTTTCCTGGAGCCCTTCCCGGGCGTCGCGTCGGAGCTGCTCATCCTCGTCATCCGACAGGCGTGGAAGGATCGGCCGCCGCTGCGGGGCCGAGACCGCGCAGCGCATGGCGATCACCGCGGTGTTGGCGATCGCCTCGGGCAAATCGGCGAACAGCTCGGCCATCACCTCGCCGTCCTTGAGCCAGGCGTCGGGGGATGAGGTCGCGCGGTCCGCGCTTTCGACATATTCCGACTTGGCAATGCACAGCATGACATCGTGCGCGGCGTGGAACGACGGGTCGGAATAAGCCGCGGGGTTGGTCGCTACCAACGGCAGGTCGCGGGCGTAAGCGAGCGCGATCAGCACATCCTCAGTACCTTCCTCGACCGGGTCGTTGCGGCGGACGATCTCGACGTAAAGCCGGTCGGGGAAAAGCTGTTGGAGGCGGTCGCAATAGGCTTCGGCCTTGGCCTGCTGACCCTCGGCGAGAAGGCGTGCGAGCGCCCCCTCCCCGCCCGCGGTCAGCGCGATCAGGCCGCCGCTGAGGCCTTCGAGCGTGGCGAATTCCACATGCGGCACCAGTTCCAGGGGTCGATCGAGGTGCGCGGTCGAAACGAGCTTGGAGAGGTTCGCATAGCCCTGATCGTCCTTGGCGAGCAGGACGAGCCAGTCGATGCGCTCCTCACCACCGATCTCGCTCGGCCGGGCCACCGCAAGTGTGGCGCCGATGATTGGCTGCACGCCCTTGGCCGTGCAGGCATCGCTGAACGGCATGGCGCCGTAGAGGCCGTTGCGATCGGTCAGAGCGACGGCCGGGAAACCGAGCATCGCGGCCCGGCTGGCAATAGTCTTGGGCTCCATCGCCCCTTCGAGCATGGTGAAGGACGACAGGACTCGAAGCGGCACGAACGGCTGACTCACGAGACAAGTATGGGGCGCAATGCCGCCGCGGAAAAGCAGCGGCGCCGGACTTATCCACGAATTATCGGGTGGGGGTCAGGCGCCCTTCCACGATGTCGCGGATCTCGCGCATTCGGCCGAGATAGGCATTAGCGATGCACTGCCGGTTCGGGCAGCGGTCCCGATAGGCGACGAAGCGATCGCGAGTCGTCTGAAGCAATCGAGTTTGCGCCGAGGAGGCCGTCGTCAGCGCTCGTCGATATTGCGTCGTCATGTTGACGTCGAGCGCGGCGAGCCCGCTGTCGGAGCAGACCGCGACCTCCCCCGGCGTCTCGGCGCGGGCGCAGTCGAAGCTGGGACGCCCTTGGGAATTGCTCGTTGGGCCCGGCTGGACGTTGGCGGATACCGAAGCGGCCGCATTCCCCTCCGTGCCGGGCGCAACTTCATTGACCTCAGGCGTCGGCGGCGGCTCCTCGACCCGCGTCAATGTCGTCAGCGATGCAATGATCGATTCCGCGTTACGAAGACTGACGTTACCGCCGGCTTCGATCGTATAATCGACGTCCGCCATCAGGGCGCGACGGCCATCGCTCGTCGCGACTCCGGGCGGAAGATCGAGAGAGAGGGTGCCCGAGCAATTGAGCGCTCCGGCATCTTTGTTTTCGCTTTCGAGCACCGGATTTTCGACCCGAAGAACGGCAGCTCCCGCGAGCTCGGCCAACTCAGCCTGGTCGGCCCCACGGGCTTCGGCGGCACGGCGGATCAGTTCGCGCTTGATCAGATCATAGGTTGCCTCGGACGAGCAACGTGCCGCGTGATCGGCCTCAGCGGTCTGCTCGATCTGCGGGTTGCTGAGTCTGTCCTGGTCGGAATTGCGGTCGCCGGTGAAGTACCAGATCGCGCCGAGCAGGATCAGGACCCCACCGAATGCGATCAGGATGAGGTTTGTGCGCGAGCCGCCTTCGCCGTCCCGGTCGGTCACTGCAGCCGGCCCTCGTGCAGCCGGACCACGCGATCCATCTTGGCCGCGAGGCGTTCGTTATGAGTGGCGACGAGGGCGGCGCTCCCTTCACCGCGGACGAGGCCCAGGAACTCGGCGAGCACCGCGTCGGCCGTGTGCTCGTCGAGGTTGCCCGTCGGCTCGTCGGCGAGGATCAGCGGCGGCTTGTTGGCGAGCGCTCGGGCGACCGCCACACGTTGCTGCTCACCCCCCGACAGCTTGGACGGCCGATGGTCGAGCCGTTTCGAAAGACCGAGCGCCCCGAGCAGGCTCTCCGCCCGCTCGCGCGCAGCCTCGGGCTCCGTGTCGCGCACTAGCTGCGGAATCATCACATTTTCGCGGGCATTGAATTCGGGGAGAAGGTGGTGGAACTGGTAGACGAAGCCCAGCAGGTCGCGACGAAGCCGGGTGCGGCCTTCGTCGTCAAGCTGCGCGGCTTCCTGGCCCTGAAGCCGGATCGAGCCGGCAAAACCGCCTTCGAGCAGGCCGACGGCCTGAAGCAAGGTCGACTTCCCCGAACCGGACGGGCCGAGCAAAGCGACGATTTCGCCGGGCTTCACTTCCAGATCGACCCCGCGCAGCACCTCGATCGTGACGTCGCCCTGCGTAAAGCTGCGTTTCAAATCGCGCGTAAGGAGGACCGGGTCACTCATAGCGCAAAACCTCGACCGGGTCGGTGCTCGCCGCACGGCGGGCCGGGAACAAGGTGGCTGGGAAGATCAAGAGCATGGTGACGACCAGGATCGCTGCGACCTCGAACGGGTCGGTCTTCGAGGGAAGCTCCGTCAGGATCCGAACCGACGGGTCCCACGGGTTTGCCCCGGTCAGCAAATGAACCAGGTTCACCGCCCCCTGGCGGAAGAAGAGGATGATCGAGCCCAGGATCAGGCCGATCAGGATACCGGCTCCACCGATCGCCAGGCCCACGGCCATGAAAATCCGGAGAATGGCACGGCGGGTCGCACCCATGGTCCGGAGGATGGCGATGTCGCGGGTCTTGGAACGCACCAGCATGATCAGCGACGAAGCGATGTTGAACGCCGCGACCAGCACGATGATGCTGACCACGATGAACATGACGACCCGTTCGAGGTCGAGCGCGGAAAACAAGGCCGAGTTCATTTCGCGCCAGTCGACGATCACTCCGTTACGGCGCACCAAAGGCTGAAGCGGGGCAAGGATCTGGCCGACCTTGTCGGGATTATCAGTTTGAATTTCGACGAGCCCGACCGAATCGCCCATCATCAGGAGCGTCTGGGCATCTTGCATGGGCATGATCACGAACGCCTTGTCGTAATCGTAGACCCCCACCTCGAACACGACGCCGACCGTGTAGGTGACGATCCGCGGCACCGTCCCGACGACCGTTGACCGGCCTTCCGGGCTGATCAGGCTGATTTCGCTCCCCGGATAGGCCCCGAGCTGGTCGGCGAGGCGGGATCCGATCGCGATCCTGCCGCTGTCCGGAGTGATCGACTTGAAGTCGCCGGCGACGACGTGCGACGTCAAAGTCTTGTTGGCCATCAGGTCCTCGACGCGCATGCCCCGCACGAGGACGCCCTCGACCCGTCCGTTGGACGAGGCCATCAGCGGCTGCTCGATCAGCGGAAGCGCCGAGGTCACCCCGGGCGTCTTCTTTGCGGCGACCGCGATGTCCTGCCAGTTCGCCAGCTGCCCGTTGAAGCCCTGGATCACCGCATGGCCGTTGAGCCCGACGATCTTGTCGAACAGCTCGGCGCGGAAGCCGTTCATGACGCTCATCACCACGATCAGAGCGGCGACTCCGAGCGCGACGGCGCCGACGCTGAATCCGGCGACGACGAAGATGAAGCCCTCGCCCTTCTGCGGAAAGAGATAGCGCCGCGCGGCCATCCGCTCGTAGCGGCTGAGGATCATGACGAGCCTCTCAGCTCGTCACCCTGAACTTGTCTCAGGGTCCATGTCCGACAAGATCTGAGCGGACTCCGGAATGGATGCTGAAACAAGTTCAGCATGACGGGTTGGAGTTTCATTCCGTCAGCCTCGCCAGCGCGCTTTCGAGGCTGAGTTCTTCGCGTTCCCCGGTCGCGCGCTTCTTGAGCTCGACCGTGCCGCCGGCGATTCCGCGCGGGCCGACCACCAGCTGCCAGGGGAGACCGACAAGGTCCATCGAGGCGAGCTTGGTTCCGCCGCGTTCGTCACGGTCGTCGTAGAGCGTCTCGACACCGGCAGCGCCGAGCTTCGCATAGAGGTCGTCCGCTGCGGCAACGGTCGGTTCGTCGTCGGCGCGCATTGTCACAAGCCCGACCTGCCACGGCGCCACCGGCTCGGGCCAGATGATGCCCGCTTCGTCATGGCTCGCCTCGATGATCGCCCCGACGAGGCGCGAAACGCCGATCCCGTAGCTTCCGCCGACCGGAGTGACCGCCTCACCGCCCTGGCCGCTCACCGTGAAGCCGAGCGGCTTCGTATATTTGTCGCCGAAGTAGAAAATGTGCCCGACCTCGATGCCGCGCGATTGCCGCAAATCGGCGCCAAGCTCGGCCTCACGCGTTTCGTCGCGCTTCTCTTCGGTCGCTGCATAATCGGCGGAGCTTACTCATGCGCAACGCATGGCGGATG
>Ga0207674_10010311_pt1 | contig 10598 bp, 9 predicted proteins | sample KBSCornC72_FD_184303 | JGI IMG/M metagenome (GOLD analysis project Ga0207674, IMG submission 184303) | Corn rhizosphere microbial communities from Kellogg Biological Station, Michigan, USA - KBS Corn C7-2 (SPAdes) (version 2) | ecosystem: Host-associated > Plants > Roots > Rhizosphere > Soil ...
CCGCGAGCTTTCGCTTGGTGTGAACAACGTTGACTTCTTACAGCCGCGTACGTTCCATGATCCATTCAGTATGCGTCTTGGTATGCGGTTTGAATTTTGATCGGTTCCGACCGGATCGATCTTTTGTGGAGGGAACAACCTTAGTTCCCTCCCCTTTCTTTTTGGTAAAGACAATTTGTGATAGATTGCCTTTACCGATTCTCATCAATCTCCCCAGACAGGTGTTTTATGTCAAAGCTATTTCTTTCCCGATTCAATGGTCTCTTGGTCGTAGTTGCCTTTTCAGCAAGTGTTGTTATCGGCCAGGGTCGTGTTCCCGCCAATTTCAGCTTGCAGGTAAGCGGAATGATCAGATACGCCGCAACGCACCAGCCTGCCGAAAATGTTCTGGTCCGCATCGAAAGCTTTAGCGGCGGATTGGTCGGCCAAATGACGACCGACAGAACCGGACGGTTCACGTTTTCGGGCCTGATAGGTCAGCAATTTATTGTTACCGCTCATGCTCCCGGATTTTACGATCTGCGTGAAAATGTGGAATTGCTTACCCAGAACACAGCCTATCTGAACATGGAGCTCGTCGCCGACAAGAACGCTATCGGATCGAATAACACTGGCAGTAACGGCGAGTTTACCTCGCTGCCGGTCATAAATGCCGCCGTCCCGGCCGATGCACAGACCGAGTACGCAAAAGGACAGGAGCTTCTTAACAACAAGAACGCCTCCAATGCCGTTAAAAATTTTGAAAAAGCGGTCGCGATCTATCCGAAATATCTCGAAGCACAGATCGCATTGGGCCTGACGTATATGGACCTGCAAAAATGGGACAAGGCCGAAAAGCCCTTGCTCGCGGCGATCGAGATCAATCCGGAAGCATCAACCGCATATTTTGCGCTTGGCGAAGTTTATCGCCGCGAAAAGAAATACAACGAGGGCGAAAACATTCTCACACGCGGGTTCAAACAGAACGCAAATGCTGCGCAAGCCCATCTGACGCTGGCGGAAATATATTGGGACCGCGCACCGTTGTCTAAGGACGAAGCTCAGTTTCGAAAGGACGCGGAAAGTTCGTGGAAGGAAGTAAGCCTTGCGATAAAACAGGACCCGAACCTCGCCGAAGCTCACCTGCTGGCCGGAAATCTGCTGCTTCGGGCACGCCGCGGCGCCGACGCTCTCGAGCATTTTGAGCAATACCTAAAACTCAAACCCGACGGTCAATTTGCTGCCGAAACAAGAACATTGGTTCAGAAAATAAAGGACTCGCTCGCGAAACAAGCGAAGAATAGTTAGCCCGGTTTTTGCGTTCTTTGTGTTCTTCGCGTGAAATTGCCTCCCGCAAAGAGCAAAGTTGCAAAGCTGTTTCCAACATCACGCTTTCAGGATGCTGCTTCATAAATAAAACCCTGTACTATTTGTGGAACCCGCGCTAAACTGGCATGCCGGAACTTCTCAGGAAGATCCGGTTCGGCGTCTTGCCGTTGGATCTTTGAAAAAAACGTTGAGACAGTGGGACAAGTGGGACAAACGCTAAATCCTTTGTTTTCAATAACAGTTTTGTCCCAGCTTGTCCCACGCTGGGACAAATTGGGACAAAAACAAGAAGATTTGGCGAAACAAAACTGGGCGAGGCAGCTATTTGACAAGAGCCTGGATTTCCTTAAATCGCGGATGCTTTGCGTCCCGCATCATCTCGAACAGAGCCATTTCGACGCTCGATGGAACAACCCCTGAGGCAAACATCTTCGAAAGCCCGGCCTGTTTATCACGATCAAAACGAGAGGCGACACAGTCGGTCAGCAGATGCACTTGCAAGCCCTGTTCGAGCAGATCATGCGCGGTCTGGTTAACGCAGATGTGAGTTTCCAAACCGCACAGGACGATCTGGTCCTTTCCGTTCAACGCGTCAAGCACCGCCGGTTCCCTGCCGGCGCTGAATCTGGTTTTCTCGACGATGACGGGCTCCGGTTCAAGCGAAAGCAATATCTCCTCCGCGGTGCGCCCTAGGCCTTTTGGATACTGTTCGGTCACGATCGTCGGGACCGCGAGCATCGGAAAACAGCGAACCGCCAGGTTGATCCGTGATGCGACCGTTGAAAAATCGTTGACGACAGATCGAAACGCTTCCTGGAAATCGACGACCATCAGCAGCGTCCGGGAAATGTCGAGCGTATTTCTGTGAGCCATAATTGGGTCAGTCCGCCGGCGCCGCCTTTTTCTCGGCCTTTCGCGCTTCGCGTTCCCGCTTTTCTTTCATTTCCGCCTTGTAGGTTTTGAAAAAGAAGTACAACGTTGCGCCGCACAGAATGAAGATCAGGATCATCATCGCAACGATAAAATATATTTCGGCACGTGTAGCTCCGGGCATAACTCAAGTTTAGAGTCACGAGATTTTCCGCGCAAGCCGGTAATTGGTTTATGAGGATTTTTCCTTTTTCTGGTCAGCCCGCGTCCGGTTTTTTTCGCGGATCTGCGTATAGGGATCGGTCTCACCGCCGACCCAACGGTACCAGACGATCTTTGCAATATCTGCCATCAGCTGCTCGCGGGTCCAGCCGTCGTCGGTCGAATCGGCGATGTAAACCGCAATGGCGATATGCTTCCCATCCGGCGTCGTGATTATGCCGATGTCGTTCGTCGCTCCGGTAACTCCGTCTTTTGTTCCGCCTGTTCCGGTTTTATGAGCGAACGGCGTGCCCGACGGGAGTCCTGCCCTGATACGACGGCGGCCGGTATTTGAATCGGTAAGGCACTCCAGCAGCAGCCTGCGTGTCGGTTCGGAAAGCGAGTTGCCAAACTCGACCTCGCGCAGCAACGCGATCGATGCACGGGGCGTGGCCCAGTTTCGATACTGCGTTTCCCAATCCTTACTGATCTCCTTTTCGCTGTCTGCGACAATGAAATCCTTGATACCGATTTCAGACAGATACGATTGCACCGCCGTCGGCCCGCCTGCGAGTTCAAGCAGCACGTCACTCGCCGTGCCGTCACTTTCGGAGATCGATGCTCGAATGAGTTCGCCCAGCGGCAAAACCGTTCCTTGCGGATTTAAGTTTCTTATCGGGCTATGAAATCCCCAGCGAACAAAATCGCTCTTATCGACAACGATTTCCTGATCGATATGAAGCTGATTGGCATCAACCCGTTTCAGAACGGTCATCGCGATCGGCAGCTTGTAAACGCTTTGCGACGGAAAATGTCCGTCCGGGTCGATAAAGACCGAATCGCCGGTTTCCAGCAAAACCGCACCGACGCCGACACGGGCGTTCGCATTCGCGACAACCTCCTGGATCTGCTGTTGAAGCAGAACGTCGGGCTTATTTTCTACGGGGATCGGCGGTTTTACGGCACCCGAACTCACATCCGCCGGGTTTTCGTATTCATCCGTGATGCGGTGAACACAGGAGGTAAACAGAACAAAGGATAGTAATGCTAAAAATAATGCCCGCTTGCTCATTGCCTGTAAATGTTATTAGGAAGGGGATTTCGTGCGATTTGTTGCCTTGTTATAACAAGCTTTGTAGATCTTGTTATAACAAGCTTTGTAGATTATGAACTATCGGTTCCACTTATCCCAAGCCGCTTTGGCGATTTTTGCTATAACGCCTTCGCGCGTCTTTTCATCCGCCCGGGAATCCGATACAAAAACAGCGATAGCAATATGCTTTCCATTCGGCAAAGCAATTACGCCGATATCATTGGTCGCCGCCGTAATGCCGCCACGCGTTCCCGACGTTCCTGTTTTGTGGGCGACAGGCGTTCCCGGAGGCAGAAGCCCTTTCAGCCGTTTTGCTCCGGGCAAGGACTCGGCCATGAATTTGGTTAATAGCTGCTCGCTATCGTCGGCGTTGGCCTTCCATTCACGCCAATCCCGCATTTTCAAGAGCAGCGAAACAGCGGCCTCAGGCGATGCCCAATTGTCGTACTGCACTTGCCAGTCCTGTGCCATTTCCTTTTCGGAATTAAGGACGTTGATATTGTCCGCGCCGATCGATGTCAGATAAACCTGAACCTTTGATGCTCCGCCTGCGAGGTTCATCAGTACATCGCTCGCCGTGCCGTCGCTTTCCGAGATCGCGTACTGTATTAGTTCTTTGACAGAAAGTTCGGTTCCGTTCGGGTATTTGTCGCGTATCGGGCTATGCTGCCCCGGACTGACAAAATCGCTTTTCGCGACGCCAGCCTTTTCCTCAAGATTTATCTTACCGGCTTCCACCTGCTGCATTACGGCCATCGATATAGGCAGCTTGTAAACGCTTTGCATCGGGAAATGCTGGTCGGCATTCAAGCCAGCCGCAGCACCCGTCTCGATCAACAGAGCGTAAACGCCAACCTTGCCCTTTGCATCTGCCGCGATCCGCTCGAACTGTTTTTGCAGTTCCGTATCCGGTTTTGCCTCAGGCAAGCTTGCTGTGCCTGGCGTTGGCGAAGCAACAGACGCCGTTTCTGCTTCGGTATCGGACAAACCTGCGTTTGAAGTCCTGCTACAGGAAACGAATAAAAGGAAAAGCAGTAGAATCGGTAAAAAGCGGCTCATTGTTTATCAGTATATTGGTTTATCGATTTCAAGCTCCGAACGAGTTGAAGTTGATGCGGACCAGAAAGATAAAACGTCAGTCCAACAGCGTACCTTCTATCCCGGCCGGTATCGAATAAACCGAATCGTTGGTCGCGACTATCATATCTCCGTCGCGGGTAAAACACAGCCCGACGATGTTATTTCCGGCGACAAAGGTTTCGGCATCGAGGCCGTTCCGCGAGATCCTTACGATCCCGTGCCGTCCGGCATAGCAGGCAGCAACATAAAGATTGCCGAAAGTATCGAAGGCGAGTCCCTGCGGACGCCCAAATCCTCGAAAATACTTTTCGTCAAATCCGGTGTGGTCGATGACGTGAACCGCGTCGTAGCTCGCAAGTCCCGGCGCCGTAACGAATAATCTGCCGTCCGGCCCGAACGCAAGATGATAAGCCGAAACAGAGGGCTCGAGCACGGCAAAGGTTTCGGGCGTGCCCATCTTGCTTATGCGAAAGATCGTCCCGCTGCGGTCCCCGACGTACATCGCTCCGTCCTTTCCAAATGCTATCCCGGTCGCGATCCCAACATTTGTCGAGAAAATTACAGCCTCCTCATCCTTGTCTATCCGGCAAACCTGTCCGTCGGAACGGTTCGTGACAAAAAGTTCGCCGTCACGGTCAAACGCCAAACCTGTCGGGTTCATTATCTCGGTCGGCATCTGGTCGATGAATCCGTCCGGTTCGAGACGGAACATCGAAAATTCGACCTGTTGGCCGCGCGAGCCCGAACGCGTAACTATGATCGAGCCGTCCTTTGGATCGACAGCCGGGTTTGCGACTATGTGCAGATCGGTCGCAAGCTGTTTTCCGACGGTGATCTCGACTATGTTGCTTCGCTTTCCGCCGCTTTCCAGGAACACTTCAGCCGTCGTTCCAACAGTCTCAGGCACGATCGCTACAACGCGGTGCTGCGACGCCGCGGTGATCCAGGCGATCTGGCCTCCGATAACGCACGAATTTATTCCCGATGCGTCAAGCCGAAATCCCTCCGTTTCGATAAAGATCTCGCCGCCGGGAATTGCGTATTCGGGATTTATTGAAATGATCTTGCCTGCACTGTTCATCTGCTCAAATTTTCGCTAAAACAATAGATTTTACGATGCAAACCTACGAGTGTCGAACCGGCGTACAGCGAATTATTGTCCCGAAGACCGTATTTTCGGCTGTTCCGAACAGCAAAAATTTCTTGACGCAGGCGTTTAATAACGGTTAAACTTGTTTTTGACGGTTTTACACTTGATCGAAAACCTTCAAAAGCCATTTCACTCGAAACCGTCCACCTGCAACAGTTTTTCTTTATTTATGCCGAATAGAATCGACGATTTATTGCGCATGGCGATGAGCTTCGGCGCATCCGATCTGCATCTTCGGGCTGGATCGTTTCCGGTCATTCGCGTCCACGGCGAGTTGAAACCGATGTCGGGCTCGACCCGGATGTCGCAGGACGAGACGCTGGAAATGGCGTTCTCGATGATGTCCAATCGTCAAAAGCAGCATTTTAAAGAGGTTTTCGAGGTAGATATCGGTTACGGCGTCTCGGGCCTGGGCCGGTTCCGCGTCAATATTTTTCAGCAGCGCAATTCGATCGGCATAGTTGCGCGCGTGATCTCGGACGAAATAAAAAACTTTAGCGAGCTAGGCTTGCCGCCTATCCTGAATTCGATCGCCGACGAAATGCGCGGTCTGATCCTCGTTACCGGAACAACAGGCTCTGGCAAGTCAACGACGCTTGCGGGAATAGTTGACCATATCAACCAAAAACGAAATTGCCATATCGTAACGGTCGAAGACCCGATCGAATTCCTTCATAAAGACAAGGAGTCTTACGTCACACAACGCGAAGTTGACGTTGATACCCGAAACTTCGCCGAGGCGTTGCGCGGTTCGCTTCGCCAGGACCCGGACGTGATACTTGTCGGCGAAATGCGCGATCTCGAAACAATAGAGACGGCGCTTGTCGCCGCGGAAACCGGCCATCTCGTACTATCGACACTTCACACTCTTGACGCATCCGAAACGATCGTTCGCATCATCTCGGCCTTTCCGCCGTATCAGCAAAAATCGATACGAATTCAGCTTGCCGGCTTGTTAAAGGCAGTCGTCTCGCAGCGTTTGATGAAAACCGTATCGAGCAGCGGACGCGTTCCGGCCGTCGAAGTTCTGGTCTCGACACCGCTCATTCGCGACTGCATCCTGCACGAGGAAAAGACTGCCTCGATCCGCGACGCCATCTCAGCCGGCACATCGCAATACGGCATGCAGACATTCGACCAATCGCTTTTCTACTTATACACATCCGGCCTCATCTCGCTCAACGAAGCCCTGATCGGATCGACGAACCCGGACGAATTCCGCCTGCGTCTTGCCGGTATTCAAAACACGACCGCAATGGCCAAAGAAGAAATGGAAAAGAAAAGCGGCATCGTGAGCAATCTGAACGACCTTATTATCAGATGAAAGAGCTTGTCCCTTTTCTTTAACCTTTAAAAAGCCTCGGTCAAGAGGCTTTTTTGTTTGTACCGGTTTTCCGCTAAGCTGCTATCGTGCATGGATTAGCCGGATTCCGCTGCAAATCTTTCTCTTCGCCACAAATATAGGTTTTTCAAGGATTTTCCGTCCCGAAGTCTTGACAGAAAGGCACTTTGACGTGTAAATTTTAGTTTTATCACGTCCATCGGAAAAGTCCGGAGAGTAGAGCGAATTTCTATGTCTTTCTCACAAATCGGTTTCGAAACAATTTGTCACCAGATTTTGTATTACGGAGTTCGATAGACGGACGAAAACTGCCGGCCGGATGCGGTATAGTTTCGACAGAGATATAAGGTTTTGAGATAGGCAAACACACAATTTTATTTAAGGAAGTTTAGCAGATTTAATGACAAATCAGGTTAACAATGAACCCGAAGAAACCGTAAACGGCGGTGATTCGGCATCAGGACAATCAAACACGGAAAACGCGGCCCCTGCGGCCGCCACAACGGCACCCGAACCATCGGCTGAAGAGCAGCAGAATCAGGACGTGGATTTCGGCGCCATCCTCGAGCAGTTCGAGCAGGAACAGACCATTTTTCACGCTGGTGAACTCGTCGAAGGCCGCGTCGTCGGCGTTTCGGAGCGCGGAGTCCTCGTTGACTTCGGTTACAAATCCGAGGGCGTCGTTCCGATCGAGGAATTTACAGGCCCGGACGGCGAGCCAACGGTCAACGTTGGAGATACGGTCGAGGTAGTTATCCGTACCATTCACACAGGCGATGCTCCGCCGATGCTGTCGCGCTCGGACGCTCTCAACCGCAAGGCTTGGGGTGACATCGAGCACGCCTACAAAGAAGGCAACACGATTGTCGGAAAAGTCATTGATAAAACCAAAGGCGGGCTTCGCGTTGATATCAACGGCATCGAGGCCTTTCTGCCGGGATCGCAGATCGATTCGCGGCCGATCCGCAGCCTTGACTCGTACAAGGGCCAGGATATCGAAGCAAAGGTCATCAAATTCAGTCGCCGGCGCAGCAATATCGTTCTTTCACGCAAGGTCATTACCGATGAGGTCGTCAACGCTCAAAAGGCAGAGACACTCGACAAGATCGATGTCGGCTTCGTCGTCGAAGGAACCATCAAGAACCTTACCGAATACGGTGCGTTCGTCGATATCGGCGGCATCGACGGCTTGCTTCACGTGACAGATATGTCGTGGGGACGCATTCACCACCCCGGTGACCTGTTTCACGTAGGCGACCATGTTCAGGTCAAGGTCCTGAAGCTCGACCGCGAAAAGGAAAAAGTTTCGCTCGGCTATAAACAACTGTTGCCTGATCCGTGGTCAACCGTAATCGAGGTTTACCCGATCAACTCGAAGGTAAAGGGCAAAGTTTCGTCGGTTACCGAGTACGGAGTCTTTGTCGAGCTCGAACCCGGTGTCGAAGGCCTCGTCCACGTGTCGGAGATTTCGTGGTCCAAGCGTTCGCAAAGCCCGAAGCGTCTTTTTCATAAAGGCGATGAGGTCGAGGTACAGGTGCTTGGCGTCGATGCCGTCGAAAAACGCATCAGCCTCGGCATGAAACAGTTCCAGGAAAATCCGTGGGATCACGTCGAGGAACGTTATCCGGTCGGTGCCAAGATCCATGGCCGCGTCCGTAACCTGACCGATTTCGGCGCGTTCGTCGAGCTCGAAGAAGGCGTTGACGGTCTCGTACACGTATCCGATATTACCTGGGCCAAAAAGGTCAAGCATCCTAAAGAACTTCTGAAAAAAGATCAGGAAGTCGATGCGATCGTGACCCACATCGACCGTGCGGGCCAACGTCTGTCCCTGTCGATGAAGGACCTGATGCCGAGCGCATGGGAGAGTTTCGTGGCCACGCATCGTCCGGGTGACGTCGTTCGCGGAAAGGTTTCGCGGTTTACCAATTTTGGTATCTTTGTCGAACTTGGCGAAGGCCTCGAAGGCCTGTGTCACATTTCGGAGCTTTCTGACGAACGTGTCGAACGAGCCGAACAGGTTGCTGAACTTGGCCAGGAGATGGAATTCAAGATCCTTCGCATCGAGCACGAAGACCAAAAGATCGGTCTTTCACACCGTGCAGTCGGCAAGGACGACGAGCCCGTCGTCGATACCAAGATGTACTCGACCGAGGCAAAAGGCGGTATGGCTTCGCTTGCTGAACTTGCCAATTTAAAATTTGGCAGACCTGCCGAGGCACCAGCTGAGAAAAAGGAAACACCGAAGAAGGCCGAAGAAAAACCGGCCGAAGCACCCGTTGCAGAAGAAACCCCTGCGGAGGAAGCGTCGACTCCGCAAGAGCCGGCGCCGGAACCTGCCGATGAGGCAAGCAAGTCGGACGAAGCAAACGCTCCGGCGGCCGAGGAACCTGTAGCGGAAACAACCGAACCGGCAGCGTCCGCCGCTGAAGATGCCGAAGAGACTCCGGAACAAAAAAACGAGGAGTCCGAAGAAAAAGCGGCATAACACGGCGTTGGGACTACACACTGATTTATTGAACATTTGGGATTGTACGGAGAATAGAAATGACAAAAGCGGATCTGGTGGAAAAGGTTGCGAACGACGCTGATATGACCAAAAAGGATGCCGAACAACTGGTCGAGATCATTTTCGACAGCATCATCGGCACGCTGAACAAGGGTGAAAAGATCGAATTGCGCGGATTCGGCAGCTTTCGCGTGCGTGAGCGAAATTCGAGAAAGGGCCGAAACCCAAAAACGGGTGCGGCGGTTAACATTCCGGCGAAACGCGTTGCCTATTTTAAGCCCGGAAAGGAACTGAAAGAGCTCATCAATAAAGGTTAAGGCGGTGGATGTACTCTGGAGTCCGTGGCGTTACGACTATATAAAAAGCGGCAGCGAAACTCATGCGGATAACCCCGGCGGTTGTATTTTCTGCGATATTCTGAACAACCCGGCGAGCGACGGTATTGTGACACTGCAAAATTCGTATGGAGGGTTCGGAATCCGGCCCAGGCAGGTGCAGGTGAAAGGGCGGCTGGAATGGTAGCGTTTGGATGGGACGGGCAGGGCGAAACGGCCAGGTGGATTCGCCTGCCCACAGATAAAACGTCTCAACTCAAATCAAGGCGCGGCTGGGCTGCGTCTGAGTTTCGACGTCTTCAATGTTCTGGACGTGCAACGGCTTGAACAATCCGGCCCAGGCAAGTTCGGGAAAGGCCGCTTGGAATGGGCGAGCTTGCATCAGACGGGCAGGCGAATCAGCCAGTTGGTTCTGCCTGCCCGCCCGCCTAAAACGAAAACTTCATACCACCCTGGAACACACGCGGCCCGCCGCGACCTCCCGCAGATCTCCGCTGAACTGGGCATCGGCAGCGTCGTGGAAGGCTCGGTGCGCCGTCTCGGAAATCGGGTCCGGATCGCCGTGCAACTCGTCGATGCGCGGTCCCGCCGGCAGTTGTGGGCGGAGGCGTACGAAAAGGACGCCACCGACGTCTTCGCGATCCAGGCCGCCGTGGCCCAGGAAGTCGCCGCGCAGCTGCGCGCGACACTCACTCCCCGCGAGCAGCAGG
>Ga0207674_10010312_pt1 | contig 10598 bp, 5 predicted proteins | sample KBSCornC72_FD_184303 | JGI IMG/M metagenome (GOLD analysis project Ga0207674, IMG submission 184303) | Corn rhizosphere microbial communities from Kellogg Biological Station, Michigan, USA - KBS Corn C7-2 (SPAdes) (version 2) | ecosystem: Host-associated > Plants > Roots > Rhizosphere > Soil ...
TGCTGGATCTGGCTGGTGCCCTCGTAGATCCGGAACAGGCGCACGTCGCGGTACAGCCGCTCTACCGGGACCCCGCGCATGTACCCCGAACCTCCATGGATCTGCACCGCCCGGTCGGCGATCCGGCCTACCGCCTCGCTGGCGAAGTACTTGGCCGCCGACGGGGCGAGCCGCTGGTCGGTGCCTGCGTCGTACCGGGCCGCGGCGTCGAGCACCAGGGCCCGGGCCGCCATGTACTCGGTCTGCGAGTCCGCCAGCATGGCCTGCACCAGCTGATAGTCGGCGATCGGGTGGCCGCCCTGGGAGCGTTCCCTGGCGTAGGTCACGCTCTCGTCGATCAGCCGCGCCGCCACGCCCGCGCACAGGGCCGCGATGATCAGCCGCCCGTGCGCCAGGCTGCGCATCGCGGTGGAGTAGCCGGCCGCGGCCGCCTCGCCGACCAGGGCGTCGCGGGGGACCCGCACGCCGGAAAACGAGACGTCGGCGGTCCACGCGCCGGCCTGGCCCATCTTGTGGTCCTTGGCCGCCACCGAAACCCCGTCCAGCCCGGCCGGGACGATGAACACGCCGATGCCCTTGCCCGGCGGCGCCGCCGGGTCGGTGCGCGCGAACACCATGAAGACGTCCGCCGCCGGGGCGTTGGTGATGTACCGCTTGAGGCCGTCGATGACCCAGCCGCCGCCGCCCGGCCCAGCCTCCGGCCCAGGATCCGGCACAGGATCTGGCACAGCGGAGGTGACCAGGCGGCTCGGGTCGGATCCCGCGTCCGGCTCGGTCAGCGCGAACGACGCGACCACCTCGCCGGAGGCCAGCCGCGGCAGCCAGTGCTTGCGCTGCTCCTCGGTCCCGGCCAGGACCAGGACCTGGCCGGCGATGCCGTTGTTCGTGCCGAACAGCGACCGGAACGCCGGGCTGGTGTAGCCGAGTTCCATGGTCACCAGCACCTGCTGCCGCACCGACAGGCCCAGACCGCCGAACTCGGCGGGCAGCGCGTACCCGTACAGGCCCATCTCCTTGGCCTGCGCGATCAGCCGGCCTGGTATCTCGTCGGACTCGTCGATGCCGGCCTCGGCGGGCATCACCTCGCGCCGGATGAAGTCCCGGAGCACCTCGATCAGCTCGTCGAACTCGGTCGTGCTCACCATGAGCCCATGATAAGGAGAGAACCGTGTCCGCTTCAGGCCCGCGCCGCCGCGCGATCATCGCCGCCCTCCCCGTCGCGGCCGGGCTCGCCGCCTGCACCTCGCCCCGCCAGCCGCAGCCCGCAGCCCTCGACTTCTTTACCGAGCATCAGGCCGCCGTGGTCGAGGCCGCGACCGCGCGGATCGCCCCCGGACCCGCGGACGACCCGGCCGAGGCGGGCCACCCCGGCGCCCGCGAGGCGGACGTGACCGGCTACATCGACACCCTGCTGGGCGCCCTGGACGACCAGAACATCTTCGCCGGCGGCCCGTGGAGCAACCGGCACACCTCGGGCCCGAACCTGATGGCCCGGTTCACCCCGCTCAACCCGGTGGCCAGGATCGCCTGGCGCAATCGCATCATCGCCTGGCAGGAGCAATACACCAAGGGAATCAGCCAGCTCGACAAGCTGGCCGGCGGCGACTTCACGAAAAAGCCCCCGGCCCAGCAGGACAAGATCCTGGCCACGAAGTCGGTCAGCGAGTTCACCAGCCTGCTGTTCGAGCACACCATCGAGGGCCTGTACTCCAGCCCCGAGTACGGGGGCAACAAGAACCTGGTCGGCTGGAAGGAGATCGGGTTCCCCGGCGACGTCCAGCCGCGCGGCTACTCCGCCGACGAGGTGGAGCGGTCCGACGGCCACGACCCGGTCGGCACAGGCAACGTCGGCCACGACAACACCGGCGTCGTCGCCGACGTCCTCAAGCTCCTCGGCGCGCTGTAAACCCATGACCAAGGCCATAGTGATCGGCAGCGGCGCCGGCGGGTCGTTCGCCGCGATGGAGCTGGCCAAGGCGGGCTGGCAGGTGACGATCTTCGAGAAGGGCCCCAATCACTTCACCAACCTGGCCGGCCCAGGCCCGTTCGGCACCGTGTTCGCCAACGACAGCCTGGCCATGCTGCAGCGCTACTTCGCCGAGCCCGATCCCGAGGTCTTCCCGCGCACCTGGCGGCCGAACCCTTCCGCCCCCGCCCAGACCGGCAGCGTCGACGAGCTGCCCCAGGTCGTCGGCGGCGGCACCGTGCACTGGGACGCCAAGGTGCCCAGGTTCTGGGACATTGACTTCCAGCAGCACTCGGCCCTGGGCCCGTACCCGGGTGCCGACGTGGCCGACTGGCCGTTCAGCTATCACGACCTCGCCCCGTACTACGACGAGGTCGAGCGGCTCATCGGCGTCCAGGGCGACACGACCACGTTCCCGGACCTAGTCCGCAAGCACGCACCGAGAAACGGCCAGTACCCGATGCCGCCCGGGCCGCAGATGCGCTCCTCCACCGCCATCGCCCACGGCGCCGCGGCCGCCGGCCTGCACCCGTTCCCGTTCCCGATGGCGGCCAACTCGGTCAGCGGCTACAACGGCCAGCACGCCTGCAACAACTGCGGGTTCTGCAGCAGCTTCGGCTGCCCGGTGGTCGCCCGCCCGTCCGCGCTCGTCCCGCTGCGCCAGGCGCTGCGCACCGGCCGGGTCGAGCTGAAACCCGAGACGATGGTCACGAAAATCGAACTCAAGGAAAACAAAGCCACGGGCGTCAGCTGGGTCACCATGACGGACGCGGGCCCGGATACCGGCACCGAAACAGCCGACGTCATCGTCATGGCCGCGTCCGCTATCGAGACCGTCCGCCTCGCCCTGCTCTCGGACTTCCCCGACCGCAGCGGCAAGCTCGGCCGCCGGCTGATGCTGCACGCGTTCATCGACGGCAGCGCGATCTTCCTCGACGAGCGGATGCACGCCCACCGCGGCCGGTCGGTGACCCAGTGCGCGGAGGACGCCGCCGACCCGGACTACCCGGGCGCCCGGGCGTTCGCGAAACAGCACGGCCTGCCCTATATCCGCGGCGGCCTGATGGAGCTGGGCGGCAGCCAGGACCCGATCGCCGAGGCGCAGTCCTACCAGACCCTGCTCAACTTCGTCCGCGCGTCCAGGCCGTTCGGCACCGAGTTCAAGCAGCTCATGCGCGCCTCGATCCTGCGCGACCGGCTGGCGGGCTGCTCGCTCATCGGCCACGACCTGCCCTACCTGAACCACACGGTGACCCTCGACCCGCAAGTCAGGGACATCTTCGGGGTGCCGGTGGCCCGCATCACCTGGAGCGCGGGCCAGCACGAGCAGGTGGCTCAGCAGTTCTGGATCCCGCGGCTGAAGGCGATGATGACCAAGGCCGGCGCGGGCGTGGCGCTGGCCGTGCCCGCCACCTTCAACAGCGGCGGCCTGCCCACCGGCAACCACGTCATGGGCGGCATGATGATGGGGACCGACCCGGCCACCAGCGTGACCGACGCCCACGGCCGGGTTCACGGCCTGGACAACGTGTACGCGGCCGACGGGTCGGTGTTCGTCACCTCGGGGGCGCACAACCCGACGAACACGATCATGGCCGTGGCCCTGCGCAACATGCGCCACCTCGCTGAGTAAAGTTTGATCCGGGGGTGGTATGAGCAAAATTTCCCCGGGCATCCTGGCCCCGCCGCACGAGGTGTTCACGCCCGATGAGTGGCGGGCCAAGGGCCGCGAGCGGCGCGCTTCGGTGTCCCGGTCCAGCCATGCCCAGTGGGCGCCGCCAGCCGACCGGCCCGACCCGGTCGCCGTTCTGGAGGAGCAGGCCAGGACCCGGGTGCCGGATCTGGTACCGATCCGCTACGGGCGCATGATTGCCTCGCCGTTTTCCTACTTCCGCGGCGCCGCGGCTCCGATGGCATGGGATCTGGCGCATACGCCCACCACCGATATCCGCGTGCAGGCCTGCGGTGACGCGCACCTGCTGAATTTCGGCATGTACGCCGCACCCGACCGGCGGCTGGTCTTTGACGTCAACGACTTCGATGAGACGCTGCCTGCGCCGTTCGAATGGGACGTCAAGCGGCTGGCGGCCAGCTTCGCCGTCGCTGCGCGGGACCATGGCTATAAGGACCGCGATGCCCATACCGCCGCGCGGCTGACCGTGCGCAGCTATCGCGCCAAGATGGCGCGGTACGCTGCGATGCGTTTCTTCGACGTCTGGTATTCCAGGATCGATATCGACGAAGTGAACAGGCTGTTCGACGTACTGCAGCCGAGGGCGGCCGTCCGCCGCCGCCACCGGGATATAGCCCAGGCGCGCCGGCGCACGAGTCAGCGCGCCTTCCTGAAGATGTGCTACCAGGTCCAGGGGCAATACCGCATCCGTTCGGCTCCTCCGGTGATCGTCCGCTTCCCGGTGGAGGGCTACCCGGGCGTCCTGGAGGAGCTGCGCGGCGCCATCGCGCAGTACCGCCAGACGCTGGAGGCGGACCTGCGGGAGGTGCTGCGGCACTACTACTTCGGCGACTTCGCGCGCAAGGTCGTCGGCGTCGGGTCGGTCGGCACCGAGGCGTTCGTCGTGCTGCTGATCGGCGACCGAGCCGACGAGCCTTTGTTCCTGCAGGTCAAGGAGGCCCAAGAGTCGGTGCTGGCGCCGTACGCTGGCCCGGGCGAATACCAGCACCAGGGCGAGCGGGTGGTCATCGGCCAGCGGCTGACGCAGGCCGCGACCGACCCGTTCCTCGGCTGGACGACCGGCACCGGAACAAGCGGCACGACCCTCAAGCACTACTACGTACGCCAGCTGCGCGACATGAAGGGCAGCATGAGCGTCCCCTTGATGGACCCGCTCCAGCTCGACTACTACGGCAGGCTCTGTGGCTGGGCGCTCGCCCGTGCGCACGCCCGGACGGGGCGGGCCACGATGATCTCCGGCTACCTGGGCATGAGCGAGAAATTCGACCACGTTATCGCGGACTTCGCTGTCGCCTACGCCGACCAGAACGAGCAGGACTACCAGCGGCTACGCCAGGCTGTCGCCGCGGGGCGCGTACAAGCGGCGGGCTAGGAAGGATCCAGTTCGGCGGGCAGGGCCGGCGACACCGGGCGATCGGGGCGACCCGGGCTCATCAGCATCCGCAGCGCGATCGGCGGGTAGATGACCACCGACAACAGGCCGGCCACCACCAGAGCGGCGGCCGTGGACGTCCGTTGGTGACCGGTCTGGACTCCGATGACGGTAGCCACGACGATGAACGTGAGAGACGTGGCTTGCATGAAACCGGCTGCTATGGCGTGAGTACGCCCGACAACCCGCACGTACAGCAGAGCCGGAAGTCCCCGTACCAGCAGCAGCGCGACCAGGAAGACCGGCACCAGGATGATCGCCCGGGTGCTGTGGAACAACGCGGTGATGTCGAGGCCGACGCCGGTGCTCACGAAGAACACCGGGATCAAGAACCCGAAGCCGATCGCTTCCAGCTTGCCCTGGAACTCCTCCTGGGAGGCCGGTGTCTCGTCTGTCCGGCGCACGATGACCCCGGCCAGGAATGCCCCCAGGATGGTGGCCAGCCCGAAGTGCTCGGCCACCGCCGAGAAGGCCAGGGCGAACGTGATGGCCAACCGCACCCTCAGCTGGGAGCTCGTGTTCTCCAGCCGGTGCACGACCTCTCGCAGCGGGCCCCATACCCGCACGCGCTGGGTCACCACCACAATGACCGCGGTAAGGCCGACGAACCCGGCGAGCAGTCCCAGCTCCGCCCCCGGGTTCTTCGACGAAGCCGAGAAGAACACCGACAGCAGGACCAGCGGGGCGAGTTCGGCCAGTGACCCTGCGGCCATGATCATACGACCGAAGATCGTCTCGGTCTGGCCCGCATCATGGAGAATGGGCACCAGCACCCCGAGCGACGTCGACACCAGCGTGATCCCCACGAGCAGGCCGTCCCTGACCTGGCCTCCCAGCTGAAGCCCGTAGGCGACCAGGAGAGCCAGCATCATGGAAAGAAGGAAAGCCCGGCTGACGAGGACGAGGATCCGGCGATCGAACCGCCGCAGGTCGATCTCGAAGCCGGCCATGAACAACAGGAAACCCAGGCCCAGGTCCGCTATCACCTGGACAGCCACGTCGAGGTGCACCCACCCGAGAACCGTGGGCCCGACCAGGATTCCGCCGAGGATCTCCAGCACCACCGCCGGCACCTTCACCGCCGGGACAAGCCCAAGGAACAGGGGCACCGCGACGGCAACCGCGCCGACGATCAGGAGACTGCTGAAAGAAATCATGACGGACCGGACAAAACGGTGTAGACCATAGCCTGGCAGCCTCCATGCATCATTCTCACGGAGACTACGCTCAGCGCCTCACCCGGTCACGGCAGGGCCCCGGCCAGCCCAGCCTCGGCCAGCCCGATCTCCGACAGCTGGGCGCCGAGCACGTCCTTGCGGATCTTGCCGGTCGAGGTGAGCGGGAACGCGTCGGTGAACAGCCAGCGGACCGGGGTCTTGTAGGCGGCCAGCCGCTCCCGGCAGTGCTCGGCCAGCTCGGCCTCGGCCACGTCGGACGCGGGCCGGATCACCGCGCCCACCACCTCGCCCCAGAACCGGTCCGGCACCCCCACCACCACGGCCTCGGCCACACCCGGGTGGCTGGCCAGCACGGCCTCGATCTCGCGCGGGTAGATGTTCTCCCCGCCCCGGATGATCATCTCCTTCAGCCGGCCGGTGATCCGGCAGTAGCCGCGCTCGTCCATCGACCCCAGGTCGCCGGTGTGCAGCCAGCCGTCGGCATCGATGGCCGCGGCGGTAGCCTGCGGGTCGCCCAGGTAGCCGTCCATGACCAGGTAGCCGCGGGTGCAGATCTCGCCGACGGTCCCGCACGGCACGGTCGCGCCGGTGGCCACGTCGGCGATCTTGACCTCGGTCTGCGGCAGCGGCCGGCCCAGCGTCTCGGCCCGGTCGTCGGCCGTGTCGGATGGCCGCGTCATCGTGATCGAGCAGCTCGATTCCGTCTGCCCGAACGTGAGCGTGAACGGGACCCCGAACTCCGCCTCGACCTGCCGGACCAGTTCGGGCGGCACGGTCGCGCCGCCGGCCAGCGCGACCCGCAGGCTGGACAGGTCGCGCGGCGCCCGGCAGGCCGCCGCGAGCAGCGCGGTCAGCATCGTCGGCACGCCCCCGATGACGGTGCCGCGGTACCTCTCGGTGAGCTCCAGCATCCGCGCCGGGTCGAATCGCGGCAGCACCACCTGGGTGCCCAGCGTCTGGACCAGGCCGAGGGTGATCAGCCCGCACCCGGCCACGTGGAAGTACGGCATCGGGTTGACCAGGACGTCCCCGGCCCGCAGGCCGATGGCCTCGGCGCCCAGCCGGGCGTTGTTGGTCAGCCCGCGGTGGGTCAGCACGGCCGCCTTGGGCGGGCCGGTGGTGCCCGAGGTGTACAGGATCTGCGCCGGGCTCGCCGGGTCGACCTCCGGCAGCGGGCCGTCGCCGGCCGGCCAGTCCCCGAGCGTGAGAACCTCCCGCAGCCGCGGCAGCCGGTTCCGCACCTCGGCCAGGATCCCGGCCTGCGCGCCGGTGCGGAGGAACACCCCCGCCGCGCCGGAGTGCCCGAGCACGTGCGCCAGCTCCTCGGCCTGGTACGCCGGGTTGACCGTGACCAGCGTCAGCCCGGCCATCCCGGCGGCGAACTCGAGCAGCACCCAGTCCGGGCCGTTCCCGGCCCAGACCGCGACCGGCTCGCCCGGCTCGAACCGGGTGAGCAGCCCGCGCGCGACCCGTTCGGCCTCGTCCCGCAGCTCACCAAAGGTCCACTCCCGCCGGCCCGGATCGATCAGCGCGACCCGGTCCGGCGCCCGCCAGGCGGCGGCGCGCAGCACCCCGCCGACGGTGGTCGCCAGCAGCGGGGTCAGGGCGCGGGCGGGCCAGTGCGACATGGTCACGGTGGTCATGGTGGTTCCCTCCTCATAGGTCCCGAACGGGCCGGGCGCGTGCCACCGCGCCCACCTCTACGCTGCCCCGGCCCGGACGCCGGCGCATCCGTGCCGCCACCCTGAGGTTTCGGCGGCCCTACCCGGAGAAAACGTCAGGGCTTACGCTGACCTGAGATGGAGCAGCAGGTCATACTCGAACGCGATGCGGAGCTGGCGGCGCTGGCCGCCGCCATCGCGGCGGCCGAGGCCGGGCACGGCACCCTGGCGCTGGTGGAGGGTCCGGCCGGGATCGGCAAGACCACGCTGCTCCGGGCGGCCTGCCGGGGCCCAGGCCCGTGGACCCCGCAGAGCCCGGGGGGCGCGCGGGTCCTGACGGCCCGCGGGCTCGCGCTGGAGCAGGGCTTCCCCTACGGCATCGTCCGCCAGCTGCTCGACCCGGTCCGGGGCGAGGACGGGCTGATGGACGGGGCGGCCGCCCTGGCCGCCCGGGTGTTCGACTGGGCCGAAGCAGGCCCGGTCGAGGACGACGTCCGCTACGCCGCCATGCACGGCCTGTACTGGCTGGTCGCCAACCTCGCGGCCCGGCAGCCGCTGGTGCTCGCGGTGGACGACGCGCACTGGGCCGACGCGCCGTCGCTGCGCTGGCTCGCCCACCTGGCCGCCCGCGTCGAGCACCTGCCGGTCGCGCTGCTGCTCGCGGTGCGCGACGGCCCGGACGAGCCCGAGCTGCTCGGCGAGCTGCGCGCGGCCGGGACCCGGATTCGGCTGGGGCCGCTCGGCCCGGACGCCACCGCCGCACTGGTCCGCCGGCGGCTCGGCGCCGCGCCCGGCGACGGCGTCGACGGCGCCGATGCGCAGCTGGGCCGGGACTGGCACGCCAGCACCGGCGGGAACCCGTTCCTGCTCGAGGCGCTGGCCACCGCGCTGCGCGACGGCGACCAGAAGGCGGAGCCGATCGCGCAGGCGGTGCTGCGTCGGATCGGGCCCGAGGGCCCCGGGGCCGGGCGGCTGACCCGCGCGCTGGCGGTCCTCGGCGGGCCCGCGCCGCTGCGTCAGGCCGCCGCGCTGGCCGGCCTGGACCTGCCCGCCGCGGCGCGGCTGGCCGACCGGCTGCGCGCCGCCGACGTGCTGGCGCCCGGCTCGGTGCTCGAGTTCGCCCATCCCATCGTGCGGACCGCCGTGTACGAGTCGATCCCGCCGGGCGAGCGCGCCCTGGCCCACGCCGAAGCGGCCCGGCTGCTGGAACGCGACGGGGCCCACGCCGAACGCCTCGCGCTGCACCTGCTGCGCAGCGAGCCGGGCGCCGACCCGCGGGTGGCGGCGCTGCTGCGCGCGGCCGCCACCGCCGCCACCGGACGCGGCGACCCGGGCGCGGCCGCGGCCTGCCTGCGCCGCGCGCTGGACGAGCCGCCGCCCGCCGCGGACCGGCCGGGCCTGCTGCTCGAGCTGGGCATCGCGCTGGCCCGCGAGCGCAGCCCCGCGGCCGTGCCGGTCCTGCGGGAGGCGGTCGAGCTGGCCGGCCCGGACGCCGCCCTGCTGGCCGCGCGGGTGCTCGGCATCTGGGCCTACCACGCCGAAGCGGCCGCCATCTGCCGGAACGCGCTGGCCGGCGCGGTGCCGGACGACCTGGCGGACAGCCTCCAGGCCGAACTGTTCCAGAACGCCGTGATCAGCGCCGAAACCGTGGCGGAGGCGGTGACCCTGCCGCGCCGGACCGGCCGCTCCGCCGCCTGGGCGATCAACGACGCGCTGATGGCCGCGACGTCCGCGGACGGCGGCGCGATCACCCTGCCCGCCCTGGACCGCATCTCGCCCGATTCCATGGGCGCGGTGTACGCGCTGCTGGTACTCACCTGGGCCGGCGAGTTCGAGGCGGCCGGGCGGATCTGCGACACGGTGCTCGCGGACGCCAGGCGGCGCGGTTCGATGAGCATGGTCGCGCACGCCAGCTGCCTGCACTCGATGATCTCCAGGCGGCTCGGGCGGCTGGAGGAGGCGGCCGACGCCGCGCGGCTGGCGCTGGACTTCAAGCTCGCGACCTCCCCGCCGCTGGCCGTGGCCTGGGCTGCCGCATTGGGCGTAGAGGCGCTCACCCGCCTGGGCCGCCTGGACGAGGCCGACGCCATGGCCGACGTGGCCGCCGGAAGGGAGCCGCCGGAGGGCTGGATCCATATGGCCTCGTTCCGGCAGGCCCGCGGCGCGCTGCGGGTCGCGCAGCACCGCCCGGACGAGGCCCTGGCCGACCTGCTCGCGGCCGGCGAGGGCTGGCAGGCCCTGGGCGTCACCAACCCGGCCGTCGCGTCGTGGCGCACCGCCGCGGTCGCCGCGTACCGCGCCCTGGGCCAGCACGACGAGGCCGCCGCGCTGGCCGCGGAGCAGCTCGCGCTGGCCCGCAAGGCGGGCCGCCCGCTGACGCTCGGCATCGCGCTGCGCGTGCACGGGGACCTGGCCGAGGCGATCGGCGTCCTCGAAGCCAGCCCGGCCCGCTACGAGCTGGCCCTGGCGCTGGCCGACCACGGCGCCAGCCTGCGCCGATCCGGCCAGCGGACGCAGGCCAGGGAGCCGCTGCTCCGCGCGCTCGATCTCGCCGAGCGCACCGGCGCCGCCGGGCTGGCCGCCGAGGTGAAGCGCGAGCTGCTCGCGGCCGGCGCCCGGCCCCGGCGGGCCGCCCTGACCGGCCCGGACGCGCTGACCGCGGGCGAGC
>Ga0207674_10010313_pt1 | contig 10597 bp, 6 predicted proteins | sample KBSCornC72_FD_184303 | JGI IMG/M metagenome (GOLD analysis project Ga0207674, IMG submission 184303) | Corn rhizosphere microbial communities from Kellogg Biological Station, Michigan, USA - KBS Corn C7-2 (SPAdes) (version 2) | ecosystem: Host-associated > Plants > Roots > Rhizosphere > Soil ...
ACACGCGCGCCTGCCGCGCGGCGGCATCAATCAGGATCGATGCCTTTCGATCGCAGCGTGGCCTTCGAAGACTCCGAGGCCAGGAAGCGCAACAACTGTAGCTGCCCGTTGCCCGCTGCCGACCGGAATGGCCGCGGTGAAGACGATGTCCCGAGATCCGCGGGTTCACCGCTTTGCAAGCGGGCGGCGATAGTCCCGGCGTTTGCGATGGTGGTCCTGACGTGATGACCGCTAGCCTTTTCGAATTCCGGAACGAGTTCTCGCATAGAGGGGGCTAGCGCATCTGTGCAGAAGAAACTGATTTCCGCCGCGCCCAAAGGGCTCGTTGCCTGCGCCAACAGGAAAAGCGTCAGGCCTGCTCTGAAGACCGCCATTGACTCGCGCCCCCGGGCGATACGGTGAATGCGGAATTAACAAATTCTGAAGGTATCTGGATCACAATACCAGAAATCCATGTCGTGATGCCTTCCTGCCACACGGCCGCCCGACATTTCCGGGCCGGTAAAATCCGGTCGACCGTAGCCCGCGCGCAAAGGAACGTCCGATATGCGAGCCTCTCCACTCAACACGCTTCCCGTCGTGTTAGCTGCACTGCTGGCGACCGCTATTCCCGCGTCCGCGGAAGATGGTGTCTCAGCGGGCAAGATCGTGTTCGGCCAGGCAACGGCTCTTGAAGGCCCCGCATCGGCGTTGGGCCAAGGCATGAAAATGGGTCTCGAAGCGGCCTTCGCCGAAATAAACAAGGCCGGCGGCGTCAAGGGACGGAAGCTCGAGCTCAAGAGCATCGACGACGGGTACGAGCCGACCAAGTCCATTGAAGCGGTCAAAAAGCTGCTTGAGGAAGACAAGGTGTTCGCGATCGCAGGTGCGGTTGGCACGCCGACGGCGGCCGCCACTCAGCCGATCGCGACCGCGGCAGGCGCCCCCTTCATCGGGGCCTTTACCGGCGCCGAGTTCCTGCGGGAGCCCTACAAACCCCTGGTGATGAATATTCGCGCCAGCTACTTCCAGGAAACCGAAGCCATGGTCGAACATCTGACCAAGGACCTCGGTGCCTCCAGGATTGCGATCATGTATCAGGACGATGCCTTCGGTCAGGCAGGCCTTGCCGGCGTCAAGAAGGCGCTCGACAAGCGGCAGATGCAGCTCGCGGGGGAGGGAACCTTCGAGCGCAACACGGTGGCCGTCAAGGCCGCGCTGCTGGCCATCAGGAAGGTCGAGCCTCATGCGGTCATCATGATCAGCCCTTACAAGCCGGCGGCCGAGTTCATCAAACTGGCCAAGCAGATCAAGTTTGATCCCACCTTTGTGAATATCTCTTTTGTCGGCTCCGACGCGCTTGCAAAGGAGCTCGGTCCAGCGGGTGCCGGCGTCGTGGTCACGCAGGTCGTTCCTTTTCCGAAAGACACCGCGATCCCCGTGGTTGGACGCTACCAGGCGTCGCTCAAGGCGAACGCCCCCGACGCTCAGCCGGGCTTCGTCTCGCTCGAGGGTTACCTTGTCGGCCGTGCGATCATCGCGGCGCTCGAAAAGGTCGGTGGCGACCCCACCCGGCAAGCCCTGATCGACGCCGTGCAAAAAACTGGCACCTTCGATCTCGGCGGCTTCAAGCTCGCCTACAGCCCCTCCAGCAACCGGGGCTCGGATCACGTGTTCCTGACCGTGATCCAGCCGGACGGCAGCTTCAAGGCAGTCGATCGCCTCGAGAAGCCCGGAACGTAAACACGAGGGGCCATACAGCACCGCAAAGGAAGGCCCAAGCTGCTCGCCGAACAATTGCTTCCTGGAGATTGACGATGAAGACTGCGATGTCGTGGTATCACCTTGGCCTTCGCGGTCGATTATTCACAGCCTTTGGGGTGGTGGCTGCGCTTACCGTGTTGGCGAGCAGCAGCGCGATCATCTCCTATGACAGCCTTGGACGTTCGCTCGGCGCAATCGCCGAAAAGAGCCTGCCCGAGATCACGCGCGCTTCCAAGGTCGTGAGGGCCGCCGGTGAAGTCGCAGCCGGCGCGCCGCGCCTGCTCGCCGCAACAGATCCCATGGAGCGCGAGCACGCCCTCAAGGTTCTGACGGCTGCCCGCCAGGAACTCACGCAGACCATCGGCGCGCTCGCCGCGGAGGATGCGGCAAGGCTCAACAAGACCGCCGATCGCATGCTCGAGAATCTCAATCGACTGATGCAATCAGTCACCGAGCGCCAGACGATTGCCGCCTCCCGGAACGCGCTTGTCGCCGGCCTGCGGAAATCCCACCAGAAGCTCGCCGAGAAACTATCGCCGATGGCCGACGACGCCGGATTCACCCTGACGATCGGCCTGCAGACCGCGGCGGACAAGAAGGACCTGGACCTCGCTCAGAAGACGCTGGCGGCGCTCGCTGATAACGAACTGGCTTCCTTACAAGCAATTTTGGAATTGCGCGCCGAATCCAACCTTATACTGGGTATCCTCGTTGAAGCGGCCGATCTGCCGTCCGCCGATCTGCTGCCGCCGATCAAGGACCGGTTCACATCGACCGCCGGCCGCCTCGCAAGGGCCGCGGCCGCCTTGAAGGATTCGGATACGTCGAAACTCGTCGATCAACTGGTCAAGACCGGCAAGGATAGCGGCAATGTTTTCGAGCTCAAGCAGAGAGAGTTGAGTGCCGCGAAGACGGGCGCCAATGTGGTGATGGAAAATCGCGCGCTCGCCCAGGAGTTTGAAAAGGAAGTCGCAAGCCTGGAAACGCGCAGCGAGGCGGCGGCCGCCGCCGCGGTTCGTGAATCCGAGGCGGAGATCCGCCAGGGCCGGATCATCCTCATTTGCCTGGCGCTTGTCAGCCTTGCCACCGCGCTCGGCATTGGCTGGCACTACGCTGGCCGCGGAGTCGTACGTCGCCTTGTACGTCTCCAGAACAGCATGAAATCCATTGCCGCGGGCGATCTCGATGTGGAGATCGCGACCAGCGGCTCGGACGAGATTGCCGACATGGCCGAAGCGCTGCAGGTCTTCAAGGGCAAGATGCTCGAATCCAACCGGCTGCGCGCGGAACGATCGGAAACGGAAAAACAGGCGCGGGCTCAGCGAAGAGCGGAGATGCGGAAGCTCGCTGACGAATTCGAGACCGCGGTCGGCGAGATTGTGCGCACGGTATCCTCGGCTTCCATGGAGTTGGAAGCCTCGGCCATCACTTTGACCAGAAATGCCGAGCAGACGCAGCAGCTCTCCGGCAGAGTGGAAGCTGCTTCCGAAGAAGCCTCGTCCAATGTCAAATCGGTTGCCGTCGCCACCGAGGAGATGGCGGCCTCGATTGCCGAAATCAGCCGGCAAGTCCAGGAGTCGAACCGGATCGCCGGCGAAGCCGTCAAGCAGGCGGAGGTCACCGACACGCGAATCAACGAACTATCGAAGGCAGCGTTGCGGATCGGCGACGTGGTCAATCTCATCACGACGATCGCGGAACAGACCAATTTGCTGGCGCTGAACGCCACGATCGAGGCAGCTCGCGCGGGCGAATCCGGACGCGGCTTTGCGGTTGTGGCGCAGGAAGTGAAGGCGCTCGCCGCGCAGACTGCGAAAGCAACCAATGAAATCGGCAGTCAAATCGCCGGAATGCAGGTTGCAACCCAGGACTCGGTTCTGGCGATCAAACAAATTGGAACCACGATCGGCCGGATTTCGGAAATTGCGGCAATGATCGCGAGCTCCGTCGACCAGCAGGGCGGCGCAACGCAGGAGATCGCCCGCAATGTCGAGCAGGCCGCACAAGGTACCTCCGAGGTTGCCACTAATATTGTCGATGTGAACAAGGGCGCGCGCGGGACCGGTTCGGCTTCCGCGCAAGTTCTTGCCGCGGCTCAGTCGTTGTCCGGGGAAAGCAATCGCCTCAAGCTGGAGGTCGGCAAGTTTCTTGACACGGTGCGCGCGGCCTAAAGGGCAATTGGCCGAAGCCGAAGCGCGTCAAACCTCGGGCGGTGCCCTGACGGATGGCCGCCGTCTTAACCGTTCGATAACCTTGTCGGGCATTGGCGAGATTTCGTGCGCCTGTCAGGGCAATTCGCGCATTCATTGTGCAATCACCACGTCCGTCAAAACTTCGCCGTCGCGCAGACAAGATTTCCCGCTCGCGCGTTCGTCGGCGCCGCCAATTACGTGGTGCAAGACGACCTTTGTTGCGCGGTTGTTCGCGAAATGAGCCTCATAATCCGGCAATCGCAGTCGCCATTGCCCCGGGTCGAGCCTGGGCGATCGAAGCGCGTCGCGGGCAAGTGATACCATTTTTTCAGATAGTTATCGCAGAACAGTAGGACGCAGAATGCGAGTGGGGCGTAACAATGCCGAAAATCCGGCCCAAGACAGCAAAAAGACGGAAGCATGCGGCGATCACCCGCATCCCCGGCCGGCCGGCGAAGCCCAGTCCGAAGCTTTCGGGCAGCAGCCGGCGCGTTTCAACTGAGATCGGCGAGATCGTGCGCAAGCGCGCCGAGGCCGCGATTGCCGAGGCACGAAAATCGCACGAGCGGCTGCGCGAGGCGATCGACATCCTGCCGCAGGGCATCGTGTTTCTCGACGCCGATGGCCGCTACATTCTCTGGAACAGGAAGTATTCCGAGATCTACAACCGCAGCTCGGACCTTTTCAAGCCGGGCGCGCGGCTGGCGGATACCATCCGCGTCGGCGTCGAGCGCGGCGATTATCCGGAGGCGATAGGCCGCGAGGAGGCGTGGATCGCCGAACGACTCGCCAAGCTTTATCAGCCCGGCGACCGCCACGAGCAGGTCCTTGCCGACGGCCGCTGCATCCTGATCGAGGAGCGGTTGACCGAGGACGGTGGCATCATCGGCCTGCGCGTCGATATCACCGAGCTGAAGCAGCGCGAGGCCTCGTTTCGGCTGCTGTTCGACAGCAATCCCGTTCCGATGATCGTCTGCGCGCTGGATGACGAGCGCATCCTTGGCGTCAACGACGCCGCGGTCGAGCACTACGGCTATAGCCGCGCCGAGTTTGAGAAGCTCACCATCCGCAGCGTCCAGGCCTTCGAAACTGAACTGCCGTGGGCCGGCGACCGCTCGAGCGATGAACAGACGGCGCGAACCTGGAAGCACGTCAGGGCCGACGGAACGCTGATCGATCTGGCGATCTATTCGCGTCACCTGGTCTATGGCGACCATCCCGCGGTGCTGCTGGCGCTGATGGATATCACCGAGCGCAAGCGCGCCGAGGCTCGGCTCGCCTTCATGGCCCAGCACGACGGTTTGACCGGGTTGCCGAACCGCAACTTGCTTCGCCAGCACATGGATGAGATCCTGCCGCACACGCGGCGCAGCGCCGAGAAGGTCGCGCTGCTGGTGCTCGGCCTCGACAACTTCAAGGCTGTCAACGATACGCTTGGCCACGGCATCGGCGACAAGCTGCTGCGCGGCGTCGCCAAGCGTCTGCGATCGACGTTGCGCGAGGAAGATACCCTTGCCCGTCTCAACTCCGACGAATTCGCGATTGTCCAGAGCGGGCTAACGCGCCCCGAGGATGCCGTGTTGCTTTCGAGGCGGCTGCTGGAGACGATCGGCGAGCCGTATCTGCTTGATGGCCATTCCGTCGTCATCGGCGCCAGCATCGGCATCGCCATGGCGCCCGGTGACGGTGATGAATCCGAGAAGCTTCTCAAGAACGCCGACATGGCGCTATCTCGCGCCAAGAACGACTCGCGCGGCACTTTCAGTTTTTTCGAGGCCGAGATGGACGCGCGCGCCCAGAGCCGTCGCAAGATCGAGATCGATCTGCGCGGCGCGATCCAGAACGACGTGCTGCGGCCCTATTATCAGCCGCTGATCGATCTTGCGACCGGGCGCATCACCGGCCTCGAGGCGCTGGTACGCTGGCCGCATTCCGAACGCGGCATGATCTCGCCGGCCGAATTCATTCCCGTCGCAGAAGAGACCGGCCTGATCAATCCGCTCGGCGGACTGATGCTGCGCCGCGCCTGCATGGACGCGGCGCGCTGGCCCGGCGACGTCCGCGTCGCGGTCAACCTGTCGCCATTGCAGTTTCGGGTCGGCAATCTGTTGTCGGTGGTGATGGACGCGCTGAAGCAATCCGGACTGCCGGCAAAGCGGCTGGAGCTGGAAATCACCGAGACCCTGCTCCTGGAAAAGAGCAGCCAGGTGCTTGCGACGCTGCACGCACTGCGCGCGCTTGGCGTGCGCATCTCGATGGACGATTTCGGCACCGGCTATTCCAGTCTGAGCTATCTCAGGAGCTTTCCGTTCGACAAGATCAAGATCGACCAGTCGTTCGTGCGCGACCTCGGCGCCAATCGCGACGCCCAGGCGATCGTGCGCTCGATCATCAGCCTCGGCATCGGCCTCGGCGTGACCATTACCGCCGAAGGCGTCGAGACCGAGGCCGAACTGAGCTGCCTGCGCTCGGAGGGCTGTCACGAGGGACAGGGATTTCTGTTCAGCCGCGCGCGGCCCAACGCCGAGATCGTTGGACTTTTGCAAGCGCAGTGCGGTGCGGATCTCGTCGCGCCCGCGGCTGACACGGCCGCGCTGGTCGCTTGAGAGCTATTTCTTCCGCGCGGCCTTGCGCGTTCCCGGCCGCGCCGCGGCGTTTCGCTTGCGTGTTGCGGCCGCTTTCTTTGCCGAGCGCGATCGCGCCGCGGCCGGACGGCCTGCGGAAGCCTTGCCGCCACGCGGCCCGCCAATCCTGCCGCCGCGTTTCGAGGACACGTTGGTATCGGGCACGCCGCGTCCCGAGCCGCTCTTGTTGCCGCCGCCGGTCTCCTTGTTGACCGTCGCCCAGGCGCGCCGTTCGGCTTCCTTCCTGCCAACGCCGCGATGCTCGTATCCTTCCTCGATATGTTCGGCCTGGCGTTTTTGCTTGCCGGTATAGCTGGATTTGTCGCCGCGTGGCATGATCGTCTCCGTCAACGTTGCGGGTTGCCAAACCTCGCAACGCGCATCGGCGCACGCGGGTTCCACGTTCATGGGAGTTCATGCGCGTATGCCGCGCTTCCCGGCGCCGTATCGGACTTATTCGAACGGCGGACGCCTAGGCCGCGTGGCGTAGGCCAGCCAGGAAAGTATCGACGCTGTCGAGCAAAGCGGTGGCGTGCTGGCTGAGTTCGCCGGAGGCGACGAGAACGTTGTCGGCCAGCAGCCGCGACTGGTCGGCGGCCTGGCTGGCGCCGGCGACGTTGAGCGAGACTTCGCTGGTGCCGGCGGCGGCCTGTTGCACGCTCCGCGCAATCTCGCGCGTCGCCGAATCCTGTTCCTCGACGGCAGCAGCGATGGTGGTGGCGATCCCGCTGATCTCCCGGATGGTGTCGCTGATGCCGCCGATCGCGATGACGCAATCGCCGGTGGCGGATTGGATCGCGGTGACCTGTCCGGCGATCTCCTCGGTCGCCTTCGCGGTCTGGCTGGCGAGTTCCTTGACTTCGGACGCGACCACGGCGAAGCCCCTGCCGGCCTCTCCGGCACGCGCCGCCTCGATGGTCGCGTTGAGCGCCAAAAGATTGGTCTGGCTGGCGATCGCGCCGATCAGCCTGAGCACGTCGCCGATCTTTTCGCCGGTGGCGGCAAGGCTGCCGACCATTTCCGTGGTTTGCCCGGCCTTGACCACGGCGGCATCGGCGACGCCGCTGGAATGGGTGACCTGACGGCCGATCTCGGCCACAGAAGAGGCAAGCTCTTCGGTGGCGGCGGCGACCGCGCCGACACTGGTCGATGCCTCCCCCGACGCGATCGCAGCGGCCGCTGCCCGCTCCGAGGTACCATTGACGCTTCTCGTGATCTCGCCGGCCACGCGCTGCATATCCTGCGTCGCTTGCGCGACAGCGCCGACCACGCTCTTGACGTCGGCTTCGAAGCGGTCGGCCATCTGGCGTTGCAACGCCTTCTTCTCGAGTTCAGTCTGCTGTTTGGCGGCCTCCTGCGCCTCGCGCAACGTGCGGGCCTCGATCATGCCGCGGCGGAACACGTCGACGACCACCGCCATGGTGCCGAGCTCGTCCTTGCGGTCGCCGCCGGGAATCGTCACATCGGTATCGCCGCTGGAGAGACGATTCATCACCGCGGTGATCGCGGCCAGCGGGCGCGACAGGCCGCGACCGAGCAGGAACGCCATTAAAACGGCGCCGGCAAGAATGACGATGGTGCCGAGAATGAGATTGCGCTGCGAACTCGCCGCCGCCGCCTCATATTCGGTGGTATCCTTGACCAGCTCGATTACCGCGACCGGCTGCCCGGCATAGTTCCTGATTTGCCCGAGATAGAGTGCGGCCGGATGGCCGTTGAGGGTAGCGTCGCGACGCAGCGTGCCGCCATCAAATACGCTCTTCAGTTCGTCCTTGGTGGCAACCGAGCCGTCACCAAGGGTCGATGCGATACTGGTGAAAACCTTGCCATCGAAGCGATACACGGCCAGATCGACGTCGAAGCGCTGTTTGGCGCTATCGACGAATTGCTTGCCAAAGGAAACGCCGATGTCGGCAACCGCGAGGCTTTTGCCGTCACGCATGATCGGCGTCATCGCGAAAACGCTGAGCAACTCCCGCCCGGGTTCGACGCCCACAATCGGCTTGCCGGTCTTGTTCGACTCCACCACGGTCTTGCGCCGCGCCGAGATGTCCTCGCCGAAGACCTTCGGCGCGTGAACACGGAAGAAGGCGGTCGCCGGCGGGGTGTGGAAACTGATCAGGGGAATTCCCTGCGCCTCCAACGCCTTCATGGAGCCCGCAAGCAGCGCCATCAGCGCATCGCGGTCCTCCTTGGCGACGGCTTCCGCCACCGGGGGCAGATTGGCGATGACGGCACTGACCGCCAGCGCCGCGCGCCCCTCATAGTCGAGGGCTGCCATCACGCTGTCATATTGCAGCTTGAGCTGCTGGTCGAGCGCGAGCCGGGTCAGCGAGCGCTGTTGGATAATCGAAAAGGTTCCGAGGATAGCGCAGGCCACCGCGACGGTCAGCGAAATCACAAGGATCAGGCGGGCCGCGATCGATCGAAGCTTGAACATGGGGGGAAACCGAAGCTCCGCGAGAGGAGGATTTCCCGGAAACTGCCAGAAAGTGCTTAACAACTGAGTAATCGTGGCCGCATTGCCCCGGGCCCGCCGCATAGAATGCAATCGAAAGTAGAAGCCGGTTTTGCGCTAGCCGTTCTTCGCGGGCGCGGCGAACGAGGGGTCTGCAATACCGGTACCCCGCGGCACGGTCCCGGTACCGAGGATAGCCTTGCCAACGTCTTCGTAGTGGGTGTCGCGGGCCTGGATCTGCTGGGCGATGGCGTGCATGTCGCGGAAGCGGCGTTCGAACTTGTTGGCGCTGAACACGGCGGTGGCGCCGGCCATGTGATAGGCGGCGTCCACCACCGCGGCCGCCTGATGAATGGTCCAGGTCGACGCCAGGCGAAGCGCCATGCGGTGTTCTTCCGTCATTTCGCCCCCCGGGCGCGTCAGATCGCGCCAGACGTCTGCGGCCGTCGCATAGAGATAGGCGTGCGCCGCGCGCCAATTGCCCTCGGTGCGGCCGATCGCTGCCTGAACGGCATTGTTCTCGCGCATCGCCTTGATGCCGATCGACGCCTTGCCGCGCGCCAGATCGATCGCGGCGTCGAGCGTGGCGCGCGCGACGCCGAGCGAGACCGCGGCGAAGCCCAGCCCGAACATGGTGTAAGTGGTAAGCTTATAGAGCGGGCCTTGTTCGCGCAGCGCGGCGGGATCGTCGCGAAGTGCTGCGAATTTTTCCGGGATGAACAGATTGTCGACCGAATAAGAGTCGGTGCCGGTGCCGTTGAGGCCGATCACGTCCCAGACGTCGTACATGGTGGCGCTCGCCGCCGGAAACAGAATCGTGCGTATTTCCGGCGCGCCATTGGGCTTGCGCCGCGGCGTGCCGTCGGCCTCGGCGACCCTGACATGGGCGCCGAGCCAGCTCGCCTGACGGCCGCCGCTGGCAAAATCCCAGCGCGCGGTGGCGCGATAGCCGCCGGGAACGGCCTGCACCTCGTGGGCAATCGCGCCCCAGGCGAGGATGCCGTCTGGCGCGCCAAAAATCTCGCGCACAGCATCGGGATTGAGATAGGCCGCCGTCATGGCGCAGACGGCACACTGGCCGAGGCACCATGCCGTAGAGGCGTCGGCCTTGGCCACTTCCTCGAGCATCTGCATGAAGATTTCGGGCGCCGCCTCGGCGCCGCCGACGCTTTGCGGCAGCAGCACCCGATAAAGCCCGTTCTCGATCAGCGCGGAAACCACCGGCTGGGTGAGACGCCGGGTCCGCTCGATCTCGTCGGCCTCCCGCGTGATCAGCGGCGCCAGCGCCCGCGCGCGCTCGATCAGTCCGAAACCGGGGGGCTTGTTCATGCGTTTCCTCGCCCTTTTTGGGGTCTTTGGTTGGCGAAGCCGCAATGGTGATCTATCCGCCGCCGCGGATCAAGATGGGGAGAAACTCTTCGTTCCGGCACGCACAGCATGAACCCGGAATCTCGCGTTGTAACCTCTGGATTCCCCGATGTGCAACTGCACATCCGGGGTCTGCGCTTCGCGCATCCCGGAATGACAGAGACCATCACCGCGCCAAGCCGAGGACCAGCAGGAGCGCGCGGTCCACTTGC
>Ga0207674_10010315_pt1 | contig 10597 bp, 8 predicted proteins | sample KBSCornC72_FD_184303 | JGI IMG/M metagenome (GOLD analysis project Ga0207674, IMG submission 184303) | Corn rhizosphere microbial communities from Kellogg Biological Station, Michigan, USA - KBS Corn C7-2 (SPAdes) (version 2) | ecosystem: Host-associated > Plants > Roots > Rhizosphere > Soil ...
TTTCGTAAACTTCGCCACCGTGTTGGTGTTGAGGTCGGGAATAATGGCGTCCGGATGCTCTCGCGGATCGCGGACCACGTTCGCCATCGGCGTCTTCTTCCAGCGCTCGTAGATGTCGGCATGGCATTTCTGGCAGGATTGCGATCCGGTGTAGTGCGCCGAGGACGAGGTCTTGGCCGCGACAGCCTTCTCGGCGGGGGAGAGCGGTCGCAGGCTCCGGAGATAGGAGACCAGCTTCCAGCTCTCGGCGGCGGATTCGCGGTGCGGGCTCGATAGCGCCGGCATACCCGAAAGCTGAACGCCGTTCTCGATGATGTAGTGGATCTCGCCGTCGGAGAGGCTTTGCGTTGCCTCCGAGCGCAGATCGGGAACCCGGGGATAGACGTTGGCTCCGATCGGCGTCCGGCCTCGCGCATCTACTCCGTGACAGGTGGCGCAGCGGGCCAGGAAGACTTCGCGGCCCTGCTGAACCGCGAGCGAGTCGCCTGCCGCTGGGTTCGTCCTCCGGCGTTCTTCCTCCGGTATGGCGAAGTCGCGGATCGATCTGGCCGCGACTGTCTCGAACCGGGATGGCGTGGATGTCGCCCGAAAGCCGCGCCATTTGACAAAGCCGGCGCAAAGCGCTCCGGCAAAGAGCAGCACCAGGATCACGACGAGGAACGTTCTTTGATTTCTCATGAGGCCTCGCTTGCCGAAGTCTTATCCGATGGTTGCCATGGGGAATTGTAGCGCGGCAGCCGGATCGGTCAGCCGCCGTCTCCCCCAGGATCGCGCTCGAAGATGGCGGCACGGCGATTGCCACGATGAGGCTCTAAGAGATCCGCGTGCAATCTGTTCCTCATACGCTCTCCGTTTCCGGGCCGCGATCGATTAGGTTCCTTGCGATCAGGAATCCCATCAAATCGCAGTTCCGCGACGGCGTCCCGGCCATTCTGAGTGTTGTGATGACCTGACCGCGATGCATAGAGGCGTGGTTGAAGCAGTGAAGCGCCAGTTCGCCGACTGTGAACGCCAAAGGCCTGCCGTCCGGTAGTTTCGAGAAAATGGTGGCTTCGAGGTCCTCCGGCGTCAACGTCGCCATCCATGAGCGCCACGCTGCCCATACCTCCGGCCAAAGCCGCGTTAGATCCGGAACACCGATGAGCCCTTCCTTTCCGACATTGTCCGCATTCATCGTTTCCAAAGCTGGCAATGCACGACTTTGAAGCATCTTCAGCCAATCCCGCTCGGCCAGGTACATGTGGTTCAACAGCCTGCTGATGGAACCCAGTGTTCCACCAAATTCTGCTTCAAGTTGCTGCGGCTCGAGGGCAGTACATTCCGACAAAAGGCGCTCTCCAGCCCATTGTGTGTAGCCGAGCATCAAGCGCAGCGTTGTGAGATCGGGGCTCATTCTCTACTCTCCATTCACAGCCGAACAAAATGCTTGGAATGCTCCTTCTTGTCCGCGATTTTACATGTCAAAAAGGTCGTTACCGAATGGCTCGTCAACCCTTCAAGGGGGCCGTCGAGAATCCTGCCGCAGGCTGAAAACGTAACCGATCGAGGTGTGCTCATTGTTCCGGTACTCACCGACAAACGCCAATGCGCTCATCGAGGACGCATCGCTTTCAGAGGGATCAACAATGGGCCGGTCAATCCGGCAGAAGGTTGCGGGTTGGGCTGAGCGCGGCTCATATCCAAACCGAAAGACCGCCGCCCTTCCGAAGCGTCTCAAACTCTCGAAGAGAGCAGGTGACATGTCTGCTACGAAAACTTACACTCACACCTGTGAGAATGAAGATCCTGTTTGCCTCTATCCTGGCGATCGCGCTCGCCTCGACTGTCTCCGCGCAAAGCACCAAAGCATTTCTCGGCCGTTGGGACATGACCGTGACTCCCGCCGCCGGAACCCCTTATCCGCAATGGCTGGAGCTTACCGATCACGGCGGAAAGCTTGAAGGCCGCGTTCAGCCGCGGGGCGGCGCATGGCATCCGATTGCGGGCGCGCGCATGGAGTCGGGCAAGCTGATCGTCGACGTGGCGCAGGCGCGCCCCGGTTCGGGCACCGCGACCACCTGGGAGCTTACGTCCCCCGGCGCGGGCAGGCTCACCGGCATCGAGAAGCGCGGCGACGTCAGCGGCCCCACCCTCGTCGGCGTGAAGGCGCCCCTGCTCGACCGGCCCATGCCGAAGCAGTGGACCAGGCCCCGGCCTCTCTTCGACGGCAAGGATCTTAAAGGCTGGGAGCCGATAGAGCATATCGAAAACAACCGATGGGTGGCGCGCAATGGGGAGCTGGTGAACGACAATCCCGAAGTCCCCGGCCAAAAGATGCGCCCGGCCGCCAACCTCAAGACCACGGAAAAGTTCCAGGACTTTAAGCTGCACATTGAAGTGAACTGCCCGGAGGGCGGCAACAGCGGCATCTATCTGCGCGGCCGCTACGAGTTGCAGGTCGGCACCGAGGGCGGCAAGCTGCCGTCGCACGAGATGGGCTCGATCTATAGCTGGTATCCGCCGCCGGCGGGCGCGGAAAATAATCTCGGAAAGTGGACGAGCTTCGATGTCACCCTGGTCGGCAGGCATGTGACCGTCTTGCGCGACGGCAAGATGTACCACGACAACGTCGAGATTCCCGGCCCGACCGGCGGCGCTCTCGACAGCAACGAGGCCGAGCCCGGACCGTTCTATCTGCAGGGCGATCACCACGGCGTCATTCGCTACCGCAACATCACCGTCTCCGTCCCGAAGAAGTAAGGTTTGGAGTTGCCCATGAAAAAGGCCGTTCCGGCAGAGTCTGCCTCTGCCCTTATCGACGCGAAGATCGAGCAGTTGGCGGACTGGCGCGGCGAAACTCTCGCCCGTCTCCGCCAACTGATCCACGCCGCCGACCCCGCCATCGTCGAGGAGTGGAAGTGGCGGGGAACGCCGGTCTGGTCGCATGACGGCATCGTCTGTACCGGCGAGTCGTACAAGCAGGCAATCAAGCTCACCTTCGCTCGCGGCGCCTCCCTCGCCGACCCGAAGAAGCTCTTCAACTCCAGCCTCGAAGGCAACACGCGCCGGGCTATCGACCTCCATGAAGGAGACAAGATCAACGAAGCCGCGTTCAAGCAACTCATCCGCGCTGCCATCGTCGCCAACACTGCCGCGCTCGCCGCCCGCAGGAAGAAGTGAAGTAGTCCAACGCCCGCCCGCCCTCTAAAAGCACGTCATCTCAACCCAAGGTCCGCACCCAACTAAAAGCACGTCATCTCGACCGGAACTGCGGGGTCCCCGGCGAGTGAACTCTACTCGCTGGGGTGCAAGCGAAGCGAAGCGGAGAGACCCCTGTATTCGCCTTTGCTTGTTTTTGGTCGTAAGGCACTCCGGGGTGCGAAGGAGTCGGCAAGAGGAATACCGTAATCGTTGGACAGGTTCTCAGAAAGATCTGATTCTCGATAAGGGAGGTTGCGGTGAAGCAAATCCAGACCCGCTGTACCCGCCGCGAGTTTCTCCGTTCCGCCTCCGCTGCCGCGCTGCTGGCGCGCGAAGCGATGGCACAGGTCCCAGCCGTCAGCAAACTCGCCAAGGATCCCATGCGACCGCAGTTCCACCTGCTGCCTGCGAAGAACTGGATGAACGACCCCAACGGCCCCATCTACTGCAACGGCCGCTACCACATGTTCTTCCAGTACAATCCTCAGGCGGCGACCTGGGGCAACATGAGCTGGAACCACGCCGTCAGCCCCGACATGCTGCACTGGTCGCATCTCCCCCTCGCCATGACGCCGACGCCGGGCGGCCCCGACGCCTACGGCTGCTTCTCCGGCTCGGCCATTCAGGTGGGCCGCCGCGTCTACTTCGTCTACACCGGCACAAAGGAGAGCACGCCCGAACTCGCAACCATCCGCGACGGCGAGAACCGCATTCAGGAGTCGCAGTGCCTCGCCTGGTCAGACGACGCCCAGGTCATTCACTGGACCAAAGACCCCACGCCCATCGTCCCGCGCCCGCCCGCAGGCATGAACTTCACCGGCTTCCGCGATCCCTCCGCCTGGCATCAGGACGGCGTGTACTATATGACCGTCGGCTCGGGCGAAGCCAAAATCGGCGGCTCGGTCCTGCTCTATCGGTCGAAAGATATCAAGCACTGGGAGTACCTTCACCCCCTCGCCACTGGCGCGTGGAACGGCAAGCCCACCCCCAACCCCTGCGACGACGGCTCCATGTGGGAGTGCCCCGACTTCTTCGCCCTCGACGGCGGCCATGTCCTCATCTACTCGACCCTGGGCAAGGTCTTCTGGCAGTCCGGCGTGCTCGACCCCGCGGCGATGAAGTTCCACCCGAAGAAGCAGGGCGTGCTCGACCTCGACGCCTTCTACGCGCCCAAGACCCAGCTCGACGCCCACGGCCGCAGAATCCTCTGGGGCTGGATCCGCGAGCGCCGCACCGACGCCCAGATGAGGACGGCGGGCTGGTCCGGCATGATGAGCCTGCCCCGCGTCCTTACGCTCGACCCCGACGGCACCCTGCGCATGCGCATCCTGCCCGAGACCGCGAAGCTGCGCGCCGGCAGCATCGCCGCCTCCGGCACCGCCACCACACTCACCCTTCCCCAAGCCACCGGCGAGCTTCTCTGCACCGGCACAAAAGGCAGCGCCTTCGCCCTCACCCTCACCGCCGGCTCAACCCCGCTGATGCAGATCAGCTACTCCCCCGAAACGCGTACCATCACAGCCAACGGCAAACAGATCGCGCTCGAGCCCAACGACGTCCCCACGCTGCACGCCTTTGTCGACGGCTCGCTCATCGAGCTGATCGTCGGCGAACGCATCGGCTACGCCCTGCGCTTCTACTACACCACCGCCACCGCCCCCGACATCCACGCACGCCTCACCGGCACAAACGTCAAGGCCGCAGCCTGGAAGCTCAACCCCATCTCCCCCCACCGCCTCACAACCTGACAACCATCCTCCCGGCCCGCCAACAACGCACACCATCCAAACCCGCTGAAGCATTCACTCTCCGGCGTAGCCCCCTTTGCTTGTCATTCCATCTTTTGATTTGTCATTCCCGAAGGGAATCTGCGTTTCGCCCACCCCCGCTATGCCGGAACCGCGAGCAACGATATGCTAAAAGAGTGAGCAACGACAAGATTTCTGTTCAACTTCCCGACGGTTCCGTGCGCGAGGTCCCGCGCGGCACAACTCCTTTTGATGTGGCAACCAGCATCTCCCCCCGGCTCGCCGCCGCCGCGGTCGTCGCCCGGGTCCGCCCGCTGACCGCCCCCGCCGATCAAAACGGCGCCGAGCACGACGAGAACTCCGAGGCCTCCATGTACAGCGCCGCCGCCTCCGGCGAGCGCCTCGTCGATCTCTCCGCCCCCCTCACCGAGCCCGTCGCCCTCGAACTCCTCAAGGAGAACGACGAAGCCTCGCTCAAGGTCGTCCGCCACTCCGCCGCGCACGTCATGGCGACGGCAATTCTCGAACTCTTCCCCGAAACCAAGCTCGGCCACGGCCCCGCCACCGACTCCGGCTTCTTCTACGACGTCTACCGCGAGACCCCCTTCACCGAAGAGGACCTCGCCGCCATCGAGAAGCGCATGGCCGAGGTCGTCGCCCGCGACGACAAGTTCGTACGCGAGCAGGAGCCCCGCGACCAGGCGCTCACCGACTACGCCGCCCAGGGCGAGTTCATGAAGCTCCACTTCATCGAGCGCTTCACCCAGCCCGGCGACCCCATCTCGCTCTACCGCAACGGCAGCTTCACCGACTTCTGCCGCGGCCCGCACATCCCCTCGACCGGCCGCGTCAAGGCCTTCAAAGTGACCAGCGTAGCCGGAGCCTACTGGCTCGGCGACGAAAAAAATCAGCAGCTCCAGCGCATCTACGGCACCGCCTTCTTCAACGCGAAGGATATGGACGCCCACTTCAAGCGGCTCGAAGAGATCAAGGCCCGCGACCACCGCGTCCTCGGCAAGCAGCTCGACTTGTTCTCGATTCAGGAGGTCGCCGGCGCGGGCCTCATCTTCTGGCACCCCAAGGGCGGCCTCATCCGCAAGGTCATGGAGGACTGGATGCGCGACGAGTGCATCCGCCGCGGCTACCAGATGGTCTTCACGCCGCACATCATGCGCCGCGAGCTGTGGAAGATCTCCGGCCACGAGGGCTACTACTCCGAGAACATGTACCCGCCCATGGAGCTGGACGACGCCGAGTACCGGCTCAAGCCGATGAACTGCCCCGGCCACATCCTCATCTACAAAAACTCCCCCAAGAGCTATCGCGACCTGCCCGTGCGCTACGCGGAGCTGGGCAATGTCTACCGCTACGAGCGCTCGGGGACCATGCACGGCCTCCTTCGCGTCCGCGGCTTTACGCAGGACGACGCGCACATCTTCTGCACACCCGGCCAGATCGAGGACGAGGTCGTCGCCTGCATCGAGTTCGCCGAAAGTGTCCTCCACACCTTCGGCTTCGAGGAGTTCAAGGTCGAGCTGTCGACCTGGGACCCCAACGACCGCAAGAGCTTCGTCGGCTCGGACGAGAACTGGGCGCTGGCCATCGACTCGCTCCACAACGTCCTCAACCGCAAGGGAATCCCCTTCAAGACCATCCCCGGCGAGGCCGCCTTCTACGGCCCCAAGATCGACATCAAGCTGGTCGACGTGCTGGGCCGCATGTGGCAGCTCTCGACCGTGCAGTTCGACTTCAACAACCCGGCCCGCTTCGAGCTCGAGTACACCGGCGAAGACGGCGAGAAGCACCAGCCGGTCATGGTCCATCGCGCCCTCTTCGGGTCAGTCGAGCGCTTCTTCGGCGTGCTCATCGAGCACTACGCCGGAGCCTTCCCCCTCTGGCTCGCCCCGGTGCAGGTCGGCCTGGTGCCCATCTCGGAGAAGCACATGGAGTACGCCGAGAGCGTCAAGGCGAAGCTCCAGGCCGCCGGTCTCCGCGTCGAGCTCGACAAGCGCAACGATCCCATGAAGGCCCGCATCCGCGACTTCGCCCTGCAAAAGGTGCCCTTCGTCCTCATCATGGGCGACAAGGAAGCAACCGCAGGCGCAGTCAGCGTCCGCACCCGAGGCAAGGGCGACGAGGGCAGCGTCCCCCTCGAAACCTTCATCACCCGCGCCGGAACCCTGATCGAAACCCGCTCCAAGTCGCTCTAAGACCGGAAGAAGAGCGAAAGAAGACCGGTAGCCTCTGAATTAAGCAGCCTCTGATTAAGCAGCCTCTGATTTCTGATTAAGGAGCCTCTGAATTAAGTCCGGCTGTTGCCGTTGCCTTTGCTGTTGCCGTTGTTCTTGCCTCTGGGTACGCCAAGGCTTCAGCCTTGGCCCTCTCAACCACAGCCAACAAAACAGGGGCTTCAGCCCCTGGGGTATGCCCTCCCTTCCGTCATCTCAATCGCCCCCAAAGAGCACGCCATCTCGACCGCAGCGAAGACTCCTGCCGTCCAAACCCAATCCCCGCAAACCGCCCCTCAAACTGTCTTGTTGCATATTTTTGCGTCTAATATCTGCATACTCTCGCGCAGACCCCGGCGCGCATCTAACAATCAAAGAGAGATGAGGGACCACGGATGAAGGCTGTCGTTCTGCACGAATATGGCGGGCCATCGAAGCTGAAGTACGAGGACGTTGCCGACCCCGTCGCGGGCAATGGTGAAGTCCTGGTACGTCTTGCCGCGACCAGCATTAACCCTGTCGACTACAAGCTGCGCAGCGGGGCCTACAAGGAGTTCATGCCGCTCACCTTCCCCGCCATCCTCGGCCATGACGTCTCCGGCCTGGTGCGCTCGGTCGGCCCTGGCGTCACCAGATTCACGCCCGGCGACAAGGTCATGGCGCTCGCGAGCAAAACCTACGCCGAACTGGCCGTAGTCAAGGCCGCCGAACTGGCCCACGTTCCCGACGGCCTCGATCTGGTCGAAGCCGCCGCCCTGCCGCTGGTCACTCTCACCGGAACGCAGTTGATCATCCGCGGCACCGGCATCCGCGCCGCGCAGACCGTGCTGGTCTCAGGCGCCCTCGGCAGCGTGGGCCGCAGCGCCGTGCACGCGGCAAAGCAGGCTGGCGCAACTGTCATCGCCGGTGTGCGCAAGCGGCAGGTCGAAGAGGCCAGGAGCCTCGGCGCGGACCAGATAGTTGCCCTCGACGATACCGCCGCGATGGAAAAGCTGGGCTTCCTCGATGCGGTCGCCGATACTGTAGGCGGCACGACCGCGCAGGCGCTGATCGGCACGGTGAAGCCGGGCGGCGTCTTTGCCTCGGTGCTGGGACCGCCCGCCAACGCGAAGCTGAACCCAACCGTCCGCGTCGTTCCCGTGCAGGTCGCGGGCGACGCAGCCATGCTGCGGGCGTTGGCTGAAGATGTAGCGGCAAAACGGCTGGTGATTCCCATCGACCGCATCATCCCGCTCGCGGACGCGGGCGAAGGACAGGCGGCGGCGGAGAAAGGCGGTATAGGCAAGGTGCTGTTGCTGGCGTAAGATGAGGTTCTTTTCCCAAACTCTTTTGCTCTTGATTGAAACGAGAAGTGCGGAAAGGGCACAGGATTGCAAGTCAGATCCTCGGATCTTGGAACCACTGTAAGTCGGGCCTACTGCAATCGGAACAAATGCTGGCGGACAAGAAAATATGCGGACGATTCGACTGACAACATGGATGGACGCGCCGATGGAACGGTGCTTCAGGCTCGCGACCAGCATCGACCTCGTGTCGGCGGCGGGCACCGGGGAGAAGGCCATCGGCGGCGTCACGTCGGGGCTCATCGGATCGGATGGCTTCGTGCAATGGCAGGGGCGGCAGTTCGGCCGGGCGGGCATCCACACCAGCCACATCGACTCCACCCGCATCGACGGCTGGCGGCCCTACAGCTACTTCCGCGAGATTATGGTCCAGGGCTCCTTCGCCCGCTTCGAGCACGAGCACCACTTCGCCATCATGGACGACGGCACCCGCATGCGCGACGAGATTCGCTTCACCGTCCCGGGACTGCTGGGCAGCCTCGCGGAGAAGCTGGTGCGGCGGCATCTGGTCGAGATGCTCAAGCGGCGCAACGCCTTCCTCAAATGGGTGGCGGAGTCCGGCGAGTGGAGAAGGTACCTCGAAGAGAAGTCATCCACGGCAAAGCCGCCCCTCCCCACCGGCGATTTAGCCCCTGAGTGGAACAAGAGCAGCGCGCTCGCGCATTGATTCTTTCGGGAAAGCCCCTGTATCTCAAAATGTTCCACATGGAACCATTCTTTGTTTGTCATTCCCGAAGGGAATCCGCGTTTTGCTCAAATCAGCAAGACGACACCGGAGGAGAACCACTCTAAGGAACCTCTGATTAGGTCCGGTTCTGTTAGGGGCTTTAGCCCACCACCAAAACTACGTCATCTCGACCGAAGCGAAGCAGCTCAACTCAAAACTACGTCATCTCGATCACGTCATCCCACCACTCAACTCACGTCATCTCGACCGGAGCGAAGCGCAGTGGAGAGACCCCTGTATCTCAAAAATGTTCCACAGGGAACCATCGCGAAAGGGTGGGAGAACCATACGCAGCCAGCCGAAAACCTAGCGGCGGCGGAAGCTATTGCGGATAGCGCGGCTGCGGTCCTGGGTCGAGAGCTCGGGCGCAGGCTGCTGACCTTCGGGGTAGAGCACCACGAACCGGCGCGGCCCATCGCTGGTCGAGGCCGTCGGCAGTCCCGAGCGGCTGAGCGCCAGGTGCAGCAACCGCCGCTCGCGCGAGTTCATCGGAGGAAAGGCGTGCGGCCGGCCGCTGGCGCGGACGCGCTCGACAGCGGCGTCAGCCATCATCTGCAACTCCGCGTTGCGCAGCAGCTTGAAGTTCTCGGCGTCGAACGAGATCAGGTGGTGCCGCTCGGGCTCCAGCCGAAGCGCCTTGGCGGCCAGGTGCTCGATGGCGTGCAGCAGCTCGGCGTTATGCGCGGTCAGCAGCGGAGCATCGGCCCCGGTGAACTCGACAGCGATCTCGGGAGAGGTCTCGCCGCCCGAAGCGGAAGTCGCAGTTGAAGTCAGGGAAGGGGACTGTGAAGGAGTTTGTGCTGCACTTTGCACAGAGGTCTGTGCAGCCGCCGGGGCTGAAGTGTGCACGCGGCCGTTGCAGGCGAGGATTTTGAATTGGAGGTCGAGACCGCTCGATGCGATCAGGGTCTCAAGAAATTCTTCGACCTTATGAATCTTCGCTTCCAGCGGGCCGGTGTCGTGATCTGAAGTCATTGCGTGGGGTCGTCCAAGAGCCATCGTCTCACACGGGCGACGTTGTTTCCAGTTTTTACAGGAAATCCACAGTCATGAGGGGCAATCTCAACCAAATCCACCGCTACCTGCTTCACTCCTCTCGCAAGCGCGTCATCTCAACCCAAGCCAGGCAGAGATACTGTTCCTTTGTTGTCATCCCGCAGCGAAGCGGAGGGATCTGCGGTTAGAATCACCACCACACATCCGCCAAAGCACGTCATCTCGACCGGAGCGAAGCGCAGCGGAGAGACCCCTGTATTTCGTCTTTGCAGTTGCAGTTGCAGTTGTTCCAGTTGCCCTTGCCCTCGCCCTTGCCTCTGGGTACGCCAAGGCTTCAGCCTTGGCCCTCTATAGCTAGCTGAGAAGAAGGGGCTT
>Ga0207674_10010316_pt1 | contig 10597 bp, 8 predicted proteins | sample KBSCornC72_FD_184303 | JGI IMG/M metagenome (GOLD analysis project Ga0207674, IMG submission 184303) | Corn rhizosphere microbial communities from Kellogg Biological Station, Michigan, USA - KBS Corn C7-2 (SPAdes) (version 2) | ecosystem: Host-associated > Plants > Roots > Rhizosphere > Soil ...
GACTCCTTGTCCGGCAATATCGGGCTCCAAGGCCTCCCTCCGCGATCCTTGCCGTCCTCAGGCGGCGCGAAATCGCCACAGCCAACGGCTGTCGTCCTCCCGGCGGCATTTGAAATGCTCGACGCATTTTCGGGAACACAGGGCGGTGCGGCAGCGATAATAGCGAACGAGGCCGAACCGGCCTTCACAAACGGCGCAGCGCGCTGCGCGGAGGTGCCTGTGGTGTTGGTCGTCGTCGTCGGGCATGTCCGTCTCCTCTGGCTCCTGCGCCGGTCGTGGACGTCCACGCAGCTGCCGATGAAGCCGGCGAAGGCGCCGGTGTCGTCGGTATACGGCACGCCGCGGTCGAAGATCCAGCGCCATTCGCCATCGTGGCGGCGCAGCCGGTATTCCATCTCGAACGCCTCGCGGCGGTGGAAATGGTCCAGGTAATGCGCGACACAGCGGTCGAAATCCTCGGGATGGACGCCCTCGGCCCAGCCGTCGCCCTGCTCCTGCTCCATCGTGCGGCCCGTGAAGGCGAGCCAGGTCTCGTTGAAGTAGTCGCACTTGGCGTCCAGCCCGGCGCGCCAGATCAACACCGGGGAGTGCTGGACCAGGAGCCGGTATTCGGTTTCGGTAAGCGGCCGGGCCATCCAAAGACTATGCCACGACGCCTCAGGATTTGCGCACGTCGCGGTAGGTGTCCGGTGAACGGTCCATGACCATCCGTACGTATGAGCAAGCCGGGGTTATCTTGCGCTGCCCCTCGCGCGCCCAGTCCACGACGGCCTGGACCAGGTTGGGCGCGAGCTTGCCGCCGCGCAGCTTGGGATCGACCCACGTGTGGTCCACCACCGCCGTCTCGCCGTTCATGCGGTAGGTGAGCTCGGCCACGCGCCGGCCCTCGCGCTCGATGAAGAACATGCCGTTGCGCTCGCCGCCGTCGTGGCGGATCGGGTCTTCCTGGGGGGTTGTCATTGCATAATCCTCCGGTCTACAGCCCGTTGGATGCCAAAAAGGACCAAAAGATGCCCGCAGCCTACGTCATCGCCGAGATCGAGATCACCAATCCCGAGGGTTACAAGGAGTACACGGCCATGGTGCCGGCCACCATCGCCCAGTACGGGGGGCGCTTCCTGGTCCGCGGCGGAAAGACCCAGGTGCTGGAGGGCGACTGGCAGGATCGCCGCCGCGTCATCATCGAATTCCCCTCGATGGACGCGGCCCGCAAGTGGTGGGATTCCCCCGAATACACGAAGCCCAAGGCGCTGCGCAAGGCCAACAGCAACGGCCGGCTGCTCCTGATCGAGGGCGCCTAGGCGGGCGTCGCGGCGAGCTGCGAGGAGAGGCGGTCTTCCTCGCGGCCCTCGAAGATGCGCGGGCGCGCGAGCTTCATGCGCCAGGCGACGAATGCCGCGGAAGTGCCGAGCACGCCGAGCCCGTAGCGCACCGAGCGCCCGAAACTGATCGAGCTCGCGTCGTTGTGGTACGACGTCGGGCACGAAATCTCGCCGATGCGCAAGCCCAGCGCCACCGCTTGCGCGATGAGCTGGTTGTCGAAGACGAAATCGTCGGAATTGGCGAGGATCGGCATCGTGAGGAGCGCGTCGCGGGAATAGGCGCGGTAGCCGGTGTGGAACTCCGAGAGCTTCGAGCCGAGCGCCGCGTTCTCGACGGCGGTGAGCACGCGGTTCGCCGCGTATTTCCACAGCGGCATGCCGCCCGCCCTCGCCGTGCCGCCGAGGATGCGCGAGCCGAGCACCATGTCGTACACGCCGGAGCTGATCATCGAGGCCATCGGCGTCACGAGGCGCGGCTCGTACTGGTAGTCGGGGTGCAGCATCACCACCACGTCGGCGCCCATGCGCAGCGCCTCGAGATAGCAGGTCTTCTGGTTGCCGCCGTAGCCGCGGTTGCGATCGTGCACCAGCGTGCGGATGCCCAGCGAGCGCGCGAGGTTCGCCGTTGCGTCGCCCGACGCGTCGTCCGTGAGGATCACGTGGTCGACGATCTCGTGCGGGATCGCGTCGAACGTGCGCCGCAGCGTCTTCTCGGCGCGATACGCCGGCATCACGACCGCGATGCGCCGGCCGTTCAGCATGACGCCCAGTCGCGCGGCGGCATGAGCACCTCGTAGAGCCTCGCTTCCGGCGTGCCCGGCTGCGGCTTCCAGTCGTAGCGCCAGCGCACGATGGGCGGAAGCGACATGAGGATCGACTCGGATCGCCCGCCCGATTGCAGTCCGAAGAGCGTCCCGCGATCCCACACGAGGTTGAATTCCACGTACCGCCCGCGGCGATACGCCTGGAAGTCGCGCTCGCCATCGCCGTAGCGCGTTTCGAGGCGGCGCTTCACGATCGGAGCATAGGCGGGCAGGAAGGCGTCCCCCACGGCGCGCTGCACGGCGAAGGATCGCTCGAAGCCGCCCTCGCTGAAATCGTCGAAGAACGTCCCGCCGATGCCGCGCGGCTCGTTGCGATGCTTGAGGAAGAAGTACTCGTCGCACTGCTTCTTGAAGCGCGCGTACAGGCCGGGAAAGGCCGCAAGCGCATCGCGGTTGGCGCGATGGAAGTGCACGCAGTCTTCCTCGAACGGGTAGTACGGCGTGAGGTCCATGCCGCCGCCGAACCACCACACGTCCCCGGCGATGAAGAAGCGCACGTTCATGTGCACGGTGGGCACGTAAGGATTGCGCGGATGGAAGACGAGCGACACCCCCATCGCTTCCCACGGGCGGCCCGCGATCTCCGGGCGGTGCGCGGTCGCCGACGGCGGCAGCTTCGTGCCCGTCACGTGGGAGAAGCCCACGCCCGCACGCTCGAGGACACTCCCGTTCTCCAGGATGCGCGTGAGGCCTCCGCCGCCTTCGGGGCGTTTCCACTCGTCGCTGAGGAAGGTGGCGCCATCGAGGGCTTCCATCTGCGCGACGATGCGCGCCTGCAGGCCCGTGAGGTATTCCCGCACGGCGGCGGGGTTGGCGCTCATCTGCGGTTGAACGCGCGGTAGCCGATGTCGCGGCGCATCTGCATGCCGGCGAAGCGGATCTTCTCGGCGACCTCGTAGGCGCGCTCGGCGGCGATCTTCACCTTGTCGCCCAGGGCCGTGACGCAAAGCACGCGTCCGCCACTGGTGACGACCTTGCCGTCCTTGTCGGCCGTGCCGGCGTGGAAGACGTGGAAATCCTCTTCGTCCTTCGGCAGGCCCTTGATCTCGTCGCCCTTGCGCGGCGAATCCGGGTAGCCGGCGGCCGCCAGCACGACGCCCAGCGCCGCGCGCCGGTCCCATTCGGCTTCCGCCTGGTCGAGCGTGCCGTCGATGGCGTGCTCGACGAGGTCCAGCAGATCGCTCTTCAGGCGCAGCAGGATGGGCTGCGTTTCCGGGTCGCCCAGGCGGCAGTTGAATTCCACGACGCGGGGCGCGCCCTCCGCGTCGATCATGAGGCCGGCGTAGAGGAATCCCATGTACGGCTTTCCGTCGGCGGCCATGCCCTTCACGGTGGGCATGATGATCTCGCGCATGGCCCGGCTGTGGACCTCGGGCGTCACCACGGGGGCCGGTGAATACGCGCCCATGCCGCCGGTGTTCGGGCCCTTGTCGCCGTCGAAGATGCGCTTGTGGTCCTGCGTGGACGCGAGCGGCAGCACGTTCTTCCCGTCCACCATGACGATGAAGCTCGCCTCCTCGCCGTCCATGAATTCCTCGACCACCACGCGGTGACCGGCGTCGCCGAGCTTGTTGCCGGCGAGCATCATGTCGATCGCCTCGTGCGCTTCGCGCTTCGTCATGGCGACGACCACGCCCTTGCCCGCGGCGAGGCCGTCCGCCTTGATGACGATGGGCGCGCCGTGCTTGTCGATGTACGCGTGCGCCGGCGTAGCGTCGGTGAAAGTCTCGTGCCGCGCCGTGGGGATCCTGTGGCGAGCCATGAACCGCTTGGCGAAGTCCTTCGAGGCCTCGAGCTGCGCAGCCGCCTGCGTGGGGCCGAAGATGCGCAGCCCCTCGGCGCGGAACGCATCCACGACTCCGGCAGCGAGCGGGCCCTCGGGACCCACCACGGTGGTCTCGATGCCCTCGTCCTGCGCGAACTTCACCAGGTCGGGGATCGCCGTGATGTCCACGTTGAAGAGGCCGTCTTCGCGCGCCGTGCCGGCGTTGCCGGGGGCCACGTACACGCGCGAGACCTTCGGCGATTGCGCGAGGCGCCACGCGATGGCGTGTTCCCTGCCGCCGGAGCCGATGACGAGCAGCTTCACTAGTGGCGGAAGTGCCGCATGCCGGTGAACACCATCGCGATGCCGTGCTCGTCGGCCGCGGCGATGACTTCCTTGTCGCGCACGCTGCCGCCGGGCTGGATCACGGCTCGCGCGCCCGCCTGCGCGACGACATCCAGGCCGTCACGGAACGGGAAGAACGCGTCGGAAGCCACCACGGATCCGCGCAGTGACAGGTTCGCGTTCTTCGCCTTGATCGCCGCGATGCGCGTGGAATCGACGCGGCTCATCTGGCCCGCGCCCACGCCGAGCGTCATGCCGTTGCGGCAGAAGACGATGGCGTTGGACTTCACGAACTTCGCCACGCGGAAGGCGAAGATGAGGTCGTTCATCTCGTTCTTCGTCGGCTCGCGCTTCGTGACGAGGCGCAGCTCCGACACGTCGAACGCGTCCGATGTCTGCACCAGGAGGCCGCCGCCCACGCGTTTCATGTCGAGGCGGTTCAGGTCCTTGGCGACGGAAATCTGCAGGATGCGCACGTTCTGCTTGCCTGAGAAAACGGCCATCGCCTCCTGCGCATACGAGGGCGCGATCACGACTTCCACGAATTGCTTCGCGACGGCCTCCGCGGTCGCCGCGTCCACCTGGCGGTTGAAGGCGATGATGCCGCCGAAGGCCGACGTGGGATCGGTGAGGAATGCGTTGCGGTATGCGGCGAGCGGCGAATCCGCGATGGCGACGCCGCATGGATTCGCGTGCTTGATGATCACGCAGGCCGGGACGTCGAACGTGCGGCAGCACTCCCACGCCGCGTCCGCATCCGCGATGTTGTTGTAGCTGAGCTCCTTGCCCTGCAACTGCTTGTAGCCGGCGAGCGTGCCGGGCGGCGGGTCGCGCTCGGCGTAGAACGCCGCGGACTGGTGCGGATTCTCGCCGTAGCGCAGCGCCTGGACCAGCCGCACCTGGAAGTTGAAACGCTCGGGGAATTCACGCGCCTTGCCGTTGCGATCCCGCGCCGTGAGCCAGCTCGAGATCATCCCGTCGTATTCGGCGGTGTGGCTGAAGGCCTTCGCCGCAAGGCGGTAGCGCTCGTCGTCGGAGACGGCGCCCTTGTTCTTCTTCAGCTGCTCGACGACGCGGGCGTAATCGGCGGGGTCGGTCACGATCGCGACGAATGCGTGGTTCTTCGCCGCTGCCCGCACCATCGCCGGGCCGCCGATGTCGATGTTCTCGATGGCGTCATCCATGGTGACGCCGGGCTTCGCCACGGTCTGCGCGAACGGATAGAGGTTCACGACCACCAGGTCGATCGGCTTGATGCCGTGCTGCTGCATGGAAGCGACGTGGTCGGGCTTGTCGCGCCGCGCGAGGATGCCGACGTGCACCTTGGGGTGCAGCGTCTTCACGCGGCCTTCCATCATCTCGGGAAAGCCCGTGAAATCCGCGACCTCGGTCACGACGACGCCGTTCAGCTTGAGCAGCTGCGCGGTCCCGCCGGTGGAAAGGATCTCGACGCCGAGGGGCAGCAGCGCCTTGGCGAGTTCGACTACACCCGTCTTGTCCGAAACGCTGATGAGGGCTCTCTGGACCCTCATGGCGCTAATCGAGGCCGTGTTGCTGCAGCTTCTTGCGGAGCGTGTTCCGGTTCATGCCGAGCAGCTCGGCGGCGCGCGTCTGGTTGCCCTGCGCCTGGAACATCACGACCTCGAGCATCGGCTTCTCCACGGCGAGCACCACCATGTCGTAGATGCCGGACGCCTTCTCCCCATCGAGGTCCTTGAAGTACTGGCGCATCACCTTGCGCACCGTCAGGGACAGCTCGTTCTCCCGGTTCGCTTCCGACTTGCTCTCGTATTTTTTTCTATGCTGCAAGCGCCACCTCTTCGGTTTCGTATTCGAGTCGCGCCGAGTGCGCGAGCAGCTCGTCGAAGAATGCCGCCACCGCGGCAAGCTGCATCCCGGCGTTGTCGAGGGTGTTCATGCGGGCGCGGAACACGGCGGAGTTCTTGAGTCCTTTGGTGTACCACCCGATGTGCTTCCTTGCCACCCGCGAGCCGCGCTCGTAGCCGTAGAAGGCGTAGAGGTCGTGCAGGTGTCCGATCAAAACGTCACGGATTTCCGCCACCGAGGGCGGCGGAAGCTTCGTGCCGTGCTGCAAATAGTGGTCGATCTCGCGGAAGATCCAGGGACGGCCCTGGGCGGCGCGGCCGATCATGATCGCGTCGGCGCCCGTGTACTCGAGGACGAATTTCGCCTTCTCGGGCGTGTCGATGTCGCCGTTGGCGACCACCGGGATCGAGACCGACTGCTTCACCGCGCGGATCGTGTCGTATTCCGCGTCGCCGTTGTACATGCAGGCGCGCGTGCGGCCATGCATGGCGAGCGACTGGATGCCGTGGTCCTGCGCGATGCGCGCGATGGTGAGCGCGTTGCGGTTGTCCTTGTTCCACCCCGTGCGGATCTTGAGCGTGACCGGGATGTCCACGGCGTTCACCACCGCGTCGACGATCCTGGCCACCAGCGGCTCGTTCTGCAGCAGCGCCGAGCCCGCGTAGACGTTGCAGATCTTCTTGGCCGGGCAGCCCATGTTGATGTCGATGATGCCGGCGCCGTTGTCGGCGTTGTACTTCGCCGCCTCGGCCATCATGGCCGGGTCCGCCCCGGCGATCTGGACCACCTTCGGCTCGACCTCGCCCTCGTGGTTGCCGCGGCGGATCGTCTTCTCGGAGCCCCAGAGGAGCGAGTTGGACGCGACCATCTCGGACACGGCCATGCCCGCGCCCAGCCTCTTGCAGAGGATGCGGAAGGGCCGGTCGGTCACGCCCGCCATGGGCGCGACGATCAACTTGTTGCGAAGTTGGATGGATCCGATTTTCAAGGGAGGTCGCGGTGATGAGCGCGAAGGGTGCTCATTTTATACGCGCCGAAAATCCGCGGTGAAGTTAAATTTCGCACAGGCGAATCGTACGTTGCGTATTTGCTACAAATGTCAAGAGCGGCCCTCGCTACTGCTTGCCGTAGCCGCCGCCTCCGGGAGATTCGATGACGAACACGTCGCCCGCGTTCATTTGCGTCTCGTCCGCATATGAAAGGTCGGTTCGTGAGCCGTCGCTTCGCTCGACCCAGTTGCGGCCCACGTCCCCCGCCGATCCTCCGGCCATCCCGTATGGCGGAATTCGCCGATGTCCGGCGAGGATCGCGGCGGTCATCGGCTCGAGGAAGCGAACGCGTCGCGTTGCGCCGTTTCCACCGTGCCATTTACCCTTTCCGCCGCTGCCGCGCCGGATCTCGTGGCCGTCGATGCGCACCGGGAAGCGCCACTCGAGGACTTCCGGGTCCGTGAGGCGCGAATTGGTCATGTGCGCCTGGACCGTATCGGTCCCGTCGAAGCCTTCGCCGGCGCCAGTGCCCCCGGAAATCGTCTCGTAGTACTGGTAGCGGTCGTTGCCGAAGGTGAAGTTGTTCATGGTCCCGTAAGACGCCGCCATCACCCCCAGCGCCCCGTAGAGGGCGTCGGTGAGGCACTGCGACGTTTCCACGTTGCCCGCCACCGTGGCGGCCGGCGGGCGCGGGTTCAGCATCGAGCCCTCGGGAATGATCACTTCCAGGGGCTTCAGGCACCCGGCGTTCAGCGGAATGTCGTCGTCCACCAGCGTCCGGAAGACGTAGAGCACCGCGGCGTAGACCACCGCCGAGGGCGCATTGAAGTTGCTCTCGAGCTGGGGGCTGGTGCCGGTGAAATCGATGGTGGCGCTGCGCTTGTCGGCACCGATCGTGATCTTCACGCGGATCATGGCGCCGTTGTCCATCTCGTAGGCGAATTCGCCGTCCTTCAGCACGCCGATCACGCGGCGCACGCATTCCTCGGCGTTGTCCTGCACGTGGCGCATGTACGCCTTCACGACGTCGAGTCCGAAGTGCTCGACCATGCGCTTGAGCTCCTGGACGCCCTTCTCGTTCGCCGCGATCTGCGCGCGCAGGTCGGCGATGTTCTGGTCCGGATTTCGCGCCGGATAGCGGGCGGACGCCAGGTGCCTGCGCATGTCCGCCTCGAGCATGCGTCCGTCCTCGACCAGCTTCACGTTGTCGAGCAGCACGCCCTCTTCCTCGACGGTCTTCGAGAAGGGCGGCATCGATCCCGGCGTGATGCCGCCGATGTCGGCATGGTGGCCGCGCGAGCCCACGTAGAAGAGGATCCCGCGGCCGGCCTCGTCGAAGACCGGGCTGATCACGGTCACGTCGGGAAGGTGCGTTCCCCCGTTGTAGGGATCGTTGAGCACGTACACGTCGCCGGGCTTCATCCGGCCGGCGTTGCGGGCGATGACGGTCTTGATGCTCTCGCCCATGGAGCCCAGGTGCACCGGCATGTGCGGCGCGTTGGCGATCAGGTTCCCGGCGTGGTCGAAGAGCGCGCACGAGAAGTCCAGGCGCTCCTTGATGTTCACCGAGTAGGCCGTCTGCGCGAGGCGCACGCCCATCTGCTCGGCGATGGACATGAAGAGGTTGTTGAACACCTCGAGCATCACCGGGTCGGCCGTGGTGCCCAACGCGTACGTGGACTTGCGCTCGACGACGCGCTCGAGAACCAGGTGATCGAGCTCGGTCACCCTCGCTTCCCATTCCGGTTCCACGACGGTCGTCGCGTTGCGCTCGGCGATGATGGCCGGACCCGGAATGCGCGTCCCGGGTGGCAGCCGCTCGCGTTGGTAGACCGGCGCTTCGTAGCGCTTGCCGCCGGTGGTCATCGGCGCATGGGCGATGGGCTTGGTCTTCTCGATCGACACGGGACTCGCGACGATCAGGCCCGCGCCGGCGTCCGAGCGGCCGACGGCCTCCACGGAGACGGCTTCGGCCACCAGCGCGCGATCCGGCATGAGGAAGCTGAAGCGGTTGCGATAGAGGCGCTCGAAGTCCTCGCGCATGTCGTTCACGGCTCCCAATGGCACCGGGAGCGAAGTATCCGTGCCCTCGTACTTGAGATGCAGGCGCTTTTCGAGGCGTTCGAACGCGGCGCCCTGCTCGGCCAGCTCGCGCACGCACTGCTCGCCCAGCTTCACGGCCTTCTCCTCGATCTCGGTGATGGCTCCCTTTTCGAGGCGGCGCTCCACCGCCTCCTCGCGCAGCGCCCGCACCTGCGCGAGCCCCATGCCGTACGCCGAGAGCACGCCGGCCAGCGGATGGATGTAGACGCGCTTCATGCCGAGCTCGTCGGCGACGAGGCATGCGTGCTGGCCCCCCGCGCCGCCGAAGCAGGCGAGCGTGTATTCGGTCACGTCGTGGCCGCGCTGCACGGAGATGAACTTGATGGCGTTGGCCATGTTCGCCACCGCGATCCGGATATAGCCCTCGGCCACCGACTCCGCCGTCTGCGGCTTGCCCGTGGCCCGCTGGATTTCGCGCGAAAGCGCGTCGAACTTCTCGCGCACGACGCCGGGATCCAGCGCTTCGTCGCCCTTCGGCCCGAACACCTTCGGGAAATACGCGGGCTGCACCTTGCCGAGCATCACGTTGCAGTCGGTGACGGTGAGCGGGCCGCCGCGCCGATAGCTCGCGGGCCCCGGGTTCGCGCCCGCCGAGTCGGGTCCCACGCGCTGGCGCTGCCCGTCGAAGAAAAGGATCGAGCCGCCGCCCGCCGCGATGGTGTGGATCGACATCATGGGCGCGCGCATCCTCACGCCCGCCACCTGCGTTTCGAATTCGCGCTCCAGCTCGCCCGCGTAGTGCGAAACGTCGGTGGACGTGCCGCCCATGTCGAAGCCGATCACCTTGTTGAAGCCGGCGGCCTCGGACGTACGCACCATGCCGATGATGCCGCCCGCCGGGCCCGAGAGGATGGAATCCTTGCCCTGGAAGCGATGCGCATCCGTGAGCCCGCCGTTGGACTGCATGAACATGAGGCGAGCGCCCGGCAGCTCTTCGGCTACCTGGTCCACGTAGCGGCGCAGGATCGGCGAGAGGTACGCGTCGACCACCGTGGTATCCCCGCGCGAGACGATCTTCATGAGCGGCGACACCACGTGGGAAGTGGAGACCTGCTCGAAGCCCGCTTCCCGCGCAAGCTCGGCGACACGCGCCTCGTGCCGCGGGTAGCGGTAGCCGTGCATGAAGACGATGGCGATCGAGCGAAAACCCTCCTTGCGCGCCGCGGCGAGCTCGCGGCGGACCATCGCCTCGTCGAGAGGCGTGACGATCTCGCCCTTCGCCGCGACGCGCTCCTCCACCTCGACGACTTTCTTGTAGAGCAGCTCCGGCAGCTTGATGTTCCGGTCGAAGATGCGCGGGCGGTTCTGGTAGGCGATGCGCAGCTGGTCGCGGAAGCCGCGCGTGATGAAGAGGACCGTGTCCTCGCCCTTTCGCTCGAGGAGCGCGTTGGTGGCGACGGTCGTGCCCATCTTCACCGCGTC
>Ga0207674_10010318_pt1 | contig 10591 bp, 5 predicted proteins | sample KBSCornC72_FD_184303 | JGI IMG/M metagenome (GOLD analysis project Ga0207674, IMG submission 184303) | Corn rhizosphere microbial communities from Kellogg Biological Station, Michigan, USA - KBS Corn C7-2 (SPAdes) (version 2) | ecosystem: Host-associated > Plants > Roots > Rhizosphere > Soil ...
ACTCTGGCCCTGATTAGAAGTCTTGAATACGACCTGGCAGGCGTAGTACACCGTGTTGTGATCGAACGGGTCGATCGCCAGCGGCGGAGTCCAGTGGCAGCGGTACTTGGACTTGTTGGGCGGCGAGTCGAGAGTATGAATCCAGGGTGAAACAGAACGCGCGCGCTTGGTCCGATGATCGTACCGCGTGACTTCGTTTCCGTAGCAGCTGGCCCAGACGATGTTCGGATCGGTGAGATCGGGGAGCGTGAAACCGGACTCGCAGCCGCCGAGCCCGTGATCCCATGTCGACGTGCCCCCGAATCCACCGCCGCCACGTCCGCCACCGGTGGAGTCGGCGCTCGTCGTGTCGCCGCGCGCGAGGTTGCCGCGCGCTCCGGCATCAGTCCCGCCGCGAGCCGCCACGCGAGCCCCACTCGTATCGCCTCGGACCGGCGCTCCTCGTCCGCCGCGGCCACCACGTCCCCCGGCGGTTGTATCGGCGCCACCACGACCCCCGCCACGACCACCGCGCCCGGCGCCAGCGGCGATGCCGCGCGTGGCAGTCGTCGCCTCAGGAGCGGTGCTCGGCCCACGCATCGTCCCGTTGTCCTGACGATTGCCGTAGATCCAATAGGGTACCTGATTGTCCGTCGCGACGTGATACATCTGCGCGATCGGCAGCACGACGGCCTGGAATGTCTTTCCGTGGTCGTTGGTCAGTCGCGCGCCGAGGTCGTTCGTGAGGCCGAAATGATCCGGCTTCTTCGGGTCGATCCAGATATCGTGATTGTCGCCGCCCCACGGCACTTCGGTGAACGACTTGCCGCCGTCCATCGAGCGGAAGAAACTCGAGTTGGCGATGAGGATCTCGTCGGCGTTGCCGCTCGACACCTTGATGTTGATGTAATAGCCGGCGCGTCCGATGAGCGGGCGCTGATAGTTCACGACCTTCCACTTCACGCCGCCGTCGTCGCTGCGCCAGACCGATCCCTGATCCGCGGTTTGGACCAGCGCGTACACGCGCTTGGAATTCGTCGGCGCCACGGCGACGTCGATCTTGCCGATCGGCGGCTTGGGGAGTCCGGCGTCGAGCACCTGCTTCCAGCTATCGCCACCGTCGCGGGTCACATAGACGCCCGCTTTCGGATCGTCGGTGCCGCTGTACATGGCGTACGTGTGCATGATGACATGCCACATGCCGGCGAACAGCACCTGCGGATTTTTTGCGTCGAGCGCGAGGCCCGAGCAGCCGAAGTTGCCGCCGAGGGTCAGCACGAGCTTCCACGTCTTGCCGCCGTCCTTGGTGCGATAGACGCCGTGCTCTTCTTGCGGACCCGTCGCGCGGCCGAGCGCACAGACGTAGACGACGTCGGGATTGGTGGGGTGGACAATGATTCGGCCAATGCGTCCCGTCTCGCGAAGTCCCATGTTCGTCCACGTCGTGCCCGAATCTGTGGACTTGTAGACGCCGTCGCCCTGGAGATCGGCGTCGCGGATCGCCCACGCTTCACCCGTTCCCGCCCAAACGGTCGACGGTTTTGACGGGGCGACGGCGAGCGCGCCGATCGCCTGTACCGGCATACTGTCGGAGACCGGGCGGAACGTCGCGCCGCTGTCGACGGACTTCCAAACGCCGCCCGACGCGGCACCGAGGTACCAGACGCGGGCGTCGCCCGGAACGCCGCTGATCGCCGAGATTCGCCCGCCCTCGGCGGGGCCCATCATTTGAAAACGAAACGGATTGGGGGGCGGAGTCGCCGGCGCCGGCGTCGCGCCACGCTGCTGTGCGGCAAGCGAGGAAACAAGCGGCGAGAGCAAAGTGAGCACGAACACGGACGCGCGGCGCATTCCGGATTCTCCACCAAAAAGGTTCGGTGAATAGAGTATCCGCCGCGACGAACGTAGAACAGTAGGATGACGAGTCCTATATTTGGCCGGCGATGCTTTCCCTCCCCTTGTTGGCCGCCTTCCAGCTGGCCAACGCCGTCCCCGCCCCCGCCCCCCGCGTTTACGACGGCCGCGCCGGACAAACCACTGTCGCGATCCCGAAGATCGAGGCCGACATCGTCGTCGACGGCAATCTCGACGAAGCGGTCTGGCGGCGGGCCGCGGTCCTCACCGGCTTCTCGCTCTATTCGCCAGTCGATAAACGACCCGCGTCGGACTCCACCGAAGTCCTGGTCTGGTACTCGTCGAGCGCGATCCATTTCGGCATTCGCGCCTTCGAGGCGCACGGTCATGTGACGGCAACGCTGGCCGACCGCGATCGCATCGCCGCCGACGACAACATCGAGATCCACCTCGACACCTTCGACGAGCGCAACCGCGCGTTCGTCTTTCTCGTCAACCCGCTCGGCGTCCAGGCGGACGGCATCAAGAACGAGACAGGCGGCTTCATCCCTGGCGCGAACGTGATGCCGGGGATGAACGACTTGAGCGCGGATTTCGTGTGGCAGTCGCGCGGCCGGCTCCTCGAATCCGGTTACGTCGTCGAGGTCCGCATTCCGTTCGGCAGCCTGCGTTATCCGTTGGTCACCGAGCAACGGTGGGGTCTGCAGATCGATCGTCACGTGCAGCACAACGGCTACGAGGAGACGTGGACGCCGGCGCTCAAAGCCTCGGCCTCGTTCATCGCACAGGCCGGGTGGATCACCGGGCTCACGGGGCTGCGCCACGGCCAGCTCGTGGAGCTCAACCCGGAGGTGACGAACACGGCGACGGGCGCACCCTGCTGCCAGTCGGGACAGGGCGCCTGGCACTACGATCAGAATCCGCAGATCGGTGGCAACATCCGCTGGACGCTTGGCAGCAACTACGTGCTGAATGGCACGGTGAAGCCCGACTTCTCGCAGGTGGAGGCCGACGCGACGCAGATCGCCGCCGACGCACGGTTCGCGCTGTTCTATGCGGAAAAGCGCCCGTTCTTCGTCGAGGGGCAAGACCAATTCAACGTGCCGAACAGTCTCGTCTACACGCGAACGATCGTGCGTCCCGACGCCGCGGCGAAGTTCACCGGGAAGCTCGGGCGAGCCGACATCGCCGTGCTCTCGGCGCTCGACCAGTCACCGTTGTCATTCACGACGCGCGACCGGCCACTCGTCGACATCGTGCGCCTGCGACAGAACTTCGGCGAGCAGTCGCTCGCGGGTCTGGTGTACAGCGAGCGCGTCGGCGGCGGGCGTGAGAATCGCGTGCTCGGCGGCGACACGCACATCGTTTTCGGGAAGATTTATTTCGCGCAGTTCCAGGCCGTCGAAAGCATGACTCGAATCAACGGCGAGTCGCACTCCGGCCCGTTGTGGGAAGGGGTCGTGGACGCGACCGGACGTCGCTACGGCTTCCACTACAACATTATCGGGGTCGATCCCGATTTTCGCTCGGACAACGGATTCATCCCGCGCGTTGGTTACGTGTCGCCCAGCGCCGCGAACCGCATCTCGCTGTACGGGAGCCCTGGCGCATTGGTCGAGCGGTTCACGGGCTTCTTCATGACGTCTGGCGTTTGGAAGTACGATGACTTCTTCAACGCGAAGAGTCTGCTCGAGGACCGGTTCAGCCTGACCGGCAGCTTCACGTTGCGGGGCGGGTGGAGCATCAACTTGTCGCCGAAGATCGCGAGCTACGCGTTCGACCCCGCGGGCTACGCCGGGTTGTACATGCGGCCGTCGATCGCGTTCCGGCCGTCGGATCGCATCGAGACGCTCACCAGCGGATTCTCGATGTCGACGCCACAGTTCCGCCGATGGGCGGCGTCGGTCGGCACGACGTTCGGCAACGACGTTGACTTTCTCGAGACCTCGCGCGTGCAGCGCCGCGACTTCAACGCGTCGCTCGACCTCAGACCGAGCGAGCGACTGCGCGGCAGCGTGACGTACGTGAGCAGTGCGTTCAATCGAAGGAGCGACGGCGAGCGCACCGCGTTCACCCGCATCCCGCGAGTGAAGATCGAATACCAGGTCGCGCGCCCGATCTTCGTGCGCGTCGTCTCGCAGTACACCGCGACGATGCGCGCCCCACTCCGCGATCCGCGCACGGGCGAATTCCTGTTCGTGAGCAGCGACGGCTCGTTCGTTCCCTCGACGGCGTCGTCGTCCAACTCACTGCGCACCGACTGGCTGTTCTCGTATCGGCCGAATCCGGGGACGGTGTTCTTCCTCGGGTATGGCGGCTCAATGAGCGAGACGGATCCGTTGGCGTTTCAGAATCTGCGGCGTACTGGGGATTCGTTCTTCGTGAAAGCCAGCTATGTGTTCCGGATGCCTGTTTTCTGACGCGGGACAGTTGGTACCGGTTGTAAGGCGTCGTGATGGAAGGGCCGCGGACTAACGCGGACACTGACGGGCTAGCGCTGTTTCAGGATGCTTCTGCGCGCCCGCGAGAGTTAGGTGTTCGGCGAAAGCAGTGATTCTTGTTGAACGGCCGCGGGACGTTTCGTCGGGAGAAGCGTCCCGAGGTCGTTCGAATCAATTTCGGCTCGCGCGAGGCGAAGCTGGCCCGACACCCGCGTTAGCCCGTCTGTGTCCGCGTTAGCCCGCGGCCTTTCCATCGTTACGCCGTACGACCGGTACCAAGCCAATCAAGTCGAGAATATCCGAACCCGAATCTGCTCCGGCTCCGCCACCGCGTCCTCGATCGTCAAACGAATTCTGCTCAGGCGACGCGGCGGTGAAAGCCGTTCGAGCTTCGTGTAGCCGATGGTCGTGCCGCTCACGATCGGTTTGAGCTCGTCGCCGCCGAACGCACCGGAGATCGTGTAGCGAGCGACGCGCTGGCCGCGCGTGATGTTCTCCTCGAGGCGAATGACGCTCACCGCGGTCGAAGCGCCGATGTTGAGATCGAGGGTGGCGGACGACGGCCCGTGCACGCGCCACTCCACGCTGCGCACGGCGCCGAGCTCCGCGCCGAAGACGTCGTCGAGCGCGCGACGCATGCCGACCAAACGCTCGACGTCCGTTCGATGCAGCAGCCCGTCTCGCGTCGGAGGGACGTTGAGCAGCAGCTTGCCGTTCCGCCCGACCGACGAGAAATACAGACCGACGAGATCGTCGACCGACCGGACGCGCGCGTCCTCGGCGGCGTGGTAGAACCAGCCGGGACGAATCGAAACGTCAACTTCGGCCGGGCGCCACACCGTTCCGTGCGGACTTCCGTGCTGCAGCGCGTCGATGATGCCCGGGCCGTCGGCACCGGGGAACGTCACGATGCTCGGATCGACCGTCGACCAGTTCGGATCGCCCGCGACGCCGCGCTCGTTGCCGCACCATCGGACGTCGGGACCGGCATCGGAGAACATGATCGCGTCCGGCTGGAGCCGTCGCACGAGAGACCAGACGCGCGGCCAGTCGTAACGCTGGCGCTTGCCGTTCGGCCCTTCGCCGTTGGCGCCGTCGAACCAGACCTCGGAAATCTTTCCGTATTGCGTGAGCAACTCGGTGAGCTGATCGCGATAGAGCTCGTTGTATCGCTCCGAATCGCCGTAGGTCGGATTGTTCCGGTCCCACGGCGACAGATACAACCCGACGTTGAGCGACTCGGCGCGACAGGCGTCGACGAGCTCCCGGACGACGTCGCCTCCGCCGCTACGCCACGGGCTCGACGCGACCGAGTGTTGCGTCGTCTTCGTCGGCCAGAGACAGAAGCCGTCGTGGTGTTTCGCCGTGAGGATCACCGTGCGGAAATCCGCCGCCTTGGCGGCGCGCGCCCACTGGCGTGCGTCGAGCGCGCCGGGATTGAAGATGCTCGGTGATTCGCGCCCGTCGCCCCACTCGCGATCGCTGAAAGTGTTGACGCCGAAATGGAGGAACAGCGCCAGCTCGTCGCGCTGCCACTGCAGCTGCGGCATCGTGGGCCGAGGCAGCGAGACCGCGAGCGGCGACGTTGGATTGCGGCGCACGACACACCCGGCAAGGGCGGCCGCCGACACCGAAAGGAACGATCGCCGCGAGAGCCCGCTCGTCCGCGTCATCGCACCACAGCGATTGCTGATACGCGGCCAGGCATCGGGCAACTCGCGATGACGCTCCGCGTCGAGAGATCGACCATCACGACGGTCGACGACTGCATATCCGGCGACTGAAGCACAACGAACGCGTAGTCGCGCATCGGCGCGAGCGTGAGGGTCGTCGCGGCACCGCGGCGGTCCTGGATGATCTTTGTCCGGCGCTTCGCGTCTCGAATGCGGATGGCGCCGTGATCGATCCAGACGGAATCGCCCGGACCGAATAGCGCGCCGGTCGCCGGCATCAAACGCGATATGGTGTCAGGAACGGCTTCGCGATCGATCCACGCGCCGCAACCGCTGCCCTCGGCGGGAATGCAGGGGCGAAACTCGATCACGCTGCGCTGGCCACTTTCGCTCGCGGCGAGGACTCGATACCGCTGCGCGTCGGCGCGTCCCGCCGCCGTTGCGAGCACGACGGCGGCGGCGAAGGCCAGTCGACTCACATGTACTTCCAATTCCTCGCCTTCCCTTCGGCCATCCATTCGACGGCCTGTTTGATGCGACGGGCGCGCGTGTCCTCGCCCTTCGCGTCGGTGATCCACTCGATGTACTCGCGCTTATGGCTCGGACTGAACTTCTCGTACGTCGCGAGCGCCTTCTTGTTCTTCTTGATCGCGGCGAGAAAGTAGTCCGGCTCTGCGAGCGGCTTTTTCGGCTTCACGACGCGTGGAGCTTTGACGCCCGTATCGTTGAGCTCTTTCGCCTTCTTGACCCAGGCGAGGAATTTCTTCTTCGGTGGCAGGTCGTCGAGCGAAGCGACCTTTCGGTACATGGCCATGCTCTGCTCACCTTCGGCGGTCTTTTCCCCGGTCACGAGCTCGCCTTTCCAGAATCCGAATACGCAATGCTCCTTGAACGACGCCATGCCGCAGAGCAGGCCCTTGTACATGAACGCCGGGTTCTGCCACTTCAAGTCTTCCTCACATTCCGGACAGCCCTCGTGGACCGTCTCGCGAATGTAGATGAGAATCGGCTTGGCGAAGTCCGGCGCTTTCGTGATGTACGCGTCGACGCGTTTGTCTCTCTTTCCCATGACGATCACCAAATGTGAGGGATCAGCGACGTCTGACGCACCATCGGGTCGCCGGGCTTGCACCCGAACGCCGCGGCGAACGCCGGCATGTTCGAGAGCGGGCCGTTGGCGCGCCACCGCTCCGGCGCGTGCGGGTCCACCGTCACCCGCGTGCGCAACGCCTCCGGCCGCACATGTCCTCGCCAACTCTGCGCGTAGGAAATGAAGAAGCGTTGTTCCGGCGTGAATCCTTCGATCACCTTCGGCCGGCCATTGCGCTGCAAGGCGCGCTGGAGCGCGTCGTACGCCGTGAGCAGGCCGCCAAAGTCGGCGATGTTCTCGCCGAGGGTGAGCTTGCCGTTGACGTGGAAGGTGTCGACCTGGATGAACTTGTCGAACTGATCGACGACCTTCTGCGCTTCGCGCGTGAACTTGAGAGAGTCGGTCGGCGCCCACCAATCCTTGAGATTGCCGGCCGCGTCGAAGTGACGGCCCTCGTCGTCGAAACCGTGCGTGAGCTCGTGCCCGGCCCAGCTCCCACCCAGCGACCCGTAGTTCGCCGCGTCGTCGACCGAGGCGTCGAACGTCTGCGGCACGAGCGCGCCCGCCGGGAACACCATCTCATTCTTTTGAGGGTTGTAATAAGCGTTCACCGTCGGCACCGTAATTCCCCACTCCGTCGTGTCGACGGGCATGCCGGGACGGTTCACCGTGCGACGCCATTCGAACGCCGCCGCCCGCTGGACGTTCAGGACGAACGGACCCTCGGCGACGGTGAGCGACGAGTAATCGCGCCACCGATCGGGATAGCCGACCTTTTCGCGCATCTTCGCCAGCTTGTCGAGCGCCTGCTTCTTGGTCGTCGGCGACATCCAGTCGAGCTTCTGAACGCGGTCGCCGAACGCGGCGCGAATGTCATCGATCACCGCCTTGGCCCGCGCGCGCGCCTGCGGCGAGAACGTCTTCGTGATGTACGCTTCGCCGAGTGCCTCGCCGATCGTGCCGTCGGTCTGGCGGAGGCAGCGCTTCCATCGCGGCAACAGCTCCTTGGCGCCAGTGAACTTCGACGAAAACCGGAAATCTTCACTCACGAACGGCGTGCTCAGCCATCCGGCGCTCGCGTCGATCGCGTGATAGCGGAGATATGCCTTCCACTCGTCGAGCGGGACGCTCGTGATCAGCGCGTCGAGCCGCTTGAAGAACGTCGGTTCGGTGACATTCACCCTCTTGAGCGGCGTTGCCAGCCCAACCTCGCGGAAGTAGGACGGCCAATCGAGGTTCGGCGTCGATTGGCCGAACTTCTCGAGCGTCATCGGGTGATCGAGCGCCGACGGATCACGCCGCGCGACACGCGTCAGCGAGACCTTGGCCAGCTCGGTCTCGAGCGCGAGGATCTTCCGCGCCTCGTCCCGCGCCCGCGTCGGGTCGTCGCCGGCGAGCGTGAGCACCTTCACGATGTGATCGACGTAGAAGGTGCGCAGCGAGTCGGACGACGGATCTTTGAGCGTATAGTAATCGCGATCGGGAAGCCCAAGGCCTCCGGCGTCGAAGCCGCCGAGGTAGTGGCCGGCGTCGTGCGGATCGACGTCGGGGCCATACGCGAAACCGGCGACCGCGCCGGCCATCTGCATCGTCGCCATCTGACGCAACAGTGCCGTGCGCGAATTCACTGCGTCGATCGCCGCGAGCTGCGGCTTGATCGGCGTCATCCCTTCGCGCTCGGCGCCCACCGAGTCCATGCACGAGGCGTAGTAGGTCCCGAGCTTGCGCGGCGTGCTCGCCGCCGGGAGTGAGGCGCGCCGCTTCATCACGTCGTCGAGCACCGAGCGCACGACGAGCTCGTTGCGGTCGCTCATGTCGCGCGCGACGCCGGAGTTGGAATAGTCCGGCGGAATGGTATCGCGCTTTACCCACATGCCGTTGGCGAACGAGAAGAAATCGACGCACGCCTTGACCGAGCGGTCCATATAGCTCGTGTCGATCACCTTGAGTGGCGCGAGGGGCTTGGGCGCGCGGCTCCCCTGGGCAGCTGCGGCCTGAACGTCGAGCAGAGAGATGGCGGCGACGCCGAAAAAGACTCCGGTGCGTATCGTCATGCAGTAGGCTCGCGCGGGGGGGGTAGGGTTTGGCTGGTGCAACGTACCCGCAGTGTGGAAAGTGGTCAACGCAGATCCGGCGTGGCGGCGGGGGACGTCCCACCGGTAGCTTCCGGGCAGCATCCCGCGATTCACTCATCCCCGGGTTCTGATGCGACGCGTCTTCATTCTTGCCTGCCTGGTCTACCCGTCGCTCGTCGCGGCGCAGCGGCAGCCCCGGAGCTTCAGCCATGCCGATACGCTCCGCGGAAGCAATGGCCCGGGACGCTCGTGGTGGGACGCGTCGTTCTACGATTTGCACGTGACGGTGAATCCCGCCGACAGCAGCATCCGCGGCTATAACTCCATCACGTACCGCGTGCTCGAGCCGGCAACGCGAATGCAGATCGACCTGCAGCTGCCGCTCGAGGTCGACAGCATGGTGCAGGATGGAAATCGTCTGGAGTTCAGCCGCGATAGCAACGCGTTCTTCGTCGCGCTCAAGGCGGCCCAGCGCGCGGGCACGCGCAAGACGATCAGCGTCTACTACCACGGAAAACCGACAGTCGCCAAACGCCCGCCCTGGGATGGCGGCTTCATTTGGCAGCGCGATAGCCTTGGCGACCGCTGGGTCGCCACAGCGAACGAGGGGTTCGGCGCGAGCGCGTGGTGGCCGAACAAGGACTATCTCGCAGACGAACCGGACAGCCAGCGCATCGCGATCACCGTCCCCGACTCGATGACCGACGTGTCGAACGGCCGCTTGCGCGCGACGACGCACAACGCGGACGGCACGATGACGTACGAGTGGTTCGTGTCCGAGCCGATCAACAACTACAACGTCGAAGTCAACGCCGGCCATTACGCCCACTTCAGCGACACGCTCAAGGGCGAGCGAGGTACTCTCACGCTCGACTTCTGGCCGCTTGCGTACCATGTCGACACCGCCAAGGTCCAGTTCCAGCAGGCGAAGACGATGATCGAGTGCTTCGAGCATTGGTTCGGGCCGTACCCGTGGTACAAGGACGGGTACAAGCTGATCGAAGCACCGCATCTGGGCATGGAACACCAGAGCGGCGTCGCGTACGGCAATCACTACAAGAACGGCTACGCGGGGCGCGACCTCTCCGGCACGGGCTGGGGAATGAAGTGGGACTTCATCATCGTGCACGAGAGCGCGCACGAATGGTGGGGAAACAACATCACCGCCAAAGACCAGGCGGACATGTGGATCCACGAGAGCTTCGCGAACTACTCGGAGGGGATCTACACCGAGTGTCGTGACGGGAAGGAGGCGGGCGCCGAGTACATCATCGGCAGCCGGACGCGAATTCAGAACGATCGGCCGATCATCGCCCCGTACGGGGTGAACGCTGAAGGCTCCGGCGACATGTACTACAAGGGCGGCAGCATGCTGCACACGATTCGCCAGCTCGTGAACGACGACGAGAAGTGGCGACAGGTTTTGCGCGGCTTGCAGTCGACGTTCTGGCATCAAACGGTGACGGCGGCGCAGATCGA